>Ga0307375_10005869_pt1 | contig 11440 bp, 8 predicted proteins | sample TR1MG_FD_202531 | JGI IMG/M metagenome (GOLD analysis project Ga0307375, IMG submission 202531) | Soil microbial communities from Risofladan, Vaasa, Finland - TR-1 | ecosystem: Environmental > Terrestrial > Soil > Coastal area > Acid sulfate soil | place: Finland: Risofladan, Vaasa | collected...
ATTCGGCAAGATTGCTTCTGGCGAGGTGGAGTTCCGGTGTCTCAAGCCGGATGACCCTGCGCTTCAACGCCCAGCGCAATAGACACGCCTAAAGCAGACGCTGGCCACGGGCAGCAACCGACACAAACCAGACATGGACGCTGGTGACTACAAGTAGTCCGCTCCCGACCCATTTCAGCCAGTCAACCTCGTGAATTCGCTGCTCGATAACAGCCACTCGCGACTATCGGAAATCGACACGCTGCAGCCGTCAGAGATTCTCACAAGCGGACGTACGCCATCCACCCAAACGTCAACAGCATTCAGCTCTGTCTCAACAACGCCTCAAATTGTTCTATAGGTACCGGACTACCGAACAGGTAGCCTTGGTAGTGAACGCATCCGTTATCCAGGAGGAATTGTCTACTCTCTTCCGTCTCCACCCCTTCGGCAATGACGGAAATTCCGAGGCTTTGTGCCATGACAATGATGGTGCGTACAATCGCTTTATCGCTGTTATCCGTAACAATATTTCGTATGAACGACTGGTCGATTTTGAGTTGATCTAGCGGTAGCCGTTTAAGGTATTGCAGCGATGAATAGCCGGTACCGAAGTCGTCCATTGAAAACTGGATACCAATCTCGCTCAATATATTCATAGTCGCAATAGTATCTTCGACATCCTCCAGCAACATGCCTTCAGTCAACTCCAACTTCAGTCGCATCGGGTTGATAGCATACCTTTGCACAGCATCCTGCACTTGAGCCACAAAGTCAGACTGGTGAAACTGTCTGGCACTTACGTTCACAGCCAAAACGAGGTCGCGGGTAAGCGCATCTTGCTGCCACGCCCTGAGTTGAGCGCAGGCCGCCTCCAGCACCCAAAGGCCTATGGGCAGGATCAGCCCGATTTCTTCCGCCAGCGTAATGAATTGTGCGGGCGATACCATTCCTCGTTCAGGATGAACCCAGCGTATCAATGCCTCTGCACCCACTGGGTGATGCGAACTATCCACCTGGATCTGGTAATGCAGTTGAAACTGTTGCTTCTCGAGTGCTTTGCGTAATTCAGCTTCCAGTGCGACACGGGCCGTGATGCTGGCATGCATTTGCGGATCAAAGAATCGCAAGGTGTTGCGTCCCGCTTTTTTGGCCTGATACATGGCGATGTCAGCCTGTTTAAGCAGGTCATCGGTCGTTTGCGAGTTGCTGTTAAACAGGACAGCACCAATGCTGCATGAGCAGTGGTGTTCGTTGGTTACGAGCTGGCAAGGTTGACCGAGGGCGGCAAGAATTTTCTCGCCAACGACTTCCGTGTGTGCCGCCGCTTCAAGCGCATGTTCACCCAGGCTTTCCAGCATCACCACGAATTCATCGCCCCCCAAACGAGCTACGGTATCGTTTTCGCGCACACAGGCGGTCAGACGCAACGCAACCTGTTGCAAGAGCAGATCGCCAACTTGATGGCCAAGTGTATTGTTGAGGGTCTTGAAATGATCCAGATCAATGAGCAGCAACGCCCCTGCGCTGCCAGTGCGTGAACTAAATGCCAATGCCTGCTGGAGCCTGTTCATAAGCAAGCGCCGGTTGGGTAGATGAGTGAGCGGATCGTAGAACGCGAGATTATTGATTCTTTCCTCGGCATTTTTGCGTTCAGTGAAATCTTGAACTATGGCAATGCCGCCTACCACATTCCCACTGCCATCACGGGAAGATGCGCAGGTCAAATTCAGCCACAAGTCTGCATTGCAAAAAGGGGGGGAACATAGTCCTTCATGATGGACTACTTGAATGCCAAAAGCCTTTCTCAAAATCGGCAATAGGTTCTGGTCGTTGATAAGCTTCATATCCAGCCCGATAATTTGTTCGGTTGTACTTTGCAGAATATCGGCCAAATGATTGTTGCAATAAGTGATTATGAGGTCGGTATCGTAATGAAAAATTCCAACTGGCGAATAGTTCAGCAGCAGTCGATAGCGTTCCTCGCTGGCACGCACAAATTCCTCGCGCTCGGTAGCTTCCAGCCGCAAGGTGATATTCTCGGAAATGTCCCTATTGATACGTTTCAACCCCATGATCATAAACAAGATGTACAGTATTGCTGCCATGCCGAGAACCACAAGCAGGCTGTCTCCTGAAACAAACAAACGGATCGTTACAGGTGCAATAACCGATACTGAAAATACAATGGCACTGATCAAATCGGCTGAAAATGAAACCACACCTCCAACCGTGATTCCGGCCAGTATAAGAATCAGGAATACCTGGTGTTGCAAATCGCTTTCCGGGAACAGCAGCCAACCAGCCGCTCCCCACACCAGGGACGAAACCAGAATAACCAGGCGAAAACTCATCAGTCGGGTATGGATTACGGCAGCGTCACCCGATGGATGACGTTGATAGCTGATAATCTGGCCGGCACGTAACAGCGATGCCAGCACCATGAAGGAATACCAGGTCAGGAGTATCTGGGAAGAAATGACTTCTCGCTGTACATAAGCAAGAATTGTGGCGATAAGTACGCTGATAAGCAGCGACACATTGCTGATGGAAAGCAGCTGCCGCATCTGCGCGGATTGTAATGCCGTTTTTTTACTCAAGTTATTTTCCGCTTACATTTGGCGGGCAAAAAACAGCTACTCATATTCTTCAACTGGAATAATCATGCATCGAGCGATGAAAATACCCGCGCCAGATGCAGGATGGGTATGGCTTTGCCTTGTTGCTCGAAGCAGGAGAAGGCGAATTTGCTCCAAACTTCGGAGTGTTCAGGCAGCATGCATGACTGGTTATCGCTGACTGCAATGGCAACAGGCGGGGCGGCCAGCAACAATGCGCCGAAGCGGATTGGTTCGCCCGGCAGTTCCCTATATCCGGCTATCGCCAGCAGGTGCGGCGTTTGCGGCTCAACACCCAGAATAGACGCCATGTCCACGACCGGCAGCAAGCGGCCTTGCCAGGAAAACACGCTGCTGCAATGTTGCGGGGCACAAGGCACAGGATGAAGCTTGGGGTTATCGATTATTTGCAACAGAACCCGTGTGCCTACAGCAGCGCAAAATGATTGGCTAAAATCCAGCAGCCATGCATTTGAGCGCAGAACAGGATTTTTTTCAACCGGCATCATGTTTGCACCAGTCGGGCTACATACGCCACAAGCGCCTGCGCATTTGTGACGCAGGCAACGTTGTCTGCGTCCAATGTTGTCAAGCCAAGTACGGGCGTATTTGGCATGTGCATGGCGGACGGCAATTCATGCTGCTGCCCTAACACTACCTGCTTGCCAATGCTGACCTCGTCGCAAAGGATGCCCACATAGCCTGCGCCAGCGCCCAGCAACACGCAGACTCGGCGCTCTCCGGGTACATCAACAAGCAGGGATAATTCATGCGAAATACAGTAAACCGGCCAGCGCTGTTGTTCATATTGAATCCACCCGATGCTGAATGGTTCAGCCTCACCCACATCGACGTCGGAAGCGGATTCCAGCGCGCGGATGTCTATTTGCGGCAGCACCAGGTTCAGGCCGGAGATGTTCAGCAATGCAGCCGGGGAGGTTGTCGATGATCGTGCAACTGCTGCTGCGCTCATTGTGCGGCAAGCCTTGCGACATGTTGCAGCAAGATATCATCGCTGAACGGTTTGACGATGTGCACATTTACCCCGGCTGACGAACTCATCTGTCGGTGCTTTTCGGTAGAGCGCGAAGAGATCATGATAACCGGGATATGTTTCGTGCGTTCCGCATAGCGCACGTGGGCTGTTAGTTCGAGTCCATTCATGCGCGGCATTTCCATATCGGACAGGATAATATCGGGAACATATTTTTCCAGAATGTTTACCGCATCCAGGCCGTCATTGGCCGTACGCACTTCAAAACCGGCATCCTTCAGTACTTGTACCATCGCGCGGCGCGCGGAAAGTGAATCATCCACCACCAGCGCATGCAGGGTCTTTGGCCCAGTCTGAGCCTTGGCTTCAGATTGCGATTCCGCCTTCTGCGCAGCCAGTGTTTGTTGCGCCGGCATATGCAGCAGCTCGACCAGGTCGATAACTGGCGCCACGCCACCGTCACCCAGTATCACTGCGCCGACCACGCCTTGGCTGCGCGGTACATAGCGGCCAAAGTTTTTCATCACCACCTCGCGACTGTCGAGTATCTCCTGTACCTGAATAGCGCATACCGTACCGTCATTCATCCGCGTCAATAATACAGGGAAGGCTTCCATGTTCCTGGCGCGACGGTCATGCGACATGGACAGAATCGCTTCCAGCTTGATCAGTCCATACATATGTTCGCCTTCGCGGAAAAATTGGCGTGAGCCGATTTCTACGACCTGTTCACGCGTAACGTAGCGGATGTCCTCAATACCGCGGCTGGATATCGCCAGACGTTTTCCACGCTCGCTCACAATCAGGGCATGGGTCGACAACAATATGGCCGGCAGGCGCAGCTCAACCATCAGCCCCTGGCCGCGCTGCGAGTTCAGCGCAAGCGTTCCCTTTTTTTCCTGCACACGGCTGTACACCACATCCATGCCGACACCACGTCCCGATATCTGGGAACTGCTATCGCGCGTGGAAAATCCTGGCGTCAGGATCAATCGCGCAAGCTCCTCCTCGGTATGAATATGTTCCGGCTTGAGCATACCCTTGCGTTCGGCGATACGCCGGATTGCCGCATAATTTAGTCCGGCACCATCATCGCTGCAGCGCACGACAATGGAATTGCCTTCGCGCGCAAAGGTCAGTTCGATACGACCTTGTGGAGGCTTGCCTGCGGCGGCGCGCTCCTTTGGTGTTTCGATGCCGTGATCCACCGCATTGCGCAGGATGTGCATCAGCGGATCTATCAGATCGTTCAACACGTTGCCGTCGATACTGGTGTTTTCTCCCTTGATCGTGAAATCCACAGATTTATCCAGCAAGCGCCCGGTTTGCCGTACACCACGCTGCAGCCGAGAAATTATGCTGTTTACCTCCACCATGCGGGTGCGCATTACTTCGTGCTGGTTGGCCATTTGCAGACGGTGTTGTTCTTCCAGCAATTCTTCCAATGAGCCCAGCTTACTTTCCGCGGCACCGTTTAACTCCTGGGCGTCAGTGACAGCCTCCATCAGTCGCCGGGTGACTGTATGCAACTCGCTGTAATGCTCGAATTCCAGCGCATCGAAACCATCCCCATTGCGTTCTGCAGCCTGTTGCGGCGAGGTGATGCCGCGTATGTCCACCAGTTCTTCCAGTTCCGAGACCAGTTGCTGCAACAGCTTGTCCTGTTTGCGGATGACCTCAGCCTGGCTGACGGATTGGCGCAAGTGTTCCTGAATCTGTGAATTGGAAATCAGCGTTTCGCCAGACAGACGCAGTAACTCATCCACTACCGACGCCGGGACGCGCAGCGTTTGTTCTATCGCAATAAGGGGTGCCGTCGATTCTTGTTCCGACAATTCCGATTCTGTCGAATTTTCCTGTTGCATCGCTCTGACAGAAGCTGTCACGTCTGATACATCGGCGCCCAAACCTTCCTGATCGATACGGTTGGCGCAAGTCAGCACTTCCTGCAACACCTCCAGTGCTTGCTCGGGCGCAGGCCCCGTTCCCATCAGGAATTCGCTCATCTCCTCCAGGCAATCGCTGGCGTTGATCAGCACATCGGCCAACGCCCTATGTGGCAGCTTCTCAGCTTCGATTAACGCAACCAGGATGTCTTCCAGATGGTGGGTAAGATTGGCGATACCGGGCACGCCAACCGTATTGGCCGCCCCTTTGAGGGTATGGGCGGCACGCATCGCCCTTTCCATATCTTTCATGCCACCCTGTCCATGGGTGATTTTCTCAATCGCGGCGGCAAACGCGCTGACCTGCACCGGCAGCTCCTGCAACAAACCGTCCAGCAGTTCCGCATTGACATCATCGGGTAATTTCAGCGATACATCCTCCCGCTGGGCGTGACTCGGGCGCGCTGCCATATGAGTGGCGCTCTCATAAAGTTGCACATTGGCCAGCGCCCCTTGCCATAACGAAATCACGTCACCTGCGATAGGCGTCGGCCAGGCGGTATCAGCCAGCAGCGCAATCAATGCGGCTCCTGCGTTTTCATCGTTGGGGGTGGACAAGTAAGCCGCGAGACGTTCCGGCAACTGTTGCAACAGCGCTTGCTGTTGCGCCGACAACCCCGGTGTCAGTGATTTAAGTTGCCGGCTAAGCTGTGCAAATAGCGCGGCGAGCGCGCTGAGGCCGACGGATTCGACCGTCAATTTCAGCCGTTCAAGAAAATCGAGGTAATTATTCAATGCCGCCAAGCGTTCATTATCCGGGCCATCCGCGGCAGCGGGAAGATCTGCGCTGAACTGTTCTTCCATTAGCGCCAGCTCGGATACCAGAGTGGCGATCATTTCCCGTTCGACTTGCTGCGTCTTGGTATTGAGCAAGGCATCGGCAAACGGGCTGACTGCCGGGGGCGGCGCCGTGCGGCCCATCAGCAGTTGCAGCTCTTCCTCGGCAGACTCTTCGGGCAAAGTCATCGGCCAGGTAGCCGACAGGCTTTGCAGCAAGGCCATGCTGGATTCCCAGTCAGCATGGTTTGCCAGGTAGCCGCACAACAGCATCGGCCAACCCTCCAGCAAGGCAAATTCGTCAGCGTTGAGCGCACGTTTCTCGCCTTGCAGCAGCAACAGGTTGGTTTCTACCAGAGCGCATACCGATTGCAATCCGTTCAATCCGGAATCCCACGCCAATTGCCCGATGTGCTGCACCAGTTCACTGTAGCGCTGTAACATGGTTACCGACGCGTCGGTGCTTACCGCCGCCGGGTTTGCTGCCATCAGCACCACCAGCCCCTCTATCGCCTCAGCCGCATCCAGGCCTAACTGTTGCAGTTTTTCTTCAAGCATATCCATTTGTGGTTTGTCTGATCAGGAAGATGCGTGCGCATCAACCGGGCAGCTTGAACACGCGCACCGTTGCAAGGAGCTGTTTGGCGTATTCCACGAGGTTGTTGGTATTGGTGGATTGTTCATTCAATCTTTCACTCGACTTTTCACTGCTGATCTTGATGAACGAGGCCAGTTCAATCAACCCCTGTCCCGCTATGGCCTGTTCTTCTGAACTGACAGCGATCTGTTTAACCGAGTTAACCAGATCGGTCGTCGTTTGCTGTGTCAGGTGCATCTGCTGTCCCGCCTGTTCCGCCAAGCGGCTGCCCTCGACGATCTGCGTGATGGCATCGTTCATGGTATTCACCGTATCCGAGGTTTCGACCTGGATGTTATGCACCAGCGCGGCGATCTGCTGCGTGGCCTGGCGCGAGTTTTCCGCCAGCCGCTGCACTTCATCCGCCACCACCGCAAAACCGCGTCCCGCTTCACCCGCCGAGGCGGCGTGCATACTCGCGTTCAGCGCCAGGATGTGGGTACGTTCGGCAATCACGTTAATCAAATTGACCGCACCGGAAATTTCCTGCGAACGTTCGCCCAACCGCTTGATCCGCTTTTCCGTTTCGCGGATCACGTCGCGGGTGTTGTTAATACCGTTGACGGTATTATCCACAGAGGACAGCGCCATCTGCGTGGTGTGGATAGCCTTGTCGGCTACCACATTGCATTGCTGAGCCAACGCGGCGATTTCCTGCATCGCCTGCGCTGCCGCAGAAAGCGAGCGAGCGGTGTTGTCCACTTCTTTGCGCTCTTCTACCGAGCTCAGCACCATTTCGTCTGCCTGTTTTTTCACATTCATCGAAGCCGAGGTTACGTACGCAGAAATGTTTGATACTTCCAGCAGCACCTTGGCAGTTTCGCTGGAGAACAAATTCAGCGCATCCGACACTGCGCCGGTCACGTCTTCGGATACCGGCACTTTCACCGTCAAATCCTTTTGCGCAAGCTGGGCCACGGACATGAGCAGGGCAATCACCGATTCGTTGAGTTTTTCGTTCTCGCTCTGTATTTGTGCCAGGGTAGCCACACGGTTGTCCAGCAATTCGTTAAACGCCTTGGCCAGCTCGCCCAATTCGTCCCGGGACTTGATCCGCGCGCGCGCCGCAAAATTACCCTGATTAATGTCCGAAACCGTCTTCTGGAATGATGCCAGGTTGCGGATAATGCCACGGGCAATGAAAAAACCCAGCACAGCCAGCAGCGGTATGGACAGGACGAGAGCGGCAATCGCTATGCGCAAGGTGGTTGCAGATTTTGCGTCCACCGCAGTCCTGGTTGCATCTGCGTTTTTAGTGGCGGTATCCGTAATGGTATTCACCAGATTGGTTAGCGCGGCGGTAAACGGTCGATCCATACCGCGAACCAGCTTGTCCACTTCCTGCCCCGCCGTGGGATGCTCGGGGTTATACTGGCTCAGCGCATCGGTATATCTTTGGTACAACTCCCCGTGCAGCTTGAGCAAGGCATCGATATCCCCGGTGCTGACTATGCTGGTCATTCCCGATTCCACGGTCAGCTTGCGCGCCGCTGCCAGCAGCTTGTCCACGTCGGCGTTCCGTTGTTCGAATGCGTCATGGTGATGTTTGTAGAGTCCAGCATCGTTGCCGCGCAACAGAGTATCTTTCCATTCCTGCACCTGACTCTGGAAATTGGAGCGCACGCTGGCTACCTCCTGCACCATGGCAAGCATGTCTACGCTGTTGCCTATCGCCCCGGTAGAGGTTTTCGACAGCGAATAAATGCCTGCGGTCGTGACGCCGCCCACCAATGCGAGAAACACAATCGCGGCGACGGACAGGGCCGTGATCTTTGTGCGAATAGTGGTAAGGCGATAATTTCTTTCATTTGCCATTATGTAGCTCCAAGTTTCAAATTAACTATACCAATGCGGCATCAATCTGCCGTGATGCTGTACCGCTTATCTCTTCGAAGAACGTTCCGTGATCGAATTCCATCCAGACCATGTCATCCTGCACGAACCCGGCCGGTACATGTTTTTCCAATGCTTCAGGCAACTGCGGGAAATTTGGCAGCGAGCGTAGCGCCGTCAAGGCACGGGGATAATCGTCGATAATTACCCCTACCGCCTGTTCGCCCTGGCCGAAGACCAGTACTCTGGTAGCGGTCCCGGCCGGACGCTGAGCAATCCCCAGCAAAATGCGCAATTCATATAACGGCACCAGATTGCCGCGCAAGTTGATCAGGCCTAAAAACCCGGGCGGCATGTTAGGCAGGGTTGCGACCTGTGTCATGTCCAGCACTTCGCTGCCCGCATCCGGATTGATTAACAGCCCCAGATATCCCACCCGAAAACCATAACGTGCGCGCATTTCTTGCCGCACTTGGCCGACGGCTGCCTGGTGGGCGCCTTCTGGTGGCTCGAAATGCGCCAGCGCCGCGACCGGCGATAGCCAGTCGGCTGCCCGCTCCTCTGTGCGATAAACTTCAGGTTGTTCCATACCGTAGACTGAAGTCGCTTAAGCCAGCTTTTTCAGTTGGTCGATGATCTGGTCTGCGGTATAGGGTTTGGCTACATGCCCCTTCGCACCTTGCAGCTCGCCCCATACCTGATCGGTTTTTTGTCCCTTGCTGGTCACGAACACCACAGGAATGGGTTTGGTATCGGCATCCGTCGCCAACAGGCGGCAAGCCTCATAACCATCCATGTCCGGCATGACTATATCCAGGAAAATGATCGCCGGTTTTTCAGTTTTTGCCTTGGCAACAGCCTCCTTGCCGCCGCTTGCGGTGATGACGATGCATCCCGCGTCGGTCAGCACCGCCTTGATGTTTGCCAGATCAGCTGCAGAATCGTCGACCACCAGTACTTTTTTTGCCATTTTTGTTCTCCTGTGTATACCAATAATTGCGTTTTTTGTTACGGTTAAAAAATTTAAGGAACCGAAGGAACCGTTTGTACTAGGGCTGCGCCTGAGTGCCGGTATATTTTGTTAGGGTCTCGCTGAACAGCTTGAAATCCACCGGCTTGGTCAGGTAGGCGCTACACCCCACCAGCATGCCGCGCACCCGGTCGAAGGGCGACGATTTGCTGGTCAGCATGATCACCGGTGTTTGCCTTGTGTTTGGATTTTTCCGGATTTCTTTGCAAACCTGATAGCCATCCGTTCCCGGTAGCACAACATCCAGGAAAATGATGTTGTAACTTTTCAACCGCAATAATTCCAGGCCGCGCTCCCCGGTTTCCGCGATATCTGACCGTAAGTTGAAATTGCGCAACTCCAGTTCGAGTTGTTTGCAGACGGTCGGGCTATCATCGACCACCAGCGCGTGCAAAGCAGTAGCGGGAGTTGGCGCCACACCCACCGGCGAACGGGTGGGATTTCCCCAGAATTGTTCAGCCTCGCGCAGTTTTTCGACAATCCCGTCCAGCAATGCCAGTAATTTGGCAGGAGAGAACGGCCGCAACAGGTAATGCTGGCTTGAATCGGAGGGTGGTTTGGTGGTGAACAGAATCATCGTCGGCGGATTAGGATTGGCCGCCAGGGTACGCCACCCTTCCAACGCTTCTCGATCATCCGCATTGAGTATGAGTATGTTGCAGCTGTCAGATATGTGGTTTTTTACCGCGTTCACGGCATAACGATCCCCGTCACGGGCACTCGTCAATCTTGCCACGCTTCTTAGGAGCACCATTTCCAAGTCTGAAAGACCTAAGGCCGCAACTGACCATGTTTTGTGCTTCATGTTTGAGCCTCTTGCAAAACTCCCCACTTGACTGAAATTAACCGCCGAATGAGGACAAAAAAAGTAGAGATGGGTTGTAGCGACACATTGCTGATGGACAACAACTGTCGCAGCAGTGTGAATTGTGTTGCCGTTTTTTTTCTCAAGTTATTTTCCGCTTAAAACCGGCGGGCAAAAAACGGCCACTGATATTCTTCAACTTGTTCATCGTTTGTTTGCAGTGTGCCCATTAAATTTCTTGCCAAGTTGCGATATCTTTAAACGCACTGCCCATTACCAGCCAGTTAATCTGACTCGTAATGGGCAGCTCAGTTAATATCCCCGAGGATAGAGAAAGTCACTTAATACAATAAGAGAGGTATACATGAATAGAAGAAAGGCAGGCATAGGGAAGGAACCCAATGCCGCAATCCCGCTACCATAGTTTCCCTTAGGTCGGAGACTTTGCGTCCATACCTTTCAGTATGTTTGCCAAGTGAACGGACTTTAATCTATCAAATAATAAAGGTCAAATATAAAAGTTATCCGAACGTCTTGAATTGGCTGCTTCAGCCTGTTTCAGGAATCCAATAACAGCATGATGGGTGATGACAGACATGATTAAAAACTCATTTTATTCAAAGAAAATAAAACGCAGTTTCAATCACGTTATCCGGCGTTTTAATTTGATGGGGGATTTGTCGGAACTTAATGATAGCTCTATAGAGAATTACGAACAGAAAGAAAATGCCAGGAAGTAGTTCATAAATCTCGCTTTCAGATGATTAAATCCAAATTTGCGCTTGTATTCATGTTGATCCAGACCGTCCGCTATTGGCACA
>Ga0307375_10005871_pt1 | contig 11440 bp, 35 predicted proteins | sample TR1MG_FD_202531 | JGI IMG/M metagenome (GOLD analysis project Ga0307375, IMG submission 202531) | Soil microbial communities from Risofladan, Vaasa, Finland - TR-1 | ecosystem: Environmental > Terrestrial > Soil > Coastal area > Acid sulfate soil | place: Finland: Risofladan, Vaasa | collected...
TGTTGGATTTATATTTTGAGGTTAAGGGGTTGCTAAAATGAAAGAATTTGGGTTTAAAAATAAAAAATAGTGAGGGTTTAAAATGAATAAGTTTGAATTGAGATTATTGTTTTATAAGTATGCTTTTCCTGAAAGTTATGAAAAGGCTATGAAATATAGTAAATTAAGTGAGGAAAATGATAGAAAATGAGGGTAGAAAAGTGAGTAGTGAGAGTTGTCCTTATGATGAGCCTTATTGTTCTATGTGTGATTTAAGAGGTATTTGCGAGGTGTTTAAAAATGATTAAAACTGATTTTCGTAGTGGTTGTGTTTGGTGGAAAAAGGGTTATTGTAAATTGAATAGCCTTTGTGATAGGGGTAAGTTTTTTTCTAATCACCTTAAAGACTGGGAAAAGTGCGATTTATATTTGCTGCCTTATGATAAGGATATGCTTAAAGCACGTTTAGAGTTGGAACGAGTTGAGGTTAGAAAGTTGATTAAGGCTGGTGTGCGTAAGAATTGGCGTGTTATTGGCGATAAGGGTAAGGGTATTCAGTTTATCGAGAGGGTTTTGCGAGAGGAAAAATAAAATGAAAATATATTATGAAAATGAGGTTTATGTTTTAAAAGGTATAGGAACAATACCTTTAAATGTTTTAATACAACATTTAACAAATGCTTTTGGAAGTCAAGCAATAGGTGAAGCATTATATAAAGTTGGTTTTGCTGATGGATTAGAAGCACAAAAAAAGTAATGTTTTAAGGAGGGTGGAAGACATTTGAGATTAAAGATAAGAAAGTTCTTGCTCTTCAAAAAGAGTTCTTGAAGACTATTGAACACGCAGTTAATGGTGGTTTTGGTCCTAGATTATAATTGAGATTAAAAATGAAACAACAATTACGAGTAAGAAAATATAAATTTGTTTGTATTACTTGTGGTGTTGAGGGTAAGTGTTGTATGCTTACGAGAAAGTATTGTGATAGTAAGTGTAAGGGTATTTATAAATATAATATTAGAAAGAAAGCATTTAAGTCTTTAACTGAGGAAGAAAAGGCAAATGTTTTAGAGCAGTGTAGGAAATATTATTTCGACTTAGGAAGAGATGAAATTGGCGAGCGAAGAAGATAAAAAGAACGAGTTAAGGATGTGAAAATGATATGTTATAGAGATATGACTTTTTGTAGTTTCTACAAAAGTTGTGCGAAAGCTAATAAGTGTGGAAGAAAGTTGGATGAGCAGGTAAAGGTTGGTGCGAAGAAGATAGGGCTACCAATAGCTCAATTTGTAAACCAACCCGAATGTTTTAAGAGGCAAAATGACTAATGAAGAATATATTTGTAGGAAATACCCAGATTATAAATTTGAATTGGAAGTTGAGCACGCAGTGGTGTTGAGTGATGAAGATAATGTAATGATAGTAAATCTTTATGACTGTGATACAAATGTTGTGTTAAGCAAAGAGGATTTGAAAAAAATAGCGAGGATACCAAGAATAAAATTCTTAAGAGATATGACTACTCAGAAGTGGATGTCGAGTTCAATATTTGAAAGTATTAATGCTATCATTGAGTATGTTAAAGATGATGAAAGAAAGCATTATGACGAGTGCGATGAAGAAGAACAAGAAAGACATATTTATAATGACATAGCTGATGTTAGTGTTTGGCTTGAAAGTTTTAGAGAAGAATATAGAGGAAATAAATGGCTATAACTAAGATTAATCCATATTCAGAAAAATTACAGAACGCATATAGGTGTGAGAATGAAGCAGATATAGAGAAGTATCTTGGATTATGGAAGGCATATAATGAAGAACTTATTGATGATATAAACATTAAGAAAGATATTTTAGAAGGTAAATTAACTGAGGTTAAAAAGATTAGAGGAATTCGTTCGCAGTATGTGGCTTTATGTAGTTTGTATAGTGAGGTGGCGAGTTTCTTAGTTGATGTTAGGCGTGTTAAAGAGGGTGTGAGAACTATAAGGTATAAGAAAAGGTATTTAGAGGAAAATGAAAATGGCGAGAACGAAGAAAAACGAACAGAAGTTGAAGTTGTTGGAAAAGAAAATTTACAAGAAGTTATGGACTGCGTTGAGAGTTCCAAAGACTTACGACGATTTGTCGAAGTCTCTAAAGATAAGTAAGGATGGTTGTAGAGGTAGAGTATCAGAAATGCTTTCTATTGGTTATCCTATTGTTAAGTTTAGGGTTGATAACAAATTTTATTTGAAAAGAAGTAATGTTAGGACTAAACTCTCTGAGTTTGAGAAGAGTTTTACAGATAGCAGAAGATTTAAAGTGGATAATAAACTTGCTATCTTAAACGCAATTTCAGATGAAAGTTTGTGGTCACCAAATTTAACTAAGGTTTCAGAGTTAACAGGAATTCCTGTATCTACTGTTTTTGACTTTGTTAAGGATTATGTTGAAGTTACAAGAATAGAAGTGAGCCTTAATGATAGGGAGTTGTATAAATTAACTAAAAAAATGAAAAAATGATTGATGAAAGAGTTAGTTTTGTTTGCTTAAAGGCGGCAGAACTTAGAAAAGGAAAATCAGAAGTTGAGTTGAGCCAACGTGAGGCTTTTGTAGAGGCAAATTGTATTTGGAGGATGACAAATGAGTGAAGAACAAGAAGTGGAAACGGTAGCAAAGTGTGCTTTGTGTAAGTGTAAGGAATTTAAAAAAGTTGGATTAGGTGCTTATGTCTATAAAATTATTTTAGATGATTTTGATGACTTTAAGAGGAAGGAAAAAGTTAAAAACGATGATATTGAAGATGGTTGGATGTGTGTTAAGTGTAATAGGGTGGTATTTGAGTTTGGTGAACCAGAAATAGATTATGAGATTAATGAGGATGACGGCGAGTTTATTTGTCCTGTTTGTGCAGAAACTTTTGATAATAGGGAGGAAGCAGAAGAGTGTTGTTCAGTGGAAGAGCAGTTTGAATGTCCTGTTTGTAATTCTCTCTATGATACGAGTAAAGAGGCTAAGGAGTGTTGTGAGGATGAAGTTCATTAAAAGGAAGGAGTTAAAGTGGTAGTGAATTATTTAGAAATAGAAAGGCAAATAGAAGAAAAGAAGTTAGAGATTACAACTCTTAAAGAAGAGGTAATTGAGTTAGAGGAAAAGTTGGAGGATAGAAAATGAAATTTGATTATGAGGTAGAAAAAGGGTTTGTTGTTAAGGTTGAGATTTCGCAAGAGAAAGTAAATTTTATTGTAAAGGAATGGTTGGATACTCAGAAACTGAGTTTTTCTGAACTTGGAGTTGCGAAGAAGGAAATTGTTGAGGCTAAGGAAATTGTTGAGGCTTTAAACAAATCAAAGAGTTTTGTTAAGCGAAAGAGGGCTCATAAGAAATGGTTTAAGAACGCAGATAAGCATTTGCTTAGAACGGTTAAAAAACAAGGACGAACAACTGCGATATTTGTTTCTTTAGCTAAGGAGTTTGGTAGAAGTGTTCACGCAGTTAGAACAAGGTATTCTTTGCTTATTAATAGTAAGGTTTATGAGAAGAAGAAGAAAGAACAATTATTGCCAAAAGTTGTTAGGTTCACAATGGGGCAACCATTGGATAGACGAGTTCCTAATAAGGTTATATCTTATCCAGATATTGGAAGTAAGAGGCGTTGGACTAAGACTGAGGAAGAAACTTTGTTGAAAGAAATGAGAAATAGGGGTGGATTAACAAGTTATAATTGTAAGCAAATTGGAAGATTGCTTGGTAGAAGTGAGAAGTCGTGTTATAATAAATATGAGAATTTGGTTAAATGAATTTAAGATTAAAAGTTGGAAATTCATTGAAGTTTAATTTCATATTGGATGAGGACTTTATTTTGTTCCGTTCTGGACTGATATCAGTTCTTTTTGGAATAGATAAGAATTTCGTTCCTATGGACGCAAGTGAGCAAGTTATCTTTGAGCAAGTAATCTTTATGGCTCAAGAAACTGAAATACTTGAAGAAACATATGAAGATGAAAACTTTGAGGAGTTTCCTAACTTTGAAAATATAGCGTCTTATTTCTTGGGCTCAATTCCTAAAGTCCACGATGTAAGTCAGATGTTGGATTTCGCAAAAGTTATTATGCGTAAATCTGTTCAGTATGCTCTTAGAACTGAGGAAAAAGTTTTAAGAGATAGTTTGTTGGTATTTGTTGTTCAGTGGAGTGTGTTTGTTCATGCTTTGGAGTGTGCTAAACAGTTAGGTTGTGATGTAAATTTTGTGAGGGATGAAAAATGAAGTTGATAGAAAAATTGGTTTGTATAACGAGTAATAAAATTGGTGTTGCTCAAGAAATGTTTTGGTGGAAGTTTGAGTTTGATAGCCACGAGGCTACTATTCAAGCCGCGAATAGAATAAGGTATAGGTTGAATATAGGTTATTGTAATAAGTCTAGAAATAAGAATACAATAACGATTTCTACTTATTCTACACACAAAGGAAAAGAGAAAGAACTATTTAACATAGTATTATCTACTTTGTTGAATAATGACTATATTGATAGGGATTTGAAGTTTTAAAATGGATAGAACTGATGTTAAGGCGGGAATGTCGTTTCCGTCTGGATTTGGTATTGGCTTTAAGGATAAGTTTTTTACAGTCAATAAGGAAGGAAAGGTTAAGAAGACCAAACTAGTTGGTGGTATTGATAAGAAGTGGAATAAACCTATTATCCGTGGGTATGCTTTGTTGTTGTTTGTTTTCAATACTGCTTTGAAACAGTTTGGTGCTTTCTTTTCTTTCTTTTTCTTCGCAGTTTTGTTGTTGCCGATAGTGGCGACGGTTGTGAATATATCAACTTCTGATAAGGGAGCGACGCTTTGGCCAATAATAAGTCAAGTAAGTAGTATTTTAATCTTTACAGGGTTGTTCATAGACGCATTACAGAAGTTTAAAGTAATGAGAAAGTTCTTGAACGGAATAGTATCAACTCTTACTTGGCACGCAGTTGAACACAAAACCTTTCGTGCTATGATGAAAGGGCTTAAGCCTACAATGGCAAATGTGATGACGCAGAAGAAAGAACTCCCAGAGTGTGGGACTGTTCTCTTTGCGTGGTTGATAGGACTATCTTTACTTTCTAGGTGGGTTATGGGTGACTTGTTGGGGATGTTTGACGGATACTTTACTTTGTTTGTTATTTTCCCGTTGCTCTATGAGGCTCACGTGTGGCAGACTCGGAAGTCAGATAGGATTTGGACTTGGTATTCGTATCCTGGTTGGTTCTTACAGAAAATCTTTATGACTATTGAGCCGAGTGACAGATCCTACATTAAGGCAGGGGTTAAGTTGATGAAAAGTGTATACAAGGAGGCAAAAATATAATGGTAGATGGAATAAAAATAGTAGATGGCACGAAAGCCAAAGGATATTTTAGTCCTTTTGATGATAAGCAGTATTGTGCTTTGAAGAGGGCTTATAAGAAGGCAGTCGAGGACGGTGAAGAGCATTTCACCTTCGAAGGCTCGCAGTTGTTGGTTACTTACATTAAGTATTTATTGGAGTATGTTGAGGATATTAGGAAGAGAAATAATCTTCTAATAGAGGAAATAAAATGACTGAAAATTATAAAAGTTGGTTTTTAGATTTAAATAAAACTATGGAGGAGTAGTAAAATGACTAAGAAAGAAAGTAAGGAACAATATGAGAAGAAGTTTTTTGAACTTAAGCAAGGATTTGCTTCATTTGTCCACGGACTTAAAATGGAAGCAATAAAGCGAGAGCTTCAAAAACAAACCACAATTATTGGTTTGAAGGAAAACATAAGAAAAGACCTTCTTACAGATAAAGAAGTTAAATCCTTATGGGAAAATGGAAAGAAAGTGTTTAGTTTGTAAGGAAAGACCAGTTAAAAGAACTTGTAGGAGTATGACTTGTTACAATTCAGTTTGTAACAACTCCTACGGGAATTGGTTAGATTTCCATAAACACAAAGAAACGTTAGACGAGTATCTTGTTAGGTGTAAGGAATACTGGAAAAAGATAGAGTTAGTTAGAGAAAATAAAAGAAGATTACCTAAATATATAAGGGTTAAATATAGAAGAGATAGGATGTATCCTACAAAAAAACAAGAAGGGTTAGCAAGAAAAGAACCTAGGTTGGTGGTTTTACAAACTTGGATTAAGAAGTTTTTGGGCGAGAGGTTGTCGATTTATATTATTAAGGATAATCAAGAAGAAATAGAAAGATATAAATCTGAGTTGTTGAAGTTTAGGACAAATCATGGTTATCCAGATAAGGTAATAGAAAATAATCAAACGAGGTAATAAAAAATGTTTATATATGAATATTGGGTAAATGGAGTTTTAGTTAGGAGTATTGCTAAATGTTGGGTTTCTTTGTTGTATATTGAGTATATTAAAGACCTTTCTACTCTTCAAAAGATAGGTGCTGACAAGGAAATTAAAGAAATTAAAATGTTAATAAAAAGGGTTGAGGATTAAATGTGGAGGACTGAAAATGTGGAGTGAAAAAGATACAAGTATATCGCACACAATATATTATGTTGTGTTGCTTGGATTTGGATTGGTTTTGTTTTTAACACAAACCATTTAAAATGAGAGAGATTTGGATTATAATAAATATAGGTAAAAAGGAAGTGGACTTTTTATTTGAAGTTTCAACTAAAGGAAGAGTTAGGCGAATAGCAACAACTATAATAAATCCAAGGTGGAATAACAAACAGAAAGTTCCAAGAAAAATAATCGAAACTAAGTTGGACAAACATGGTTATGTGCGTCCGTGTCTTGGATATAGTAGGAGGCGTTATTTAGCACATAGATTAGTCGCACTTATGTTTATTCCAAATCCTTTAAATAGAGCAGAAGTTAATCATATCAACGGAATTAGGTGTGATAATAGAATAGAAAATCTTGAGTGGGTTACTAAACAAGAGAACATTCGAGACGCAGTTGAACGGATAAGAGGCAAAAAATGGCGTGGAAATATAGTTTTATAATAGTATTTATTATCGTGATGTTTGTTTGGCCTTACGCAGTCCACGAGCCTATTCATTGGTTAGTGGGCAATGCGTTCGGGGATGCTCAAATTCATTATGACTTAACTATAACTCCCAAAGGACTACCGCGTCCATATGTCACGGCAACATATGATTTTACACCTTTAAAGGTTTGGTTATTTATGTTTTCGCCTTTGGCGTTTGAGTGCGCGTGTATAATAATACTATATAGGCGTCCAGAATTTTTTGGGCTTACCACTTATCTTGTTTGTGCTATGATACTACAAGTTATTCACGCGAATAATATCATCGCAGATTTAAGGTTTTATCATATTTTACCATACTATTATACAATAGTATCTGGGTTGTGGTTGTCCGCGGGCCTAGCAGGTTACTTGCTACAATTCAAAGAGCACACTTTAAAAAGAAAAGTTTAAATATGAACTATACTTTACCACATTATAACTGATTAGTGCGTCGTCGCAATTAAGCAAGACGGAAATCGTATTGAGGTCGGCAAGGTAAACTTGTCGGCAACTTTTTATTATTAGCGTGATGAAAATGGGAAGCAAAGAGGATAAAAAAAATAAGGCTATTGAAGTCGTTGATATCAAAGAAAATTTTTATTCAGATGATAATCTGAAAAAAAGTGCTACTGCGTTCTTTTTGGATACTGGTAGGTTCGTTAAGTCGACTGCCGTGTTCGCCGCGACTGTGCTGGTATGGTTCTTCCATACGGTGTGGACTGGTTATAAGACTATGGTTGTGAAAGCAGCTGAGTTGTCTAAGAAAGCAAAGGAGAAAAAGGTAAAAAATGAAAATAGAAATTCATAATGAATTAATTGGTTTTACTGTTGGTTATTGGTTTTTTTATTTTATTATGAGGAATTTGAAATATTATAATTTTGATATGTTTTTTATTTTATTTATTTTATTAGTTTTTTTATATATGATTATTAGGAAGATGATTGAACCAGATTGGTTCTCCAGAGGAACAGATAAAAATGGATAAAAATATAAAAGTCAAGTCAAATAAGATTAAAATATCTATGACTATAGATAAAGAACTTTATGATAGGTTTAAAGTTTATTGTGATGATAATTCTATGAAGGTATCAACTAGGGTTAGTAGGTTGATTGAGGTTGAGTTATCGGCAGCAGGTCTTCAGGACATGACAGCTGATACACAATAATAATTGTATCTTAGTATACTATTTATGTTGAGGCAATTGTCTCACCTGGAGTCGAGATGAAGATTGAGGCTAAAAGTATATTTAAAAAATGACAAGCATACAAACAATTAAGAGGAGTTTGAAAAAACAACATTTACAAGAAGTTTATTCAAAGAATAATAGAGTGATTAATCCAACTTTATATCATAAATTGAAACAGACTAAGAAGTGTGGTGAGTGTGGTAGAACTAGGGATGGTAAGAAGCGTTTCGAGATACATCATAAGGTTTCAATTAAAAATGGTGGTAAGAATACTGAGGATAACTTGGTGGCCGTCTGTCGTATGTGTCACAAGAAACTTGATAATATTTAAACAGAAAGTAGGAGGAATAAAATGAAAGGTATGAAAGCAAAAGATGGCATTTTAATGTCAGTAGTTGGAGTTGGTCTGTGCGCATTTGCTGCAGGCGGAAGTTTTGGACAAGGAAACGCATATTTAGGAACTATATTAATTGTTCTTACATTTGCTTGTGCGTTGTTTTTAAAAGGATACATAGATGACTTAAAAGTAAAAGGTAAAGACTTGAAAGTTGAATTTGGTAAATCAAAGGGACAGTGGGGTAACTAGAAATGGCGGTAAGAACAGTTATTTTGTTTGTGATTATGGTGGTGATTGGAATGATTTTTTGGTTAGTAGCAAGTCCAAGTTCACTTAGGTCATTTACTGATTGGCTTGAAGGACTTTTTAGGAGGTAACATGGCTTGGGGCTTAAAGCTTTCAGATGTAGTTAGTATGGAAAAGCAAGATGATGATAAACTTAGAATTGTTACTAAGTTTGTTCCTGTTGAAATCTTAGTGGATGATCAGGAACGGCTCATCGAGTTAATTAAGGGTCTTCAAAGTCTTAAGATTAAGCCTTTTAAAGAAGTTAAGAAAGAAGTTAGTTTGCCTAATTTTTTTAAGAGGTCGAAATGAAAGGTAAATCTTTGGAGTTCAAGGAAGTTCGTTGTAACAGAGTTCAAGTCAAGGATACTGTGTTTGGGTGGCTTGGTTCAGTTTTGCATGAAGACTTGAAGAAGTATAATGGTAAATTCGTTGATTTTGAAATTAAGATAACGAAAGTTCACAAGAAGAAAAAATGAAATGAAAATTTTAATGAGGAATGAAGATGAAATTAAAAAAAACAAAACAAAAAAAGCAAACTAAAGTCACAGAATTAGTTCTGGACTTGTTAGAGGAACGAAACGACTATTTTGAAACAATGGTAAAAAATCAAACTAAAGCAACAAATTATAAGGCTTTAGCTAAGTCTTTGGAGAGGAAGAACCAGGAGCTCGCTAGCTTTGTGAACACGCTTGACAAGCGGATTCTGCTTGAATCGCGAGGCACTGAATGAACATTTAGAAATTGTTAAAAAATATTATTTAGGAGGTAACTATGGAAGAAGAGAAAAGAACACACACTAAAATAGCAGGCGTAACATATAGTAATGAGGATGGAACTCAGAGACAAGATATAATTAAAACTTTAATTGTTGGACAGGAGTTGAGTGTTGAGCATGATTCGACGAATCCTTTCGATGCAAATTGTCAGAACCTAACTACAGATACTGGACAGTTAGTCGGTAACCTTAAGCGTGAGCTCGCTGCAGATGTTCGTAACGGTCAGTTGTATGGTTGGACTTACATGGCGAAGGTAAAAGACATTACAGGCAAAGATAAGCATACTCTTGGTGTGAATATTGAGCTTATAGCAAAGCGCCAATATATTTAATAAAAAAAATGAGGTAAATAATTAATGTTGTTGGGTAGAAGTAATTTAGTTATTTTTGGGCTTATTGGTGTTTTATCATTTATTTATGTTGCTTTGAAGAGACCAGATATAGCTAAGAACATAGTTAATGCGATTGGAAAGGTTGTAGTTATATTTTTCACAGTTGTATGGAAATTATTTGAGGGTATTTTTCAAGTTGTTAGTAGGATGAGTGTTAAGGCTATTGTTATTAGTCTTGTTGTTTTAACAGTGGCATTTTTAATTTTTATGTCGTTGAAGGGTGCTCATTGTGATTGTTGGCCGCGGGATGGTGAGGTTTATAGTCCTAAGTCAGGGGAGGCTTGCTTGGATCCTGACCTTCCTGATGAGCCGCCGAAGATGTGTAGCTATAAATACAAGTCTTTTACTGAGTGCGGAATTGATGAGGGGAATATAGCAAGGTGTGGTGATTAAATATGAGAAATATGACGGATAAAGAAACAAGTGTATTGATGGATTTTTTGAAAACTCCTAGCGGAATGGCTGTGGTGATGGCGCGAATCAATGATGTGATTCAAGCCAAAGTTGCTGAAAGAAGTGAGTTGAAAAAGAAATGACGAAAATATCATACCAAGATAAAATGAAAAACAAAAAACTATCATCATTTATTGATGAAGTGGAGGACAAAATGGAAAATGTAAAGGAAAAAGAAGTAAATGAGTTCGCTAATTTTGGTGACAAAGTGGTGGAAAAAATAAGTAGTGTGGTTGAGAAAATAACGAAAAAAGAATAGCGTTGCTTATCTTGAACATAATAGGATTAATTTTTTTTATTTGTTTATTATCATGTAAGGTATTTGCATCCATTCACTGCCGCAGTTAGGACAATATCTCCCAGTATGCATTACTCTACATTCTTTGCATCGGTGCATAGTAAAATATATAAACTTAATAATATTTAATACTTTCGGACGAGAGCACACCGTCATGCGTTGCTTGCATGACATACGAAACGGTGCTCTGGTGATTCAAATGAGAACATTTGAGGGTTACTCCCTCCTAGTGTTAGGAGAGACTCATACGTAAGTTCATGCCGTAATGGCAAACCAAACAGTGCTAGACGAGTGCTGCGCGGGTGGACTGGCGGTGAGTCAGATGAAAAAAGTAAAAGAGTTCTGTAAGAAATGTAAAACAGAACAACCACATAGACTTAAAAGGAAAGTTTACAAAGACAAGAAACAATATCATTCATACAACAAACCTTTAGTATGTATGACTTGTGGCTATTGCGATAAGCCAATAGCAAAAACAACAAAAAACAAAAAGAAGCACATTTCAATGGCTTCTTAATTATGCTTAATCTGATTGAGCTCGGATTTGGTGTCCTCAAGCAAGACTCTAAACTGCTTGTTCAATTAGTTGGGATTTGTTAATGCAGTTGATGAAGTTTTTAGAAATTAATTACGTCGATTTCGAATACTCTGAATAATTTGTATTATTTCAATAATTTTTTCTTTTATATATAGAAATATGTTGGCGTGTAGATTATTTTTTTCTCTCCAATTTGCCC
>Ga0307375_10005872_pt1 | contig 11440 bp, 7 predicted proteins | sample TR1MG_FD_202531 | JGI IMG/M metagenome (GOLD analysis project Ga0307375, IMG submission 202531) | Soil microbial communities from Risofladan, Vaasa, Finland - TR-1 | ecosystem: Environmental > Terrestrial > Soil > Coastal area > Acid sulfate soil | place: Finland: Risofladan, Vaasa | collected...
GAAGGAGGGGGAGGAGTAAAAGTCGCCCCTGGTTTACTGACGTACTGTAGACCAATGAGATTCCCTTGAAGTGCATATCGGCATACTTGATCTTCTCCCACGCGTGAGAGTAGATGAACTCGGCCTCAGCGTTCACCTCAGGCCAGTAGGCGTTCAAAAAGGCCATCGCCTGCTCGGAGAAGGGCTTCGCGGCCACGGTGTTGAAGAACTTGAGAGCCTCAGGGTCCAACTTCTCAGTGAAGGACTTCGCGCTAGCGGAGCTTCCCTTCTTGTTGAATTGCGCAGCGTCGGCAGCCATTGTGTTGTCGAAGGCAGTGTCGAGAGGAATGAGGTTTTTGTCCTCAACTGCCCACCTGCAGACCGCCGCCCCAGCTTTGATCTCTGTATTTCTGACTTTAGCTTCCTCAAAGCGGCTTCCAAATCCCTCGACAAGATGAATCGTGTATCATTCTAGCGTTTCTGATCACGAAATGATCTAAACAGAAGCCAATAAACGAGAAGTTCCACTTGGAAGGATGCGACTGGTGAGTACACGTACACACCGTGTGTCAGTGTATGGCGGCGCGCTAAAACCAGCGCCCGCATTCATCCGTGTCATGACTGCTGTTCGCCCTCTGTAACTCAAGCCTCATTTTGACGCCCTGGATTCGGTGTATTTCTATGTCTTCCATGCACTCCTCCGATTGTACCCTCATCAGTATCGCTTGGTGGTGTGAATTGCTCCGGCATCACGATCACGTCGTCTTGCGGTTCTCATCCTTGGATCATCCAGTTCCTTGCTACTTCAACAAGATATTCACGATACGAACAGTAAATCATTGGATTACTCCATTGGAATTGCAGAAGCTCAGTTTCTGAGCGTGGAATCTGACCTTCCATGACACGACGACCCATTTCCCCATCTTCCCTGATTCATCGGTTCTCTCGCCAAGATCTGATACTTCTTTGGAAGCAATGGTAACGTTACATTTGTCTTTTCAAGACGAAGCAGCTGTGCTACTACTACTACCGCTGCTGCTGCTGCTAAATCGGCGGTACTGTTCGAGCGTATGCAATTGATCGTGCGAGCCTAGCTGCAGCACATCATCGAGGTATTCCTGTGGACATTGTTCAGGTTGAGTTAGAGTGCCAATTGGGAACGCAGTGCGTCTACAGTGATCGATGAGAAGTTCAAATCCAGCGGCAGGTGTTGCAGGTGTGGAGAGGTCCATGAGGTGGAACAGTTGCGCATTTTTGAGTAACTCTAGTGAGAGGCTCTGAGAATGGAAGCCATTCGGGACGTTGGTGTACAGATAGAGGAGGAAGGCGCGAAGTGAAATTTCATCAAATGTGTCCTCTGGGAACTCCAATGTGCGCTGTTGCCATTCCAACGTGTTCTCTGACATGTTCATGAGTAGCTCGAAGTATTGCCAGCGCGCGTACAGTACCCAGTGATGTACTCTCACGGAAAATCCATCCCTTTTGCACAGCAGCGTGAAGTCGGTATCCAAGTGTTTCCATGCGTTTAGATGCACACCTCTCAAGTCAGTTGTTGCGGAAGGGCCAATCGGATCAATAACGTCAGACGACGATGATGACAGAGGGGTGCCTGAGCGAATACTGCTGTGGGAACGATATGAGTCCAGGGCGCTGAATTCTCTCGTGTCTACAGTCGTCGTCCACTGATCTGGGCTCACGTATGCATTCGAATCTTGACAAACTCCAGAATCTAAGTATAAGGACTCCAACGCACGGCGAATGTACGAGCGGGGCTTCAATTGGGGAATGGGCATCTCTCTTGCCTTCTCCAACGTTGAGGAAGAGGACGATCTCGAATTCAAGTTTGGCAACGTGCTGCGATCTGCTTTCTCAATGGCTTGGGCGACTGTGAACATCAGAAGGGGAGGGATGACTGAGGTGCCGAGGGTGGAGAGACATAGCTGCAGCGCCGACCGGAAGAGAGAGAGAAGAGGTCAGAATGGATGTTGCTCGTTGGACAGTGATTCGCCTAAATTCGAATAGTGGGTCTTTCATCAATGCTGCGAGGGAGCGAGAAGAGATTGGAGGGGGTGACATGGAGAGGGGAAAGTGCACGCACGTGGAGTGCCACGAGTGAGTATCTAGGTGTATCAGGAACCACTTCTTCGGCATATATGATGGAATAGAGTATATCGCAGTGAGTTGGAGAGTCACAGAACGAAAGAAGAGGAGAATGATCGCAGGTGAGGAGAGATGGGTAGGCAACCCGGAGGAACGGAACGAACAGCCTCAAGTGCGGGCCAATGGCCAAGACGTCGTGTTCTGATGGGGTAAGGCCGTTGTTAGAATGTGATGATGTCGATGATGAGGATGAGCTGAGGGAAACGAGGTGGCTGAGTGCAGAAAGGGAGAAGGGTGCCTTTCTCACTTGTCGCACGTGTTGCGGTTCAGTGAGGTGCTTAAGCATGCCAATACTGTTCGTAATGGGATGGGAGAAGATCATATGTCCTAGAGATGTGAAGGTGATGCTGCTGGCCACGCTGGCGGCCACGCTAGAGAGGACGAACAAAGTCGTCACCATACCATGTCTGTCTATCATTCGAATCGATGCGTGACCTTCGTCCGACAAGAATACGGTGCCATCTACATATTGGAGTGATCTGATAAACAAGAAGCTAGCCTGCTCTCGGGGACCATCAACGTGTTCGGCGCGGAGTACGCCGGCGTAGGTGGATACATAGCGGCGCTCCAAGTCCACCAATCGAACCATACGACGTTCAGAAGCTAAAAGAAAACCAGGTTCGGCAGGAATCGCTTGAGTGGCACCATCGAACGAGCAAGTCTCAAATGTTCCATCCGCGTGTCCTTCAACACGATTTCCAATCGACTCTGTCAACCCGTCCGGAGAGACGATTTGAATGAGATCGTTTCCAAACTCAGGTACATACATCATACCAGTCTTTTCGTCCAGAAAACCGCCTCGAACCATGTAGAACCTGTACTCCTTCTTTGGGTTGCTCTTGTAGTGCAAAGGCCTCATAGCAGCCAGAATGCCATTTTTGAGCTCAATGATCAGCTCATGAGTGAAGCTCGTGATGTAGATGGAACCATGGAGGCCTGGAAATATCGACATTGGCCGAGGGACGATCGACGACAACGCTTTACCTTCTATCAAGCCCACATTAGCGCCGTTTCCAGCAACGGCTTCCAATTCATTGAATTCATATGCTTTGGTTCGAAATATCATGTTGCCATCGTAAGAAGCGATGTAAATGTGATCATCAACGAAGCAAACTCCTCGTGGGTACAAAAGCGACTTTCCTCCATTCCAAGGTCGGTTCAATGGGTCGAATTCACATTGTGTAAGTAGAATATGTTGGTTTGCGTCATCTCCACTTGAATAAGAAGAGGCCATCAGACAACAAGGAGCATAAAGAGGAGACTGGCTCGGAGGGGGCAACGAACGAGCGGTTTTCTTGGGAATTGGGCTCAGAAGAGCCTGATGCCAGAAGCCACAAACGGAACAACACTCTCAAATCTTGGGTTTACACTGCAGAAGGTATGTTATGAGACACCTCACCGAATCAATGGTTCACAGAGTTGGATGCGATGGCTGCACTTCACGGCCGATTCTCACTACGTTGTTGCCTCCATTCCAATCCGCATAAGCTTCTCCTGGGCAGCATCTCGTTACTACGGCTCCCTATCTTCTGATTTTTCTGGTTAACGGGTCCTTAGCACTTCGTCAGATCGCTTTGGTGCCGTTTGGCGAGGCCGACCATTTGAGATGGATGTAACTGAGGAGAAACTCGTTGATCTGGCTTCTCAATATCAGAATACCCTGGACAGTGATCTTTTGTACCAATTAGGACGAGTGTTATTGGATGAATCAGATGCCAAAGATGGGAAACTACTGTTCATGATGCGAGCAAGCGTCGATCAGTTCAACTCAAGTCTGTCAGAACCTATCCCCGTTCCTACCTTCATTGGAGTGTACGCCTCTACAAGTACGTCGTGCTTTTCCTATTTCTTGACCATGAGATTGCTAGTGAGGGATGGATACCGTATCACGCTGCTCCAACTTGCACATCTCCTTCTGACGTTGCATCGCATTGCTTTCCTGTACAGTTGCCCGTGAATGTGGCATGTATCCATCTAATCCAACTATTTCTCGGGAAAATCCGTTCATCACTCTTCATGAGGCGAAAAAGTTCCTTCACTATGTCGTCCACGATCGACCCTCCATGATCGAAGTGCGTACCATCTCCCAACTACAATCCCATCTTTTCAGCTTCTAACCAATCTGCTTTAGTTGCTATTCACCCACAGAGATCAATACATGACGCCTGAATGGGAGATTTTGCGTGCGAACGTTGAGCGCGTAGTTTCCGCTAAACTTGCCTCGAAAGTACTTCAGATTGTGAATGGCAACGTGGAAAACATCTGCCACGCCAAGTACAAGCGCCATCCTACTCGAGTACGGAATACATTTCATGTTGCAACCCGAATGCTCGACACAGCGGAGAGTTTGGCCAAACGAGGGGTAATGGACCTACAACTCGTTTCAATCGCTTATTTGGAAGAGATACTAGAAGGCAAATATGAAGCAGAGGCCCTAAAGGAACGTGCGAAGGCCAAAATGGAGGAATTGGAGGCTGTCATACGAAGCAATCCTGCCAACTTGCGTGAAAGTGCGGATTTTGCGTTTTTGAGCGATTGGCTCATTGAAACGATTCGACGGCCCACTCTTCCAGAGTAATTTCTGTACAGATTTGTATTTTACAATGTAACTGACTGTCATCGAAGGACCAGCAACTTAATCAGCACTAGGAGGAGGAGATTGGGGAGCTGACTCAGTATTTGCATCCATTTGCTGCTGCTTCCACATTTGGCGTTGGTAATCGGCGCGCAAACTCTTCTTCATAGACTGTAACATTCAACAAGGTCAATTAAGGGTCGAAAGGATGGACTTGAGGCTTGGAACGGGGGATCAAGGCAACCACTTCTCCGCATCAAAGAACACGTACCAGCTTGGTTTCTTTGTGGTCGTAGTGAACATAATAGATGATACCAGCACTTACGGATAGAACAATGCCCAAAGTGACGGCAGCTACAGGCCACCGCATTGCGAGAGAGTGGAGAGAGGAACGAGGGACGCTTCCGTGCTCCTTGCTTTCTCTCTCTGTGGAGAGATACGGCGTTGGACCGGGATGGAATTTCGTACCAGTCTTGCTCGTGGACATGTTGAGCTCACTTCGTCTCAACCTTCTAATCAGATGTCCTTCTCCTGCGTCTAATGTTTCCAAGCCCAAGAGAGCTGTCCACCTCTCAACCAAGCCACAAACTCACCATCGATGGGTTCGTCATTCCAACATCAATTCCTGGTCTTCCTCTCGCTCCTATTCTGGTAAAACGCTCGAAAAAGGCGAGAAAGCTAATGATGAAGACATGTTCAGGTATTTCGAACGAAAAGTGCGCCTTGAAAGCCCCCAGGATGTTCCAACACGCAAAACACGCATATCTCCGGTAACCGATGTCGCCACATCTTCCAAGCCATCAAAAGAGCAAGTAAGCACGACCAAAGTTGAGGTTACGGACAAGAAAGTCACCAAGGAGGACGCTGGAAGCAGATTGGATCGATTCATCACGCGACTTTTCCCGAAGCTCCCCAACTCTCGAATCAACAAGCTACTCCGAGACAAGAAGGTTCGTATTCCTGTTCAATCGCGTTTTCACATGATATGATGGTAATTCCAAGATTCTGACGCTCTCATGTCCTGTCTCGCTATACACTGTTTTGTCACGTTGAATGGTGCTCTTTTGGCCCCATTTCTCTAAAACGTGCTTAGATTGTAGTGCACCATCCTGGAGGAGAAGGTTTTCGTAAAGTAGAGTCGAGTGAAAGGCTGCAGCTGGGATCGATGGTTCGTCTCAAAGGACCGATTGATCGCTTGTCGATGCCCGCGGAATCTCGTCCTGTGTTGAATTTGCCGAAGGAGAAGGTGGAGGAAGTGCGCTCGTGGATCTTGCACAAGGACGAGAACATCATCGTTTTGAACAAGCCCGCCAATGTCGCTGTTCAAGGTGGCACTGGCATCCGAGAGTCTATTGACGATCTTTGTACTGCTTTGCAGTTTGGAAAGCCCAATCCTCCTCGCTTGGTGCATCGTTTGGATCAAGGTGCAAGTGGTATTCTGGTTTTGGCTCGAGATCGACCTACCGCCCAAACGTTAACTCGTAAGTTCTCAAGTCAGGATATCAACAAGCTCTATTGGGCCGTGTGTATTGGAGCTCCCAAGCGTCTGGCTGGCAGCGTGAGAGTTGGCTTGAAGAAGCAAAGACTAGCTGGAGAGGATTCCGAACGCGTTTTCGTAGTTGAAAGTAGCAGCAGTTCGAACAACGATGAGCCTATGGATGCATATCGACACAACGAAGATGTCAAGCAAAGTCATTCTAGGTATCATACAATAGCCCACACTCACGATGTGGTGAGTCTTCTGGCACTGAGACCTCGTACTGGAAGAACGCATCAGTTGCGCGTTCATTGTGCTCAGGTTCTTGGCACACCCATCTTTGGCGATTACAAATATGGTCCTGGATGTCCTGAATCCCTGAGCGATCTATTGAATGCGGACGAGCAGCGCGAGGGCGCTTTGAAGAAGACACCCCGTTCAGACCGTGTATCTGCAACCGATGGTGTTCGTATGCACCTTCACGCCCGAGAAATCGCATTCCATCATCCAGAGACTGGAAAACCGGTGCATTTCGTGGCCCCTGTACCAAAGCACATGATGTCGACCATGAAGCACTTCGACTACCACATCCTCGCCGACTCCTCGCCTCATGCCACTCTCTCGCCTGAAGAAAAGGAACTCCAACCATACGAATTCAACTTCAAAGAAGGCAAACTCAAGCAGAAACTCAGATTGAACAAGCTCAAGAAGTCGCCAACGTGGCAAAAGGAGAAGCGCAGAGACTACGCCGCGCGCGAGAAACTCACGGCCGCACCAAAGAGCGCGCGTGCTCGGCTTTCTAATGAGAAGAAGAAGGGAACTCTGTCTCTCAAATCGTTCAGATCCAAACCCAAGACCTCACACAACAACCACAGCAGAAGGCCAAGTCGCACCGACGCAACTCGCTCCCCTTCCGGATCAAAGAGGACGACCAGAAGAGGCTGATCTCTTTTACTCCTCCACCATTGTACCAATGTATTCTAGATGCTGAATAGAGTTGTGGAACACGCATTTGCAGTACAAGGGGATCGAGCTAGAGGTTTTCATTCTATGTACATCGTCGAATTGCATCTCTCGTGCTAATCTCGATACTTGGAACGCTTGTCTCTTCTACGAGAAGATGCAGATCCCGATTCGTCTGAGGAGGAGGAGGAGGATGATGAAGAGGAGCCGCTGTCAGATGAGTAACGGGAGCGCTTCTTGGAGTCGGATTTGCTACGATCCTTGTGGCGATGCTTGTGCTTCTCCTTGTGCCTGTGCTTCTCCTTGTGCTTGTGCTTGTGCTTCTCCTTGTGGCGTGCTTTTCCTTCAGAATCGCGGTCGTAGGGGCGAGACGAGGGGAGAGAAGGACCTTCGTAGTTGACTCTGGGCTGAGGAGGTTGGGTGGGGTTCGAGTCTTCCTCAAGATGTGTTGTTCTTGTTGTCGCTGATGGCAGAGTAGATGTCGAAGATTGGACGTCTTGAGCGAGTCTCTCAAAGAAGGATTGGGCATAGTACTTGGCATCAGCGGCGGAGGACGCAGTTGCAGTCGGAGAGGAGAGGGGCGCTACGATCGCTGCGCCCTTGACACCATCATCATCATTGTCGTCGTCATCGTCGCCCTGGTCGTCGTCCTCAAAGATGGATTTGAACAAATCAATGGGAGGTCGTCGGATGGCAGGAAGGAGAGTGTTCGCATCGGCGTCCTCCTTATCCAGGTCGGCTACCACCTTCACTTCATCGGCGCCCGAGGGGATGAGCGCGTCAGATTGCGGGCCTCTCTGCACTTCACTACTGCCTTCATTGAATCTCCAGTTACTCGAAACTACTCCAAATGATGGTGCTAGTGGTGATGATACGGAGGAGGTAGAAGTGACCATTGCAAGGAATGTCGGGGAGGAAAGTTCTGCCGCGCTCTCTCGTGTCGCCATTGATTGGTTGGTTGTGACCACATTCGCCATCGAAGCCGGGGGCTGGTATCTTGAAACACGAACGGGGTTGTGTACAGACATGCGCTTGCAGAGAAGCGAGCTCGGTGTCCACTCTTCGATGCGGCGCGTCAACTTGCCAAACATACCCGCTCTCGCTGCGTCATGCTGCATTTCTACGCCCTCTCCTTGCGACCTTTCGGCTTCCAATTCATCACTTGACTTGTCTTTCGTAGGCACGAAGCGTTTGGACATGGCACTGGAGAGGATTCCGATGGTCGATGGTTTCGGCACTGGAGGCGATGGTGCACCTGTGGTTGAGGGATGCCGTTGAGGAGGATGATGTACGAGTGGATGCGAATCATGGCGGGGATCGGAAGTGAATCGGGACTTGAGAGACAGAATCGAAGTTGCGGCGGTTTGCGCTGGGGGAGCAAGTGAAGGTTGAGAGAAAACTGTCGAAGGCGGTGTTAATGATGAAGATGACGATGAAGATAGCATCTGCTCCCCTAGTAGGCGCGATCTATCGGCTGAAGTGAGTGTTGAATGTGGAACGGATTCAAATGAGCGTCCTTCGCTTCTTTCGACACTTGCAGGGAACTTGTGAATGGGGTTGAACGTGGAGGGCACTTGTGGAGGGGGGAAGTAGGATGTAGGGACAGGAGCAGTGAGTGCTCTCACGAAACCGGGAATGTCGGAAGGAACAACGCCTTTTGGAGCCGCCGAGCTTCTTTCCCTCTTTGCCGGCTTCGATGCAGACAGTCGCCTCGAGGGTTGCATGTTAAACGCATAATATTCCTCCTCTTCTTGACCAAGATCAATATCGTTGTCGAATGTGGGATGATTGCGGGATGTAGAGCCATAAATGAGATCGTCGTCGTCGGCCACAAGTTGCGAACTCATTTCCATCCTCATACTGCGCTTGGTAGGCTGAGCAACCGGTTTTTTAGATGCGCCAAGTTCCGAGGAAAACGAAAAGGGGTTATAACCCAAGCCAAAGGTGTTGCTCTTGTCGTCAAAGCGGACCAGTTTGGAATCGAAGCGGTGAGCCAAAGTCTCGTCCTCCTCCGTCAGTGCCAATCGCTTAGGACCAACCGCACGCCCTTCAGTCCAACCCATCAGCTTCAAAAGTCTATATCCAACGGTATCTGCACTATGAGAGATCAATTCGAAGGGCACCAAGAGCGGAAGAGATGAGTCCGAGTCCTTTCTTGACGTTTCTGACCGGGAATCGGGCTTGGGACGGGCAAAATCAGAAGCAATCTTCAAACGACCACCACTGCGGCCTCCAAAATCCATATCAGCAAGATCCTCAGCGTCCATGAAGTCCGTAATCGACTGCGAAACAGGGGCGGCTCGTTGCTCTCGGGAACGGTGGTAGCTTTTCGGCGTGAAACCTTCCTTGCTGCCGACAGTGTTGTAGTAACCGGCACTAAAGCCACCGGTAAATGCGCCATGGAATCGTTGACGGCCTTGTTCATCGTACACGCCTTGAGAAGACCAACCTTTCGTGGCCTGCGTTTTCGCAATGCGCTCCTTCCTCGTGAGCTCAGCATCAGACTTCGTAAGATCCACATCAGGCACACTCGTTCCAACAATCTTCTTGTAGCTCATGATAGTATCATTCCGGACAATGGCACCAGTCCAGGACAACTGAGACGAAGACAAAGTGCGCCAGCCGACGCAGAGAGAGAGAGAAAACGAAGGTACGGAGAGAATGGGTAGGTCCGGTGGTGCGTGATCTCACTTTCAAGCTCAATTTCCCCAGGAGATTCTTAGAAGATAGGTCGAGAAGAAGGAAATCGGCAGAATCGAGGAGATGGGACCTCTGAGAAGCGGAATCTGGGCTGCGCGACAGTTGCCGCCCTCTGGTTGGCGTTCAGTATCCCGTGTGGTCCCGTAGCCGTCATGTCTAAGACCACCACTTTGGCTACGCTGGCCATGTTCGCTGTTTTGATGGCAGTGGCGTCCGCTGCGGTACGTTCAAACCGAGAATTGAGGCGAGAATCGGAGAGCGAATCGCCACTCCCCCCTTGCTCGTTCCCGTTTGTTTGCTAGCCTTCTCTCTCTCCTTAATATCCTCTCCTCTACGCCGTGTTCCATTGATTGCCAGAATTTGTGAGTGACGATTGCACTGTGACCAGGTCGGTGCTGTTTCGGTCGGTGCCTCAGGCCTGGTGTTCTTGTTCCGTCCTCCCTGTCCGTATTGTGACTCATTTCTGACTCTATTCTCCGTGTCATGCATTTTCGTGGTGTGCGTGTCCTGTGGCGGGTCGATCAGCACCCTGGAGCGCGTGTTATGTTGCAAAAGGAAGTTCGTAAGGTTCCTTCTCAGTGGATCCCGATGCCTGAGTCTGTGACCCCTGGTAACAAGATATTCGAAGTGATCTTTGCTTTGAAGCAGCGCAATACGGACAAGCTGTCCCGTCTGTTCGAGGCGGTGACGAACCCCGAGTCTCCTCAGTATGGTCAGTATCTTGAGATTGGTCAGATCACCGCCATCATTGAGCCTTCTGAAGAAACGATTGAGTCAGTGACGAACTGGTTGTCATTCCATGGCGTGTCGGATGTGGTGTTGACGAAGAACCGCGACCACGTGTTGGCGAACATTCCTCTCTCTACCCTGTCTCGCATGTTTGACGTTCAATTCCGTACCTACATGCACCGTCGTACTGGTCGCATGCACACCACGACTGTGGAGCCCCACTCGGTCCCCGCGAGACTCGCGCCGCACTTGGACTTTGTGGTCGGTTTCAGTGGCTTCCCCAGTGAGTCCTTGCGCCAACGAGTCTCTCAGCCTAAGCCCACCACTGATGATTACCAGGTCGGTCCCCACGAGCTTCGTCAGCGCTACAACTTGACGCAAATCGTCGCCCCGCACCCGAAGAACAAGCAGGCCGTTGCCGAGTTCCAGGGCGAGTACTACGCCGCCTCTGACTTGCAGACCTTCATGAAGAAGTACTACCCCTCCAACTCGAACCCCGCCTGGTGGACGGCCGTACTCAAGGGCAACAACGACCCCACCAACCCTTCCGTCGAGGGCTCACTCGACATCGAGTACATCATGGGTGTCGCTCCTGGCATCCCCACCCAATTCTGGTCCATGGCCAACTTCGACTTCTTCTCTGACCTCACGCGCTGGTACACGGAGATCAACGACGACGCCAACGCCCCCTGGGTCCACTCCGTCTCCTACGGCTCTCAGGGCGACTACCCCACCCAAGCCTACCAAACCCGATGGAACACTGAGATGCAAAAGATCGGACTCCGCGGTATCTCCATCATCTTCGCCTCTGGCGACTCGGGAACTGGCTGCTTCATGTGCGAGAACTTCGACCCCTC
>Ga0307375_10005874_pt1 | contig 11439 bp, 6 predicted proteins | sample TR1MG_FD_202531 | JGI IMG/M metagenome (GOLD analysis project Ga0307375, IMG submission 202531) | Soil microbial communities from Risofladan, Vaasa, Finland - TR-1 | ecosystem: Environmental > Terrestrial > Soil > Coastal area > Acid sulfate soil | place: Finland: Risofladan, Vaasa | collected...
CGCCTGGGGCGTAGATGGCTTTGAAGTAATAAATGGTGGACACCAACAAGCTCTGCAGATACGCCAATTCTGTCTCGATAACAATTTAACATGTATCGCTGGCTCTGATATTCATACGAATGAGGAGCTCAATACAGTGATAAAATTAAGGTTAGAAGATCCAACTAATTTAACAGATGCATCTATCTTCGAGAATTTAGCACGCAATGATCATGAAGCTATATTAATTCGGTTATACCCTAATAAAATAAACTTTCCCATATCGTCCGATATCTTTGAAGTATTCGAGGATTTTTTCAATTATTTGCTAAATGTCAATTTTTTCCAAATTTTATCGTGGATTATCTGGTCCTGTATTGGATATAGCCTCCTTATAATCGTTTATACGAGGATAAAAAGAGCTAATTTAAAAAAAATACGAGATAAAATCGAGATTATCGATTAAACTTAATTTTCTTTTTTTCTAAAAATCTACCCAAAATTAAAAAACTGATTTTAAAGAATGGAATAATATGGACTGGAATTCATTTAAACAACACAAATTCTTAACATTTATTACAGCTTGTTTCGTAGGATGGATCATTTTTCTCTTAATTTTAGGGCTTACTAACACACGAATTGTAATTTTTTATGATGTTCTCTCGCAAACCGATGTGTCTTCGAATTACTCATCCACAATTCCATTACTACGATATTTTCTAGAGCCTATTGTCGGAACAACTTTCATTTTTAGATATTTAGTTGATTCAATTTTGATTATTTTTGTGGGTTATGTCGCTATAAGGGTAATTTATGTCGTATTTCAAAAGAAAAATATGATAAAATCTGAGAAATTCAAACTTTTTATAATAATTGCTAAAAATTATTTGACGTTTGCCTTTACAGTCTATTTCCTGATTCTTATTGGAATAATTAGCGTTTTATTGATAGGCTTTTTTATGGAAGGATTTGTTTTCCTTAATAATAATTGGATGTTATCTGTCCAAATTGGTCTGACCATTGGTCTCATTTTAATTTTGCTCAAACTGGCTTTTATAATAATTAAATTAGTGCATCCCCGGTTGAGACTAAGCTATAAAGTCCAGAAACCGCCTCAATCTTCTATAAAAAAATTCTTTTTCCTTTCTGGAACGGAATTAAAATATCTTCTCTGTTTCTTTTTAATATTTGCTACTTTCGCAGTTTTATTAATAGCCACGCCATTCCCGACTCAGAAAATAGAAGCAGATCGTGATAATGATGAGTTTTTATTCGATTTTCATGTTCATACCTATTTTTCGGATGGATTTTTATCTCCAGAGGAACGTGTAGATTGGTATATCGCGCAAGGGATTGATGGCGCTGTATTTACAGATCACGAGAATCAAAGGGGCTATCAAAGAGCTTTAGACTATGTTACGAAAAAAGGAGTAAATTTTACTGTCCTTATGGGTGAAGAATACACCTGCCATGCAATAGATATTCATTTAAATTACTTTGGACTTAATGAAACTATCATACCAATTGAATATGCCGAACCTTACGGTCCATTAGCCTTAAATGTTTCTGATATGATTCAATATGTAAAAAGTAAAGGTGGTTGGGTAACAGTGAATCATTATTCCGATACTCCCGGGACACCTTATACGTATGTGCAATTAAGGGATTGGGGTGTGGATGGCTTTGAAGTCATCAATGACGGTATCGAATTTCCAACAGCAATAAGGGAATTCTGCATAAGTAACAATCTCATATGTCTAGCAGGCAGCGATATACACACGAATCAAGAACTTCATACCTTTGTGAAATTAAGATTAAATGATCCGTCCAATAAAACTCTCGCTAGTATTTTTGAGAATTTACAACGCAATGATCATGAAACGGTGCTGATTCAACTGTACCCTGAGAAAGTCCCAGTTATCAATTTCCTCGGAATAACTGGCTTCATCGGTAATGTTCTAAATTACTTCTTAAACCTTGATTTCTTTCAAATTCTATCGTGGATCATTTGGTCATGCCTTGGTTTCATTTTTCTTATGATCTGTTATAAAGTAATTAAAAAAGCAAATTTAAAACGGCTAAGAGTAAAAATCTTAGAAGAGTTGTAAAATAATTTTTCCTTATTTCAGTGAGATCAATGATCCATCAATCACCCAGTCTTATTATTTTAATGGGGCTACCCTCATCTGGGAAATCTACTGTAGCAAAGCTACTGGCTAAAGAACTTTTTAATCAATATAAGTTTCTCAGTATTGTAATTGGGACGGATGATATAAGATGCCTATTTCCAAGTCAGTTAGAAGCATTTGATCCGAATCTAGAGCCATTTATTAAGAATTTAACACAAACACTGATTAAATTTTGTTTAAAAAATAATTATCTTGTAATAAATGATGACATGAATTATTATAAATCAATGAGACACGAATTAAAACAAATTGCAGAAGAATTTGCAGCTCATTTCATTCTGATTCATGTTCAAATTCCCTTAGAAATTGCTTTAGAATGGAACAAAAAACGGGGATTACCTATTCCTCAAGATGTCATATCAAAGGTTAATGAACGATTTGACAAGCCCGGTGATTACCAATGGGATACGCCCCTTCTTACTATCCAAGCCGACGAAGACCCTCCAGAATCAGCCGTAAAAAAAATTATTCCCAAACTAATCTCAATTATTACTTCACTATATCAACCTTCATTGGAACTTTCCCCTTCAAAGCCAGGCATTATTGAAAAAATCGATAAAATTACGCGGGATATCGTAGCAAATTTTGCCCAAATAGATAAAAATCCTAAGCTTCTTAAAAGAATTAGTAAATTCCGGATAGACTATCTAAAGAATATCCCAATTAATGAGAGTTCTCTTGAGATATTAGAAAAGGAATTCTCCTTAAAATTAAAAGAATTTGTTTCACACATTAAACAGGCCAAATAAATTCCTCACCTTTTCCAGACCCGATTACAACCCTGTAATAGGACTCCGCACTCTTGATTTTTTCCACTTTTTCTAACATTCCTTGGACTTCCACCTCATCCCCTCTTCGCGCAATATCTCTAAATTCTCCAATCATTGAAACCACTTGACTAGGCCAATGCGTTTTCACCAGTAATGAATTATCATCGGCGGGGAAGTATTCCGCAATATTGTATATTGCAGGTCGAAATATTCGTTCGGGACTTTCAACGACGTCACAATGAAAATGCAGCGGTCTAATAGGTGTAAATTGAAACTTTCCAAAATCATTTCGCATCTCATCAAATTTCCGAATCCCATTGAACACAAACTTCCGACCCTTATAGATACATTTGTTCATTCGATACTCATCCGAATCATTTTCATTGAGATACTCAAGTTTTTTATCTTTAAAAAGCATCCAAATGGTTTTTTTCACCTGATAATAGTTCTTCGCTCCATAAATAGCGATATCAACATCACTCTTTTCTGTAGACATTCCTGTTGAGAGCGATCCATGAATTCCAAAATCGGCGAGATGGACTCCTGAATTGTTCGCAAGCAGTTTAATAATCTCAATTGCTTCTTGTTCTAATGGCGAAGGATCTGATTTTTTCAATAAATCCTGCCATTGGACTTCGGGGACGTATATTTTATGAATCAAATGCGATGGAACCACAAAAACCGTCTTCTTCGCATAGGGATCCCGATAAAGATATTCTGGATACTTCTCTTTAAACACTTTTTGAATTCTTTCGAAATTTTCCGGGCTATATAACTGTCTAGCTCGAATATATTTCGTATCCCCTAAATTCCATTCATAGGGAAGCCATGATAATTGAAAACTTGGCTTTAAGTCCTTGGGTAGATATTTTAAATACGCAATTACTTTATCTACTGGATGGTCATACCCGAATACATAGAAAATGAATTGATCCTTTGTAACAATTATGTCGCCATCACGCGGACTTTCCATTTTTCTAATCCATCCATAAAAAATAAGAATTATATAACTAAATTTACTTAATATTATAACTTATCTTATAGGTTACGAATAATAATGGAAGAGCAAATTCTCGTTGAGGGTCATCCAAATGAACACGTGATGCTTATTGGAACCATGGCTATGACGCGTGCCTGTTTGGAAGCAGGGATAGCGTTCGTCAGCCAATACCCCGGCACTCCCGTAACTGATATGGGGCGATCCTTTAGTCGAATTGCCCAAACTGGTAAATTACCTGGGTTATATTTTCAATGGGCATCTAATGAAGCTGCATCAATAACCGCTGCAGCGGGTGCGAGTTGGTGTGGTATTAAATCACTTGCCTTAATGAAGCATGTAGGAATGAATGTTGCTGCAGATGCGTTGTCCGTCATAGCGCTCAACGGACCGACGAGTGCTGATGGACGAGGCGGCTTATTACTGATATGTGGTGGCGATCCTGGATCTTTGGGAAGTCATAGCGAACAAAATGACCGATTTTATAGTTGGATGTTACATCTCTGTCATTTCGAGCCTTCAACGGTACGAGAAGCGAAAGAATGGATCCCAGAAGCATTAGAGGTATCACAAAAGTTTGACCTAGTTAGTTTCTTTCGGGTAACGAGTAGGATCGCCCATACGGTTGAAGAAGTAGTGCTAAATCCCTTGGCAGACTATACCAATGAAAAAGGGAAATTCATCAAAGATATTCCAAAATATTGCTCATTACCCCCGCATTGCATCAATAACCATAAAAGGCTCTATGAACGTCTGGAAAAAGTTGAACCCTATGTTTCAAAATTCAATAAAATTATTCCTGGGGATTCCAAATTTGGAATAATAACTGGTGGGGTCCCGTTTGGATATACCGTTGAAGCCTTACGACATTTAGAGTTGATTGATACGCCTATATTGAAATTAGGAGTGGTTCATCCGATCAACAAGAACCAATTTGTCGATTTTGCTCAAAATCTTGATAAGATACTGGTTGTCGAAGAATTGGAGCCATTTATTGAAATTCAAGTCAAGCGCTTGGCTCAAGAACATAGAATTTCAGCGGAAATCATCGGTGAAAAGGTTATAAGAAAATGGGGGGAGCTTAATACGTCCGAAGTGGTTACAGGGATTAGCAAAGTTCTAGGAAAACCTATTGATACCAGTATTAATCAAAAATTGGAAAAATATCAAAAATATCTTCCGTTAATTCCTCCACGTCCTCCCACCTTCTGTCCTGGTTGCCCCGAACGTGCCCTGCTCTACTCTATTAAAGCGGCAACTAATGAAGCTGAAACCATCTATGCAGGCGACATAGGCTGCTATGTGATGAGTTTTTTTCCCCCAATGAAAATTACCGATTGGGTGATTTGCATGTCAGGGGGACTCGGGGCTGCCGTTGGCGCGTCGATGAAAACGGACCAACCTATTATCGCCCTTATGGGAGATTCCACTTTTTACCACACAGGAATCCAAATTTTAGTCAACGCTGTATATAACAATGCCAATGTTATCTTGCTCATTTTAGATAATGCTACAACTGCTATGACGGGCGGAGATTTGCATCCTGGCTCTGGTATTAATGGAATGGGGGAATCAACCCTTATACCAAGTATGCGTGATATTTGCACATCCCTTGGGGTTCCATGGGCCCGCGTGGTGGATCCTTATCAAACCCGCCTCATGACCCGTACATTGCTGGAGGCAAAGAAACAACGCGGTGTCAAGGTTATTGTCTCGCAAAGGGAATGTATGCTCCAATATCGAAAGCGAATGCGAAAAACACCCCTTCCAAGCATCCGAAAAAAAGATTTCTTTTGGATTGAACCCGAGCGCTGTCAAATGTGTGGGACTTGTGCTGAAAAATTATGTTGCACCGCTTTACGAAGGAATGAAGATTATATGTCTATTGATATTGATAGGTGTACCCTCTGTGGCGTCTGTTATGAAATCTGCCCAAATGATGCGGTCATCCATACTGTTATTAATCCACACTTAGGAGAAGGAGGTAACTAGGATGTATATCTGGAATATGCTAATTTGTGGCATTGGTGGACAGGGAATAATGCTCTTAAAGCGTATCATCGAAAATGCTGCACTCACTGAAAAATTGCAGGGCGGTAAAATCCGAAAATTGATTGGTGCGGAGAAACATGGGTTGAGCCAGCGTGAAGGTGCAACTGACGTGTTTGCACGATTTCTTCTTCTTGAACCTAATGAAGAATATAATGATCTCTTATTAACCTCTCCAACTCTATTTTATGGCGAGGCTGACTTAGCTATCGGGGTGGAACCTGTTGAACTGCTCCGGAATGCATTATATCTCTCAGAAAAAACCTTTGTTATACTAAATACCCGTAGCATTCATCCATGCGCAGTTATTTCGGGTTCTATAAAATATCCCTCTATCGAAACCATCGTCCAAGCTATCAAAGACATTTCTGGGGCTTCTAATATCCTTCTCGTAGATGCTACCGCTCTTGCTATCGAAAAGTTCGGTGACCCTCTTCGTACAAATATGCTTATTCTCGGGATTGCTTACGCAACAAATCGGATCCCTGTAAAATTAGACTCAATTATAAATATTATCCGAGAAAAGATACCAGATCCTGAAAAAAATATAAAGGCTCTTCAATTTGGTATCGAAACTGGTAAAAATTTATTAAAATCTAATTAATACTTATTTAAAATTTGATAATACCCATTCATTTTCATTTCTTTTTAATAATTTTTTTATAATATTCTCATAATAGGCGCTTTAATAATTTGAAACAATTCTTCTTAATTCAATCAAACTGAAAATATGAGGTTTTGTTAATGAAATATGAAGAAGTATTTTTGGAAATTCGATATTTCAAGCCACAAGAGAAAAATTTAAACACCCTTCCTCAAAATCAAATTGAAAGTATTAAAAAGATAGCAACTTATAAGTTATCTTTATAAGATAGAGAATTTTTTTGGGGATCTCTCTTAGAATCGTAAGTTATTCAACCGCTTAAATTTCTATAGTGGTTTGAAAAGAGACAAAATAGAACTTGAAAATTGAAGATAGTGCGATAAAATTAGCAAATTTATTTAAAACATTAAAAACATTATTTAACAAAAGATTAATTAATTCATACATTTTATTTTATTCCAAAAAACCCACATTCACAATAGGTAACTGAAAACATAATATTTGACTGCATTTTAGTTATCCAAGAGAGGTTAGATGAAGAATGCCAAGCAGAGGGTCCGATGGAAAATTATATTTTAAGATTGTTTACTGGGGACCATCCCTCGGTGGAAAGACCACTGCAGTTAAATGGCTTTTTGCAAAAGAGGGAATGGCAGAGGGTAAAATGCAGTCTATCGTTGATCCCACTGGGCGCACACTGTTCTTTGACCGCATGGTGGCCGGAATAGCAAACGTGAAGCTCCAGATATATACAGTTGCAGGGCAACGGCGTCACAAATTCCAACGAAAGACGATCTTAAATGGTGTCGACGGAATTATTTTTGTCTGGGATGCCCAAGTCGAACAATGGACTGAGAATGTGTGGAGTCTTGAAGAATTACTTGAGCATTTAGGTATCGAATTAGGAAAAAGCATTCCAATTATTGTCATGGTGAATAAGCTGGATCTTCCGAATGTAGTAAAAAGGGAGCAAGTCCTTGAATTATTTAAATCGAAAGGGTTGGAAAAAATAGTGAGTCCTTTAACAGGCGGCACCCTCGAAATTCAGGTGTATGACACCATTGCCATTCAAGGATTGAATGTCAAACGCGCCTTCCAGCAATTAGCCCGGGATGCCGTTCTTAATTACTATAATAAAATTAAAAATCAGCCGTAACCGACCCTTTCAATTGAATAATGTTTGTTCCTCATCATTAATAAGATGGTTTCTTAATTCTCTCTATATCCTCACTGGATAAATTTGGATTTGCCTTAAGGAGCATTTCTACCATATTATTTAGAATATGTTCTTTTAATTCTTTATTAAAATTATTCAAAATGTTAACTATTTCTGGTAGTAATTTTATAAATATTTCAGGATTTTCTTCGACTCCATTTAGAATTGTATGATATGCGTATTCTTTATATTCATATGGCTCATTAATCAAGGTAAAGATCATTAAATAACCTTGACTGAGAAATTCAGGGGTCTTTCCGATAGTAATGTTAAATGCTATGATACCCTTGTACTTTTCATCAGGATCCGGATCTGAGAGCATCTCAAGAATGATTCCAAAAGAATATTCAATCAAATCAGGAATTTTACGAAGTGCTAACTTATAGGCTTCAATTGTGGGCGATTTCCAATAAATTTCTCCCCTCAACAAAATTGGGACCGTTTGTTTTATTAAATTTGGCTGTTTTTCTATTGCTAATTGGTAGAGATCAAATGCCTTTTTTTTAACTTCATTCAGGTCATCATAACGATAATGCGATAATAATTTAGTAATCCCATTGATATTTTCTTGTGTAATATATTGAGGCGCAATATCAAAAATGATTTTAAGAAATTTAAAAACAATAGAAATTTCAAGGTCATAGAATTTGTTATTATATAACTCATTTATTATATTAGGAACGATCGAAGAAAGGATCTTTGGGCATTGTGAAATAGTCAGGTTTAATATTTTAATTAAGTCCTTAGGTTTTAATAAAGAGGCTATTTTGTAGATCTCTTCGATTGTGAGTTTAACTATCTTGGTCAGAATCAACTCGCATATTTTAAATACTTGCTTTTCTCCTATTTCAAGAGATCTATCCCATAAAATATTCATAATTAATTGAATATCTTCTCGATCAAGACATTCAGGAATTGTTTCCAATATAGACTGGTAAATTGAGATAATATAAGTTATTTTAAATCCTCCCAATTCTATTAGATTATTGAGAATTTTAGTAATATAGGGTTTAATAAGTTGGGGTTGTTCTCTATAAACCAAGAGGCAAAAGTCTAAGGTTTCAGAATCGCAAAATCTTTTTTCCCTTTTAATTAATGTTTCAAATAATTTTATATAGGTACTCTTATCAATTAATTCCGGATTCATTTTGTATGCGAGTTCAAAAGCAATAATCACACGTGCGTTTAATTTGTCAAGTAATTTTGGAAGCATCTTAACAAATGATTTAGGTTTATATTTTATCGCAAATTCAAGGACCTCTCGGATTATGGTAGATTCAAATTCCCATTCATCAAGACGGAGATCATTAGAATTATCTATTAAAAAAGATATATCTTCATATTTAATCTCCTCGATAATGAAATTAAATAATATATTAAAATCGGAAATATCTGAAACGAGTGGGTTCATTTCGATTAAAGATTTATATATTCTAAGGGCAGTCCATTTCACTTTAACATTATTATCTATAAGTAATTCTTTGATTTTTGAGGCAGTAGAATCAGTTAAAAATTGAGGATGATTTATTGAAATTAATTGAAGCGCGGCCCATCTAACAAACCAATTTGGATTTGCAAATAATTGAAATAATTTTGGTAAAATGAGAGTAATAATATCAGGGTTATTTGAAATTATTGATTCATAATTATCGTATAATTTGTAATATAAATCCCAATCTTTATCGAAAGTTAATTGAGAAAATGAATTAAGAATTCTCTCTAATTTATCTTTAACTTTTTCAAAGTCATTTGGAAAAATCGCTTCAAATTTGTTTTTTACAGATTTTGTAATAGATTGAGGGGCTATTTTTAATATTTTGTGATAAGCTTTGTTTAATAATTGCTTGAATATTATATTACTCCAGTTATTTTGATTAATTGATATCTTATTAAAGAGAATTAAGAGGGTTTGAGGAATTAAATGTGGCGTTTTATCCAAGGCTAAATGATAAAGGTTTTCAGCTTGCTTAGAAGTTATCCAATTCGTAAATGTTATGAAATCTAGGAGTTTATTAACTATTGATTGAGTAATGATTTCCGGTTTATTTTTAAAAACGATATCGAAAATTTTATGCATATTTTCATTATCTAGATTATTTAAATTCAGAAAAATTGGTTGTATATGATTTATACACCTTTTTGTAATGAAATTAGGATCTTTATCAATAGTACATCTATAAATTTCTATTAGAGTTTTTTGAATTTTTGGTTCTTTATCTATAATATTATCAAATACCTTTTCAATATCTAATAATTTAATGAATTTCATGTTCTTCACTAAAGCCGCTTTATATACTTGAAGGGCTATTTCTCGCAAATCGTCATCCTTTTCAGTTAACAATGAATATATCTTTTCTATTCCATTTTTTAAAAATATAGGATTTTTTTCAAAAATACATTGAATTAAATGTTTAAATTCACTTCGTAAAAAAACATCTTCATTATAGTGCTTTAAAAAAATTGTTCGAACTTCATCAAAAAAGGATGAATCAATAATTTTCGGATATTCTGCAAATGCTCTTTCAAAACCTCTAAAAATACTTTCTTTGGTGCTAGTTTCTTGGACCATCTTCAGAAATGCCTTCAATTTTTCAATCCCCAATTGGATAATAACGGATTGCGGTGCATTACGGAAAGCTAGTCCTATTGAATGTTCAAGTTGCGCTTTAATTTCTCCTGTGTAATTGACACAGTAATCGCCCTCTTCATCTCGATATTCATTTATGTGCTCATAGTGCATATCCTTTTGTTCAAAAATGTCGGTAATTAAATTAATATCAACTTTGGCAATGAATTGTGGAATGTATTTAAGAAGAGACTCGAATTTTTTAAATGCAATCCAATTAACTTTTTGAGGGATAGAGTGCATAATTTGATAAATAATTGTATTTATATTAATTCTGTCCATCCTCGTAGGATTTTGCTCTATAATAATTTTAATGATTTTAAAATCCAGATTATTTTGCTCTAGCATCTTATTAAAGAAAGATTCGTTGAAATATTGGGGCATTTTATCGAGAACAAATTCAAGTTCTTTTAAAATATATAATCTTTTACTTTTTATAAGGGAAATCATTAAACTTTCAAATTCTAGATGGCTAATCAAATCTGGGTGAATATTCATTATTCTTTTCAAAACTATTAGAGTAGTATTAACGACATCGAAATCCTTGCTGTTGAGATTTTGAATCAGAAAAGGAAATATGTCGATATTTTTTTCCTTCAATACTTCAATCGCGCGGAAATCCTCAAATTTTATCATAAACTCGCAAAGGTCCTTTACGTGTATTGCAATCAATTCTTCAGAAATTCCAGATTCTTCTAATAAATTCCCAATTAAATTAATCTTTTTAACTAAATATTCATTGTTAATATTGGCGATCATCCAATCTGAGTTAGTCATTAAAAATCTATCTTCTATATCCTGCAACATTTGAAAAATATATTTACTAGAAAAAAGTTTAACCCAAATTTTATCTGAAAAATTATAAATTTTTTTGTTTTGACTTCTTAAAAAGTCATCCACACTCCAAAAAAATGCAATAAATTGTTCAACGATCGAAATCGACCCTAAATTAGTTTTTTTAGACTGAGTCTGTAAGTTATCTAGGGAATTCTCAAAGTTATAAAATTTA
>Ga0307375_10005879_pt1 | contig 11435 bp, 19 predicted proteins | sample TR1MG_FD_202531 | JGI IMG/M metagenome (GOLD analysis project Ga0307375, IMG submission 202531) | Soil microbial communities from Risofladan, Vaasa, Finland - TR-1 | ecosystem: Environmental > Terrestrial > Soil > Coastal area > Acid sulfate soil | place: Finland: Risofladan, Vaasa | collected...
CGCAAAGTCAATATAAGTAATTCCAAATCTATTTTTTAAATATTTAATTTCTTCTATAACAGCTAAAGGGTTTCGTAACCTAATCCCCTCAGATATTTTATAACAGAAAGTACAATTAAAGCTACACCCCCTACCTGATATAACAGAAGCTGAAAATTCATTTTGCTCTATATTTGGAAATCTCTGTAGCCGATAAACTGACATGGGAAACATTTCATATGCTGGAATTGGTACGTTATCTAAATCTTGAATTAATGGTCTAGATTCGTTTGTAAAACATTCTTCATCTATTCTATATGATATACCTTTAATTTTATTCCACTGTTGCCCATTTACAACATCTAAAATAGTTTCTTCTGCTTCTCCAAAGATAACTATATCGGCTTTAGTTTTTTTCAGAAAGAACTCTGGTTCAGCTGACGGCATATGACCGCCTAAAACATACTTAAAACTACTTCTCTTAGTAGATTTGTTTATAGCTTCGGATACCTGTAATAATTTTTTATATGGATAGTACCCCGCTATTGTACCTATACCAACAAAATCATAATCTGACTTATCTAAAACTAATGTAATTTTATCATCTGTATGGTGATGAATATCTTGGCTTAATATATTAACCTCATGCCCCGCTTTTCTTAGGACTGAAGCTAAATATGCAGCCCCTAAAGGAAAATAGTGGATATAGTTACCGTTATCTAGTACTACGAATAGGAATTTCATTTTTTAAATACCTCAAAGTCTCGTTATAATCCATAGTTTTAAAAACTGTGTAAGTTGTTGTTGGCGAGCAGTTTATAACTTCAGGAACAAACCCTAAATCTGCAATCATTCTAGATTTAAATGAGCTATTAATATTACTTGTATCCCCAACCATATTATATGACACATTACCAGCAGCTTTTTTATCTTCTAAAACTTGTTTTGTTTTATAATACGATTCTACGTTATTTCCATAAGAACCTCCTCCATCTGCACCGAATAAAATAATTTTATCAATCCCTAATAAACACATTGTCGCAATATATAGGTGAAGAGAGACACAGTACGGGTCTGGGTTAATCCCAATATCCTCGGTATAAATTATCTGACTAGAATACTTCATATTAAAATCTTTATCTATACCTTTTCTTAAATTGTATAAATTACCGTGACCAGTCCTATTACAAATGTAATGGTGTGAGGGGTCTTTATCTAAAAACTTCTTTAGTCTTGGGAGTCTAACATCTAACTCATAATCTCTAGCGTTAGCTACAGTACTACAGTCATACACTACAGTTATATCCACACCAGCTTTTGTAGTGTAATCTTCATGAATATCAAATGAGCTCATACTCCCCCATAAAACATCAAAATCTTTAAATTCGTCTATCCTGCTTTCTAATTCTTCTATAGATTTACCATGACATAAGAAGAAACAAGTTTTCCATCTATACTTGTTCACGACCATTCCCCCTTTTCACCCTGAGATACAGTCAGCAATGTGTCGTCGTTAATATAATTCTCAACACCGCCCGTTCTTTTACCTTTAAATACCCCATCTTGTAACCAAAGTTTCTTTAAAAGGTCTGTTTCATAGGGGTGATATTCTCTAAATTTACTTACGTTGTGATGCCCCGTTTCGTGGTCGGCCCAAACCATTGACTTTGGAGCTAAAGTACTGTTCGTGTGTCCGTATTTAAACGCTACTCGTAATAGAAAATCGTTTTCTGCCTGTCCGCATACAAATCTATTATCGTAACCATGCAATGAGGTATATACTATATTCCTAACTACAAAAAAAGGGTATAGTAACGGTGCTGTTATATCGGTGACAAAATTTAATTTATGAGTTAAGCTAGTTTCAACGCAGAAATTATCTTCAAACATCCTATAACCAAACGCCATTCCGTGAGCGTAGTCGTCTGTACCTGGAAAATTCTCTATAAAATCTATCATATTATCTGTCGAACTGCTTCCCCCAGGAGAAAAATATCTCGCATCGTCTGCAGTTAATGCTAAAAACTCACCTTTAGCCTCCATGAAAGCTATATGAGTACATTGTGAAGGTTTAACATTAGATTCTATCCATCTAAAATTAGATGGCATTGGCTCTGTTGGGGGCAAGGGCCCGACAAATACCGCCTCCCAGGGGACTTTCGTATTTGCTAGTGAATCACAGAACCCTTTCCATAAATGTGGTCTAATTGACGGGGCACAAAAAGATATTTTAATTTCGCTCATTTACACTCTCCTGATTATAATTTTTAATGTAGGCAAGTAATTTTTCTGAGTTTCTCTGTATAAAAGAATCTGCAGGAGGTGATTGAGCGTCAGTTAGCCTAGAGTCCTCATCAACTTGGTCCCACGGCCTTCTCCCTGACCGTGTCGATATATGCTTGATAGTTATACAGTTACGTAAATCCACTACCCTCTGTATATTTCTATATGTCGCCGATATTGCCCAATCAGCACCGTCTCTTATCATTTCGGGGTCAAAAAAATGACCCAAAACCTCTACTGCTTTTTTAGATATTAGAGGGAAGCATGGCATCCAATTAAATTCGTTACGCTTATTTTCTTTTTCTAGGTCTTCAGGCATACCTAATAGAATACCGTCAGGCCATCTATCTTCATATACTCTCAAAGAATTCATGGCGTTAGCGTCCCAACCATATGTTTCAAATAGAGTATCATCATTCACAGCTATAATGTATTTCCCTGTAGCAAAATTTGTAGCCATCCAATTATAGTAATCGTGATTTATATTTCTTGCTCGTTCTCTCTGATGGAATGTAGTAGATATTGGAGGAGTATAATCTACATATTTCCCATGCAAATATTGGATAGTAGACATATCATCTGTATCGTAGGCTATATGTATTTCTACTGAATCCTTGTGGATTGCGCTATCATAGATACTCTTTAGTAATTTCTCTAATAAAACTGGCCTATGCCTAGTAGGTATCATTATTGTAAAATTAATCATCCATCCTCCTTATCCACCAAATATCTTCTAGATTTGATGCCCCTGGTAGTAGTTCGTCTACAGCTAAACAAACAGCCGAGTTATTATGTTTGTAATCGTGACCGCATATAATACCATTTTTCATTAGTTTCGGATACCATAAGTTTATATCCTTCTTTACTGCTTCATATGTATGGTCTCCATCAATAAAAATAAAATTTAAACTTCTATCTTTAAATTCTTTAGCTGCCTCTTCAGATGTTTTAATCCATAATTGAACAGTGTTTTCTAACTTAAAATGCTCTATATTTTGTCTAAATATAGATGGGACGTCAAATACCTCAGTTGCAGCCTTTAAATGAGCAGCCCCATCTGTACTCCCTTTATACCAATCTATACTGTAAAGGTTGCCGTTAACTCGTTGAATAACTTCGCCTATCAATACCGCTGATAGACCTGTCCAACTACCTATTTCTACCGCTTGCATATTAGGAGATGCAGCCATTACAGCCAGCTCTCGTAATACTATATATTGGTGGTCTAAAATTTGCTTTGATATATCTCCAACAATAAATCTGTCTTGGTCATCAAACGATACTGTCATTTATAACTCCCCTTAAATATTCTATTTGCTTAGGAACTATATCTCTACTCACCTTATTGTGGCAATCAGGGTCTCGAAAAAATCGTTCCTTCATACTTCCAGCAGTCTCATCAAAAATACCTTTCCCATCATGATAACTTAAATGCTTAATTTCTATATTAGGTATATGATACATCCTATCTATTCCTTCATATAGTTCATATAAGGTTCTATCAGCACCCCAAGAAAGTAGTTCGGGGTGAAAATACATACCTGTAGCTTTATATGCTTCTTTAGTAATTAATGGAAAACAAGGGTGTAGGGCGGTGCTACCTTCCTCATCAACGTATATGTAAGCTATTCTATCAGGTTTATTTAGAAGGTAATCTTCTATTCTGATAGGAATAAATCTATCCCACCCCTTAGTTTTAAATCTAACATCATCTCCTATAGCCCATAAATAATCACCTGTTGCTTTCTCAGCTAACCAATTATAATAATCTCTCTGCAAATATTCAGACCTAAGACCGCAGTAGAATTTACATAATTTACCTACAGTTTCATTAATAATCCAACTAGGTACTGTGTCATCTAAATCAAATTTAATAAGTAACTCTACTTCAGTGGGTTCGGTAACGGTATCTACTATATTATTATATAGTTCGAATAATTGTTTTGGTCGAAGTCTACTTGGGCAGAGTAAACTAAATTTCATTCAGCATCCCCTACTGCTAAACATACTGATGACCCATTAGCTGTACATGTTGTGTAAGTATCACCGCAATATATAGGGTTCGTCCAAATAGGAGTTGCTGGGTTATAATACCAAGTATGCGGATGATAGTTATGGAATTCTTGCACGATTACTTCCTTACCAAATAAATCCTGAAGTAGTAGGTTTAGTTTTTTACATTCATCTACAGTTAATGTTATTTCTTTTTTACCTAACTTTAGAACTATCTCTTTTACTTCAACTTTGTCTTTTGGCATAGTCTTCTTCTCCCATTTTTAACCATTTGTTAATAGTTTTCGAAGCAATCTTACTTCTTAACTGTTCTCGTTTTCTAGTTTCATGAGTTTTATTATACTCTAAGTGGTCTAGTATTTTTTGAAAAGCGTACAGATTAATATATTCTTCTTTTGTCATTTCATTCCCCACAATACAGAAAAAGTTATAAATCCAGCACTACACCAATATAATGCTTTTGGATAATTATGTTCTAAAAGACAAATAATACTAATACAGAAATAAACTATAAATAATATTCTCATACAGATATCACTTATCATACTGACACCTTATTAAAATCTGCACCCCAAAGATAATTAAGTTCTTTTCTCTTAACATATGTTTTCATATCGCTCTTTAAATGTGTGCGGACATTATCATGAGTTGCATCTTCTTGACTAGAATCAAACGCTGGGTGTAAGTGGGTTAATTTGGCTGTATCTGAAAAATAGAATTTATTTACTGAGGTAGAGTATTCATATAGTTCTTTATCAAGATAGAATCTTTTATAATCCTCACAAAATACTTTTCTTTCTGGAAACCTATCAGCGAAACGATGCCCTATAAGGCCAAAAGCAGTTTTTACAGCTTGGTTTTCAGGGATATTTTCTTGGCGTATACCAATAACACCGTCAAAATCATAGAATTCACTTGTCATGCATTTATATGCTTGGTCTATACAAAACTCATCTAATATAACATCATCATTCAAATACATCATAGTAGCAGCTTTACTAGTATTAAGATGAGTATTCCAAAATTTAGCTGCCTCATAATCCTCTACAAGCTTAGGTGTTATAGATAAATTAGTATCTTTAAAATGTATACCAATAGACTTTAAAAAATCTTTTTTATCACTATAGTATATGTAGACCTTTACAAAATTGGATGGAACATGACTATTTGCTAACTCTATACTCTCTATACACTTCTTCAGTTTTTCAGGTCTATGAAGTGTAGGTATAACTATATCAATCTCATTGTACATGCAGCCTCCTGTTTACTTCCCCCTCTATTTTATTATATCCTTCACCAAGCTTACCGTGCCATAGCTCAAAAAAAGTATCTACATCTGCATCCCAATATTTAGCTCTATGCTCTTTATAAAATTCATCTTCAATCTGCCTAGGCATCATGATGGCCTCATCGCATATTTCAACAGAACCTCCTGTTTCCCAACACCTTAAAGAGAGGTCGATATCAACCCAACTATACATAAACCCAGGGTGAAATAACATACCTAATTTTTTAACTGTATACCTACTTAAACATCCGTAACAAGCGTATAGTTTATTATAAGCTCCAAAAGGGCCAATATCTCTACCGTTACTATTTAACATACGAAAAGCACCTATAAATGGGTCTTTTCTCTCCTTCACAAAATCTAACATAGTTTTTAAACATCCGTATGTTGGGTGTACATCATCCGAAAAATATATTACATGTTCTCCCTCTGAATTATGGAAGCATTTATTAGTGGCTGACACACTGCCAAGCCTTTCTGGGCCTTCGCTAACCCACTTTACTTTATGCCCCTCAGCTTCAAATTGGCTACACACAACAATTTCATAATCTACATCGTCATTTGTAGCTTTAAATCCATTTATGGTTAATTTAAGAGCTTCTGGCCTAACTGAAGGTAGTAGTATACTGACTTCTTTCATAGTAATACTCCTTACAACTTAATAGTAGGTGTTCCATTGTTTGTACCACGAACATAAATTATATCGTGAACCTCTCCTTGATTACCTTGCTTGTCTTTTTTAGTCAATTTTTTTACCCCTCTAGTTTTTAATTTCCCTTTACTAGTAGTTCCCATTATATAATCCCTCGTTTTTTATATAGGTCATTAAAAAAAGCTTCCCATTTCTCCCTTTCATAGTTAGTTTTGATGTGGCAAGGGTGACAAAGAGTAGCTAGGTTTTTTGGCGAATGGTTAGCTTTATTATAATCAATGTGGTGAATATCAAATTTATACCTATCACCCCTAACTTGTTTTAACCCACAAACTAAACAAGTAAATCTGTCCCTAAACCTAATTCTTTGGCGTAAGTCTTCATTGAAACCATCAGCGTATTTTTCTTCATCTAACCCCTTCATCCAGTTAGGGTTATTCTCTTTAGTGTTAGCGCAGCTTTTACATCGTTTAGATGTTCTGCATATAGGTGCTCCACAGTCTAGACAGTTATTTGTTCTTGGTTTCATTTATCCTCCTAAAGAATTCTGTATAGGATATCTTCTGAAAACAGTGTATATTTGAATTTGGTGAAACATTAACTATCTCAGCCCCTCTATTTAAAAATAATTTGTATTCTTCAACCGTACTTTTTACTTGTTCTTGATTTTTTTCTTCCCTGTAAATCTGAGGATTACCAAACCCTACAGAATGGACGTTTAAGGAGTGTTGATAGTAGTGGGTATTTTTGTCGTCTTTGCTGACTGTCCCAAAGTCAAATCCTAGTAGATATATTCTCCAATATCTCTCTCTGATAGCTAAAGATAGGGAAAACGTTCCTGTTAACCCACTACCGCCAGAGAAGAGCTTTTCTTCATTGTCAAAATCCCTAACTTCTCTACTGCTAGGGTAGGTTTGTATTTCTGGGATATTAGCATATATAGCATTCTTTTTAGTATAACAAGGAACGCCATTTTTATATAGTTCTTCTAATTTAACTATATTAGATTTAAAAAAACTTTTATCTAACCAAATCTCTCTTGATGGCAGATAAGGCATGGTCATGAACACGAAGTTCGTAGACCACACCTCTCTACCTTTTATCTTATCCCACAAACCTTCTTTTATTCCTTGCTGTACGGAATTACCTCCGCCAACTATGATACATTCTTTAAATTTACTTGCCATCATATTAATACGGTCCCATCGAATTACTGCAGGAACTACTTGAAGAAGAACTAGAGCTGCTGGATGAAGATGAACTCTCAGAACATCCGCTCATCTCACAGTCTTCTTCATTGTAAACTTCTTTAGGTATTCTGTTCACCCAACCTAAATCAGGAGTTCCTATATTTTTTATATACTGTGATACCTGATAACTTTGATACATCGCCCCGCTTATTAAAACTACAAATAAGAATAGAACGAAATACCAAAAATATTCTGTACAAAAAGCATTTATATTTTCTATCATACTAATATCCTATCGAATTCTAGACAATACCACTCTAGTAATGCTTCGACTTGGTCTAGAGTAGCTATAATTACCATCTCTTCTTTTTTATCTACTAAAGATACATGCTCTATTGTATCGTTGTAGTCTATTTCAAACCTCTTCTTGTCCATATTTATCTTTCCAATAGTTGCAGAATTTGTTAGAGGAACAATATTGTTTACACCTAATATCGTTTTTCCATCTTTCATCCTCTGAGCAGTGAGGAATTTCGTCATCAGGAACATCTTTGTAAGATTGATGTAACTCAATTCTTTCTTTAATATGAAGTTCTTGTTCTTGAACTGACCAAAGGGGAATCTCTATCCTCTTATAAGCTATAGGGGGGTATGTGTTGGGACTTCTAGCAGCCTGTGACGATGACCAATCCCTAAGTATAGCGTTGATGTAAGCTTTATCTACTTGGAAACCTAATTTACCTATAAACCAAGCGTAGAGATTTACTTGATTATCCCATTCAGGTTTATCGAATTTAACAGCCCAAACACTAGTCACTTTATAATCCTCTACAGCAAACTCTACAGCATCATATAAGTCAGGTTTACCGCTAAGATATGTGTGCCCTTTAATCGGTACAAACTTTTCATCTTCCTTTAAAGTTATAACTGTATCTGTAGTTAGGTCTACAAAAATTCTTTCTTCTATCAACCTACCTTCTTCAGATATTCTAGATAGAACATCATGAACTGCGGAGCCGAGTAGTCTCCAGATGTTATCACCTACATCTTCCTCTAACTCGCTCCAATGCCTCCTAGATAATTGAAATATCTTAGGAGGGTTATTTAATCCAGTAACGCTTATAACATTAGTATCTGTTGATGATAGGTCATAAGTGTTTTTTGTTATGGCGTCAACTAAAGACTTAGGTAAATTAAAACGGTTTGAATACTTCATCAGTTTTTACCTCCGAATCCCTTATAATTCTAATAAACGGTTTTTTAGCTAGTGAGGTATTAAATAACATAGCCATCTGTAAAGCGTAATCTGAAAACTCCCCTTCTAACTCAAAATCAACATCAATCTCTTCACCAACCTCTATCTCATCCTCATCTTCAACTATCATTGTACTTTTAGCTAACCTCTTTACAAGGTCAAGGTTTTTCGGTGTAACTAGAACAGTATAAGTTAAAACTAACTCTTTTGTCGCTACCATAACCACCTCCTATCCTACTAGATAAATGAATTTGTTTTTCTTGAATAATCTTTAATTAAATTATATAAGGCTTCAGTATCAATAACGTCTTTTCTACAATGAACTAACATATCATCTATAGCCCATTTTTCACCTCTTAAAGCCCCATGTTTAATAGACATACTAAGGCGGTCTTTGTTAGACTTTCCAACAAGCTTCCTACAACCGTTTTCTAAAGAATTTCTAGATAACTTGAACTTCTTCTTCAACATAACCCAAGTATCGCTCATAACATAAGCCCCAAATTTAGGATAATCAATTTTACAAATAACAGCCCTCGTTCTTATAAAAGGTAAATCAAAACCGCACCCGTAGTGTAGGACAAGACGGTCAAAGTTAGACATATCCTTTATTAAGCTGTGTATTACCCTAGTATCTTCTTTTGGTTCTACATCACGCTTTTTGCTACAGTATTTTTTAATATCATCTAAATTTATAGCATCTTCATAAATCTTATTACTATTAATATCTTTGATACAGTAACAGGTAATAATACCATAATCAGCATTTAAATCTGTTGTTTCTATATCTAAGAAACCAATGCGGTCCCCGAAGTTAGCTGTATGTAGTTTCTCATAGCAGTTCGGGTGTTCTAACCCGTTGTGTTTACTATGACCATCGAGAGGGCATTTCCATTTAGCTCTCTTTTTTATTTCATCAGCCTTCATTCTTGTTATATCTATCATGACTCTCCTCTATTTTATGTCTTATACGTCCTAACTTTTTGCTTTTTTTATGTTAGTTAAGACATATATTACAGGTGACAGTTCTCATCACTACACTTAGGTTTTGGTTTATCGTGTTTAGCGGTTTTTTTCCAAACGCCTGTTTTACTACCATCCCTAAATATAGTAATTCCTTTTACTCCTGCTTTCCAAGCATTCATGTAGATATTTTTAACATCATCTACAGAAGCATTGTTAGGGAGATTGATTGTTTTACTGCAAGCTCCATCTAATTTCTCTTGCCATTTAGCCTGTATCTTTAAATGCCACTCAGGAGAAACATCGTGTGCAGTCCTAACATATTTAGATTTATATAAATCCCTAGTTTCCTCCATTACCCCAACTGTTAAATGCCGTTCAAATGTAGTATCAAAAATAGGTTCAATACTACTAGAACAGTCAGCTAGGAGCGACAGACTACCTGTAGGTGCGATAATCCTACGGTAAAAACTATTGGGAGCTAATTTATCACTTACTTCAATATAAGGTTTAGCTAACTCATCTATAAATTTAAGGGCGTCTTCACTATCATAATTAATACCTAGTTTGATTAAAGTATCAGCAAAACCCATTACCCCTACTCCTATAGGGTTAAGTTCCTTCATTGTTTTAGTAATTTGTGTTAACGGATACCAGGAAATAGCGTTCATATTTAAAAGTGCACGTGTAGCTAACTCAACATGTTTAGCAAACCCCTTAAAATTAAACTGATTTCCTTTGACAAACTTACTTAGATTTATACTGCCTAAACAGCAAGCCCCATAATCAGGTAATGGTACTTCCCCGCAAGGATTAGTGCAATTAATTTTAATCTTAGGGAAGAACTTATTATCCTTATTTATGCGGTCATAAAACAACATACCTGGGTCACCTGAATTCCAAGCAGAAAAACATATTAAATCAAATAAATCTTTAGCGTTAACGGTATTCCACACTTCGTTGTTTTGAGGGTTTACTAAATCAATATTTTCACCCTTCTCAACTTTCTCCATGTGTTTGTCACTCATTAATATTGATATATTAAAGTTTGTTAACTTATCTTTTAACTTACTTCTAATGAAATCCATAATTTCAGCGTGTTCAAAATTAAGGATGCCCATTAAAGCCCCCCTACGGAAACCGCCCTGTTTAACAGCGTTTGTAGTAGAGTCAAAGACCTCCATAAAAGATAGAACACCGCTAGAAGTACCCCCACTAGTTAAAGGGGCGTCTTTAGTTCTTAACTTACTAAAGTTAATCCCTACTCCTCCGCCATGATGAAAAATCAGAGCCATGTTTTTTAATGTTTCAAATATACTTTCAGTAGTGTCTTCTATAGGTAATATGAAACATGCATGTAGTAATGCTTTCTGTTGCCCTGCGTTTCTTATACAGGGAGAGTTTGGCAGAAACATACTATCTACCATAGCCTTATACAGTTTTTTCTGAAACGTACTATCCCCAAGAGATAAAGCTGTAGATACTCTCTTATATACATCTTTAGGTTGTTCACCTGGGTGACAGTAACGTTGTTTTAACAAAGATATTGCGTTTTTTGATAATGACATTATATTTTCCTCTCCAATCTTAACCTAGCCTCTAAAACAAATACTTCTTTTTCGTTTCTTTTAATACCTATGGTAAGATGGGGCTCCTTCTGTCTACTTAGGGCTTGACCCCAAATTTCTTCAAGTAAATTTATAGACACTCGGAACCCCTTCTTATCAGTATATTTGCATTCTATATAATTATCTTCTGACTTCAAATCACCCTTATCAAACCAGAACCCTCCCGATGATAGAGTGCTTTGAA
>Ga0307375_10005880_pt1 | contig 11434 bp, 10 predicted proteins | sample TR1MG_FD_202531 | JGI IMG/M metagenome (GOLD analysis project Ga0307375, IMG submission 202531) | Soil microbial communities from Risofladan, Vaasa, Finland - TR-1 | ecosystem: Environmental > Terrestrial > Soil > Coastal area > Acid sulfate soil | place: Finland: Risofladan, Vaasa | collected...
CAACCCCCAGGACCTGAGCATTCCCGTGGACCCCGTCAAGAAAGCCGTCCCCCTCGGCCGCCTCGTCTACAACGGCGACATCCTCACGCTCGACCTCGTCGCTGAGCCCTTCTGGGTCGCCCCGACCCTTCCCGGTTCGCGCTGGACACCCGTCTCGCCCCTCCCCACGACCATCGATCCTGTTGGTATTAGTTGGGACAATGTTTCCTACGGCGGCCACGCCAAGCTGAGCCTCGACCTCCTCGAGGGCCTGGATATCGGCTTCACCGCCTATCGGGGACGCAGCTACACGCCGACGGCCACGCTTACCTTTCCAGGCGGCTCCTCTGCCATCACCCTCGACTACGACCGCCTTACCCTCCTCGGCGCCGACGCCGTCCTCGTGCCCGGCGGCGGCCTCCTCCTCAAAACGGATTGGGGCTATCGCACGCTCCGCGACTCGAACATCCTCGAGCCCCAGGCCGGCGCTGCCTCCCTCCAGGGCGTCTCGGGCTTCGAGTACCGGATAGGCCAGCTCCAGCTCATCGGGGAGTACGTCCTCGATTGGTCCAAGGGTAGCGCCGCGGCGGGCGACACGATCGGTCACAGCCTCGTCGGCATCGCCTCGATGGACCTCGGTAGCAGGATCGGCCTCAAGATAGCGGCGACCCATGAGTTCACGGGGGACAGCGGTCTCATCGCGCCTCAATTGTCCTACACCCTGGCCGACGGCCTCCAACTCAAAGGCGACATGTTCTTCTTTTACGGCGCTTCCGGCACCACCTACGGGGCTTGGAGGGACAATTCCCTAGGCCGGTTATCGATCAAGCAGTCGTTCTGAATGACGCGGCGACGGGTGCGCGCCGCGGCCGCGTCCTCCCTTTAGGGGTCGCGGTCCTGGGCGCGGAGCGAAAGCCTTCTGTCGGGTGAATCGGGGCAGGCTCTGGAGTTCAGGGTCGGAAGGGGGGCCTCCCCTCGTCCTCCCCTAGAACCAAACTTAGAAGGCTCCGAGCAGCAAGCCGGGCGTCGCCGCAAGAGCGAAGAGGGCGACCATGCAGATGGTCAGCACGGTCACCTCGGCCGCCCGGAGGGGGAGGACCGTCTTGACCGCTCCTTCGTGGAACCAGGCCTGGATGACGGGCCTCATGTAGTAGGCCACACCCAGCGCGCTCATCACGACCGCGAAGACCACGAGGGCGATACGCCCCTGTCCCACGGCATTCCCGAAGACGAAAAGTTTGCCGAAGAAGCCGCCCAGGGGCGGTACGCCCACGAGGGAGAGCATGGCTACGCCGAGGGCGACGGCCAGGAAGGGAGAGCGCGAGCGGAGGCCAGCGAAGGCCTCGATCCTGTCGCCCTCGCCGGCCTCCTCGAAGCGGGCCCAGATGGCGAAGGCTATCATCGTCGCGGCGGCATAGGCAGCGGCGTAAATCCACAGGGCTCCCGCCGCCATGCTTCCCTTCGCGAGAAGGGCGATGAGGAGGTAGCCGGCGTGGGAGATGCCCGAATAGGCCATGAGGCGCTTGAAGCCGCCCTGGGCCAGGGCTCCGAGATTGCCTATCAGGAGGGTCAGCACGGCGAGGAGGACGAGGATCCAGCCCCAGCGCTCGGAGGCGGCGGGGAAGGCACGTCCAAGGAGGCGGAAGAAGGCGGCGATGGCGGCGATCTTCACGACCGTGCTCATATAGGCGGTGACGACGCTTGGCGCCCCCTCGTAGACGTCGGGGGTCCAGAAATGGAAGGGGGCGGCGGAAACCTTGAAGGCCAGGCCGAAGAGGAGGAAGAGGAGGCCGAGGAGGAAGAGGGGATGATTCGAGCCCTGGTTCGCCTGGCTCCATTGGAGGATCCCGTCCAGGCTGAACTGGCCGGTGCCGGCATAGATGAGGCCGATACCGAAGAGGAGGATCCCCGTCGCGAAGGCGCCGTTCAGGAAATACTTCAGGGCCGCCTCGTTGCCCGCCGCGTCGCCCTTTCTGGCGCCGGCCAGGACGTAGACCGGGATGCTCAGGATCTCGATGCCGAGGAAGAGCATCACGAGATTCGTATAGCTCGCGAGCATCACTCCGCCGGTGAGGGAGAGGATGAGGAGGCCCGCCATCTCGGAGCGGGGTATGTCGGTGCTGCCCGAGGGCGTGGCCAGGAGGAGGACGGAAAGACCCGTCATGACGATCAGAAGGAGACTGAAGGCCGTGGCGTAGCCGTCGAATTCGGCCATGCCCTTCAGTATGGGATGGTTGAGCCCGAAACCGAGGGCGGCCAAGGCGGTAGCGGCGACGAGGCCGACGATGGCGAGGGGAAGGGTGAGGGCCTTGAGCCTTCCCAGATTGGCGAAAAGGACGAGGATGGCAAGGACCGGAAGTAGTATATACAGGCTCATGGCTTACCTCGCCCCGATGACTAGAAGGAGCGCGTCGAGTGTCGGTCTCGCGAGCTCCAGGAGTGGCTTGGGATAGACTCCCAGGACAATGCCGCCGAGGGCGAGGAATCCGAGGGCTCCGGCCTCTGTCGGCTTCAACTTGAAAGCTGCTACCTCCTTCGGTTCGGGGCCGAGGAAGCTTCGGCGAATCCACTGCAGATAGAGGACGGCGCCGAGGATGATGCCGAGGCCTCCCGCCAAGGCCCACCAGAGGCCGAGTTTGGACAGCGAAAGGAGGAGGAGGAACTCACCGGCGAAGCCCGCGGTGAGGGGGAGACCGATGGCCGAAAGGGCGAGAAGGACGAAGAGCACGGCGAAGGCTCCGTTGCGGTGGGCCAGGCCCGAGACCGCCCCGATCCGCCTTCCGCCCGTCCTCGTCTCGAAGATGTCGACGGCCAGGAAGAGGCCGGCGATTGATAGGCCGTGGGCCAGCATCTGGACCACTCCGCCCTGGAAGCCGATGAAACCGAGGGAAAAGACGCCGGCGGCCATCAGTCCGGTATGCGAAAAGCTCGACCAGGCGAGGAGCCGCTTCATGTCGTCCTGCGCGAGGGCCACGAGGGAGCCCCATACCACACCGATGACGCCGAGGGCCAGAAAGAGGGGCTGCCAGGTCGCGAAGGCCGTGGGAAAAACGGGCAACATCCAGCGCATCACCCCATAGAGACCCATTTTGGCCATCAGGGCCGCAAGGAGGAGGCTTCCCGAGGCCGGCGCCTCATGGTAGGTATCGCTCTGCCAGGTGTGGAAGGGGAAGAGGGGCATCTTGATGGCGAAGGCCACCGCAAAGGCTGCGAGGATCCAGGGAGCCGCCTCGGCGGGCAGGGTGGCCGTATAAAAGGCCGAGAGCGAGAAGCCCCGGGGCGCCAGGGTGAAGGCATGGACGTAGAGGATGCCGAAGAGCATGAAGAGGCTGCCGGCCACCGTGTAGACGAGGAACTTGAGGGTGACGGGAACTCTTTTTGCGCCGCCCCAGAAACCAGCTATGAAATAGACCGGGACGAGGGCGAGCTCCCAGAAGAGGTAGAAGACGATGGCGTCGCGGGCCGCGAAGACGCCGACGAGGCCGGCCTCCATCGCGAGGATGAGCCCGTAGAGGGTGGGACTACGCCTGTCTTCGCGTCTTGCGGCGACGATAAGGGCCACCGGCGTCACCAGGACGGTGAGAAGCACGAGGGGCAGACTCAGGCCGTCGAGGCCCAGGCTGAAGGAGATGCCCCAGGCCGGCACCCAATCGAGGCAGAGGCCGAAGCGGAGGGCGGCTCCGGCTCCCCAGGTAGCGGCCGCCCAGAGGGCGACGAGGGCGGTGACCGCGACGAGGATGCCCGAGGCAATCCGCGCCGCGGCCTCGCGGAGCGTCATGACGAGAAGGCCGCCCGCGAGGGGTATCAGTATCAATAGCAGCGTTACCATGGCTTATCCCAGGGCCGCGATGGCGGCGATGACGATGACGCCGAGCGTCATGGCGAATAGGTAGAATACGGTGTTGCCCGTTTGAAGACGTCGGACCAAGCTGCCCAGGCGGCCGAAAAGACCCGCCCCGCCCCGAACGAGGCCATCGACGCCGCGGTCGTTCGCGGTACCGAAGAGCCACGAGGATAGGGAGAAGAGGGGCCTCACGATGACGGCATCGTAGAACTCGTCTACGCGGAACTTTTCGAGGGACCAGCGGGCCAGGCCCTTGACGGTGCTGTCTTCGCCCGGCAGCTCGGCCTTGACCCCGTATTTCCAGATCGCGAAACCGAAGCCGGAGAGGGCCACGATCACCGAAATACCCATGAGAAGCCATTCGGTGCCGGCCGCCAGATGCCCCTCGTAGAGGCCGGCCGAGGGGGCGAGGAAGCCGGCGATGAGATTTGGCAGGCCGAAGACGGCGGGCAGACCGAGGAAGCCCGCGCCGAGGGAGCCGATGGCCAGAAGAATGAGGGGCAGGGTCATTGTCCACGGGGACTCGTGGGGGTGGACCTTGGCGTCAACCCGCGAGGGGCCGTGGAAGACAAGGACCAGGAGCCTGCCCATGTAGAAGGCCGTGAGGAAGGCCGCGAAGACGCCCACCGCCCAGAGAATCGGCGAGCGTTCGAAGGCGGCGGCGAGTATCGAGTCCTTAGAGAAGAAGCCGGCGAAGGGCGGGATGCCCGAGAGGGCCAGGGTTCCGGCGAGGAAGGTGAAGTAGGTGATCGGGAGTTTCTTGCGAAGACCGCCCATCTTCCTGATGTCCTGTTCACCGGAGAGGGCATGGATGACGGAGCCCGCCCCGAGAAAGAGGAGGGCCTTGAAGAAGGCGTGGGTGAACACGTGGAAGTAGCCCGTGCTATAGGCTCCCACGCCGAGGGCGAGGAACATGTAGCCGAGCTGGCTCACCGTCGAGTAGGCGAGGACCTTCTTGATGTCCCGCTGGGTAAGGGCGATGAGCCCCGCCCATACGGCGGTCGCGAGGCCAATCACGGCGATGAAGGAGAGACTGGCTGGAGCGAGATCGTAGAGGACGTGCGAGCGGATCACCATATAGATGCCCGCGGTCACCATCGTCGCCGCATGGATGAGGGCCGATACAGGCGTGGGGCCGGCCATCGCGTCGGGTAGCCAGGTGTAGAGGGGTATCTGGGCGCTCTTGCCCATGGCGCCGACGAAGAGCAGCAAGGTGATGAGGGTGAGGGCCGGCGTGCCCGAGGCCATGCCCGCGGCCTTGGCGAAGACCGTCCCGAAGGAGAGGCTTCCGAAGGTGGCGAACATCGCGAAGAGGCCGAGGAGGAAGCCGAGGTCGCCGATCCGGTTCATCACGAAGGCCTTCACCGCGGCGCCGTTGTAGTCGTCGCGGGTGAACCAGAAGCCGATCAGCAGGTACGAGCAGAGGCCGACGCCCTCCCATCCGACGAACATCACGAGGTAGTTGTCGGCGAGGACGAGGAGGAGCATCGAGAAGATGAAAAGGTTCATGTAGCTGAAGAAGCGGGGAGCCCCTTCGTCGTCGTGCATGTAGCCGATGCTGTAGAGGTGGATGAGGGCGCCGACGCCCGTCACGACGAGGGTCATGATCAGGGCGAGGGGGTCGAGCTGGAGGCCGAACGAGAGATTCAGACCCGCCACGGGAAGCCAGTCGAAGAGCCTCTGGTCGAGGATGGCGGCGAAGCCGTCGGGATGGCCGATGAAGAGGGCGAGGGCCAGGGCGAAGGACCCGGCGGTGGCGAGGGTGGCGATCCAGCCGGAGACCGCCCGTCCCAGAGGTTTCCCGAAAAGGCCGGTGGCGAGGAAGCCGAGGAGGGGGAGGGCGGGGATCAGGCAGAGTATTGCGGTTTCGTTCATGCGCTGCTCCGTTTAGCCCTTGAGCCTGTTGTAGTGCTTGATATCGATGGAACGGCTGTTCCTGTAGACCATCATGAGGATGGCGAGACCCACGGCGATCTCCGCGGCGGCCACCAGCATGATGAAAAATACGAAGACTTGGCCGTCGCTGTCCTGCCTGAAAGCCGAGGTGGCGGCGAGGAGGAGGTTGACCGCGTTGAGCATCAACTCGATGCCCATGAGCATCACGAGGATGTTGCGCCTTATTAGGACACCGGCGACTCCGACCGCGAAGAGGGCGGTGGAGAGATAAATGTAGTGGTCGAGGGTTATGGGGCCCATGTCAGTCGCTCCCTCCCTTTTTGCCGAGCGCGACCGCCCCGACGAGGGCCGCGAGAAAGAGGGCGCTCGAAAGTTCGAATGGCACGAGGAAGTCCTTGAAAAGAGCTATTCCCAGGGGTTTGACGAGGCCAACGAGGGAGGTCTGACCGACCTGGGCGAGATCGCCGACGGCGGTCTCCGAGGAACGCCGCATGGCGGCGATGAGGACCGTGAGGAGGAGACCGCCGCTCACGATGCCGGCCAGCCGCACGAAGAGGGTGCGCTTGTGCTTGACGCCCTTGCTGAGGTCGAGAAGCATGATCGTGTAGACGAAGAGGACCATGATGGCGCCGGCATAGACGATCAGATTCACGGCGACGAGGAACTGGGCGTTGAGGAGGACGTAGTGTCCGGTGATGGCGAAGAATGCCACGACCATCCAGAGCACGCTCGCCATGGGGCTGCGCGAAAGGATCACGAGGAGGGCCGCCACGAAAAGGAGGCCGGTGAGCAAATAGAAGGCAAAGGAAATCATGCGTGCCCTCCCGTCGTGTCCGTTCCGGCCCCGTCGGCCCGGATGGCTCCGCCGAAGAGGCGGTTGTGGTCGAAACCGGGCTTGGTTTTGAAGGCCGCCACGGCCTTCGTCTGGCGGAAGCTCACGTCGATGGCACCCGGCGTCGGCTCGAGGAGCTTGTCCTTCCCGTAAATGAAGTTCTTTCGGAGATCCTCGGCGGGAACGAGACGATTGGTGAGGAAGATGGCCTCCTTAGGGCAGGCCTCCTCGCAAAAGCCGCAGTAGATGCAACGCAGCATGTTGATTTCATAGACCTTCGCGTATTTCTCTTCGCGATATAGGCGCTCTTCGCCGGGCTTCCGCTCGGCCGCCGTCATCGTGATGGCCTCGGCCGGGCAGGCGATGGCGCAGAGACCGCAGGCCGTGCAGCGCTCGGCCCCGGCCTCGTCGCGTTTGAGCACGTGCATGCCACGATACACGGGGGCCCTGGGGCGGACCACTTCGGGATAGCTCCAGGTGACCTTCTTCCTGAAGAAGTGGGACAGGGTCACCCGAAGGCCGCTGAAGATCGCCGGCAGGTATATGCGCTCCAGGAAGGACTGGTGCAGCTCGACGACCTTCTTAGAGCGGGACGTCAGGGGAGGTAATGCCATGGCAGGTCCTAGTGGAAGCCGCGGAACGCGACGAGGCCGGCGGTCCACAGCATGTTGACGATGGCGAGGGGGAAGAGGACCTTCCACCCAAGGTTCATGAGCTGATCGTAGCGGAAGCGGGGCAGGGTCCAGCGCACCCACATGAAGACGAAAATAAGGAAGAAAATCTTGATGAAGAGAGCGACCATTCCAATGAGGGCCGCGAGGTTGGGGTCGAGGGCGAGGCGATCGAGGAAGGGAACCTGGTAGCCCCCGAGGAAGAGGGTGGCCATGATCGCCGACGACACGAACATGTTGATGTACTCGGAGAAGAGGTAGAAGCCCAGCTTCATCGAGGAATACTCGGTATGGTAACCGGCGATCAGCTCGGCCTCGCACTCGGCGAGGTCGAAGGGGTGGCGGTTGCACTCGGCGAAGGCCGTCACCAGGAAGACCAGAAAGCCCAGGGGCTGGACGAAGATGTTCCAGTGCCAGCCCGCCTGGGCCTCGACGATGTCCCGGAGACTGAGGCTATTGCCGAGCATGACCACGCCGATGGCGGACATGCCCATCGCGAGTTCGTAGCTGATCATCTGGCTCGAGGCTCTGAGCGCGCCCATCAGCGAGTATTTGTTGTTGCTCGCCCAGCCGCCGACCATGATCCCGTAGATCCCGAGACCCACGGCAGCGAAGACATAGAGTATGGCCACATTGAGGTCGGCCATCTGCAGGGCGATTCTGTGACCCGCGATGGTGATGTCCCGACCCCAGGGGACCACGGCGCTCGTCATGAGTGCCATGCCCATCGAGATGCCGGGGCCGAGGATGAAGAGGAGGCGATTCGCCTGGGCGGGTATCGTCTCCTCCTTCATGAAGAGCTTGCCGCCATCGGCGATGGGCTGGAGGATGCCGAAGGGGCCGTTGCGGTTCGGCCCTTGGCGGTCCTGGATGAAGCCCGCGATCCGGCGCTCGGCGAGAGTCGCGTACATGGCGATTATGAAGCTCCCACCGAGAATGACGACGCCGAGGATCAGCTTGACGATCAGATCGAAGATATCCATGGCCTCACCCCGAAATCAGGGCCGCGGGGTCGGCCACGCTGCCCTCGGCAAGGCCCGCGGCCCTTGCCGCTGCCTGGGCCTCGGCCCGAGCCGCAAGATGCTTCTCCGTCACAGCGAGGAGCTGGCGGAGTTCCGTGTAGTGGTTCTGCCCGATCACCGAGCCGCGGGCGATCTGCCGCGGGGCCTCGAAGACCCAGTCGGTCTTTTGCTTGCGCTCGAATCGGCAGTCGTCGCAGATCCAGGATTCCACCTCGCCGTTCTGATCCCGACGGGCGGTGACGCGTATCACCTCGTCGCCCTTCATCCAGGCGACGGCCTCGCCGGAGCACTTGTCGCAGCTGCGGTGGACGTCCATGGGCTTGAGGAACCAGACCCTGTTCTTGAAGCGTGCGGTCTTGTCGGTGAGGGCTCCCACGGGGCAGACGTCGATGACGTTGCCGATGAAGTCGCTATCGAGGCTGTTCTGGATGTAGGTGCCGATCTCCGCGGCGTCGCCGCGCTTGAGAATGCCGTGGACCCGCTTCTTCGCCACCTGGTCGGCCGTGTAGACGCAGCGGAAGCACATGATGCAGCGCGTCATGTGCAGTTGAATCTTCTCGCCGATATCGATCTTCTCGAAGGTCCGGCGCGGGAACTCGTAGCGCGAGCTCGAGAGGCCGTGGGCGTAGGCCAGATCCTGGAGATCGCATTCGCCGGCCTGGTCGCAGATGGGGCAGTCGAGGGGATGGTTGATGAGGAGGAACTCGACGATGCCCTTTCTCGCGTCGAGGACCTCTGCGCTCGTGATGTTTTCCACGACCATGCCATCGGCCACCGGCGTGCTGCAGGAGGCCTGGAGCTTGGGCATCGGCCTTGGGTTGGTCGCGCTCTGCACCGTCACCTTCACGAGGCAGGTGCGGCACTTGCCTCCCGAACCCTTGAGCTTCGAATAATAGCACATGGCCGGCGGGACGATGTCGCCGCCGATCTGCCGGGCCGCGTTCAGGATCGAAGTGCCGGGGGCGACCTCGATTTCGTGTCCGTCTATCGTGATCTTGGGCATAGGGGCCTCAGGATGGCCGCTGGATGGGAGCGGCGACATTGTGTTTCGGATCCCGGACCTTGTCCGGGAAGCGAACGTGGTACTCGAACTCGTGGCGGAAGTGACGGATATGGCTCGCGACCGGCCAGGCGGCGGCGTCGCCGAGGGGGCAGATCGTGTTGCCTTCGATGTGCCTGGCGATGTCGACGAGGAGATCGATGTCGCTCATCTTGCCTTCGCCTGCTTCCATCCGGTGGAGGACCTTCTCGATCCAGCCCGTGCCCTCGCGGCAGGGGGAGCACTGACCGCAGGACTCGTGGTGGTAGAAGCGGGAGAGGTTCCAGAGATTGCGAACCATGCAGGTGCTGTCGTCCATAGCGAAGAAGCCGCCCGAGCCGAGCTGGGTGCCCGTCGCGAAGCCGCCGTCGGCGAGGCTCTCGTAGCTCATCATGCGGCCGTTGCCGGCGGCCGTCTTGAGGAAGAGGTCGATGGGGAGCACGGGAACGCTGGAACCGCCGGGGATCACGGCCTTGAAGGGGCGGCCATTGCTCGGTCCCCCGCAGAACTCGTCGGAGTAGAGGAACTCCTCGCAACTCACCTTGCCGAGCTCTATCTCGTAGACGCCGGGTCGCTTTATGTGGCCGGAGGCGGAGATGAGCTTGGTGCCCGTGCTCGGCTTGACGCCGAGGGCCGCGTAGGCGGCTCCGCCCATCGCGAGGATGTAGGGCACCGTCGCGATCGTCTCGACATTGTTCACCACGGTCGGGCTGGCGTAGAGACCCTGGACGGCGGGAAAGGGCGGCTTGATGCGTGGATTGCCGCGCTTCCCCTCAAGGCTTTCGAGGAGGGCCGTCTCTTCGCCGCAGATGTAGGCCCCGGCGCCCGGATGCACCGAGAGTTCGAGGTCGTAGCCCGTGCCGAAGATGTTCTTGCCGAGGTATCCCGCGGCGTAGGCCTCGGCGATCGCCTTCTCGAGGATGCGGAGCACGTACATGTACTCCCCGCGGATGTAGATGTACGATTGCCTGGCGCCGATGGCGAAACTCGAGACGATCATGCCCTCGATGAGCTGGTGGGGCAGGCGCTCCATCAGGTATCGGTCCTTGAAAGTGCCCGGTTCCGACTCGTCGGCGTTGCACACGAGATAGCTGGGCTTGCCGGTGTTCTTGGCGAGGAAGGACCACTTGAGCCCCGCGGGGAAGCCCGCGCCGCCCCGGCCCCTGAGACCCGAGTCCTTGAGTTCCTCGACGATGGCCTCGGGGCTCCTGCCGCGGAGGATGGACTCGGTCTTGGCGTAGCCGCCGAGGCGCTTCCAGCCCTCCAGGCTGCGGGCATCGGGATTTTCGGCGTGTTCGAGGAGAAGCTTGCGCTGACCCATGATCAGGCCTCCGCCCTGCGACGCAGGTCTTCCAGGAGGCTGTCCGCCTTTTCCGCGGTCATCAGTTCGTGATAGGTCTCGCCGACCTGGATCACGGGCCCCATGCCGCAGGCGCCGAGGCACTCGGTGCTCTTCAGGGTGAAGAGACCGTCGGGCGTCGTCTCGCCGTCCTTGATGCCGAGCCTCGCCTCGAGATGGGCGACGATGTCCTCGGCCCCGTTGAGGGCGCAGGGACCGGTGCGGCAGGGCTCGAGCTTGAAGCGGCCCACGGGTTTCGTGTTGAACATCGTGTAGAAGGAGGCGACCTCGTAGACCTCGATCGGGCTGATCGAGAGGAGGGAGGCCACGTAATCCATCACCGGCACGGAGAGCCAGCCGCCGAGATCGCGCTGGGCGAGATGGAGGGCCGGGATGAGGGCCGACTTCTGCCGCCCCTCGGGATAGCGCGCGATGATGCGGCCAAGTTCCTCGAGGGCCGCGGCCGAGAACCGGGGAGTATCAGGCATCGAGTTCCCCCGCTATGACGTTCAGGCTCGAGAGAGTGATGACGGCGTCGGAGAGGAGGGAGCCGCGGATCATCTCGGGAAAGGCCTGGTAGTATATGAAACCGGGCCGGCGGAAGTGGAGGCGCGACGGCGTCCTTCCCCCGTCGGAAAAGAGATAAAAACCGAGTTCGCCGTTGCCGGCTTCGATGGCGTGGTAGATCTGGCGCACAGGCGCCTTGGTTTCCCCCATCACGATCTTGAAGTGATAGATGAGGGCCTCCATCTCCGAGTACACGGCCTCTTTGGGCGGGAGGACCCACTCGGGGGCCTCCGCCTTGTAGACCT
>Ga0307375_10005881_pt1 | contig 11431 bp, 8 predicted proteins | sample TR1MG_FD_202531 | JGI IMG/M metagenome (GOLD analysis project Ga0307375, IMG submission 202531) | Soil microbial communities from Risofladan, Vaasa, Finland - TR-1 | ecosystem: Environmental > Terrestrial > Soil > Coastal area > Acid sulfate soil | place: Finland: Risofladan, Vaasa | collected...
CGCAAGTCGCATACGAAAAGGACCCGCCGACGCCTTCGCACGCTCGGCATCAGAGTGGATCGATTACGCTGCTGCGTACCGGATGAACCGTGAAATCCATGACTAAGCGGCGCTGTAGTGCTAAGGGGCCCTATTGTCCGTTCGTCGAGCTTAGTGCGCATCTTCTTGCATTCGGTTTACTCAGACCCCTCGTGGCCGCGTGGCGCCAGAGGGCTGGGGAATTGCTGGCCAAGTCTTCCTCGCTGATGAAGCTGGTCAACCGCGCCAACTTTGAGGACGACGCCGGGGACACGACCAGGTATGCCGCTGATGTTGGTGGGCTTGCGACAGATTTGGCGGACATGATCGCGCCACCAGGTATGAGCCTAGTGAGGCCCGATCTTCTAGAACCTAAAAGCATGAGTCTGGAAAACCTGTCCTCGCACCTAAACGAGGCCGATCAGCAGTGTACTGAACTCCTTCAAGTCCTGTCCAGTGATCCCCCAGAATCGGGCAAGGCGCACAAGGTGCTTTCTCATCTCTCTGCCGCGGTGCCCGCGTTAAAGGAGCTCTGCGTCCAACTGCGACGGTTAGATAAGGCTATCCCTGAAGTCGATAAACACTTATTGGACATATACGCAAACAGTTTGGGCTTTTCTGACGGTAAAGCCGCAAGAGAGGGAAGGCTCGAGGGCTTGCTCCAGCAGCGCGTGTCTGCCGCACAAGAAAAATCACATATTTGGGATTAAAGGCATCGCAAGCAGATCCCCGATAGGACAATATCAACGTCCCGGCCTTTTGGGACCGACCAATAACTAAAATGTAGTCTGCGGGAAGGCGACACTCAACCATGGCGGGCGAACCTGAGGTAACGCGGCTGGACAAGTGGTGGCGGGACACTCTGCACGCTGAGGGCAATTACTGGAAGGAGCTTGGCCTGCTTTTCGCTGACAAGGGTAAGCGTACAGCGGAGAAGCGAGTCCAGGTAGATAATATCCTAACTAGGCGATGGCAATGGCTGCATCGCAGGCTCGTGTCGGCAGCAAGGTTTGCTGACCGAGATAGCCGGGTACGGTGGGCCCGGGAAGTGGACGAGCTACAGAATCAATTGGCCAGCTTAGTGGCGCGACGGATTTCGTATCGCCCAAAGATGGAGGGAGCACTAGATGCTGTAATAGCCGCTTGCCCGGAACCGGCATATCAAACTGGCCCATCGCAAAGATCGAGAATATTCGGGGTGCTGGACGTGGCTTCATTAAGGGTGGAGGCCCCAGAGACCATGGAAGCGGTCGAGCAACTTCAGCGCGCACTGTCAGCCCCGGAGCCCGACAGCGGGATACCTGGTCGGGACATTAGGGATCCAGCGGCAACGTGAGTCATGATTAGCCAGATCGCGTACCATGACTATCTGCTTATGTTGTACTCGATGGACGCGGAGTGGTCGCGAAGGCGACCACGGGCAGATGGAAAGTACGGGTTCGAGCCTTTCCTCGAGAATCAGCAAGAGTTCACCACCAAATGTTGTGAGTACCGCGACAAGGTTGCAGCGAATTACACCGCGTTCTGCAGGGCTAACGACGAAGCCAGACCTGGCAAGCAACACCTCCTTGCGCCGTTTCTGTTTAATCCAGCCTGTTACATCCCCTTCGGGCATGCCGACACCTTGGCGATAGTTCTTTTGGACGACTTCGATCCAGTGCAACAGCTAGCGGCGGAGGCGACAACGACCATCGAAGAGCTGTGCATGGCCTTTTGTCCCACGCGGGAAAGTCTCGGGTTAGGCGATCTCGAACTCGTCATTGATCCTCACGAGATCTTCGGTAAGCAACCGCGGCAGGCACGGCACGCCAGGAACGATGGACGTGCCTATGTACCAGCAACGCATAAGCTACAAGAAGATACGCCGCTGCTGGTGCTGACCAAGTATAAGGTGGACGGCCTGGGAATGCTCGGCCAGTCACTGCTCTTTCAGCAGAATCTCTTTGCGGCGATGGGGAAGCGCATCGAGGCGGTGGCGGAAGCTCTCACCGGCTATGTCTCGGAGGTCGGCGACAAAGCCGCGATGATGTCCTCTGAGGATATCTCCACGACGCGATGTGTCTTTCTGGACCTACAGGGCTGCGAGGAAATCGGTACGCTGTTCTTCTCGCGGAACTACTCGGTGGCAATGGCATTCGTCTGCGCGTTGCGCTCTTTGACTTTTTCTGATGTGTTTGACGCTGATCCGGAAGGAAGACTCGCTCACCTCTTGAGTGAGAGTGACTTGCATCGAATGATCGTACGCTGCAACCAGGAACTCCGCGGGCGGAGCCCTTCTGTGGACGTTGATCTCCTTCGCGACAACCATGCCTTTCGGTGGACCCAGTCTTCCTTGGCGGTATCCCCGAGGGCGGTGCTGGAGCCGAAGCAGGCGCGTTGCAGTGGCCGAGTGGAGGCTTCGTCTGAGATTCAGATTCTTCCGGGGCATCGATTTGAAGTTGAAGACCGCGTGGTGCCCCAGGCACGAGGCTTCTTGGATGTCCCAGGGGTAAAACCGTCTCGTCAAGAATTCTACCGTTATCATATCGGACTCACCGACCTAATTGTTCATCTCCGTGGGCATGAAAGAACGCTTGGTCCGAAACTGGTTCCGCTTAAATCCGTCCTTGCTACGCTCAAGACTAACTTCACATCCTTTGGCCAGAGGTCAAAGGATGCCGACCACGGCAGGGACGTTGTCGATATATCGACCGCTGTAACTGTTCCGATACCTAAGATACCCCGCAAGTACTGGCCCAATGGCTTTGATCGGCTGTGTAGCCACGTAGGAGACCGTCATTTCTCGCCCACTTGTGAACTCCTACGCAAGATTCGCGACCGGCTGTGTTTCACACAGGGGAAGGCCCTTGAGAAGACCAATCCGCGGGGCGGGAGCCTAAATTTCGATGAATTGAAGAAGTTCCCTCGGCAGTATGGCCTACCCTTGTCGCTACGGCGCACAATCGAGCATTTGTACCAAACGTTCGCCATTCTGCTGGGCGATCCGTTTGTCTTCGATGTGCCGTTGGACCTGTATGACACATTCGCGACACTGCACGCTGTACTAACGGAACACCTCCCGGCAACGACTGTTGGGCGGCAAATTCCTCGCCCATATATTGGCTCGGTTGTCCTGGACCGGGAACGGGTCGAGCAACTGGCGTTGCTGACAGAGGCAATCCAAAATGCGCTTTCGCACCGCATCATGAAGGCATATCGAGAGCCCCTCACACGCGAAAACGCGATGGATTTCCGCGGGGGTCTAAATCAGATCCTTCTAGCGGCAGATGCGCCCGTCAAGTGTGGGCTCAGCTTGTTGCGCCCGGATGCCGCAGATGGGGGCAACGGGCGAACAGCAGAGCGCGTGGGTGTGGGTGTGGTCACCCGCCTTTCTGCCGTGCCGGGGGCAAGCTGCTATTCGGTGAAAATGGGTACGGAAGGCCAAGCCACGTTGGCGTTTTACGAAGTGGATGTACCTCACGTCCTCAACGTGCTGAGTTACTGTGACTACCTGCACGAATGTTTTCACCTGATTCTCAACACCCTCGCGAGTCAGCCGGGATCGCCCGAGAGCGAACTCCTTGCGATAGAGGGACCCCTCGTGCTCGACCGGGTCTCCGAGGTGTTCGCTACGCTTATGTGTTTACTCATCCCCTTCGGGTCGGACAAGGAAAGCTTCAGTTACTACTACGTTTGTGATTACTCCAAGAGCGGCGAAAGCGCTTGTCCTGACGACTTGGATACTATTGTGCGATTCACGGAAGCTCTTATACGCCTGTTCATGGCCGTGGATGCCATACCCCTTGACACTGACCCCAGCGACTTTGCGAGTGGTGCATGGGAACAACGAACCGCGTCAGAACGGGGCTCATCCCAGGCCACCAGAAAACGATTTGAGGATCTTGTAACGAAAGTAGGGCCGCTATTCCGCGAGTATGAGGAACTGCGCCGCGCGGATAAGGAGTCGGATCTTCGCTCATACATGATGAGGCAGTTTGACGCAATCTACCCGTCTGTTGAGGCCTATATGCCACAGATCTGGGCCTGCGCCATGCGCATCTACAGGCAATTCCTGAGCCCAGTCGCGGCGATGGATAGCTCTAAGGGTGCGCACGGATCGGACGTAGTGCGCGCCCGCGTGAAGGATGCCTTAAAGACCGGGAAGCCAATCATTCGGAGTCTGTACGACGCTCACATGGCCGAGCGGGCAGGCCGACAAGGCGCCCAGGCCACCTCGGGTGAGTGCGGCGATAGCCTGGCCCCGTTCTTCCTGATGTGCAAAATGATACAGGAGTACGTTAACCCTCTTAAGGGGATGGCCGATCATTCGGTCCACCTATGTCGCAGAACAGAGGATGCCCGGGTGGTCTACCCCAAATCGGACCGTCCCTGGTTTCAGTACCAGATCGAAAGGGGGGCAGCAGCACTGTTCTGCCCGGTACCGTCCGTCAGGCGCGACCGGCTCAAACGAGAGATCGTCGTGCTAAAGAGCTTTTGGGACATCTCGTCCCATCTGCGAGCGCGTCAGCTTCACGAAATAATCACGGACAATTGGGCAAGCACATGAGAGGCTAGGCCATTCCAGGTGGCCTGCCCCCACCGACGCGACCAATCCTTACGGCCGTCCATCGTCCGATTCCCGCAAATCTGGCTGGAAGGGTGACCATCCTCTTCCCACGCCGGCCGAAAGCCGCCCCACGCCGTGGGGCGTTGGCCCGGCATATTCCCGGCGGCGAAAATCCCGCTACCAGTCCGAGGGGCTATTATGAATTGCCGCGCAGAGACCCGCGCGTTGCGCCTGGACAGGCGGCGCAGGCTGTACGGCAGACATCAGCAATCGCTTTGGGCCGAAGCGATCGCTGGTCTCTAAGACATTGTGCCAACGCAAGTTACGTTCGGGAGGCGCGAATGGGCCTCAACGTTACCACCAAAGTCCTCACCGACCATCTGGTCGCCGGCAGGCTCGAACCCGGCAGTGAAATTGCCATCCGCATCGACCAGGTGCTCATCCAAGACCTGACCGGCACGCAGGCGTTTCTGCACTTTGAGGGCATGGGCCTCGACCGCGTGCGGGCCGACCGGGCCGTCTGCTACGCCGACCACAACGTCATTCAGGTCAAGCCCGAGAACATGCAAGACCACATCTACTTGCAGACCGCCGCCCGTAAGTACGGCGTATGGTTCGCCAAGCCGGCCAGCGGCATCGGCCACCAGATTCACCTCGAACATTTCGCCAAGCCAGGCACGACCGCCCTCGGGGCCGACAGCCACAGCCCTCACTGCGGCGGCATCGGCATGATCGCCATCGGCGCCGGCGGGCTCGACGTGGCCGTCGCCATGGGCGGCGGGCCTTATCACCTGCGGATGCCGAGCATCACAGCCGTCCGTCTGACCGGCCAGCTACAGCCGTGGTGCACCGCCAAAGACGTCATCCTCGAACTGCTGCGGCGCCTGACCGTCCGCGGCGGCTACGAGAAGATCTTCGAGTTCACCGGCCCCGGTGTGGCGACACTCAACGCCCAGCAGCGCGTCACCATCACCAACATGTGCACCGAGCTGGGCGCCACCACCGGCGTCTTCCCCAGCGACGCGCGGACGCGGGAGTTCTTCGAGCATCTTGGCCGACCGGACGATTGGCAGGAAGTGCTGCCCGACCCCGACGCCGAGTACGACGACACGATCGAACTCGACCTATCCGAGGTCGAGCCGCTGGTCGCCCTGCCCAGCCTGCCCGACAAGGTCAAACCCGTGCGCGAAGTCGCCGGCGTGCCGATCCAGCAGGTTATGGTCGGAAGCTGCACCAACGGCTCGTACACCGACTTGAAGGCGCTGGCCGAAATCATGCGCGGCCAGAAGGTGCATCCCGATGTAACGTTCTTCGTCCATCCCAGCAGCCGAGCCGCGTTGGAGCTGCTCGCGCAGGAGGGACACTTGGCCGATTTGATCGCGGCCGGCGTCAACGTGGCTGAGGCTACTTGCGGCGCGTGCATCGGCACGGGGCATGTGCCGGCTCCGGGGGTCAACAGCCTGCGGGCCATCAACCGCAACTTCAAAGGGCGCAGCGGGCAGAACGATGATTCGGTTTACCTGTCGAGTCCCGAGACGGCCGCCGCCACCGCCATCCGCGGCGTGCTGACCGACCCGCGCGATCTGGACATTCCCGCCCCGCCGGCCTCGCTGCCCAATCGCATCCGGCAGGACAACCCCAGTTTGATACCGCCCGCCTTACCCGAGGAGGCAGCCGGGCTGAACGTTCAGCGCGGGCCGAACATCGTGCCCGCGTCGCCGAAGGATCCGCTGGCCAATCGGTTGACCGGCGAGGTGCTCATCAAGGTCGCCGACGACATCAGCACCGACCACATCATGCCTGCCGCCGCCGAGGTGCTGGCCTTTCGCTCGAACATCCCACGGATTGCCGACTTTGTTTACTACCGCATGGATCCCGACTTCAGCGGTCGCGCCAAGCAGAAGGGCGGCGGCTTCATCGTGGGCGGTGTGAACTACGGGCAGGGCTCTTCGCGCGAGCACGCGGCCCTGGCGCCGATGTTCCTGGGCGTCAAGGGCGTGATCGCCAAGTCGTTCGCCCGCATCCATCACGGCAATCTGGTGAACTTCGGGTTGCTGCCGATGGTCTTCGCGGACGAGGCCGACTACGACCGCATCGATCCAGGCGACGCACTGGCTGTCGACGAGGCTGTAGCGGGCGTCAAGAAGCAATCGTTGACCGTTAGAAATGTCACCAAGGGTTTCGAGTTCGAGGTCAAGTTGAACCTCACCGACCGTCAGAAGGAATTGCTCATCGCCGGCGGGCTGCTGCCGTACACGCGCGATCATGGCCTGTCCGGTTAGAGAGAACCTCGCGTCTGGCACGAAGCGAAACACGGATGACGAACTTGACGCGTCGCATTGAGATTTACTACGACGGCGCATGCTCGATCTGCGACCGGGAGGTGCAAATCTGGCGCCGTTTCGATCGCTGGCAGAGGCTGCGGCTGATTGATATTGCATCGCCTGATTTCGTCGCTGCCGACCACGGTCTCGACGCAGCCGGCGTGCAGCAGTTCATGCACGTCAAGACATCGGACGGGCGGCTACTTGTCGGCGTCGACGCGCTTCGGTCGGTTTGGTACGAGCTGCCCGGCTTCAACGTCGTAGCACGTCTCTCGCGTTTGCCGGGCATCGATCAACTCGTGCGCGCCGCCTATCAAGCCTTCGCACGCAATCGGTATCGCTTTGCGCGTCGCTGCGTGGACGAAGCGTGTGGGCGCGCACCGGCTAGCTAGACAGCGCGTTCGAGCCGACACCGCGCCGCAAGACAAACGCCCAATACGGTTGACAGGCAACGGAGTCAGCGTTATGTGTAAGAGTCTAGGCCAGCCACCCGGAAGCGCGACCCCTACACGTCGCGCCATTCCAAAGCGAGACCCGGACGGCGACGTCGTGACTTATACAGGAGAGCCATCTGCCCGGCTGTCACCGCTTGAAGAACCTACTGACTGGATCGGCGACGGCTGTGTGAAGTGTGACCCAAAACATGCAAAGTGAAACGAAAACCGTATCAAACTGAAAAGAGCCAGACCCATGATCGTTGGCGTGCCTAAGGAAACCTATCCCAACGAAAGGCGCGTGGCGCTTGTGCCCGCAGCCGTCTCGACACTCATGAAGAAGGGATTGGGCGTATCGCTGGAGGCTGGGGCGGGCGTGGCTGCCGGGTTCCCGGATCAGGCGTACGTGGAAAACGGAGCTTCGATCGCACCCAGCCGAACTGAGTTGTTCGAATCGGCCAACATCCTCGTCCAGGTGCGGGCGGGCGGCGCCAACCCCGACCGGGCCCATGCCGACCTCGACCTGCTTCGCGCCGACCAGGTGGTCATCGGTTTCTTCGAGCCGCTCGCCGAACCCGAAGCCCTGATACCACTGGCTGAACGGCAGCTCACCACTCTGGCCATGGAACTGATGCCCCGCATCACGCGCGCCCAAAGCATGGACGCGCTCAGCTCGATGGCCACCATCGCCGGCTACAAGGCCGTGCTGATGGCCGCCGACGCGCTGAACCGCATGTTCCCCATGTTGATGACTGCGGCGGGCACGATCGCGCCGGCTCGCGTCTTGGTGGTCGGTGCTGGCGTGGCCGGCCTGCAGGCCATCGCCACCGCCCGTCGACTCGGCGCGGTCGTCAGCGCCTACGACATACGAGCCGCCGTAAAGGAGCAGGTCGAAAGCCTCGGGGCGCGGTTCGTCGAGTTGGCGATCGACGCCGGCGACGCCGAGGACGCATCGGGCTACGCCAAAACGATGCACGAGGCGTTCTATCGTCGGCAGGGCGAGCTAATGGCCCGCACCGTCGCCGAAGCCAACGTCGTGATTACCACCGCCGCCGTGCCGGGAAAGAAGGCGCCGGTTCTGATCACCGATGAAATGGTGGCCGCAATGCAGCCCGGTTCTGTCATCGTCGACCTGGCCGCCGAGCGCGGGGGCAACTGCCAGCTCACCAAGCCCGGCAAGACCGTCACCGCGCACGACGTCACCGTCGTCGGCCCGCTCAACCTGCCCTCGACCGTGCCCTACCACGCCAGCCAGATGTACGCCCGAAACATCACAACGTTTCTGCTGCACCTTATGGACGGCGGCAGCATCAAGCTCGACGTGGAGGATCAGATCACACGCGAGACGCTGCTCACCCACGACGGCCGCATTGTGCATCCCCATATCCAAGCCCTCTTGGACGCCTCGGCGTCGGCACCAAACCACTCATAGGAGACACGCACTATGGACCTGCTCGTTATGGCCCTGACCGTTTTCGTGCTGGCGATTTTTGTGGGCTTCGAAATCATCACCAAGGTCCCGCCCACACTGCACACGCCGCTAATGTCCGGGTCCAATGCCATCAGCGGCATCACGCTGATCGGGGCGCTGCTGTCGGCCGGCACGCAACACACGACGTTAACCACCATGCTGGGCCTACTGGCCGTCATCTTCGCCACGATCAACGTGGTCGGCGGTTTCCTGGTCACACACCGCATGCTGAGGATGTTCCGCAAGGCTGGGTAAACCATGCAAACGTACCTCGTTAACCTCGCGTACCTCGTCGCGTCCGTGCTATTTGTCCTCGGGCTGAAGGGCCTGACGCACCCGCGCACCGCCGTTCGCGGAAATCTGCTCGCGGCGCTGGCGATGCTGCTGGCCATCGTGGTGACACTGCTCGACCGCCACATCGTCGAGTTCCAGTACATCCTTGCCGGACTCGTGATCGGCGGCGCCGTGGGCGCCCAGCTGGCCGTCAAGATCCAGATGACCGACATGCCGCAGCTCGTCGCGCTGTTCAACGGCTTTGGCGGCGGGGCCTCGGTGCTCGTCGCCGGCGCTGCGTTGACAGAGGCCGCTGCACTCGCGACCGGTGCGGCCGCGATACAGTTGACCATCGCCACCGTCGCCTCCGGCGTGATCGGGGCGGTAACCTTCTGGGGCAGTCTGGTTGCCTTCGCCAAGCTCCAGGGCCTGATTAGCGAAAAGCCGGTCCGCCTGCCCGCAAAGCACGTAGTCAGCGCGGCGCTGGGCCTGCTATGCGTGGCGCTGGGGGTGTGGCTGGTGGCCTCGCCCCAAACGCTCGGACTTTACTGGGCCGTCGTCGTCGCCGCCACAATTCTGGGTGTGTTGCTGGTGGTGCCCATCGGCGGAGCCGACATGCCCGTCGTGATCGCTCTACTGAACTCCTTCTCCGGTCTGGCCGCCGCCGCCACCGGGTTCGTACTCAACAACAACGTGCTGATCATCGCCGGTTCGCTGGTCGGCGCATCGGGTCTGATCCTTACCCAGATCATGTGCCGCGCGATGAATCGCTCGCTAGCCAATGTCATGACCGGCATGGCGCCACCGGCCGCATCCGGCGGCGCCGGCGACGACGAGATTTACGCCGGCAAGGTCAAGGCCGCCGCCAGCGAGGAGGTAGCCATGCTCTTCGACGCTGCCCGACGGGTGGTCATCGTGCCGGGCTACGGCATGGCCGTCTCGCAGGCCCAGCACGCCGTCCGCGATCTGACCACCCTGCTCGAATCGCGAGGGATCAACGTCGATTTTGCCATCCATCCGGTCGCGGGCCGCATGCCCGGACACATGAACGTCCTGCTGGCCGAAGCCGACATCGCCTACGACAAGCTCAAGGAAATGGACGAGATCAACCCCGCCTTCCGGCAGACCGACGTGGCGCTGGTCATCGGCGCCAACGACGTGGTCAACCCCGTGGCCCGCACCGACCCTGACAGCCCCATCGCCGGCATGCCCATTCTCGACGTCGACAAGGCCCGCACCGTCGTCGTGATCAAGCGCAGCCTCAGCCCCGGTTTTGCCGGCATCGCCAACCCCCTGTTCGCCGCCGACAACACCCTCATGATGTTCGGCGACGCCAAGAAGGCCGTCCTCGAACTCATCAGCGCCCTCAAAGACTCCTAGCCTGAACTATTCATGACCTGGCGCTGTATTACGGCCTCCTTGTGAGTTAACTTAAGTTTGAGATAGAAGTTAGCTCAGAGCAAGGAGGCCGTGGATGTCACGACAGTATGCCGATCAGCTTTGTCTGCCCTTGTTCTCACAAAGACGGCTCCTTGTCCAGCGTCATCATGGACAGATCACCAGCGATGCGGGGCTTCTACCCATCCGCCAGTTGGACCAGCGGTGGCGGTTCACCCAGCGTATGGCCGCCTGCCTGAGCGATGCTTGGGACGATCCGGACCATAGGCGTCCCGGTCATGCTCCGCCAGCGGCTCTACGGCATCCTGGCCGACTACGAAGACTGCAATGACCACGACAGCCTGCGGGACGAGCCGGTCTTTAAACTCCTGGCTGGGCGACTGCCCGAAGACGAACCACTGGCCTCTCAACCCACCCTCTCGTGTTTTGAAAACGCTGTCAGCGTTGATGCTCTATGGAAGTTGCTGGACTGGATGGTCCGCACCGGTCTGGAGCGGCTGCGGGACCGAAGTGGCGGACGAGCCCAGCCGCATCGATCTGGGTGACGGCACGCAGTTGGGGCTCGAGCCGGGCGCCGTGGTGAGCATCCTGGCCCCGGATGATGGTCAGCTTCGGTTCCAGGTCAGCGGCGGCCGATGGCATCTGGCCGGTCGCAAGGTGCCTCCTGCCACGGTGGTTGCCGACGGGGGGACGATTCAGACCCAGTCAGGCGAACTCGAGGTCGTCGGCGAGCCGGCTGAGGGGTTCAACGGTGGTGGGTCCGGGCCGGCGGGGATCGCCCTGGCGGTGTTCTCGGGAGTGGTCACGCTGAGCAACCCGGCCGGGCAACTTACGCTGGGGGCCGGGGAGATGGCGACGGCCACGGTGGCCGACAGCCCGGTCAAGCGGATGTGGGAGCCCTCGGTGCAGTCGTGCATCGACGCGTTGAGCCGCTGGTATGGTCTGAGTGTGCTTCAGCAGTACGAGG
>Ga0307375_10005882_pt1 | contig 11429 bp, 17 predicted proteins | sample TR1MG_FD_202531 | JGI IMG/M metagenome (GOLD analysis project Ga0307375, IMG submission 202531) | Soil microbial communities from Risofladan, Vaasa, Finland - TR-1 | ecosystem: Environmental > Terrestrial > Soil > Coastal area > Acid sulfate soil | place: Finland: Risofladan, Vaasa | collected...
CCTGCCCATCAGCGAGACGACCAGCACCGGCGGCAACACCCAGACCGTCACGCTGGACCGCTGGGGCAAGCCGTTCGCCGTCTCGGTCCCCCCGTCGGCCATTCCGTATTCCAGCGTCAAGAGCTGAATCAGGGTCCTGACAGCGTTCCTGACCAGAACGGCTTGTCAGACAGTAGTCAGAAGATCATCCGCACATACCCGCCGGGTAGTGACTTTATGCAGGTCAGTGAGCTAAATGGCTCGTCAGGAAACTTGTCAGATCCCAGTCAGGACACGAAGCGGCTGTCAGTAGTCAGGAAACCGGAGAGTACTTGTACTCCGGTTCCTGACAACAGCTCTGACGGCACGCTGAGATCCTGCTCCGGCTGCTTCGCTCCCGTCCGCCACGGCGAGCCCCACGACTGCCCCGGACAGCCAGCGGACAGCGCATGGCCTGATGACCCGGTCGGCGCGGACGTGAACCGGTGACCCTGGTGGCTGTCGGCCGGCAGGCGAAGGACGGGGCTCAGCGGTCGTCGCTGGGCCGGGCTCGCGATGCGAACCTGGCCCGGCAGGTGCGGGCTCTCGACGCGGACCCGTTCATGCGGACGGAGATCGCCCGGCCGCATGCGCGCCGGAAGGTGGCTCAGCGGGTGGCGGCCGAGCGGGCCGCGGCCCCGGCGCCGGCGGGCCGCCGCGAGTCCGGGACCGGCTGGCCGGGGGAGCTGACCCGGCAGCCGCCTGGCGAGTTCCGGGTGTACTGACCCGTTCCCCCGGGCGCCCCGGCCATGGCTGGCGTCCCCGGGAACGCGGCGCCCCCGGCCCGGAACTGGACCTCCCGGGCCGGGGGCGCTCTCGCTGCGCTACCGGGTAGCGCCAGGCTGCCGGTAGCCGCGTGCCAGGCACGCGTCGTCGTCGGCGCACACCAGGTCCCCGGTCTCGCCGTGCTCCTTCAGCGGGCCGGGGAACCCGCAGAACACGCACCGGGGCGCCCGCTCGAAGGCGCTGATCTTGCCGGCCAGGTCGGGCAGCGTGGCGCCGGACGGCCCGGCGGGCTGGTCCAGCTCGCCGCTGTAGATGCGGACGACGTCGCGCAGGTAGCCGATCGCCCGGCCGGTGTGCGCGTCGTCGAGCTGGGTGAAGCCGTGCCGCTCGAAGACATCAAGCGTGTCGATGATCAGTCCCCAGGACACCTTGGCTGCGCGGGGCTCGTGGTCAGTAGGGTTCGTCATTAGCCGGACCTCGTTTCCGGTCAGGCCCCGGGTAGCGGTGTTAACGCACCGTCCGGGGCCGCTGTATGTGTCACCAGCACCCTACATATGCAGCCCATAGCACACCATGGGCTGATAGTATGTATCTGCGTCTGAGCAGGTCACCTATGGTGACGGTGTGGGAGTCGATCATGAGAGCAACGTGCCGCCCTACCGGCAGGTGGCCGCGATCCTGCGCGCCCGCATCGAGTCGGGGGACATCGCGCCGACGCAGCGGCTCCCGTCGATCGCCGGTCTCGTGCAGGAATACGGGATAGCCCGGACCACGGCGGCCAAGGCGCTGAAGATGCTCGTTGACGAGGGCCTGGCCGAGGTCGTGCCCGGCTGGGGAACCTACGTGATCAAGCGCGGCTGACCGGAGCGGTAGCCGGGCCGCGGCGGCAGGGGCGCGTTATGTTATCGAGCGCCAGCCGGGCCCGCTGCCGCGTCGCGGAGAGCGCGGCCGAATCCGCGACCCCTGCTGACCTGCGCGATTTACGCTGGCGGCCGAACGGCACCGGGCCAGTATGGCGGCATATGCGCGGCCGGGTCCGCCAGCGTGGCCTACAGGGCCGTACAGGGCCACATCGCTGTGTGCCACGCATCGGCTGTGGTCTTGCCCGTGCCGTTGCGCATCCTCTGCCGTCTGACCAGCGGAAAGTGTCATCACGCAGCGCGGCACGAGAATCGCCGTTCTGGACTGCTGGGAGGTCTTCGCGATGACGGTTGCGCGGACGCCGGGCAGGCCTCGGCGCGGTGAGCCTGCCGCGTTCGCTCCCGGGCGGGTGCCGATGACCTTTCCAGCGTGACCACAACGGCGGCTGCTGCGCCGCTGTCGAATGTCGGTGGCTGCCGGTACGGTGCGGGCATGTCGAATCAGCCCACTCCGCACGACTCGGTATTCCGCCGGATCTTCGGCGTGCCGGAGAACGCGGCGTCCCAGCTGCGCGCGGTGCTGCCGGCGGGCCTGGCGGCCCGGCTGGACCTGGGCCGGCTGGCCCGGGTGCCGGCCAGCTTCGTCGACGAGGCGCTGAAATGGCGGTACTCGGACTTGCTATTCACCGCGCCGCTTGACGGCCGGGACGCGTTCGTGTACCTGCTGGTCGAGCACCAGAGCAGCGCCGATGCGCTGATGGCCTTCCGGATGCTCCGGTACGTGACCCGGATCTGGGACCATTACCTGCGCGACCACCCGCGGGCCCGGCGGCTGCCGGTGGTGATCCCCCTGGTCGTCCACCACGGCCGCACCCGCTGGACCAGCCCCGTGCGGCTGCTGGACCTGATCGACGCAGGCCCCGGCGCCAAGAAGGAGATGGAGGCGTACCTGCCCCGCTTCGAGTTCCTGCTCGATGACCTGGCCGGCGTCGACGGCGAGCAGCTGCGAGACCGGGAGCTGACCCCGTCCGCGCTCGTCACCCTGCTCCTGCTCAAGACCGCTCCGGGCAACCCCCGGGTCCCCGCCGAGCTGCGGCCGTGGGCCGCCCAGCTGCGCGCGGTCTTGGAGCAGCCCGGCGGCACTGAGGCGTTCATCGCGATCCTGACGTACATTGAGCTTGTCAGCGAAGCACCCGCCAGCGAGCTGCGCGACCTGGCTGCCTCGCTTGGCCCGGACGCAGAGGAGGCGTACGTGACCACCGCAGAGATGCTCCGCACCGAAGGCCGCACCGAAGGCCGCGCCGAAGCGCTCGTGCAGGTGCTGACCGTCAAGTTCGGCCCGCTTCCCGACAGCGTGTCCCAGATGGTACGCGCAGCCCCCGGCGACCAAGTACAGGCATGGACGGCCCGCGCCGTGACCGCCGAAACGCTGGACCAGGTCTTCGGCTGACCAGCGGCACACCGGCCGCACCCTCGGGTTCCTGCCCAGGCTGCCCTGGCTGGCCAGGAGTCAGCTTCCTGCTGGCCAGCAACCATCCCCCGACGGCAACGAAAGTCACAATTCCGTTACCGGCTTACCGGCGCCGTAGGTATTCGAGTGGTCGCTGGCCGACACGGCCGGCGACCAGCGGTGCCGGTGGCCCGCGGGGTCAGGTCTTGACGACGCGGACGCTGTCCCCGCATAGCAGTGTGAGATCTGCTGGGTCGGAGGTGAGCAGGATCGTGGGAGCAGCCGCAGCGCGGCCTCGACGTAGGCAGAGAAACCGCGGTTGCCGACCCAGTCCCCCACTGCCTCCACTGTGCCGCTGTGCCGCGACGTGCTCACGGTCGTGGCAGGCCCGGTTCCGGGGATGATCCGCTCCTGGGGGAATCGCTTTCGCCGGTCATCCGGTCCGCCGACGCCGACGATGACGTTGATCAAGCACAAGTCGATATCCCAGGCATACCTGCGATCCAGTGCGCCCCGTCATGGCTGAACGGGGCCACCAGCAGGATGCGGCTGCCGTACGCTTGGTGGCGGCGGGAAAGGTCCGGGAGCCGCGGAAGGACCGACCGGTGGACCTGCGCGGCATTCAGCGGGTGACCGCGCCGGTGTCAAGCACGGAGATCATCGCGGACGTCAGAGGCGACCGATGATCATCTACGTCGATACCTCGGCGGTGATGAAACTCCTGGTCGAGGAGAAGGAGTCGGCGGTGCTGGCCGACCATCTCCAGCAGCGCATGCAGGACGGCGACACGCTGGCGGCCTCGCTGTTGTTGCACATGAAGGTTACACTGCGCGGCGAACCGGCGGCCTGAGCATATCGAGCACGAGTCGGTTTCCGAAGTGCTGTCCGCGATCGCGCTTGTCGACATCGAGAATGGCGACCTGACGACTGCGCCTTTGCTGCCGGGGCGCCTGCGCTCGGCTGACGCCATCCACCTCGCCACGGCCTTGCGCCTGAATGCCCGCGCTATGTTCGTCTACGACATCGAGCTGCGCGCCGCGTCCCGAACGGCTGGCATCGAAACCTTCAGCCCAGGCGCAGCCTGACGGTGAACGAACGCCCCGTCTTCTCGGCACGGCAAAGAAATGTCGTTTCCCGGCATCGGGCTTCCCGGCGCCGTTGCGGCCAAGCAGGGCGACGATCTCGCGCTCCCCGACGGCGAACTCGATCCCGAACAGGGCCTGGGCCGTCCCGTACCAGGCCGGCAGGTCGGCGGCGGCGAACTTCGCGACGTTAGCGGTCACGGTCACCACGCTCCTGCCCGCCGTAACTGTGCCCGAGGTATGCCTCCTGGGCCTGCGAGCTGCCGCGGATCGTCTCGGGCGTGCCGGTCATCACGAGCCGGCCCTCCACCATCAGCGCCACGGTCTGCGCCAGCCCGAACACCACGCTCATGTCGTGGGCGGTGAAGACCATGCTGAGCTCGGGGTCCTCGCGGTGGATCTGCGCCAGGGTCGCCGTCGTGGCCGCCACGTCCTCCGCGCCCATCCCGGCGGTCGGCTCGTCGAGCAGCAGCAGGCTGGGCTGCTGCACCAGCACCATCCCGATGTCGAGGCGCTTGCGCTCGCCCTGGGACAAGCCGCCCGCCAGCAGGCCGGCCTTGCGCGCCAGGTCCAGCCGGTCCGCCACCGGCCGCACCCGCGCCGCCGCCGCGTCCAGCGCAGGGCCATGCCCGCCGAGGCGCCGGCCGCGAGGAGGAGGTTCTCGTGCACGGTCATCCGGTCCATGACGTGGGCGACCTGGAAGGTGCGGCTCAGGCCGATGCGGGCGCGCCGGGCGGCCGACAGGCCGTGGATCTCCCGGTCGTCCAGCGCGATGCACCCGCTGTCGCAGCGCAGGTCACCCGAGATGAGGCCGAACAGCGTGGTCTTGCCCGCAGCCGATGCGTGGCACACTAGGACCATGACCGACTGTGATGTGTACCTACGGCTCTCCGACTTCCGCGACGACTCCGACAGCTTCGACGGCCGGGAGCGCAAGCTCCGCGCCGAGGCCGCCCGGCTGGGCTGGGCCGTGTCCCGCGTCGTCATCGAGAACGACCTTGCGGCAACCGGGCGCGGCCGCCCCGCGTCGGCATTCAAGCGCAAGCGGATCATCACCCCATCCGGCCGCCTGGAGCTGCGCACCGTCCGGCCCGGCTTCCGGTCGGTGCTCGACGACCTGATGTCCGGCCGCGTACAGGCGGTGCTGGCCGAGGACCTGGACCGTGCCGCGCGTGACCCGCGCGACCTCGAGGACCTCCTCGACGCGTGCGCCGAGCGGGGCGCGTCGGCACGATCGCTGTCCGGGTCGCTGATGCTGACCGACGGCGGCACCGACTCCGAGATCACCACGGCCCGGATCATGGTCACCGTCGCGAACAAGTCCAGCCGTGACACCGCCAGGCGCGTGGCGGCATCCCGGGAGCGGCTGGCGCAGGCCGGGACGTCCGGCAAGGGCCAGTACCCGGGCGGCCGGCGCCCGTTCGGCTACCGCGCCGACCCGGACGCGGCGAAGTACGCCAGGACGCTGCTGATCGTGGAAGCCGAGGCCGCCGAGCTGGAGCGCGCGGCCAGGGCCGTGCTGGCCGGCGTGAGTCTCCGCGCGCTGGCGAGGGACCTGCGCGAGCGTGACGTTCCCACGGTGACCGGCGTGCGGTGGACCCCGGACACGCTGCGCGGGTGCCTGCTCAAGCCCGCCGTGGCCGGGCTGGCCGCGCACACCGCGACGGTGAAGGCGAACGGTGACGAGCCGCGCAAGATCACCACCCTGCACCCGGCATCGTGGCCCGCGATCCTCGACCGCGAGCTGTGGCAGGCGGTCACGGACAAGCTGACCGACCCCGGGCGGACCACCACCCCCGGCAACGAGCCCCGGTGGCTGTGCTCCGGTATCGCGCGCTGCCACTGCGGCGAGCTGGCGTACGTCCGCGCGTCCGGCGGCCGGCCGTCCTACGTGTGCCGCGGCCCCGCGCAGCACCTGCGCCGCTCCGCCCCGCACACCGACGCTTACGCGGGCATGTGGGTTTGCGAGTTCCTGGGCCGCCAGGACAACCGGGACCTGCTGCGCCCGGAACCGCGGCCCGGGATCGACGCGCCGGCGCTGCGGCTGGAAGCGAGGCAGCTGGCCGAGCGGCGCAAGGCACTACTCCGCGACCTGGACGACGAGGACATGCCCGAGATGCTGAAAGAGGTCAAGCGCCGGATGGCCAGGATCACGGCGCAGCTGGCCGAGACCATCACGCCGGACCCTCTCGCCGAGTTCCGGGGCGCACCGGACGCCCGCACGGTGTGGGAGACGCTGCCCCTGGCCCGCCAGCGGGCGATCCTGCGACTGATCGCCGCCGTGACCCTGCTCCCCGCCACGCGCCGCGGCCGGGGATTCGACCCGGACTCAGTGCGCGTTGAGCCGGTGCAGCTGGCACGCTAAGCTGTCAGCGCGCCGCCAGAGCCTCATGGTTTTGCGCAGCGGAGAACGGCCGCGAGACGCGTAAGCCAGTGAACTTTGCCCCAGGCAATGCAGGGGACCGTCTGCCGTTAGGCAGCGGAGCGCAGGGGCAATGCCGTAGCTGGAACTGCCGTCGCTGCTGAGGAGGGCGGCCAAGGGCCACGTGCGCGTGGCGTTCCCCGTTCGGTCCCGTAGTCCCTTTCCGGGCTACGGCACGCGAACGGGAGCAACACCCCGATGGCACTATCGGAATCCCAGCGCGCCGCGCGCGTCGTCGGCGGCCTTGTCCGCCAGGGCGTCGCGCCCGAGAAGATCGCCGAGGCCCGCGCCGGGCCGAGCCGGCCAACGCGCCGCTGGCGCGGGAGCTGAGGGCCACGCTGGTGGCGCTGACGGCCGGCGACGGCGACGACAGCTTCGATGCCGGCTAGCTCGCTGGCGGCCCGCTGCTCGCAGCTCCACGCGGCGGCTGAGCGCGGTGACGGGGCGGCGGGCCGGCGCCTCGAGCGGCTGGCCGCCCGCGGGCCGCGCGCCGGCCAGGCCGCGGCCGACCTGACAATGGGCTGGCACCGTCACCCCGGCCGCCCGGGGCAGCTGGACTGCTGCGATGACACGGGGTGCCCGGAGGCGCTGGACGCGGCACTGTGGGTGGCGTCGTGGGAATCGTGGTGGCCGCCCGGGAAGCCGCCCGGCGCGTGACGGCCGCGGGTGAGAGACTGGCGGGGCCGGTGCCGCGCCCTGGTTCCTCCTCAGTCCCGGGGCGGCGGCCCGGCCTGACTGAGGATGTGAGACATGACGAATCCGGCTACGGGTAACGACCCGGACGCGGTAGGCCTCGACAACGCGATGAACCCGCCGCATTCCGGACCGCGGCCGACGGCGATGGGCTGCCTTGCCGGCCCGGAGGACGTCGCCGCGGCCGAGCAGGCGTTCGCGAAGGGCTACGCGGATGACCGGGGCCAGCGGGCAGGCGCGGCGCCGTGGGCGGTCACGGCGCCCGCCCGGGACCGCCACCCGGAAAGCGGGCAGTTCCGGTGACCCCGGCCGAGAGCGAGCTGACCGGCCGGATCGAACGGGCCGCGAGCATGCTGGGGCTGCCCCCGGTGCGGGTCGCCGAGTGGGCGGCCCGGGACGCGGCGGAAAACTACCGGGAGAACGCGAAGCGTGAGGCGGCCCGGCAGCAGGCAATCGAGGCGGGCGAGGATGCCGCGTGGGCGCATCGGCACGCGAACCGTGAGCTGGGCCTGCCCGAGGACATGCCGCTGGCGGAGCGGCTGGCGCTGCTGAACCCGCAGGGCGACGAGCCGACGCGGGATCGCCGCGCGGAGTACGGGAGCCCGGGCAACCCGGCCGAGTTCGCGAGCGTCGGCGGCGCCCTGGTGGCTGTCGGCCGGCAGGCGGGGGACGGGGCTCAGCGGTCGTCGCTGGGCCGAGCTCGCGACGCGGAGCTGCTTCGTGCCATAAAGGCGAACTCCGCCGACCCGTTTATGCGGTCGGAGGTAGCCCGGTTCCGTGCGCGCCGGAAGGTGGCTGAGCGTGCGCTGGCCGAGCGTGCCGGACTCCCCCCGGCGGGCCGGCGCGAGTCCGGGACCGGCTGGCCGGCGGCGGAGCTGACCCGGCAGACAGCAACCGGATTCCGGATTTACTGACGTTCCCCCGGACGCCCTTACCAGCCATGGCTCTGGGGTGTCCCCGGGAACGCGCGCGCCCCCGGCCGGAGGACCTCCCGGCCGGGGGCGCGCTCTGCGCTGTGCTACCGGGCGCCAGGCTGCCGTCTGCCGCGTGCCAGGCACGCGCCGGCGTCGGCGCACACCAGGTCCCCGGGCAGCGCGCGCAGTCCTGCGAGCGCGCTGGCGGGGATGACGCTGGCGACGCTGACGACGCTGACGGCCGGCGCGGCGTGCTCCGTCAGCGGGCCGGCCGCCCCGCAGAACACGCACCTGCGGTTCGCCGTCTCGAAGGCGCTGATCTTGCCGGCCAGGTCGGGCAGCGTCGCGCCGAACAGTGATGGCGGGCCGCCACGCTGGCCGGTGTAGCCGTCGCCGTAATCGACGCGGCGGACCGACCAGGCGGGGTGAGCGGCCCTGAAGGCGCGCAATGCCTGCTCGTCGGGCAGCGGCCGGCTCATGCCGCGCCCGGCCCGGGGTCGCGCGTGCCGGCCGCCGGCGCGGCGGGCTGGTCGATCTCGCCGCTGTAGACGCGGGCCGCGTCGTGGAGCAGCGCGATCGCCCGGCCGGTGTGCTCGTCGTCGCTCTTGTGAAAGCCGTGCCTCTCGAAGACATCAAGCGTGTCGATCACCAGCCCCCAGCTCACCTTGGTCAGGCGGGGATGGTCAGTAGGGTTTGGCATAGCCGGACCTCGTTTCCGGTCAGGCCCCCGGATCAACGGTGTTCACGCACCGCCGGGGGCCGCTGTATGTGGTCAGCTGCCACTGTAGAAGCTTCCACAAGCTTATGGAAGGCTACGTAGCGTTTATGCTGGTCACGTGACCTCTACGTTGGTACTCATGATCGTGCCTGCGTTCAGCGCGGACCCGCTGCGGCTTATGTACGTCCAGGTCGCCGAGCACATCGCCGCTCGCATCGAGGCCGGGGAGCTGGCCGGCGGCCAGCGGATGCCGCCTGAGCGGGACGTGGCCGCCGAGTACGGGGTCGCCTACAACACGATCCGCAAGTCGATGGAGCTGCTGCGCGACCGGGGGCTGATCGTGACCATGCACGGCCGCGGCACGTTCGTGGTCCCGGAGGACCAGCGGCCGGTGCGGTAGCCGGGGCCGCGGCGGCAGGGGCGCGTTACGTTATATCGGGCGCGGGCCGGGCCGCTGCCGCGTCGCGGAGAGCGCTGCCGGAAATCCGTCTGGCCGTAGACGGATTTGGGCTCTGGTCGCCGGGCCGCTGCCGCGTCGCGGAGAGCGCTGCCGGGGCTCCTGCGCGCGCAGGGACTGTCACTGCGGCAGATCGGCGAGCGGCTGGCGTGCTCGCATCCGACCGTGCTGGCCGACCTCCGGCGATGGGACCGCGAGCACTCAAACGTGACGCCTCTGGCGGTAAATCCCGGTGGTAAATCTTTGCCCCTGCGGGGCGAGTTTCTACCACCGGTTTCTACCACTTCCGAGACCCGCGACAGCAACGTCATCGAACTCAGTGACAGGAGGAAGCAGGCATGATCACTCCCCGTGAATTGCTCGGCGTCCCGCCGCCCAGGACAATTGGGCCTCCGTTGGATAGCCGGGCCGCTGCCGCGTCGCGGAGAGCGCTGCCGGTTCAAACAGCGTTTCTGAACTCATGGGCGGCATCCTGGCCGGGCCGCTGCCGCGTCGCGGAGAGCGCTGCCGGTCTGAGGGCGAAGTGGCCAACGTCGTTGGCTTGTTTCGCCGGGCCGCTGCCGCGTCGCGGAGAGCGCTGCCGGGCGGAAATCCGTCTGGCCGTAGACGGATTTGGGCTCTGGTCGCCGGGCCGCTGCCGCGTCGCGGAGAGCGCTGCCGGGCCGTCGCCCTCAACCTCCTCCGGCTGAACGCCTACTGGCCGGGCCGCTGCCGCGTCGCGGAGAGCGCTGCCGGCTCTTTCAGCGCCGTCTTTATCCGCCCCGGCAGCTTCGCCGGGCCGCTGCCGCGTCGCGGAGAGCGCTGCCGGCCACCTGCGCACGCACGCCGCCGGCCAGATCATGATGCCGGGCCGCTGCCGCGTCGCGGAGAGCGCTGCCGGGGCTCCCGGTTTCCGGGGCGCCTGGCCAGCGGCACCGGAGATCATCGCGAGCGGCCCGCTGCCCGGCCGCGGATTCGCTGCCCTGTTCGGTGCGGGCCGCCCGGTCGCGGGCTGCCTGGCCTGCGTGCGAGCGCTCCCCGGCATCCGCGGCAGCGTCCCGCCGCTCGCCGGCGCGAGATCGGCCGGCGTCCCGGCGGTTCAGGGCGGATGACGGCCCCCCTGCTGACCTGGCCGATTTTCGCTGGCGGCCGAACGGCACCGGCCCGGTATGGCGGCATAGGCGCGCGGCAGGGCCCGCCAGCGTGGCCTACAGGGCCGTGCAGGGCCACATTGCTGTGTGCCACGCATCGGCCGTGGTCTTCCGGCGCCGTTGGGTCCGATGACGGCCAGTATCTCCCCGGCACCGCAGGTCAGCGTCACGTCGGCGACCGCCTTGACGCCGCCGTATGCCTTCTGCACCGCGCGCACATCCAGGCGCGCGGCCCGCTGTCCGGTGCGTTCCGGGTTGATCGTTGTCATGCCGGCCCTCTCCCCCGGTCTTCCCGGGCGGCATCGCGGGGATCGGCATTGTAGAGATTGGCGTTCGCCGATCCGGCGAACCCCGCGGTGGTCAGCCAGGTGTAGAGCGCCGCGCCCAGGGTCGGCCCCCAGAAGCTGTACATCCCGCCGACCAGGCACATGACGACCACATCGCCCGAGAAAGACCAGTTCAGCAGGGAGCTGGAAACTGTGGTCTGCTGCTGGGCGAACAGGGCGCCGGCGATGCCGGCGAAGCATCCCGCGACACAGAAGGCGACCGTGTGAATGCCGGTGACCGAGACGCCTTCATTTGGGTAGTATCGAATCATACGAGCGTTCGTTCGTCAATGATTCGGGCGGCCGCTTCTGACCTGGGCGGCATCGACATCAACCGGAGGATCCGAGTTGAGAACCACCAGAACACCCCCTCTGGCCCGCGTGTGCGGGAGAGGGCGTGCAGAGCGCTGCGAGACTCGCCCCGGCGGTGCCGCGGGGGGACGGGACGGCTCGGCAGCGCCGGGCCACGGGAACTCTGCGTGAAGGCCGAGCGCCGGCCGGCGACCACACCGGAGCCAGCCACCGGGACACCGCGGCGCATTCGCGGCAAGCCGACACCCGCACACCTGGACAGGCTTGAGGAGATTAAGAAAGAAGCCGCGCGCTGCTTTTACCTGCAGGGCTACGCGGCTA
>Ga0307375_10005883_pt1 | contig 11428 bp, 9 predicted proteins | sample TR1MG_FD_202531 | JGI IMG/M metagenome (GOLD analysis project Ga0307375, IMG submission 202531) | Soil microbial communities from Risofladan, Vaasa, Finland - TR-1 | ecosystem: Environmental > Terrestrial > Soil > Coastal area > Acid sulfate soil | place: Finland: Risofladan, Vaasa | collected...
GGGCCAGAAGTCTGCGGGCGTCGCGGGGCTCTGTAGGGCGCCGCTGAGGATGCCGTTCGCTGACTCGATCTGGGCGTCGACGGAACTCGTCGCGGTGCAGCCATTGGGGTTGAGATACTTCGAGTCAACATTGAGATCGATGTGGACGTGGATACTCACCGTGCCGTTCTGGACGTCCTTGGCGGTGAGCGGTGCGGAGAATCTTGTCGTACCATTCACGGTGGTCATGTTCTGGGGATAGACGTTGGTCGGCGTCGTGATCGTTGCGATCCCGCCCGTGACGGGGCCCCGGATGAGCATGGCGGCGACGAACTCGACCGGAGTGGTCCCGGTTGGTACGTACAAGGTGAAGAAGGCATCCCCGCTCGGAGCGGACAGGGTCTGGGGCTGTCCATTGGACAGCAGGCTGAGCGAGAGGAGACCGTTTTTAGCGACGAGGTTGGTGGTCGTGGGCGAGGACGCCGACGCTGGCGTCCCACCTGCGAGTGAAGATGTGCAAGTTAACAGCGAAATGAGCAGCGCGAGAAAAGCCCTGAGGCTCGGCCCATGCCGCGGATGGTTCGGGTATCGGGGGCGGCGCAGTCGCCTCGTGGACATGGGTCTCTTACTTATCGGCCGTTGAATAATGAAGTACAAAGTGTATAGGAAATTATTTAGATACAAATCATATAGAAAATGCTAGGAATGCGTACTTTACGGAAGAAACTAAGTGAGAAATGAGAAAAACTTGGCGCCCATCACTGGACTGAGCCCATTTCAGGGATTTCAGTAAGGGTTTGCTTAAGATAATTGCACTGGCTGACCCTGGATGGACCTGGGTATTCGTGGGCCCGAAGTGAGCTCGTCAGCGTTCTTGGGGGGACGCGGTGTCGGTGCCTAGGTCGGCGCGGGGTCCTGACGGTGAAACGCGGGAAACGCTACTTCTGACGCTTCATCTCGTCCATGGCAACGTCGGCGCGATTGATCAGCGCCTCAAGAGTGTCTTCACTTCTGGGGTCGAAGAACGATGCACCGATACTGGCGGAGATCTGAGGGGAGTCCGGGCTCGTCGCGTTACGTCCGCGGATGGTCGCGAGAAGGCGTTCGGTCGCGATGACGGAATTGTCCGCATCACCCAACAGGACCGCAAATTCGTCGCCGCCCACGCGGGCGACGATGTCGGATTCGCGGAACTCACTCTCGAGCAGCCGTGCGAACTCGCGGAGTAACTCATCACCAGCCGCAGCACCCGACGTGTCGTTCACTCGCTTCAAGTCGTCGAGGTCGATGTAGAGCAACGTGGCGGGCATGTTTCGTCGTCGACTCGCGGCGAGCGCCTTGTACGCGAGCATCTCGAATCCTTGGCGATTACTGAGCCCGGTCAGAACGTCCATCGAAGCGAGGTGGTGTGAAACGATCTCCTGTTCGATGATCTCCGCCAGGTCGCGCAGGGAGTCCGCCTCGAGGTCGGTGAACGCTCGAGGTTCGGTGTCCATTATGCAGAGTGTCCCCAGATTGGTGCCGAGTGGACCCCGGATGGGATATCCCGCGTAGAAACGAATGTGGGGTTCTCCCTTGACCATCGGTCCGTAGGAAAATCGCAGGTCGCGTACGGCATCGTCCACTTTGAGAATCCTTTGGTCAAGGATGGCCTCACTGCAGAAGGAGAACCGTCGTGGTGTCATCTCAAGCTCGAGACCCTGACGCGACAGGAACCAGACGCTGTCCTCGTCGATCAGGGTCACGGCGGCTATCGGAGTCCCGAATAGTCTCTTCGCGAGTCGCGTGATGCGGTCGAACCGTTCTTCAGGGCGCGTGCCGAGGTCGCCGAGGGAGTACACCTCTCGGAGCCGAGTGGCCTCATTGTGAGGTTTCTTTGGCACCCTGAGTACTCCATTCCTTGCCGACGATCTCGGTTTCTGCACATTGACAGTAGAGAATCTATCGCCCCTCAATCAGAAGGTTACCTTCGATCCAACACGTCATTTTGAACAATCACGAAAGAAGTCAACCATCTGGCTGGCCCACTTCGTCGGGCTCGTCATCAGTAGGGTGGGCAAACGTCGAAATCGCTTAGCGAGGACACTGCGGCGTAGGTTTTCGATAGGCCGAACGCTATCGTCGCAGCCACTTGCGCGAACGATGTGCGCGCAAGGGACCGGGCAGCCGACTTACCGGGACGTCGGAAGGTGCGTCAACTTGAGGCGATGGCACCAACTAAGCAACTCGGCGAACCGCCCTTCAAGAGCTCGTCGAAGGACTGCGCTTAGTCCGGATGATTAGTTGTCGGGAACGTAGCCCGTACTTGAGTACGTTTGACCGTCGCCGCCGTCGCCGCTGTACGTCACCGTTGTCGTTGTCGTTGTTGGCGGCCTCGTCGAGGTGGTGGTCGGCGTCACTCGTGGGGCCTGCGTCACTGGGGTCACTGGTGGTGCCACGTAGACGGGAGCGGGGGTCGTTGTGGTTGGTGCGACGTGCGGGGCGCGAGGCACGGTGGTAGTCGTCGTGGGCGTCGAAGCGACAGTGGTCGTTGTGGGCACCACGCGGTTGGTTGCAACTACGATGCCCACGCCCACGCCTAAGGCGAGCACCGCAGTGCCGACCCAAGCGAAGATGCTTGAAATGCGCCTCATTGACGGACTCTCCCCATCATGTCGAAATGCTCCTCATCCTTCAAACGTCTACGTACAGCACGCGCAACTAGGCCTACTTCAAACTACCGTCGATCCTACGCGACGTCCATTACATCATGCTCGAACTTTGCATCGAGAATCTGTACACCAAGTTAGAAATTCCTACCAAGGAGTTGTGAGAAGTCTGAGATGCATCGTGATGTTGACGAACAGCGTGTGAATTCACATCAATGCGTCAACGACGTCATATAAGTTCTTCTTGTCGATGAATCTAATCGTCACGATGCATGTCACAGCTTCATCAACGGGGAGACAATGAGAGAGCCGTTCCGTAGTTCAAAGCAACGAGATCGTCGTTTCAACCGATCGAGGCGTATTTCACAGTCGCTCTTTCTCGGTGCGGGGTTGGCGTCTGGCGTCATCGTCAGCCACGTCGCCGCTGACGCTAGGTCAGCGGCGCCCACTCCCGCGAGCACCCCACCGAGCAGCGCTCAGCCCGCAAGCCCTACGGCCCCGGCCCCAAAGCCCGCGGCGCGCAACTCGACGTCGCGGTCACCGGCGACTACGGTTCGAGCGCCAAGCGGAGCAAGCGTGGCGACACCAACGACGCCACGACCCGCAACACCAACTGCGCCAACTGCGCCAACGACGCCACGACCCGCGACACCCGCGCCCGTGCCGACAACGGCCCCCGCGCCACCCACCACGGTGTACGTGCCACCCGCGCCCGTGACCACGACCACTGTTTGCACCACGACTCCGTCGGGGACGGTCACCTGCGTCTGACGAGCGCGCGTCGTTTGCAACGGACGTCTCGTTAGAAGTGAACGTGGAAGCGGTCGAACGCCAAAGCCGCTGCCAACAACACTGTTGCCCAACAAAGGGACCGCAAGGTTCCTTCGAGTGGAGCCAGTAGCTGATCGCGCGTCAAGGGTGACGTGCCTCCGTCGAGCATGGTGAGGGAGCCCTCGACGCGGCTCGTCGATCGGCGAAGAATCCTCGCTGGCGTCGAAAGTCGCCGTTGTGCGATTGCGATCATCAGCGCGTAGAGGGCGCCGACGAACGCGACGGGGTCAAGCGTGCCACGCTGGGCAAAGTATGCGGTCAGTACGGGAAACGCTCCCCATCCGAGTGCAAAGACGAGATCATTGTGAAGTCGGCCGCGGAACAGCTCCAGGTTGTAGCCAACGGCAATGACGACACCGAGGATGATGAAGTAAACCAACGAGCGATTCACGCTGAACATGCCGTACACGCCGAATGCGCACGCCCCTGCGAGTCCGATGGTCGCCGCCACGACGAGTTGCCACGTGGGAATCGAGGTTGCAAGCGGGCGCCCATGAATCTCGTCAAGGGCGTGGGCGCCGACGCCGACGGCCAGCAGGAATGCCGCGAGTGTTGCGCCAAGAATCGTGGCGTTCACGGGACCTTGCAGGCACGCGCCGACCACGACGAAAGAGAGGTGGCACAGCGTGTAGGGAGGGTGCGCGAGAGTCCACCATTCACGGGCCCTCTCGTTGCGCACGAAGCCCGGTGAAGCGTAGAAAGCGGGTGCGGAGTTGTCGCGGTCGCGGTGATTGATGGACATCACTCCGACCGGTAGCCCCAGACGACGAGGCCCCCACCGAGACTCATGGTTCGCCACTCCACGTGATCGATGCCCGCTCGCTTCCACGCGTCGATCGTCCAATCGATGGGGTAGTGGCGGTAGTGGCTGGAGATGCTGGGCCCGAGAAATCGGCCGACGTCCATCCAGCCTCTGCCACCGGTCAGTAAACCCGCGATTGGCAGGACTGTGCGCGTGTAGAGCCACCATGATGCTCGCCAGATCAATCGAGAGGGTACGGCGAATTCGAGACTGGCGATACGTCCGCCGGGTTTCACCACCCGTGCGAGTTCCTTGAGTACCGCTTGGGGGTCTGCAACGTAGCGAAGAAGGTAGGTGAAGGTGAGCGCGTCGAACGTAGCGTCGGCGAAGGGAAGCTCTTCAGCGTGACCTTGCACCAAGAGGATTCTCTCGTTATACGCAGGCGATGCCGCCACTGCGCTCGCGGCGTTGAGCATCTCGGGACTTAGGTCGATGCCGATGATCCTGGCGTTCGTCGTACGCGCGAGCCGAGTCGTGACGGCCCCAGGGCCGCAGGCGACGTCGAGTATCAACTCTGGTCGAGCGCTTGCGACGTGTCGGACCATCTCGGCCCGCCATCGTCGATCTTGACCGAACGAGAGGATCTGGGCGAGCAGGTTGTACCGCGCTGGCAGTGGGGCGAAGAGTTGTCGAGCGAATTGATTGGGAGCGTGACGTGACGCTCTGACGTTGCGATTGACGATGATCACGAGCACCCCCGGTCGGCGAGGAGTGGTGGCGACGACACTCGCTTGTGCGATGCGACCCCTGGGCGAGCTCGTCGGTTCGCGAGGTGCCGGGTACAGAGCCTCATGGACACTCCCTTCGAGTCACCACTTCTCACCGAGCGTCGCGTCGCGATGTCTCGATGCGCTCACCCTAATTGATGCATCAATCTGTGCGTGCAAGAGTTCGTAGGAGCTTTCGTCCGGCGTGCGAGGTCGAATGATGGCCGCGTCACTGCTGCTCAGAGTCGCAACGCGAGGTGGATGGGCAGATTTGCCGACGACCCGCCGACGTCAATGGAGTAACTCCCTGGAATCGTCACGAAGGAACCGTGTGCGTAGACCTCAAAAGCTGAAGGGGGCAAGGTCAGCGTCAGCGTCTTGGACGCAGAAGGCGCCAGCTCGACTCTCGCGAAAGCTCGCAGCTGCTCGGGCGGCTCACCAGCGGCGCTGGGATAGTGCACGTAAGCCTGGACGACGTCGGCACCTGACCTCGGACCAACGTTCTTCACACGCACTCGTAGAAGTACGCGTCGGCCTTGATGCGAGAGTGTTGCGTCGGAGATGGCAAAACTGGTGTAGTCGAGGCCGAAGCCAAACGGAAAGAGGGGGGTCTTGTTGTTCGCTTGGTACCAACGGTAGCCAATGTTCAGCCCAGAACTGAAGTGCACCGAGAGATCGACACCAGGAAACCGCGAGGGGGTATTGGCCGGTTGGGCCGAAAGACTGGAGGGGAAGGTAAGCGGAAGGCGACCCGATGGGTCAATGGCGCCGGACAGGATCGCCGAGATCGCCGCACCATCCTGCTCGCCGGGATACCACGCTTCGAGGACACTCGCGACGTGTCTCAGCCACGGCATCACGACTGGGCTGCCAGTGTTGAGTACCACGATGGTATGGCGGCCACCGCGGCCACCGCGGCGATGAGTGCGTTGGCGTCGCCGGGAAGTTGCAGGTTGGGGCTGTCCGCGCCCTCGGTGTTGAAGTCGCTCGCGAAGACAATGGCGACCTTGGCTCTGCGGGCTGCGGCCACGGCGGCGTTGATCTGGGGGGTCACGTTGACGATACCCAATTTGGGCAGTGCGTGATGGGCGGCCTGGAACCAGGTCGCGCTGAAGACGTAGACGCGACCCTTATGGAGACGAACGGTGGCCGTCATGTCGGCGGGAGCGTGAAGCCCCATCGAGGCAACGAGGACCTTGTGATTGAGATACAGCCACGTGTCGCCGGTCTCGCGCATGGAGACCTCGAATACACCCGATTGCTTTGGTCGAACGCGAAGTGACCACTTCGCCCATGCCTCGCCGGTGCGCGGACGCGACGCCGTCGCGACGGCGGGCGTCACCTTTGGGTTCAGTTCGATCCCGAGGTCGGACTTGCCTGGCACGCGCACGGGCTTGAACGGCGACATCAGCTTGAGCGGTGTTCCTTCGATGACTGCGATGCTGTTCAATTGGTCGATGTCAAGCGTGGGCGGGCCACCAGGCCGGTAGGAGACACGGGTGTGAGGTCCGAACGTCCTGCGGATGGCGCTGAGCGGAGTGACAACAAAAGGTGAGATGACCGCGGAACTGCCGCCACCGGAGATCTGGGGATTCTGAGCGGCGTCGACGCCGATGACCGCGATCGAGCTGGTCCGGCGCGAGAGCGGGAGAAGTGCTTTTGAGTTCTTCAAGAGCACCACGCTGCTCTCGGCCGCACGCAGCGCTATGTTCGCGTGCGCGGCGGTGGCAGCGTAAGCGTTCAACGCAAGTTTGAGGGGTCGGGCGATTAGACCAAACCTGAACATTGTGGTGAGGACGTTGCGCACCGCGTGGTTGAGATCAGCGACACTCACCTTGTGCAGATGGACCATGGTGATGAGTGCCGTTGCCGACGCGGGTTTCACGAGTGAAATACCGGCGTGCAATGACTGAGGAAGGTTGAACACCGCTCGTAGGTCCGAACGGACAAAACCCTTGAAACCCCACGAGCGAAGGGTTCTGTAGATATACGGGTCCGAGCAGGTATTGACTCCGTTGAGAGAACCGTAGGAGCACATCAATGAGGCCGCGTCACCTTGCTGCACGGCAGCCTTGAAAGGCGCGTTGTAGAGCTCAGCGAGCGCGCGCAGGCTGACCACCTGATTGAGTTTGAGACGCGCAGTCTCCTGGGTGTACGCCGTGAAGTGCTTCACGTCAGCCAGGTCGCCCGTCGACTGGATACCTTTCACGTTCGCCACTCCGAGTGCGCCAGCAAGAACGGGATCTTCACCGTAGGTTTCGAATATGCGACCGCTCTGTGGCACTCGGGCCAGATTCAGTTCGGGCCCCTGTACGACGGCGATGCCCTTGGCCCGAGCCTCTTGACCGAGGACGACACCCGTGGCGTGCGCGAGAGCGGGGTTGAAACTCGCGGCGATGCCGATTGCGGCTGGCAGCTGGGTGACCCCCGTGAGACCATTACCAACACCGTTGGGTCCATCGGTCAAGGTGAGTGCGGGGATGCACAACGAGGGGATGCCGATGTTCGCGTTTTCGAGCGGGGGGTACGTCGAGAGGACGACGAAATCAGCCTTCTGACGTAGGGTCATTCGTGCGAGCACGTCGCCGGCGAGCGAAGCGGGGCTGCGCTGGTGATGGAGTGATTCACCCACCCAAGGGCACGCGCTCGGTGTCGCAGTCGAGAGATGGGCGGTGTCCGGTCGAGTGTTCGTGGTGCGCCGTGGCCCTGCGCCCGACGACGTGCCCACAACGGCGGGCAGGCTCTGGAGTAGAGCCACCGTCGCGAGCAGTGCCACGGCCCGGCGTAGTCGGTGACTAGGAGGCATGTCGTGAGGAGAGGGTGGAGTCAATGTTGGCGACACGTCGTGTCTTCAGCACAGTTGGCTCGCGAAACGGCGTTTCGCCACCTCTGGTGTTCAGCATCGCTTCTGAACGCTACACGAGGCGCGAATCGCTGCGTCGGCCGACGACGCTCTTGGCGTGCAGATCGACTCCCCGCAGATTATTCCTCACCTCACAGATGTCTCTTACCTTGCACTTATTTGGCGCCATTAGAAATGAGGAGTCAGGAATTGAAAGGAGTCATTATGCGACTTGCTCGAAATCTATTCGCTTGGGTTCTCGTTGGTGTGTTCACCGTCTTTCTCGCCGTGGGTGTAGAGATGGTGAGCCACAAGTCCTTCTCGCACGGGGCCACTACCACTTCGGCGCTCAGCGCGACCGCTTCGACGGTTGCCACGAGTTCGGCGCCGAGCGCCACTTCAGGTTCGACAGCGCTCGTCAGTACGACGCCCGTCACCATCACTCGGACCTACGAAGGTGATGATTCCTACTCACCCAGCGCCACGGTGACAGGTTCTGGGACGGTGAGCACCACGAGTGTCACCTACCACGACAACTGAGCACCACCACATTTGACACGGTCTTTGGCCGAGCGGTGCGTTGGCGTCGACTAGGCACCTCGAGCAGTCAACTCCATTCCCGCGAGATGTTGGGTCGTATTGATCGCGTTCACCAACTCGTCGAGGTTGAGGGCGATCGAGGCGGGTGCCCCCTGGTCGTTGAGCTGGCGTTCCGTGGAGCGGTATTTGGAACGAAGGTCGTCAACGGGGAGTGGCGTAGCGCCAGCGAACCACTGGCTCAGTCGCTGAAGGGCGTCGAGGCAACTCGCCATGAGCGCCTCGTACTCACCGAGCACCTCGATGGTGACGCCGCGTTCGGCGTCTATGCGCATGGCGTGGGTTACGCGCAAGATCCGCATCGTCGCCGACATGAGACCGCGGCCCTCGGAGGGGTCGATACGGGTGGCCGATGGTTCCTCGATGGACCGGCCGACGGCCGCTTCGGCCTTGCCCCACGCGACACGGACCACTTTGGAGCAGTGGGCGATCCGGCTCGTCGCGACAGGAATCGCCTGGACGAGTTGGGAGACGACGCCCAAGTAGTCGTGTAGTCCCTGGAACAGGTCAGACTCCGCCTTGCTCACCCCCGCTCGAGGTGAGGTTGGCCAGACGAGATAGGCGGTCACCGCGAGTGCGCCACCGAGCGAGACGTCGAGGAGACGGTCGAGCGCCGTGCCGATGGTGTCGTTGCTCGAAATGCTTAACAAGATCAGTATGAGCGCGGTGACGAAACCAATGGCGACTGAGAAGCTCGCCGCCCAAGTCGAATACGCGAGCCACGCGATGACCCCGACGAGCACCACCGTCATGGCCCGGTTGGAGTTGAATTGACTGACCAGCACCGCGGCCACGGTCGCGCCGAGCATCGTGCCGACCACCCGCCCGACTCCTCGTTTGACGAGCGTGCTGTAGTCCGGTTTCAGGATGACCGCGACCGCGAAGGGCAGCCAGTAGCTGCGTGGCAGTCCGAGCAGCGAGCCGAGAATCGAGGACAGTGGAACCACGATGGCGAGGCGTACCGCGTGACGAAACGCCGACGAGTCACTCGAGAGATTGTCGCCGATGAGTGAGAAGTCCATGCGCAGTTGTTCGGCCTCGGGGCTGGTGAGTGAGGGCAGACTCGGACGCCAAGCCCGGCGGTTGTCATCGATGTTCAAATGATCGACGAGTTTTCCCGCCGAGCGCAGCTGGCCGCCCACCGCGCTGAAATGGGCCACGCACTGACGCACGAGGAGGCTCGTCATGGAGTCGTCGACGTAGGCGCCCTCGAGGCGTAAGACAGCCTCGCGAAGGTCGTCGATCGAGTCACGCCACGCGCTCGTGGGATTCGCACTACGCATTGCACCCCCGATCCGCTCGAGGACAACCGCGGTGAGGTTCGCACACTGTCTGATGGCCGTTTCGGCCTCAGCGTCTGTCACGCCGAGGCGCTGACGGAGTCCGGCAATGGTGGTGAGTTCTAGACGGATTCGTCGAGCCTGGTTGAGGATGCTCCGCAAGTCTTGGACATCGGTACGGCTGAAGAGAGATGGTGCCGAGAGCGCGACGTCCGCGGAATCGATCGAGGAGAGGAAGTCGGTCGCCGGACGAGAAGGTTCGGAACGGGCGAGTTCCGCGACGGTTTCGAAAGCGTTGGCGACTTGCGCTCGCTGGTGGCGAAGGGTGGGCGGCAATCGAAGCACGATCAGGGCCACGACCTCGATCAAGGCTCCTCCCACGACCAAGAGGCTCAGATGTAGTGCGGCGAGCGCTGAACCGGAGAAGCGACCGAGCACGACGTAGGCAATGATGGCCTGGGTGCCGATGGCGGCCTGGGTCTGGCCGTAGACCACCAGCATCCCCGCGCCAAAGCACCACGGCACGAGCAGGGCTACGTGCAACCACGCAATAGGAACGGTGATGGTACCGATGAAGGCCGCAACGCCCATTAGGAGCGTGTCCAAGAGTGCGAGGCGGATCGAGAGTCGTGGTGCGCCCACGAGCGACACCACGGCCACCAGATTCGCGCCCACCGTCATTGCGATGGCCGTCGAACTCGATGAGAAATTGAGGCTGAGCGCGAGTACGGCGATCAAGGGCAATGCGGTGATCGCCCCGGTGACTGGGGTGAGCAACGAAAGGTCCATCTTCAGGATCTTGTGGGGCGCCCCATGCGCGACGATGACCGATAAACCACCGGGCGCCCTGGTGGAGCGTTGGCCCCTTTTGGTCATGAAGTGCGCACCGTCACGCCTGTCACCTTAGTGAGCGTCTCGGTGCGAGATTGACTACTTCCTAAGCGCGAAGAAGCCCCACCGAACAATCGGTGGGGCTTCTTCGCGGGTGAGACTTGTTACTTGAGCCAGGCGGGAATCGGACTCACCGTCAGTGTGTTGGTGACGTGTATCGGGGCGTTCAAGTTACTGCCGACCGTGAAGACGGTGTTGTTCGGCTCGAATACTTGAGTCGGTGCGCTCGTCCCGTTCGCCGCCACGATTGCGATCAGGCCACCCTGGAGTCCCTGGTGGTTTGAACCGTTGTAACTAAGCGGCGTGATCGCCGGTGTGGCGAACTTGGTCTTGAGCATTGCCTTCACCAGTCCGGCCCGCGTCACGTTTCGTCCCGCATTCTTCAGCGCCTCGGCGAAGGCCACTGCGTAGCCAGCTCCGTAGAGCATGTTGCCGGTGATCACCGAATGTGCGGTGAAAGTGGGGAAGTCGGTCTTGTCAGCCAAGAGAACCTTGCGAACCCACGGGATCCAGGGGTTGTGGTTGTTGTTCGACGCCGGGAAGTAGTCCAGCGAAATTGCACCGGCCTCCAAAGGACTGTTCACCGAGGTCGGGTCCGAACCCACCGAGGAGATGACCCACTGTGGTGAGAAGCCGAGTTGGTGAGCGACGGCCAAGATGCCCGCGGTGAATCCGGGCACCGAGTCGAGCACGACGACCTGGGCGTTGTCTGACTGAAGAGTCTTCACGTCCACGACGATGTCACTCGAGGATCCGGTGATCGCGTCGGCCGCGTTGTAGGTGAGCTGGTCGCCCTTCGCGATCTGGAGTCCGCCCGCGAGCAGCCCCGCGAGTCCGTCGGTACCGAAGTC
>Ga0307375_10005884_pt1 | contig 11426 bp, 7 predicted proteins | sample TR1MG_FD_202531 | JGI IMG/M metagenome (GOLD analysis project Ga0307375, IMG submission 202531) | Soil microbial communities from Risofladan, Vaasa, Finland - TR-1 | ecosystem: Environmental > Terrestrial > Soil > Coastal area > Acid sulfate soil | place: Finland: Risofladan, Vaasa | collected...
TCATGAGAATGATAATGGCATTGATGTATTTAAGTACATTGATGTCATATTAAAATTAAGGAAAATTTCATTTTAATGCTTGATTTATTAATTCTAAAAGGTCAATCATTTTAATTTTGGAGTTTAGGGCTTTTATAGCGTCAGATAGGTTGCGATAACAGAATGGACAGATGCTAACAATATAATCCGTGCCAGTTTCTTCTGCTTCCTTAATGCGACTCTTGGCAATTTCTAGAGATAACTCAGGAAATCCTTTTTTAACGCCTCCCCCAGCGCCACAACATTTCGCATTCTCTTTGATATTTTTCATTTCGGTTAAATTAGCTATCCGTCTTAAAATATCCCTTGGCTCTTCATAAAGACCAGTGTGGCGTCCCGTATGACAGGGATCATGGTAGGTAACGTTCAATTCTAAATTCTTTAATGGGATGGTTTTCTCTAAACTGATTCTATGAATAAATTCAATTGTATGGAGGATTTCGATTTCTAACTCTTTTAAAATATCAGCATAATCGATTTTTAAAGTTCTATAACAGCCGGCACAGCTAGTTATGATGGTTTTAATCCCGCATTTCTCAAAGATCTCTCTATTTTTAGAAGAGACGGAATTAAAGGCGCGTCGATCACCCGTCCGCATCGCAACACTGCCGCAACAAACTTCATGTTCGCCCAAGACAGCGAAATCCACATTCATCTTTTTTAGTACTTTGACGGTATTTAATGCCACGGATTGAATTTCAGGTGTTAGAGCGGCGGTACATCCCACAAAATAAAGAATTTCCGCCTTCTCAGTAATAGCATTTTTAATTATAAAATCTAGTTGTTCGATCCAGTTACCCTTTTGTTTATTATCACGTCCATAAGGATTAAATAAATCGACCATTGCTTGATTCATGGAAGCATGTGATTCCAAACCGCATCCTGCTTCTACCAATTCCGCCCTGAGAGCTTCATAGACCGTTGCGTTGTCCATATCGTAAGCACAGGTCTCTGAACATGCGTTACAGGTCGGGCATTGATAAAACACTTCTGCTAAATCTTTACTCAAACTCAATTTTCCTTGCCAGATGGAACGGATAATTTGCATTTTGCCCCGGCTGAAGAAAGGCTCAAACCCAGAGGTATGTTCTCGGGCCACGCAAACACCATCTTTTGGCGGGTCTGCTGTGATATCTACCGCCTCGCGGCAATCGCCGCAGCTTATGCAAGTGAGGAACATTTGCTCTAATTTGGCTAGATATTTATATTTTTCTTTACTGATATCCGAAATTTTTGCCACCCTCTACTCGTTATTAACCACGTATTTTGAAAGATTATCTTCATAATTATACATATGGAATTTTTTAGGACTTAATAAGAAATTGGGGTCAACAGCTTTCTTAATATCCTTGAAGAACTGGATGAATTCTGGTGTGTAAGCGCCCGATTCTACAATTGATTGGGAAATGGACTCTCCGAGCCAATAATGAATCCCACCGTACCGAACTTGGGCGCGTACCTTCTTATGCCAAAGTTTCATCGAAGCATCCCGCTGGTCTTCTCGATTTTCAGCGTTGAATCCACCTGCAAAGACGCAGTGCCCATTCGGGAGAAGGTGGATTGAGCTGGCGAACGCAGCCATGCTCCAGGGCGGAAATTCACTTTGATGTGTGATATCGAATTCGGTACTCAGTTGTTTCTTCTCTGCCATAGACGCAATAGGGACTTTATGGCAAGTAGTACAAGAGATTCTGCCCGGAATTAATGCGATAAATTTATTGAAATAGTTATATGGAAACTTGAGATTCATCTTCCAATCCTTCGTAAGGTCGTAGCTTGTATCTATTTCCGTCCATTCAAACGGTCGTGCATGATCTTTCATAATTTCGTCTACCTGCTCAATATACACGTCAAGAATCCGTTCATCAAAGGCTTCCAAGATGAACATAAGGACAGGTCCCTTTATTCGCGGGCGTTTAGGAGGTTTATCTTCCTTTTTCACGAAGGTTGAGAGAAGATCAAGAATCATTTTTGGTGTTATATATAAATCATGCAAGCCATCCCGGACTTCGCGTTGTAATTTATTCATTAACTGAAAGAGAATTGTGTAATCATCACTGTTCAACATATAATTTTTCCGGATTTTATACGGAGAGTTAGGAACCAGTCGTAGGAACGCCTTTGTTATAATCCCGAGCGTTCCTACAGACCCCATAAAGAGACCTGTGAAATCGGGTGCCACCCCATATCGGCAGATTGGTTCGGCATATTTATTCGAGGCAGCCCCCGTTTTAATGATAGCTCCTTTCGGATTGGGTAAAACCACCTCGACTCCCAAGCAAATATCCGGAACCAACCCATACTTTGTGGACCCAAATCCTGCGGTGCTATTTGAGAGCCCACCACCAATGGTAGCGCTATAGCCGCTTCCTGGACCGAGAATGCCTGTGGTGAGATCCTTTTTATACAACTCTGAAACCAGAGCCCCCCATGTGACCCCCGTCTCGACAATGCAGTAGAAATTATCCTCATTTATTTCTAAGATTCGGTTCATCCGAGTGAGATCAATTAGAATCCCTTCGTCTGTAGCTGCACCACCAACCAAGTCGGCACCCCCTCCACGAGGAACTATGGGAATCTTGTATTTATTCGCTATTTTCACGATTTCTGAAACTTCTTTGGGACTTTCTGGTCTTACAATCATATCCGCCCAACGATCTGGGAACGCAGGATCTACATTCCGAGAATAGGCTGCTTTCACAAAATCCTTATTAGAAATGAAGTCAGGACCAATAAACTTCTCTATTTCTTTGTAGGCGCTCTCAATTTTCGACAACTTGTTTTTCATCCTTTCTATTCTTTATTATACAAAATGGATCTCAACTTAAAAAAAGTAATTTTTCGTTATTATTTATTTAGCAGGATGAAAAGAAGCTTCAAGGAGATTTGAAAATGTCCATTGAAGAGAATGAAATATACTATAAGTTAGCAAATCACCTTAGGAAAATGCCGATTGATTTTCCTCCAACACAATCGGGGATTGAAATTAAGATTTTACAACACTATTTTACGCCTCAAGAGGCAGCAGTAGCACTATTACTGGGAGTATTACCTGAACCGCTAAAGGTCATTTCAAACCGTCTGAAGGGGGCGTGCATGACCATATCGCAAGAAGAATTGGAACAAATCCTTGATAGAATGGTTCAAAAGGGAAGCATCGCGGGTGGAGCAATGTACGCAGATCGGGGCAAGGGTAAGTATTATGGCAATTTACATCTCGCAGTAGGAATGCATGAATTCCATGTAGACAAGCAGACGAAAGAATATGTAGAAGATCTTGAGCAGTATATGACGGAAGAATTTTTTAAAGCGTTCCATAACAAAGAAGTTCCTCAGATGCGAACAATTCCAGTGGAGAAAAGCATCGAAACTGAAAGATATATCTCTAGTTATAATGCAATAAGGAAAATTATTGAGACGATCGAGGGACCAATCGCGGTCCTTAATTGTGTTTGCAAACAAGGGATGGACCTTCTTGATCAGCCGTGTAAGCAGACGAATCTTCGGGAAGTATGCATAGCGTTTGGAAATGGGGCATTGCACCTTAAAAATGAATTAGGAGTAGGGCGATTTATTTCGAAGGAGGAAGTATTCGAACTCTTAGATAAATTTGAGGAAGACGGGTTAGTTCTCCAACCAGAGAATTCCAAGAACCCATCTTTTATCTGTGCTTGTTGCAAGTGTTGCTGTGGTGTTTTAAGAAGCGTTAAACTGTTAGATCGACCAGCCGATTACTTAGCAGTAAATTACTATGCGGTAGTGGATATTAAACTTTGTAAAGGGTGTAAAACATGTTTAAAACGCTGTCAAATGGATGCTATAACAATAGAGGAGGGAAAAGCATCAGTCAACTTGGACATTTGTATAGGCTGCGGACTGTGTGTGGTAAAATGCCCAACGAAAGCGATTCAACTTACAAAAAAAGCCAAACAAAAAATTCCCCCTAAAAACATGTTGGATAAATACCGAAAAATCTTAATACGAAGACGGGGCGTGTTAGGTACAATTAAATTAGCTTTTGATCTCCTTTTAGGAAGACGAATCTGATATTAATTTACATTCAGATTTAAAAAGTAATAATTCAAAGTTATTAAAGAAAAAGTTGAATTTAGAATTAGGTGAGCGATTTGAAAATCTTAATTAAGAATGGATTAATCGTCGATGGTACAGGGGCGCCTGGTTATAAAGCCGATCTTTTAATCGATGAGAATAAAGTTGAGGCAATCGGGAAGAATCTCGATGCAGAAGGGGCGGAAGTGATCGATGCTTCGGAAAAAATTGTAACCCCTGGATTTATCGATATTCACAACCACGCGGATTTTAATATTTATGATGCAAATCAAGCCGAATCTTTTGTCATGCAAGGAATGACGACGTTATTAGTAGGGCTTTGCGGTCTGGGAATCACTCCCGCGAATAAAGTGGTTGAAGAATATTATGCGGATTTTGGCAAGAAAGCGTTGTCCATCGATCCGAAATTATACCCCAGATTGGAAGATTGTTTCAGAGATTTTGAAAAGAAAGGGGTTTCGTGTAATTTGGCGTTTTTAGTACCTCAAGGAAATGTCAGGGCCTGTGTCATGGGATTGGATATGCGTCCAGCAACGGATGATGAGTTAGAAAAAATGAAAGCAATGGTTAGAGAAAATATGGAAGCGGGCGCATTCGGTTTATCAACGGGGCTGGTGTATCCACCGGGATCAGCAACGCCAACTGAGGAATTAGTTGAATTATCAAAAGTAGTCGCGGAGTATGATGGGATTTATGATAGTCATATGCGCAATGAAGGGGCACGAGTGCTGGATGTAGGTATGGCAGAAGTGATCCGAATCGCCCGGGAAGCGAAGGTTAGGGCGCATATTTCTCACTGGAGTGTTATTAGCAGATTTAAAGTTGAGAAACTAACTACCGCTGCAATAAAGCTTGTTCAAGATGCTTTAGCCGAAGGGCTCAAAATTACTGCAGATGTAGTTCCTTATGAGGATGGAGTAACAAGTCTTCCTTTCGTTTTACTGGAATCATGGGTTTTTGAGAATTTTCTCGAGAATTTGACCAAACTAGATACAAGAAAACGAATAAAGGATGAGATATTTCAGCGTGTTTTTACAATGTTCTTGGCTGGAGCGCCGTGGTACATACGAATGATTCCCAAATTTCTTTTAAAACGACTCATGCTCCCTGTTATTGGCAAGCAGGTCGTGCTTCTGCACACTACCAGTGGGGAATTCAATGGTAAGACATTGTGGGAAGCATTAAAAATACGGTACCCTAAAAAAAGTATGCTAGATGCGCTGCTCGATTTTATACGGGATGAACAAGGCGGCGTTGTCATCAGAATTCAGTTCAAAGATGAGGAGCGAAGCGTAATTCCCTTGCTGCAACAACCCTTTGCCTGTGCAAGTTCTGACGCTATTTTAATTCGTGGGGGTAATAATCATCCCCGAACTTTTAGCGCCTTTCCTCGTGTGATCGAAAGAATTGTACGGGAGAAAAATAAGCTAGGGTTAGAAGAAGCCATAAAAAAAATAACATCACAACCCGCCTCAATTCTAAATATTCCAGATCGCGGGGTACTTAAACCAGGAAAGGTCGCAGATTTAGTTGTTTTTGACTACAACAATATTCGGGAAAAGGCTACCTTGGCAAATGGGAATCAATATCCAGATGGCATTGATTACGTCATTGTAAATGGGATTATCACTGTAGAAAAAGGCGAACATCTTGGCATGTTAAAGGGACAAATTCTAAGGCATAAAAAATAAATGATTAAGATAAGCACCTGAGAGAAGAATTTAATATTAAAAAATACCATGTAATTATTGACGTTATCCTTTAAATTTAAAAATAATCTTTATATGATGAAAATGAAAGCCGTGTCGGTCCCTATACGACTTCAGTCTGACAATAAAAGCCATAAAAAACGATTATTAAGTTCGCCCCACTGGTTATGCATGGAGCGGGCCAAGTTTTATACTGAATCATATCGAGAAACAGAAGGGGAGCACCCCTCCATTCGTGCAGCGAAAGCTCTTAGAAAAAATCTTGAGAATATGACTATAAAGATTTATCCAGAGGAGATTCTTGTTGGGAATCGTTCATCACATTTTCTTGCACCTCCAATTGCTCCAGAAAGGGGAGATATGAATTATGTGTTACAATACCTCTTACCTGCGCTTAAGAACTTCGGTTATGTAATTTCTCCCGAAGACGAGAAGGTGTTGTTTGAGGAAATTATTCCCTATTGGAAAGGAAAATCTGTCAGAGAGATCAAGGTCAACCGGTTTGATGCCGAAAAGCTAAGTAGTAAACTCAATCTGAGCTTGAAGGAGATCAGATATAAACTTCAAGTGTATAGTGGGAGTGGCATATTAAACATGATTTTACGAGATGATAAGCCCCGTGCCCAGGAAAAAGGTATATTGGGCAAAATAAAGGGATTTGGAAGATTAATAATGCTACTCATTAAACTTGTGCGGTTATTTCCTGCAATACAGGGAGGAGCTGCTGATAATGTCAAGGGTCGTGGGCGATGTATTGACACGCAAGCCCATATCGTCGTCGGCCATAATAATGTTTTGAAATATGGCTTTATAGGTATAAGAGAACGAGCAATAGCCAGATTAGAATCAGCTAAAACAGAAAATGAGAAGAATTTTTTAAAATCCGTTGAAATGGTTTGCGAATCTATGCGAGATTTCAGCCAAAGATTCGCAAAATTGGCAAAGCAAAAAGCTGACAAAGAAGCGAATTTAACCCGGAAAGAAGATCTTTTAGAGATCGCAAGAATGTGCGAAAAAGTTCCTTGGAACCCACCGGAGAGTTTTTATGAAGCACTTCAAGCACTTTGGTTCACCCAAAATGCAATCATTATCAGTTATGGAGCAGGAAGTGGCATTACGCCAGGTCGAGTCGATCAACTCTTGTATCCTTATTATAAACGGGACATGGAATCTGGGAAAATTACTGAACGGGACGCATTAAGGCTGATTGAAGAATTCATAATTAAGATTAATAATAATGTTGTCATTTGGCCCAATATTCTCGGCGTCAATTTGAATCATTTAGGTTCAGATATTGAAAATATTACACTTGGTGGAGTCACTAGAGAGGGGAAAGATGCAGTAAATGAGTTAACCTACCTTTTCATTGAGGGAATTAGAAATACAAAATTAGCAACATCTGCATCGTTCCGGATTTCGAAGAAGTCACCGAAGGATTACATCAGAAAAGTGGTAGAACTTCATAGAGATACGAACGGACCTGCATTCTTTAATGATGAGATAAATATTCCAACGATGATGAACGATGGGTATTCGGTAGAGGCGGCAAGGGATTACTGTATTGTAGGATGCGTTGAACAAAATGGGAGCGGGGATACGTTTGGGGCAACTGGGGGCTCAAAAATTTATTTTCCGACTATCCTTGATTTAATCTTTAATAGAGGCAAAACAAGTTTTTTTGGAAATTTTGATACGCTAGATACAGGTAATCCTGAAGACTTCAAGACTTTTAAAGAGTTTATGAATGTGTATTATAAACATATGGAATGTATGATATCGATGTGTGCAAAAGCCACAAATCTTCGTGATGATATCTGGGCGGAAATGTATCACAACCCTTTAATCTCTTGCACTATTGATGGTTGCATTGAGAATGCACGCGATATGACCGAAGGGAGTGCTATTTATAATTTTGGGGCAATTGGAGCGGGAGGATTAGGAACTGTCGTGGATTCTTTAGCTGCAATTAAAAAGTTTGTGTATGAGGAAAAACGCATCAAAATGAAAGATTTAGTTGAAGCCCTAAAACATAATTTTAAAAATAATGAAAGATTGAGGCAAATTCTAAAAAATGGGCCGAAATTTGGGAATGATGACGACTATGTTGACTCAATCGCTGTAGAATTAGTTGATAGATTTTGTAAAATGGTTCGAAGCCATAAACGAAGCAGAGGAGGGCATTTTAAGGGTAGCTTTATTTCATATGGACTTAATGTCTATGAAGGTGCTATGGAACCCGCTACACCTGACGGGCGGAAAGCAAGTGAACCCCTGTCAAATAGTATCTCACCCAGTAATGGGGCGGAAATGAACGGACCCACCGCTACCCTCAATTCATTAAGCAAAATAGATCATACACAAATCGGATTTGGTAACTCTTTAAATATGAAATTCCCAGGAAATTTTCTTAACACCGAGAAAGGAATTGAAACGCTCGAAACACTTATTTTAACGTACTTTGATATGGGTGGTTATCACGTGCAATTCAATGTCATTGGGACCGATACCTTACGTGATGCCCAACTGCATCCTGAAAACTACGAGGATTTAATTGTGAGAGTATCGGGCTACGCAGCCTATTTCACCCAATTGGGAAAGCAAATACAAGAGGATATTATTGAACGAACTGAATTTTGTAATTGTTAGTAAGTAATAATAAGAAAAAGAAGAAAATAATTAAGCTAAGAGCTCACCAAGCATCTGCATGAACATTTTATTTCCGATCTTCTTTGTTTTGGGAGGGACGATATCACGCACTTTTTTGAGGGAAATCGCATTTTTAGGGCAATTGGTTGCACAAACACCGCAGCCGATGCATAAATCAGAATTTATTACCATCTTTTCCTTGTCAGGGTGGGAGATTGCATCCATTGGGCATTTTTTCAGGCAGGTTTCGCATTCAACACATAGTTCGGGATTAATTATTGGCTCAAAGTTACTGCGAATGATAGTCTTATATTTAAAGTCCTTTGTGGGTTTCAAAGCGCCACAATGGCACGGGCAACAGTTACAAATGAACATCAGGTGCTCTCCACCGATGGAGTTTGATGTACAGTGAACAAGCCCTGCCTTTTCTGTATCTTTTAAGTATTGGATAGATTGCTCTTTTGAGAGTGCCCTTCCATAGCCAAAACTTGCTATGGCTTGAGCCCCCCGTCCTGTGACGAAACACCCCATTTCAGATGGTGCACGCTCACACGGCTCTCCACTCAGCTCCCCAACCAGTCTGCATTGGCATGGTATAGCTGCAAAAAATTCATTTTTGTTAATTAAATCTTCTACTAGTTCGTAGGGGAGGACATAGCTGTCAGTATCAAGGCTTTCATCGATTTTAATTAATTTTTCTTTAGCTGTTATTGGTAGTAACGGACGAAATAACTCAAAATCTTTAGCTATCATAGGAGGATCTAATGGATTTTTAAAAAGCCAGCGGTAAATGTTAGCGACTTTTTTAAGATTTTCGGGATTATCTTGTTTGGCAATGAAATAAGCTTCATAAATGCCAGGAACAAGGGGTTCTAATCCATATTCCTTGCCAATTTGTGAAATGGTTTTATTTTTCACTGGCTTCTTCAAAATTTTTCTAGCTTCACTTGTGCTGATCCCTGATTTTTCAGCCAATTCCGCAAGAGTGATCTTTTCGCCAACAGGTGGGAAAAACGAGAGAAGCTTAATAGTTTCTTCTTCGGGCCAAAAAAGTTTCAGCAATTCAAAGATTTTTTCATGTCGTGGATAGTTTAAAGGTCCAACTGCGAGCTTTTGCCTAACAACATCATAGTAATCGATTTCAGCTTTAAGTTTTGCTTCCGTCATAATTATTATTCTTAAAAACTAGAATATATAAATGATTGTCCATTAATAATTAAATTGGAAGATTATTTTTCATATTATCTTTCTAATGTAATAAAAGGAAAATAATTAAGGTGTAGAAAAAAATTCTTGAATCTTTAAAGTTAAGAGATTCTATACCTGTAATCCTTGACTCCCAAATTATTGGATTGCCTCAAAATAAAAACAAGAAAAAAATACTAGTAAATATTCTTTGTATATATTGTGGAATATCAGTGGTTGAAATTAAGACAGAAGTCCAAAGCATAATTAAATTAGTAGAAATGCTCTCTATTGGACTGATTCTTAGTTATTTTACTATCAGAATTCTTAAAAGATTTTCACCTAAGATAAATATGTTATTAAATCTCCATGATCCTCGGGAAATAAACAATTTTTTCCTTGATATGGATAAAATTATTGATTTTACACAATTATTTAATAATTTATTTGCAATTGGAATATCTTACGAAGATATAGACGAATTGTTTCAGAGTCTAAAAACACAAATAAAAAAAATTAAAAAACTTTTTGAGAATAAAAATAACTCACATTTACAGCTTTTAATAACGTTACATCGTTTGTACAATTCTCAAATTATAGCATTAAATAACATTTTTACCAGTAATGTTACATTTTTTCACCAATTTCAAGCAACCGACTATGGAATATTTATCCATAAGAAACAATTCTGTGGAGACATTGGTCCCCTAAAATCTTTATCCACTAATCCTCGGGGTAGATATTTATCCCTCTTCCGGTCCGAATTTCAAAATAGAGAGTCCAATAAAGGAATAAAACGCTTTAAAGTTTTTATAAGTCATTCCGAAAGGGATTACGATACATTTTGGCTCCCTGTTTTTGCAGAATATTTGTCCTTTTACCCCGAAATTGAGAAAGTCTTCTTAAGAGACGAGAAATTAACTGGTATATTAGATTATTTGAATTTTGAACTAAAACAAAGCGATATTATCTTACTTATTTGCTCCCAAAACGCTTTAAATTCAAAAGCAGTTACTAATGAATGGAATACAGCAAAAAAGCTCGGAAAACCAATTATACCAATCTTTGAAAATATTTCTGATATCCCTCATGAATTAGAGATAAATGCGTGCATTCGGTTCAAGCGGGATGATATTAAAGGTACAATAGAGGAAATTTACTTCTTAATTAAAAGATTTCTAAATATGTAAAATCCCCAGAACTCAAATAAAAATTATTAATAATAAATAAATTTGTAGATCACGTGATAAATTATGTTAATATATCGTTTTAATTATTAAATACATAGTTGACTAAGGAAGTAGAATCCGTTGGAAAAAATTTTAGAGAAGATAGATCCCACGCAGAAAGAATTTAAAATTGTAATTATGGGATTGGATAATTCTGGGAAAACTTCGATTTTATTAGCGCTTCAAAAAAAGACAAATTTACTATCGTATTATTCATTGAAACCCACCCAAGGATTGAATATTGTAAAGATAGAAGACAAGGATAAAACATATAGCATTTGGGAGTTGGGAGGGCAAAATAGATACCGTGAGTCGTATACTAAAGATCTAAAGAAATATATAGATGAAACGGACAAAATCATTTTCGTAATTGATGTTCAGGATGTTCAAAGATATAAAGTTGCGTTATCATATTTAGAAGAAATAATGAACCACTTGAAGGGAATTGAAGAAAAGCCTGAACTTTCCATTTTTTTACATAAATTCGATCCTGAATTAGAGGAGATAGAGAGTTTTAAAAGTGAAAAGTTCAGGCTTTTCTTCAATT
>Ga0307375_10005885_pt1 | contig 11424 bp, 10 predicted proteins | sample TR1MG_FD_202531 | JGI IMG/M metagenome (GOLD analysis project Ga0307375, IMG submission 202531) | Soil microbial communities from Risofladan, Vaasa, Finland - TR-1 | ecosystem: Environmental > Terrestrial > Soil > Coastal area > Acid sulfate soil | place: Finland: Risofladan, Vaasa | collected...
TAGGAAGGATCATCAAACATGAAGCAAGGTGCATTCTTTTTCTTTAAGCATTGGGTTGGGCAAGTTTCGCACATTTCAGCTTGTTCAGCAATACTATTATTCAAACGAAAAGTTATTTCCTCGAGAATTTTCTTTGGTGGTGATTTTATGTGGTTTATTATCCACTCAGGTGCGATTTTAAGATTTAAAGCAGTGGATAATTGCTTAGTCAAAATGATCTTTTTTAATTGATTTGAAAGGGCAATAGCCATTGACCGAATGTTACGCTTCTTCACCCATTTTTTAACCGATAAATCATCAGTGAAAATTTTAAGGCGTGTTTCGAAACCAGAAGCTATTTCGTAACAAAACCAATTTAATAATGTCTTTTCACTGTTATTTAAATAAAAATCCGAAGGTGAGATTTGTTTTTGCATTTCCATACGCTACTCCCTCTTTTTAAATAGAATCTTTCTAAGATACATGAAATTTCACACTATTACTATTTTCGTCGGTAGCCGTATGCACATTCTTCCAATAATTAATTAACAATTTTTGGGATTAATTAATCTTTCTGAAACCTATTACCTTATTCCTCTAAGATCCCCATTTCTATAATTTCCGTCCTTATCTAATTCCTCATGATCTCATTAATTTTCAAAATATTAATAAATTTAAATTCTTTCTGAATTTCTCTAGAAAATGTTTAAATAAAATGGAATAGTTTAAAAGTTTGATGAAATTAAAAGATCATCTTTCGGGAAATGAGTTTAAGATTTATCTGGAAAGTAAAAATTTAGATAAACGAGTTATTACCGTAAATGATGTAGTTAATATGCTCAATGTATCAAAAAAAAAGGCATATTACTACTTATATAAGATGAATAAAAAAGAATTAATAAAACGAGTAAAAAATGGACTTTTTATTCGATATCCAGATCTAATTCAATTCGATCCCAAAAATTATATTGAAGACCCTATTTTCCTTTTGGCGTATCAAGTTAAGCCGTATTTTATTTCATATTATACTGCCTTACAGATTCATGGTTTAGCTCAGCGCACATCAAATGTGTACTACATTACTACAACTAAAAAGATGAATTCTTTGGCTACTAAGCAATATAGCATTAAGTTTGTAACCGTGCTGGAGCAGTATTTCTTTGGTTATGCTGAATTTAAATACGGAAATGAAAATGTTTATGTTTCAGATATAGAACGAACTGTACTTGATGTGTTGAACCGCCCGGAATATGCAGGCGGTTTTCAAGAGGCAATTATGTCAATTTTAGAAATTCCAGAATTAGATTTTCAGAAGTTATATGATTATTTAAACAAATTCAATAAAAAGATTTTATATCATCGGGTTGGATATCTTTTTAGTTCTCCGCTTTTTCATGTAACTTTTAATATTCCACCAAGTTTTTTACAAAAGGTAAAACGAAAAATTCGATCTATTAATTATTTTAGTACTTCGAATAAATCTGGCACTTTTAAAAAAGATTGGAATTTGATTGTCCCGTTAGAAATTGATGCGTTAGTTACTGGGGTGTAGATAAATAATGGAATCCTATTTTGAACAGAAAAGTAATGAATTAGGTTTTCATTTTGACTTTTTAGAGAAAACATACCACATAGCAAAAATTATAAAAGCTATCTCCGAAAATTCCTTATTATTAAATAATTTGACTTTAAAAGGAGGAACTGCAATAAATTTATTCTGGGGTGGATTTATCAGATTATCCATTGATATCGATCTAGATTTTACAGGAGCACTTCCAAAAGATAGTATGGACGCCTTGAGAGATCCGCTGATTGAGAAAATAAAAGAGATTGGTTCTGAGCTCGGCTATAGTGTAAAACAACGGCCACCAAGTTACATCATCCGAGGGTTTTCATTCAAATATCGGCCCATCAGAAGACAAAGTGATAGAATTAAAATTGAGCTAAATTTTCTTAATAGGATTCCCATAATTTCAAGGATAAAAAGAAATTTTCATAATATTTTCTCAGAAAAATTGGGTGATTTTGGGCTATATACATATACAATCGAAGAATTAATTGCTATGAAGACTGAGGCATTTCTAAATAGGAAATTTTCACGCGATTTATTTGATATCTATTCATTAATTAAAATGAAAAACGACATTAATTATTTCTTAGTGAAAAAGGCGACTCTTCTCTATTTGTGTATGAGCCCAACCATAATAAGTTTTACAAAGCATATTGAAGACTTTAAAGGTTTTATGGAACAATTTATTAGTTTAATTTCAAATATATCTGAAAAAGAATTCAAATATGAGGTAGGTAATTTTCTTTCCACTAAGTTTGCTATTACCTGGGAAGAAATTAAGAATGATTTAATTGAATTTTACTTGAAAAATTTCAATTTAAAATCTAATGAAAACGACTTTTGGAAATCGTTTTTTCTCAAAAATAAATATAATCCAGCACTTCTTTCTGAAGGCAAAAATGAATTGAATAAAGATATAGATAAACATCCTTCAATTCTTCATATAACCGAAAAAAGATCATCAAGTACTAAATCATATTGAAAAACCTCTAAATTTTTTGAAGTTGTAAGTTTATATAGTCGCAAAGGGAACAAAGCTTCAATTGATATTATAATTGAAATTTGCTTTGAAGGACACTTTTTAATTGTAACATTCTAAAGAAAAAAGTTCTGAGTAGGGCTCTGGATATAACTCTTAATTTGATGTTGCATGAAGTTGGCTGAGGCAGGATGAGGTCTGAAGATTATTTGCATAAAACCACAGAGGGATTAATTTCGGATTTAATTCCTGCTAAACTAAATATTTTATATGAATTAGCAGAGGAGATAAGCAGAAGAAATGATGCTGTTCCCTATTTATTTGAAATATTAGAGGAGGATAAATATTGGGACCTGAAGGGGATGGGGGCGGGATGGGCCCCACTTCATGCAATCCATCTATTAGGGGTAATTCATCCGATAGAATATTTAGAGCGATTTCTAGAGGTAATAGAAAAGAGAACCGAAGAACTGGGAGATTGGCTTACTGAAGATATCCCTTCAATACTCAGCAAGTTTGGACCTTCAGCCAGAAACTCATTAAAGCGAGTGATACTAAAGGAAAATTGTGACTTATATGTTCGAATTAGTGCAATGAGAGCTTTATGCGCCATTGCTCATCTACATTCTGAATATAATGATGATAGTGTGAAGTTCTTGAGAGAAATAGTCAATTCTGATAGAGATGATAAAGGGTTCTTTGAATTTCTACCTTTCGTGGTAGATGCGCTGGTAGAATTCAGGGATGCAGAAGCGTTTCGGGAGATAAAAAAGGCATTTGACGAAAATAAAATCTATGGTGGATTAATCGGGTGGGAAGATGTGGAAGAAATATATCATGATAAGGAGTACAAACTTCACAAAGAAATCGATGCTTTAGATAATCCATTGCATTATTTCTTACAAGATCATTTAAATTATCTCAAAAAAGTTACGGAAGAGGAAGATTTATTGTATGAATCTGGAAATGACAGAAATCAGTATCAGGAACAGCGGTTGATTTCAAAAAAGGAAAAGATAGGGCGTAATGACCCTTGTCCATGTGGAAGTGGTAAGAAATATAAAAAGTGTTGTTTAAAACGGCACCAAAAAAAGCTGACTAATTTTGACTAATTAGTTGAATAAAAACCTAAACAAGAAGGAAATTGTGGTGAGTAACAAATGGGACTATATGATACGATTATTTTATCAACCCCGATTAACTGCGTGAAATGTGGGAATCCAATTAAAAAGTTTCAGACGAAAGCGTTCGAAAATGCACTTAATAGCTACCGCATTGGGGATGTGGTGAATTATATGTGTTCTTCAAGGGTTATCAGCGGCATATTGGAGGATGGGCTCTACTGTCGTGAATGTGAATCTTTTGATCAGCTGGTTTATATGGTGATTTACCATATGATCCTAATCGGAGTCTGCGGAGATAAGGTAAAAGCGCATCAGAAGTTACGTGAAATGAATAGAGCCGACTTAATAGCTTTGTATGGCGCCTTACGACAGCGGAAAAAGTTGTGGAAAGCCAAATACAAGCGATTACATTATCTAGTGGATTCATATCGATCATATTTGCATGACGGACAGATCGAATCGACCGATCTTATGGATTGCCTTCAGGCGAAGGAGGTGCTTACGTGCATCCTGAAAAAGGTACGACAAGAGAAAAATCAGATAGATGAGCGAGAAGGCAGTCAGGATCTAAACAAGGACTTAGATAAAGCAGATATACTTGATTTATATTATGAGCTCCACAAACAGATGGACGATTGGAGGCGAAAATTCTCTGGTTTATGCAGACTAATTGGTTCTTATCAAGAATATCTGAATATGTCAGAGGAGGAGCGAGAGAAACGTAGGTCCAGCGCATTTGGCGCACTTGCATTCCACGATATTGAGGAGTGCCTTAAAAGAGAGGATGTCCTCGGCTGTCTCCTGGAAGAAGCGGAAAAAGGTCGCGGTTGGCCTTTTTTTGGGGATGAAGATCTTGACTAGAAACCCTGGGAAATTTGAAGCCCTTGATACAATGGAGATCCAAGAATTCCTACGAAATATTAAAGCGCATCTTCCTGCTTTGAAGGAACTGCTTGCGGAAATCAGTGGACATTGGTTCTATGAAGATGGGGTGTATCGATTCTACCACCAATCCTTCAAAGTTTACGCAATGCAGCCCGTAACGATGAAAATTGTTGATGCCCTGAGAAAGTTAGTCCCTGAGGGAACCGAATTAAACCCATATTTCAAGGTCATTCTGGAGGAAGGTGCCTCTATGAAAGAATTCAATTTTAAACACAATCAAGATTGGTTGAAACACACCCGTCCCATGGTCGAGGCGTTCCTCCATGCCAAATACTTCCTTGAGATGGCAGTGAAATACGGCGAAGAACTTGAAGTCGCCCCTCGATTGATGCCTTCCGGATGGGCTGGCTTGCTATGCTTATTTAACATGCGATAGTTTTCAGACGTAATCTGAATGTTATAGATATGATTTGCTGGACCTAACAAAAGAAGGAAGACCATAAGGAATTTCTATTTATAAATAGAGTGTATAATTAATTTCAAATTTCTTTAGAAATCCTAATGAACCAATCTTTAAGGGCATCGTATGTTTTTAGACCTTGAGCTACATCTAGAGGAACCGTAAAAATTTCTTCTTTCGGTGGACAGAAGTCATATCCATTTTTCTGAAGAAATAGATATGTGAGTAAGATACCGAGTCGCTTGTTTCCATCCGTGAAATAATGATTTTCCACAATTTCTTTGAAAAGAATCGTCACCTGATCCCAAATAGTCGGTGTTCCTTGAGTTGGGATGCCCCATTTAACTTTATCGAGCGTAGATTCTAATCCATCACGATTCATAAGGGATGCATTTTTTATCTGATCTTCAAATAAAGCGATAATATATTCAATGGTGGGAATCCAAGGCATTAATCTTCACCGAGTTTACGCCATTCTTCACCATATTTTTGCATAAATTTTTTGATTAAAGCTTTATCTTGCTCTAAATCTTCCCGGGATGCCATCTCTTTTTCTTCCAAGTGTTCGCGATAATAGGATTGAATTAAAAATCGGATGACCTCGGCATCATTTTGGATACCCAAGATTGCCTTTATGATTTCAAATCGATGAGAAATGCTCCCTTTCAATTCGGTATGGACAACTTTCGATTTTGCCATTCAAATCACTTCAATATTTTTAAGTAATTTTTTTGTTATAAAATAATTTAATAGTATTTATAATAATTTATTTCAGATTCTTATATTTTATTTCAATTCAAAAAACAAAGAAATTGATGAGATAACTGAAAAAAAAGCAGAATTGAGTTTTAATAAGATGTGAAGCGTGCCCTGTTAGGGAATGGGGCGATACGTCCAATAGCCAATGTCATCGAGGCGTATTTCGATTTCGGCGCGAATAAGGGAAATATCACGAATTTTTTTAGTTTATAACCTAACTCCCATCCTGATCCTGTTTCATACCCATCGGAGGTTGTTTAGGCTGAGATTGTTGCGGTGCTACCGGCCGACGCCGCAGTAAGATGCCATGAATGACAATTGCAATGGCTAAGAGCGCGAATCCGATTCCGACTATGATGATTAAGGTGTCAAGCAAATCCTCTTCGATTTCAGCGATGGGAAAATCATTTGGATCCAGGGGATTTGTTCCTGCAGCCACTTCGATCCCATCCTTATATCCATCATTATCTGAATCAGCGTCATATGGGCTAGTATTGTAATAATATTCTTGTATGTTCGTTAAACCATCAAATTCAATATCGATAATCGCATCTAGTGCATTGAGAGGCGACAACAGCTGATCAACCTCCCATTTATCCGGTAGCAGATCATTATCCGTGTCTGCATCGCCTGGGTCCGTCCGAAGAGTGTATTCTTCAAAATTCGTTAATCCATCGATATCCAAATCCGCCTGGGCATCCGTACTATTCCTAGGATTGAGGTTATTCTGAATTTCCCAGTCATCTGGAAGAAAATCATTATCCGAATCTGTGTCATTCGGGAACGTGTTATAAGTATGCTCTAAAATATTAGTCAGCCCATCTCCATCGATATCTAATGCAACATCGCCTGTCCAGAGCGGATTGAGATTGAAATCGACTTCCCATTTGTCAGGCATCCCATCGCCATCCGTATCGGGTTTCAATGGATCAATCCCATAATCTACTTCGGTCCCATCCAGCAATCCATCTGCATCCGTGTCAGGGTTCGTAGCATTCGTCAGGTAAGTCAAAATCTCCACCGAATCACTGAGCCCATCCGCATCTGTATCTGGATTATTCGGATCCGTACCGTTTTGATATTCTCCTAAGTTAGTGAGCCCATCCCCATCCCGATCCATCAACGCATCGGCGGCATTCCAAGGATCCAGCGAATTATCCACCTCCCAGGAATTCTTGAGACTATCTCCATCAAAATCATTGTTTGGGAAAAATAGATTTTGTAACCAGATATTTCCAGAGCCTCCATCGTAATATGCCCCCCCACTATTTAACCAAATTATATTGCGATAAAACCGATTATAATCCGAATTTGCCATTGCAACAACGCCTCCAGCCGGATTTTGAGTAATTCGATTAAAAGAAATATTGTTATAATCTGCACCACTCAATACAATACCATAATCATTACCGTTCATCGTATTTGAGAAGACTGTATTATTATTGCAGTTAGTATATAATCTAAGACCACACTGATCATTATTCGTAAGAGTGTTATTGGTTACTTCGTTGAAATCACTATCTGCATATATTCCAACTCCATAAAAATTACCATTACAGGTATTGTTAATTACTAGGTTCTGATAACAAAACTCCTCCAGAATAATTCCATCTTCCTCGTTCTCACTAACTAGGTTATCTGTTATAATATTATGGCTTGATTCTACCAAGTAGATGCCATATTCGAGATTATCCACAGCTATATTAGAATCAAGGATTGACTGGTTCGTCTGATACAGTTGTATCCCATACCAATTGGATTGCAATGTATTATTCAAAATTCTCGCATAGGTCACATTCTCCAGCAGCAGACCCACACTATATTCTCCTGTCACCGTGATTGTGCAATTTCTTAGAATAAAATATGCATTCGTATTTCTTATCCAAATTCCAGTGCTTGCCGCTTCGTTGATAACATAATCCTCAAGTATATAGGGATTCCCAACAGACCCATCCCCATTGGTTGCTGTAGCATTCAACTGAGTATTCCCATTAATCAACATCGGGGGATCTGTTTTTATCGTCAGCTTAACATCAAGAAAACTCGTTTCTCTACCATTATTCGGTTGATAGCCCCCGTAGAATATTAACATCACTACCGTACAAATACAAATTACTGCTAAAAATTTCCTCAGCGACCTCATCACTTTCCCTCATTCATCATTCAATCGATATTTTGCTAAAATTTACTGACCTTATTGAATTTATTTTTTATTATTTCCATCTTTGGATATTATACAAGATTCTTTTATTTGTTATTTTTATTGATATACTTTTTTACGGAGGGGAAGCGTAATCATCTGCGACCAGTCTTTCAGAAAGGTTCTCCAATACCAATTCGTAATGGCGATAATAGTGCGAAATGACCCATCAAATTATTTCTTAGGGAATAGGGAGATACTTCCAATATCCAATGGCTTCGAGGCGTTTTTCGATTTCGGCGCGAATAAGGGATCGGTAGGTAGTATCGATCTTGGACGTATCAGGGGTTGCTTGGAGTTCATGAAAGACTTGACCAATAGTAGTTGTACCAATGGGGCAATTGGGATGTGTGTCGAGCAAATAGCGGGCGCCAGCGGTGAGCGGGGGTCCCCCAAAACGAAAGAGGCGTTGAATGCCCACGAAGCCAATTTGCCCTTGGGTATACTGGTTGAGAAGTTCAGTGATGAGCACATGGAGAACCACATAGGCGAGAATCTCCAAGGTTTCCGGCTTAGAAAAGTCAGGTAGGTGCGTGTAGGCATTATCCATGTAAATGGGATGCGCCGTAATGGATCGGTAGCCGACCGTAGCAGACCATAACCCATACACCAGTTCCGAGGGAAGATGGGGAATATTTAAGTCAATTTTCACATTTTCCGGGACAAGTTCCGATCCTCCTTTCTGCACTTGGCTGTGGAATATTTTAGGGGCGGCGACATTGAAGCGGTCGCATCCCTGCACGGCAATTTCATGATGCACAACCTTGCGGGTATCGTACTGCCACCCATCCTTGAGAAGTGGGAGTTGCTTCAACCGGATTATTTTGTCCTCGAAGATAAATTTAAGGACCGGATGCTGTGTCTTACATCCTTTTTGATACTGCCAAATCGTAAAGGTGATGGGTTTGCGTTTGGAAATGCTGTTGAAGTTTTCGCCACTAAACAGATACCCATCGAGATACTTGAAATCGGTTAGTAAGGCGATGAGAAGTTTATTATAGCGGACTCTCCCGCAAAAGATCCCTGCCGGGGAAAAGAAAGCGAGATAACCTTTCCCAACTTTTTTAAGAAATTCAATTAATTTAGCAATTGCTGGGATGACCAAATCACCTTTGCCGTAGCGTTCCAACCCGCCGTAGGCAATTGTAATTTTCCGGGATTTTCCTTTTTCCACTTCGCCCTTTTTAGAAACCAGAATATTAGTGGCACTGCTGCCAAAAGGGGGATTCGTCAGAATTAATAAGCGCTCCGTGTCGAGCGGAACCTTCCAGAGCTTGAATAATTCCCCGAAATCGGTCGTAATGGTATTTATACAGGTGAAGGTCCAATCCAATCCCGCAAATTTCGTGATTAGGGCGTTAATGAAGCCTTGATTGATATCATTGGCGGCGCCGGGAATCGCTTTCACTAAACTGGCAATCAGTGATCCCTCTCCCACGTAAGGTTCAAGAATATAGGTCGGATTCACCAACGCTTTCACGATTTTCGCAATTTCAGTGCTAATCGCGTCTTTGGTAAAGAATCTTCCGCGAATCCGCCGTTGGCGTGTAGATTCTAATTCATCATGAGGCATGGGGGGCGACCTTCGATTTCACCGATTTCTAAAAAGACTGATTCATTAAGCATGTTTGGTTGCTAGTTCTATAAGAAAATTCGGGAATAATTCCTGAATGAAGATTAATTTAAGTAAAATATAGATTCTATAAATTAAATAACAATTGAGGTTGAGTGATGACAGATCAAGTTGTGATTGGAGGTTCTGCAATATGTATGAAAAAAAGCTACCATACGTAATTAAAGCGGAATTAATTAGACCCGCAGAAGCAAAGCAGGTAAAACAGGAAGCCTACAATGAATTAAAGGAACTATTGAAAAATTTAAACAAAGATTTATCAAAATTAACAGTTGCTGGTAAAAAAAGCAGTCAAATGAATCGTAATGCATTAAAATCGATACAAAATAAATTGGCGGTTCTTAGTGAAGACACAGAAAAAACTGTAGAGGATAATTTAAACACCAAAAAATGGATAGAACAGATTAAAATAATAATTAATCTCTTTAATCAAATTAATGATGAGGAGTTAAAAGCCTCTTTAATTAAACCTGAGACTGACGCGGTCTTGACTCAGTCTAAGATTGCATTAATTACGGACGCGAATCTTATTATTAATGATCCAGATAAGGCTCTTTTTGGTAAAGATTTCACCTTCCAAGGCGAATATGAACGCATTGGCAAAGAATTCCAAGCTCGCTTTCCCAAATTTCTTGGGTACCGCGTGAAAATAAATCCTGAATTCAATGGCTTTGTAATCAATTTAGAGGGGAGTCCCCCAACTACCGAGGCCATAGCCGAATCACCTGCAGAGGCAATCAAACCACTCATAGTCGAATTTCTTAGTTGGGAACTACGTAAGATTGGATACACAATGGTGTTTGATTTCACTGTATTCAAACAAACCCAGATGAGTTGCGATATCGCTCTTATCGATTCTGAGGATCCCCTTAATACAATCATGGAATACCAGCAAAAACAAGGTGAACCATCGGAGATCGATGCAAAAAATCTCAATAACTACTTAATAGATCAGTTAAAAACCGAAGTGGATGATCATTGGAAAAAGATGTCTTATGCACGCACAGAATTTTATCCCCCCATTGGGAACATTCTCATAAAATCGGTAGGACCATGGCTGTGGATCAAATCTAAGGTTTTATATGGAGGGGTGAGGTGGGACCCTTCAACGGATCGTGGTGGGGGGGATTTTGAATCGACAGAGAGATGGTATGAGTGGGTCGGGCTCGCAAAATCCGCACCCAAGAAAGTTTCCCATCCTGAAGAACTTGACAAATGGGCAGAAATTAAAACCAGTTATTATATTCACAATCTTCTCCATGAGGGACGTGAGGTCATAGAAATTACGGAAGTAGGGGACGTGAAGATTCGTGTCGATACGTTCCGATATCCCGATGTTGAATCAAAGTATGAACAGATACAGCTGAAAAAATCCAAATGATTTTTTCTATAAGTTCTAGAATCGAATGAGAAATTCATGACAACTTTTTTCATTTATTTTTGAAATTTTTCATTTTTTCTCATATTTTTTCCAAATTTTTTAAGCAAAACTGGGCAATGGCGGCAGCAAGGGGCACAGGGACCGCTTCCCCGACTTGGTCGTATTGGTCATCGAGGCCCCCGAAGAAGCAGAAAGTATCCGGGAAGCCCATGAGGCGCGCGTTTTCACGCACGGTCAGGACGCGGTCCTCGAAGGGGTGGATGAACCGGCTGTGACCAATTACGGTGGGGGCAAGGGCATTGGGGGCGAGCCGGACCCAATTTGTGTAAGTCTTGTGCGTAGCACTTTGGTAGAATACCAGCGCATTCCCCCGTCTGGTTTTTCGAAGCTTTCGCGACTTTTTGGGTGAGATGGGATACCAGACATGGTTGGGGATGTCATGAAAGGCAGTAGG
>Ga0307375_10005887_pt1 | contig 11421 bp, 12 predicted proteins | sample TR1MG_FD_202531 | JGI IMG/M metagenome (GOLD analysis project Ga0307375, IMG submission 202531) | Soil microbial communities from Risofladan, Vaasa, Finland - TR-1 | ecosystem: Environmental > Terrestrial > Soil > Coastal area > Acid sulfate soil | place: Finland: Risofladan, Vaasa | collected...
TCCCTGACCTCAAAAGAAAGCTCATGCGTTATATCCGTCAGTACAACAAACAACCCAGAACCGTGAAGTGGAAATACTTCGATCCCTCACGACGTATCACTCCCGAATCAATTGTTACCGCCCGCTAGTCGAGCGGGCACTAGGCGAGATGGGGAACTACTATTATTACACGTTGTTGCGGATGCATCTTGTGGGAGTGGGAGTGGAAGGAGATGGGCTGCGCAGAGTGATCGATGACGTCCGGGAAGAGGACCGCAACCATTTCGAAGTCTTGATTCCGCGAATCTATGAGCTCGGAGGGCGCTTGCCTGCGACCTTTACGGGGGAGATCGGGGTCTTAGGCGGGCTACGCAACCTGCCGGCTGAGGCCGACGTACCGGAAATTCTTCCGGCCTTGCTGCGCTCGGCCGAAGAATCCGTGCGCGGCTAAACGCATTTGTGTGGAATCATGTCTGACAAAGACCATCGCACCCACAACATAGTGCTGGCAATCCTCCATGAGGAGATTGCGCACCAAGTCTGGTTTCTGGAGCTTCTCGGGCGCGGAGTGGCAGAGCAACAAGCCCGGCATCCGCGCGCGATCTCTCCATTTGTTACCCAATTTCTGCAGTCCCAGCGGATGGCAGCATTCCAGAGCCGCTCATTTCCCGTCTAAGGTCAGATGCAGCCTCCTGCGTTTCACTCGACAATGACCGTACCATGGTCGAGTGCGGGGGGCGCAGGGCATCACATAGTTCTATGGCGATTAGGTGCTGATGGCGTCAGCGCCTAGAGGGCTCGTTACTGCAGGTCGGCTACTGCAAGCTGCTAGCGTGGGCCCCCGCCTATACGGGTCACGCTTGCCAAATCGTAGCCTCGGCGGGATATTCTACCGAACCGCGTATCCCCGTCTCGGGTGTCATAATCGCTCAAGGGTGTCGGCGCCGCGCTGGCGCTCGCGTAGCGCTCCGACCTGAATCGATAATCCTTGGCGACTTGCATTCCAAAGGAGTTTGTCTATGAACCAACAGCAGCTGAAAAGAAAGTGGTCGCAGGTGCAAGGCGATGTCAAACGTCGCTGGGGCAAGTTCACAGAAGACGACCTAGTGGAAGTTCAGGGTAACTACGATAAGCTTCTGGGGAAGATCCAGGAACGTTATGATGAGTCGCGAGAGAACATCAAAAAATGGATCGATTCGATTCGTGCGTAATGTGCGCGAATAGGACTTCACACAACAAAAACAAGAGGGCGATATCTATGATGAAAAAAGACGGTGTTTTAAGTCCAAAGAGGGTTTTGTTCGGTGCAATTCTAGGAACAACGCTGGCGCTCGGGGCCGGCTGCGCCAGCACCGGTTCGCAGGAAACGACAGGTCAGTATTTCAATGATTCGGCCACTACCTCGAAGATCAAGGCCAAGTTATTGGAAGATCATGCGCTCCAGGGGTTCCAGATCAAGGTCGACACCTATCGTGGCCACGTGATCTTGAGCGGGTTCGTGAACCGCGCAAGTCAAGTCCGGGAAGCTGTGCGGATAGCGCGCAGGATCCGTGGCGTGGTGAGCGTGCGTAATGACCTTGTCGTGAAAGACATGACCAGCAGGCGTTAGTCAGGTCTCGGTAGGCGCGATGGGACATCCCAGTAGCTATCGCGCCCTCGAGTTCGGCGCAGCTCATGAGCTCACAGCGAAGGTGCGAGATGTCGCGGCCATCGCTGGGGGCGAGCTGTGCGCTTGTCTTTCACACAAGAGGCTCGCCCACAAATAACTGGATAGCGTAACGATGTCCTTAAGCTGGGTGGCCTACGGCCACCCAGCTTAAGGACCTTCCCTTGGACACAAGGCGACGCCTCCTGTAGATACCGGCGCCCTTGTTCGCTCTCCCTGCCGCGCAGCGTGGGTAGGGCGTTTATGGCCAATTGATAGGAAGCCCGAGGCCGCGTAACCGTAGGACCGAGGCAATGGGCAACGAAGAGCCGCCTCGTCGTGTTGGCGCGGGCGCGAGCGGCCCAAGGGCCGCTCGGCAAGCCCGCTTCGCTATAAAGGCTTTCGGGAGGGTAATAGAATGTCGTCACAAAACGCTTTAACAACATGCTCAGAACGGCCGCGAAAAAACGTCTTGTCACGGAACTGGAGGCATCCAGTCGAGCTTTGAGGATTTCTCGCCCATAAGCGATATGGCGCGCCTCGTCCGTACTATGAAGGACGGAGATCTCGACGGCCACCGGGCACACGGCCTCGGCGTGCAGGCGAATATAGCGGTTCAAGCGATCTGGCACTTCTTCCCCCAGTAAAATGGCGCCCCAGAAGAGGGTGGAGTGAAAGGGTAACTGCCGACCAAGGCGCGTCAAAAGCCCGTCGTACTGTTGCAGAAAAACCGTATCCCGAAGCCCGCTACGAACAAAAACTCAAGAAACATGAGGCAATGCCCCGCCTCTTTGCACAGTTCATGAAGATGGTATGCGCGGGCCTCCATGGGTCCGGCATGCGCAACTTGCGCGAGTCGCTCAAGGAATATGCTTTCAAGCCAGACCCCTGCATCGAGGAAACGCGCGAACTCGTAATGGGATAGTGTGGGCGTATATCTAACGGTAAAGCCGCGTACTCGGGGGTTCCGTAGAGCGATATGTCCTGTTCTGGCAGCCAGAACGCGTTGTGCGATAGGCGCTCCCAATGGACTCTTGCTACACTACAGGGTCGCGGTAGGGCGTGCTGTGGCGTGCGAGCTGCGTGGCACGTTCAGTGAAGAGAGCGGTCGGCTTCATGGGATTTGTTTTCGCCATCGGCGCGCAGTATAACGCCCTTCCCCTGGGTGGCCTAGTGGACTGTAACAATTGATTCGGGAGTGATACGTCGTGAGGGATCGAAGTATTTCCACTTCACGGTTCTGGGTTGTTTGTTGTACTGACGGATATAACGCATGAGCTTTCTTTTGAGGTCAGGGACCGATGTAAAGACACCGCGAGCAATCACGTCGCGCTCAATCTTTGCAAACCACAGTTCCACCTGGTTCAGCCAGGACGAGTACGTGGGCGTGAAGTGCATACGAACATTACTATGGGTGACCAGAAACACGTCAACTTGCTTGGTCTTGTGAGCGGAGAGATTGTCGGCGATCACATGAATCTCCTTCCCTTTCGGTTGATTGACAACGATGTCGGTCAGAAAGGCCACGAACTCGGCCGAGGTATGGCGCTCTGCGGTCTTGCCCAGGACTTCGCCAGTCTTCGTATTAAAGGCGGCATACAACGACAGCGTCCCATGGCGGCAATACTGGAAGCCATGGCGCTCGGCCCGGCCCGGCGACAGGGGCAGCACGGGGTCTTGGCGATCCAGCGCCTGGATCGCCGTCTTCTCATCAACACAGAAGACAGCGGCGTTTTGCGGCGGATTCAGATACAGCCCAATCACGTCAGCGGCCTTCGCTTCAAAATCCGGGTCGTTAGAACTCAGATAGCCCTCCAAACGATGCGGCTTGAGTCCATGCTTGGCCCAGATGCGCGTGATCGTCATGTGCGAGATACCTCCCCCGAGTTCAGCGGCAAGCTTGCGCGAGGACCAGTGCGTCGATCCGTCGGACGGCTTGTGTTTCGTCGTCCACGCCAATACTCTCGCTTCAATACGGTCAGTGACCTTGTAACGCTCGCGCCCGGCATATCGCGCAAACAAACCCGCCAATCGTTCCTCTTCAAAGCGTTTGCTCCAGCGCGAAATATAGCTGTCGCTGCAGTCCAGTTTGGCGCGAATCTCAGCCCACGTCAGTCCGTCGGCCATCAGCAGAATCAGGCGGGCATGTCGTGCGGCATCTGCTCGTCCATTCCGCGCACTCGCTTGTCGTTGCAGTTCGATGCGTTCGGTTTTAGTCAGTTTCATCGCTCCCTCCATGGGAACGATTATACTACCTATTTAAACGTTACAGTCCACTAGTCATGACGCGCTGAGTTGTTGCATGTAACAAATGATCCGGGCATACTTCTCTGAGTAACTGAAGAAAAAGGGTTTCATGATGACTACCCATGTGAATGAGCGCGTCCAAAAGTGCCGCGATGCTCTGCGTAGAGCTGGCCTCCGTCCCGTTCAAATCTGGGTACCAGACACACGCCGCCCCGGATTTGCGCAAGAGTGCCGTCGCCAATCCCGATTAGCTGCCAAAGCAGATAAGGCGGATACGGATTTGATGGAGTTTCTGGATGAGGCACTGGATGATCTGGACGAGTGAACGACGCACGGCGTGGGGATTTGTTGACAGTGGCTATACGGGGTGACTTCGGGAAACCGAGACCGGCGCTGGTGGTGCAGTCTGATCAGTTTAGCGAGCAAGCGACCGTCACCGTGTTATTGCTGTCGGGAACGCTGGTGGATGCGCCATTGTTCCGAATAACAGTACATCCTGACGGGACCAATGGATTACAAAAGACCTCACAGATCATGGTCGATAAGGCCATGACGGTAAAGCGCGATAGGTTGGGGTCTGTATTCGGTTCCGTTAGTGAGCAGGTGATGATGGAGGTGAGTCGTTGCCTAGCGGTGTTTTTAGGTATCGCGAAGTAGTAGATCGTCAGCCAACCTGATGGCGTCCAACGGCCCTGCTCATTCTGAACCAGGTGGGTTTCACTTGCGGAATGCCGATTGCTCGGCACCCCCCCACACAGATCCAGACAGGCGTGGCTCCCGCATCAAAAATGCGACGCACAACGCGGTTGTGCCGCAAGCGGAAATCTGCGCGACTGGAAACAAGGCCAATAATTATTGTGCCGGTGGCCGTTTCCTGTAAGCACTTGGCGACCCAGCGGTTAGTGTTCTATGAACATCGAGACTTTGTATGGGAAGGCAATTCCCCGTTTTTCTGTGGTTTTTGAGTCCATAAATCCTCTTCGTAGTTTACCATAAGAGAAAACTGAGTTAACCCGAAGGACATGCGTGCTTTCGCAATGGTCTGCCAAGTAGGCTCGTGCGGATACCAAACGAGTGATTCAGGAAGAACCGGATCGACGCTCCCCGCTAAAGTGGCCTCGAATAGAAGAGATTCCTCTTTCGTATTTGATGAATGTCCGGTCGCGTCAATACCCGCGTTGGAGATCGGCACGGACAGCCGCGCGGCGAAATCGCGTGACCACCCGCGTATATGCTCGACCTTAATGGATTTTGCCCCCAAATGCATTAGCAGCTCACATGCTTCACAAAAGTTATGTTCAAACGTCATTCGATGGAACGAAGCCATTATATAGTAGACATTTGGGTTGGCGGGGTGCCGTACATACAAGACATCGTCTCGCGGATGGCCGGGTGGAAGAATCAGGTTTGTAGCCTCAGGCCGACTCAACTGCAGTATGTTTATCCCATCCTGGCGCGCTCGTTCCCACGCTTCTAGCGCCTCCTTTGTCGCTTCAAGTATGAAGGATGAGCTCAGATAGAGCTCTAGGACACGCTGACCGATGTCTGGTCGCGCAAGCTTTTTCAATCGATTGCGATCGATCTTTATGGTAAATGGTGATCAGCCTTAAGCCATTGTGTCATCGCTTCTGCAGACAATGGCCGACTATAACAATAGCCCTGTATTTCGTCGCACTGGGCAATGCGTAGAAAAGCCAATTGCTCCTCCGTTTCGACGCCTTCGGCCATGACGGTGAGGCCCAGGCTGTGCCCGAGCGTGATAATAAGGGCGGCAATGGCGGCATCATCGCTATCGTGGGTAATGTCGCGCACAAAGGACTGATCGATCTTCAAGGTGTTGATGGGGAAACGCTTCAGATAACTCAAACTTGAATAGCCCATACCAAAATCATCAATAGCAAGACGAAGACCCATGTCGTGCAGGGTCTTGAGCGTCACAGTGGTCTTTTCCATGTCATCCATCAGCATGCTCTCCGTGACCTCGAGTTCCAGGTATTCCGGAGTCGCATCAAGACCGGTGTCCTTTAAGACTCTCGCTACCAGGGCGGGCAGGTCGCGCTCTTTGAACTGACGAGCGGACAAGTTCACGGCTATACGAATCGGGGGCAGTCCCAGCCTTTGCCAAGCGCGACTCTGTGCGCACGCCGTGCGTAAAACCCACTCGCCAATTGGGACGATCAACCCGCTTTCTTCGGCAATCGGAATAAAACGATCGGGCGCAATGAGGCCCCTCTGCGGGTGTTGCCAGCGGATGAGCGCCTCGACTCCCACGAGGCGGCCGCTGCGAAGATCGACTTGGGGTTGATAATGAAGCGCGAACTCCTCGTTTTCAAGGGCGTGGTGCAATCCGTTTTCAATAGCACGGTGCTCGGTAATTTGGACGCTCATGCTGGCGGCGTAAAATTGGAAGGTATTTTTCCCCGCGTGTTTGGCCTTGTACATAGCCACATCGGCGTTTCGCAGGAGACCTTCGCGGTCAAGATCGTCGAATGGGTAGACGGTGATACCGATGCTTGCCGTCACATACATTTCGTGGCCATGAGCGAGGAACGGCTCGGCTACGGTCATCAGGAGTCTCTCAGCAATGTTTATAATGGCGTGTACGGAAGTAATATTCGGAATAAGAACCGTAAATTCATCCCCGCCTTGCCGCGCCACGAGATCCTCGTTGCGGCCGATCCAATCCTCTTGACGGAGTGTAGCGGTGAGCCGCCTCGCCATCTCTTGGAGCAAAAGATCGCCATATTCGTGCCCTAGAGAATCGTTGATATTCTTAAATTCATCCAGGTCCAAAAAGAGGATGGCGATCAATGTCTCGTTGCGCGCCGCGTGGGCCATGGCGCGACTCAGAACCTCGTGGAATAAGGCGCGATTGGGAAGTCCCGTCAGGGCGTCATGCGTGGATTGGTGGCGACATTTAGCCTCGAATTGTTTACGTTCCGTAATATCCTGAATAATCGCCACAAAGACCGAGCTGCCACCGTGGGCAGAAAGGTGCAGTCGCGCCTCGATCGGATATGAGCTGCAATCCTTGCGCCGATGTTCACTCTCCATTGTGAGAAATTCGGTGTCACCGCGTCTTAAGGGGGCAATCAGTCTGGAAAACTCTTCAGGCGGGAGACGCGGCTTGAGGTCAAGGGGTGTCAGATGTTGCAATTCCTCGAACGAGTAGCCCAGATTGCGTTGCGCTCCGGCGTTTGCGTAGAGAAAATGCAGTGTATCGGCATCGAACATGTAGATTTCGTTGGGTGATTCATCCAGAATCCGGGCAAGGCGGTTAAGCCTATTCTCATGATGTTTGCGGGACGTGACGTCTTCCACGAGTAATACAACGTAATTGAGACTCTGGTTGGGGTGGCGTACGGCACGAGCCGCGACCCGCGCATAGACGGGGTGGCCGAGCTTGTGGACATAGATTCTATCAAAGAGGGATTCGTTTAGTTCACCGGATTGAAGCTTGTCCCAGATTGCCATGCTATGGGCTATGTCGTCAGGGTGCGTGATGTCGGTCCAGACGCGCTGCAGGAGTTCCGCGCGTGAATAACCGAGCATCGCACAAAACACATCATTGACCTCTATCCAGTTCTTAGTAGGGCTAGTGGCGGCCATACCCGTTATCGCGTGTTCAAAGTAGGCCCGAAAATGCTCTTCGCTGTGCGCGAGAGCCTTCTGCGCTTGTTGTCGTTGCTGCTCGCGGTCCACGGTCTCGAGAGCAAAGGCCACATTACCGGCCATGTCCTTGAAGACACCGATCATGTCCTTATCAAAAGCGTCACGCTGCGTGTGATAGACGTGGAGGACCGCAAAGGGCTTCCCGGCCCGGGGAATTGGAAAGGAGCCGCTCGAACAAAATCCGTATCGTTCGGCGCTGACATACCAGTGCTGGGTCGGCTCGCTTGTCGCCAAGTCGTTGATCGTGATGGGGCGATTCTCTCGAAGGGCGATACCATAAGGTCCTTGGCCCTCGGGAACATCTCCGCGCATGGAGATTACGAGATCCGTGAGGTAATCAAGGCCACTCCCATAACAGGCGAGCGGCCGAATGCGGTCCTCGTCACCCGAGACGGTACCGATCCAAGCCATGGTGACCCCGCCCAGATCGACTGCAATGCGGCAAACCAGAGCCAAAAGTGCCGATTCGTCTTCTATGTGCCGAATCGCCTGATTCAGGGTGCTCAACGCCTGGTAGAGTTTGGTTAGTCGAACAATACGGGCCTCTGCTTGTTGTGCGCGACTGAAGTCGTGGACCGTCATGAGGGCTGCCTCTGTCCGTGTTCGAGAGGCTCGGACAGAGAGAGATCGACGAGAAGATAGGAAACATCATCCAATCTTGCGCATAGTGGCGGCCTTTTCGTAGTACGCCGTATAGGCTGGAAGAGAAGATCGCTTGCGTTGTACCCGCTGGCCGTGCTGCCGGACCCGCTGACCATGCTGTAGGCCCCTGTGGCCGTGCTGTAATTGTTGATGACCGTGCCGGCTGTGCTGGCGGTCCCGCACGCCATGTCATTAGAACCATCCTGCTGGCAAACGTTGGTCGCACTAAATCCTGTTATTGGAGTCCCTCCAGTAGCCGTCGCCCACGCCGCGCCGCTCCCACCCAGGGAGCACGCAACCGCTAGGGCTAGGGGCGGTTTGCGCAGGGCTTGTACCCAAAAGGCCCGATCCTGTGGGCGACCAGAAGACCCGCGCGTTACAGACGGTGTTTGGCCTATGCCGGAGGCCCTGTCTGAGGTCACGGCAACGCGTCCGGTCCGTGCGGGGAATAGGGGTTTGTAGAGGTTCTTCATGTTTGTCTTCTCTTTTGATACCGTGGAAGGGAATATCCCCCGCTAACGGTGTTCCCCCCCATCGATGGCGGATAAAGCCGGGGAATATGTCCGCTTATTTCTTTTACGTTAGGGTTAGCCCTTTCCCTCATGGCTGTGCGTGCGTTGATAACGAGCAATAATTGTGCCAGTGCCATCCCGCCCCTCACGAGCGGTCACGCGACCGTGTCGCACCGGCTCCGGTAGCGCCACGGCGAGACCGCGGCCGTTGGACTCGTATCGTGATAAGGGAACGTAAGCGTACCGGCGCTCGCGACTCGTCATCATTGCGGATACTGTGTGTTCATAGGGGTTCGGCGCGGATGCCGAGTGGCTCACGTCGACAGAGACAGACTGTGGTTATGGGTCAACTTGCCTATGGCATATCGACTCCGCTCAGAGTTTGGACGGCGCATTCAGGTTGGGCGACCGGGCTGAGATCAGCGGCAGCCAAGCGGTTTACCGCTCATAAGCCGTTACGTGGACACAGGGAAAGGGACCGGTGGGGCAGACTGGAGAAGAAGACAGACTGATAGTTACCGGGGCCTTGGCAGATACAGGGCCGACATCATCCTGGGTGACGTGCGGCGGCGCTCGGCTGACGTGCGGCGGCATGATCCCGTGGATCCTGTCCAGAGTCAGTAGGCCAGGCTATGCACCACGCGCCCGAACCCCTGGGAGCCGTGATGAAAGGTCAGAGGGGGCCGGTAACGACTGCTATTTCACGGTCTCCTCGGTAGAATCTGTCCGGCAGTGGCTTACGATTGCGGTTTCTTGGGAACAGGCCGCCCAAAAACTTAGTCATAGCGTGTCTTCTCTCAAATCGCGCTTTCTGTGTTCACGGCCTATCCGGCCCCTCAAAATCAGGACCCGGCAATGGATCGGTGCTGCCGATAGCGAACGTATGCGTCTACATCTGGAACGCTTCTGTACCTGCGCGAAGGCAAACGCCTGGCACCGGGCACCCCTGAAGCCCTTTAACAACCTGGTGGTTACCGAGCGCATTCGGAGTTTCGGTAGGCAAGGTCAAACGCTCGAACGGCAATGGCGCGTGCTCCGCGCCATTCCGGCGCACCCTAAGTCGACCACCATCCCCGATCTTCGGCGATACCTGCAGGCCACCGCCAGCACCGATACGATCAAGGGGCTTACGGTTCGCACCCTGGAGCGCGATATCCAGACCCTGGAGACGGTCTTTGGCACGGTCATAGCCGTCAATCGCACCGCCAAACCCTATCGGGTGTCGTGGCAAGGGTTGGCGCGTCTTGATGGCGGCATCCGTCTCACCGACGCGCAGGCCTTGGCCCTTGTGCTGCTCGAGATGCATAGGGGTGACATTGTGCCCGCCAGTTTGCAAAAGGGCCTGCAGCCCTTTTTTACGGAGGCCCGAAGTCTGCTGGCGCAAGGGGCGCCAGCCGCCCTGTCCCATTGGCCCGACAGGGTGCGGGTTTTGGAGGGACGCCGTCCCGGACACAGTCCGCGGGTGGTGCCCGCCATTTTGCAGGGGGTCTGCGAGGCCTTATTCCAAAATCGCATACTGACGGCGCATTACCGCCGAATGGGAGAAGACGAGGCCACGGCGTATCGATTGCATCCCCTGGGATTGGTGCGCGCCCAAGGGGTTTATTATCTGATTGCCACCGCCTGGGCATATCCGGATGTGCGCCATTATGCGCTCCATCGCATGACCACGGTGGCGATGGAGCCGGATCGCGCACGACGCCCGTCGACTTTTGATCTCGACGCCCATGTGGCAAGCGGCGCCTTCCATATTCCGCTTAAGGCCACCCCTTTGACGCTTGTTCTGCGGGTGCCGGCCGAGAGTGTGCGGTATCTGCGGGAAGCGCCCTTGGCTCATGATCAGACGATCACGGAGGAGGGGGACTTGTGTGTTGTCTGCGCACGCGTCACCGACAGTCTGGATCTGCGCACGTGGCTTTTGAGTCAGGGCGCCGAGATCGAGGTCGTCAAACCTATCCCTTTACGCCGCTGGATGAAGACGACACTGAGTGCCGCGTTGAACCCCTATCAAAGGCCGGCTCGCGTGCGGCCTACAGGAAAGACACGGCCACGGGCGGCGACCAGACCTCCGGCCAAGCGCCGCGCAAGCTGAGGGGCCTGCGGTCTGCGACACAGTCTGACGCAAGACGGTCGCATCATAGGGCCATGTTTCCTGCTGACCCCGGAGCCCTGATGACGAAAACCTCGATCCCCCGTGCCTTCCGTCGCAAGGCCGTGGGCCCCCATGCCGCGATTGATCAGCGCGGGCGCCTGTGGCTTTTACGCGGGTTACTCGCGACCGATGGCTGGCGGCGTCTGGGGAGCGCCTGGGAGCGGGTCTGTGACGAGGACGAGTGGGGACCGGAGGAATCCGCGCTGCAAGCCTTGCTCGGCCTGGACACCGTGGATGGTCAGTCTTCGCGCCGCGCGCTACTTATGGGCTTGAAGGCCGCGCTGCGCGCCGCCGAGAAGACCGCATTGCCCCAGATTCCGGCGGTACGGGCTTTAGCCGCCGATTTGAGTTTGAGCGAGACGGAGCAGGCGCTTCTCGTGTTGGCGGCGATGGCCAAGCACCGGGGGGCTTTTCAGAGAGGGGTCGCCTATTTCGGACGGGTGCGTAATCGCAGCGAGGTGATCGACTGGATCGCGATCTGCCTGAAGGTAGCACCCGAGGTCGTGGCGGCGGCGCTCGCGCGGACATCCGTGCTCGTGACGACAGGGCTTGTCGGTGTGGAGATCGCGGGG
>Ga0307375_10005888_pt1 | contig 11420 bp, 8 predicted proteins | sample TR1MG_FD_202531 | JGI IMG/M metagenome (GOLD analysis project Ga0307375, IMG submission 202531) | Soil microbial communities from Risofladan, Vaasa, Finland - TR-1 | ecosystem: Environmental > Terrestrial > Soil > Coastal area > Acid sulfate soil | place: Finland: Risofladan, Vaasa | collected...
ATTGCCGCGGTCAGATGATGGTGATTGACCATGGAGCCGGAGCGCGGACGCCAGGCCGAGCCGGTTTGATGCTCGAAGCGTTCGGCGGCCTGATCGCGCATCAATTCGAAGACATCGCGGCGTTCGAGAAGACTCTGGCCCTCGGCGATGAGGCGTTCCAGTTCGACGGACTTCACCTCGCTGCCATCCTGTTCGCCCTGGCTGCGCCGCTGTTCAAGCTCGTTCTTGTCCAACGTGCGTTCGATGCGCTCGGCGGCGCGATGGAAGACATTGACGGTCGACCACAAGAGGTCCTCGAGGTCGGGTTCGAGGCCTGTGTCCGTGAAACTCGTGATCAGGGCGTCGCAGATATCGGCGACGGCACCGGCGATCGTGTCGCCATCCGGCAATGGCCTGGGATCGGGCTCGTGCTCGTAAGGCCGCCAACCATAAAGCTGCAATTCCTGAAGGACATGCTCGGTCGGCGATGCGCTGTGCTGCGGAATGTGATCGTCGTCATGCATGATGGGCTCCGTCGGTTCTGACCGCGCCTGCCGCGGCCTTGATGGCGACGAAAGGCGGCGGACGGGACAGGCCTGCACCCCGAAGCCGCGCCGAGGGGCCGAAGCGACGCGGAGGATGGCGAAGGCCGGTTCTTTTGCTTCGCGCTGCAAAGGCGGTGCCCGCGACGGGCGCCGCTGGCGGAAAAGAACCGGCCGCAGCCATTGCGGGACTGTTCCGTTTGCCGGCCGCTCGCCCTCTCAAAGGCCGCGGGCGCGGGCCGGTACAGACGCCGCACCATGACGGGCAAGATCATGCCTGCGCAGTCCGCACCGGTGCGTTACGCCGCAAGCCCCATGCAGCGGGCGGCATCTTGCGGGGCGAGCTGGACGCGGATGGCCGCCCGCAGCGCATCGATACCGAGATGCTGAAGATCATCGTTGAAATCGCCGAACGCCGCTGTGAGCGCAATGGCCTCGATCCCGGCCGCACCGGCACGGTGGGTCAGTCGTTGGCATGCCATGGCGCCGGACGGATCATTGTCGCAGGCGATATAGAGACGCAGGAGCGGGGGCGGAAACCGGATGGCTGCGAGGTGACCTGCGGAGAGCGCCGCGATCATTGGCATGGTGGGCAGAACCATGCGTAAGGAGAGCATGGTCTCGATGCCTTCTCCGGCCGCCATGACGGCACCATTCGCGCCAAAGCGCACGCCGTATCCCAGCAAATCACCCATGGACCGCCGCGGGGTGGCGACCAGCGCCTTGCCGGACCCGTCGGGTGCGAGCCAGGTGCGCTGCACGCCGGTCAAGCGTCCGCCTGAATCGGTGACGGCGGCGACAATCGCCGGCCGGATCTCGGCCGGCGTATGCATGTCGGGTCGATAGTAGCAGCGTGGGTGGAAGTGCAACGCGCCAGTATCGTGTAACGCTGTGATGCCGCGTCTGTGCAAATAGATTTCCGCGACTGTGCCGACGATTGGCTGCGACATGGCGAACAGCCGGTATGCCGCATTGTGTGCGCGTGAGAGTGCATTGAGAGGTTTTCGAGTTTGCGCTGCCATGTCTAGCGGAGGGTGCGGCATATGAAGGAAGCGTCGCGCTTCTTCCAGCACATCGGCAAAATCGGTGAGGCGGCAGGTATCGCGGATGATATCGAGCAGATCGCCATATTCACCGGCGGCGGCATCACGCCATTTTCCGGCTGGGCCGCGCGGCGAAGCGTAAAGCCGCACGAACAGCGAGCGGCCTGGCGTGTTGCGCACATCGCCCACGCGCCAATAGTGCCCCTCTCGGCGGCCGTTGAAGAGGTAATGCCTGCACACCGCCTCGGCGCATTCGGCGAGACGGCAGGCGATCTCACGCGGGCTCTCGCGCATGTTGGGCCTCCCAAGCAAAAGGCCCGCCGTCGCCGGCGGGCCCAGATCGTATGCGTGGTGTCATTCGGCCGCGAAGGCGTGGTGCCCGTGTCCGGCCTCGTTATGAGTCGCAGCGCGGTCGTTCTGCTCTGCAGCGTCGACGTCATCCTTTGCGGCCTCTTCGGCAGCGTATGACAATGCCTGCCCGTCCATCGCGCCGGGAATAGTCGAGCCCGGCGTGCGGAGAGGGTCGGGCAACCAGCCCGAATCGGCGAGCAGCATTTCCGCCTGCTCCGCCATCTCGGCCTTCTTCAACTGTGCCAGGCGATCGGCGGCCTGCTGGCCCTTGGCTTCCGCCACGGCCTGAAGGATGCGCGCCTTGGTGACGCGGCCGAGATAGGTGCCGATGGTCGGCCGCCAGCCAGCCGATGCCATGTCGAGATCGACGGCTTGTGCTAGGCGATCGGCATGAGTGAGGGCACGCGGGCGGCGATTGTACGGCTCGAACACCGCATTGACCGAAAGGGCGATGCAATGCGCGAACAATTCGGCCTGACGCTGACCGTCCCAGTCTGCGAGTGCGTCCCAGACTTCGCCCGGCTCTTTCGGCAGGACCTTGCTCCAATGCTCATGGCACATATGGATCGCCTCGGCTGCAGCGCAATCGTTCAGCCCCGGCGTCTGCGCGCCGAAGCTGGTGCTCTTCAGGTCGAGATCGAGACAGGTGTCGAGCCCATATGGATAGAAGGCCTTGAGCGCGAGCGCATGCAGGGCTGCCAGGAATGCCACAGCGGGCCGCTCGCCCAATGCGTGGCGCAGCGCCAGCGTGCGGTGCGCGGTCAATTCGGTCATCAATCGGTCGGGCAGCGGCTTGATGCCGTCTTCTTCCCCGGGCTCAGCCATCGCGTGGGGATCGGCATCGCCCTGGTCGGCGTCCGCCGCTGCCGTCGCATCCGCAGCGTCGTCCGCACCATTCTCCGACTCGGCGTCAGACTCGCGATCGACCTGCACCTCATCTTCGGGGCGGACATAGCCGCGTTCGACACGCAGGCACCCCGAGCCGTCGATGCTGACAAAGGCGCCGGCGCGGGCGATCTCGTCCGCATCGAACCGCAGCGGCCGCTCCTCGAAGCCGCTGAGCGCGGTCTCGATCTCTGCCAAGCGGGCATCGATCTCTTCGGGCAGTTCGTCGGCTTCGCCATATGCCTGTTCGAGTTGGTCGAACTCGGTCTTGAGCGCGTCGCGTGCCGCCTCTTCCTCCGCTGTCAGCGGCACCGTTGCCCCACGCAGCTGGCGCAGTCCATAGGTGTGGCCATACGGGAAGTCGGGGGCGAGATCGAGCCATTTCCAGCCCTCGGCGCGGATAGTATCGGCTTCGCGCTCGAGCTTCTCGGCCACCAAGCGGCCGATCAGCGCCACGTCCTGCCACCAGCCGCCATCGTCGCCCTGGAACAGATCGTTCAGCACCGTGCCGCCGGCCTCTTCATAGGCGTCGAGACCGATGAACTGCGCCCGTTTGTCGCTCGCGCGCACCGCGCCCTCGGTCAGCATCCGCCGGATCATATAGGGCTCGCGGGTGTGGGCTTGCGTCAGGCGCTCGAACACATACTCCTGCCTGGCGTGATCGCCATTGACGGTGAAGGCCATCAGCTGATCGAGGCTGATCTCGTCCTCGGCATAGGCATCAAGTATCTTCGGTGACACTGACGCCAGCCGCAGGCGCTGCCTGACCACGGCGACCGAAACGAAAAAGGCGGCGGCAATCTCCTCCTCGGACTGACCCTTCTCGCGCAAGGCGAGGAAGGCGCGGAACTGGTCGAGAGGATGCAGCGGTTAGGTTATGCGTCAAGTGTCCTGCTAGCTGGATCGTATTGATTCGATGGCGCTTTCGGCAACATGTGTCATTTGGGGTGTATTTTTTGGTTTCGCGGAGCTTCAGCTTCAGGTTTTCGGCCTGTGAGTAAGCGGAATGGGCTTCTGGGCCTTGTCTCTTTCGGCGACTAGGCGGGCGTTATGCCGCTTGTGCCTTTCAGCCTCCGTTTCGGCGTCGAGGATGCGCTTCAGAAGAACGGCATTTTCCGTGATCAGGCGGCGTTCCTCGATTTGCAGGACCTGGATCAAAGATCGTTGCTGGGCGAGTTTGTCTTCCCAGGCTGCGAGTTTCTCGGGAACGACCTTGCACTCGCTGGCGCGGCGCAGCTCTTCGATGATCGATCGATGGTTGGTGTAAATGGCGTTTCGGCCGACGCGCGCTTCGCGTGCGAGCGTCGCAACGGTCAGACGGTAGGATCGCTTTTGCAGCTCCGGATGTGTGGGCAATCCCTTCATCAGCCGTTCCAGAGCGTCCCGGAGCCTGCGGTCCGTATTGCGCAGGCGTTTTTCGTGTGGCGTCAGCGCTGGCATTTTGCCGGTTTTACGCGTCATCGCGTCCATCCTGTCCATAGTTGAGATCGCCGAGGATGCGGTCGCACTCGGCAATCCGTGTCTCGGCGAGCTCGCGGCTGACCGGGTCGAGGCCAGGATGAGCGAGAAGATTGGCATTGCGATCACGGCGTGCCTGCCAGACCGGCCTGTGCCTGGCGGTGACCGCAAAGTTGGCACAGGTGTGACACGTACTTTCGGTCCGCAGCACGGGGTTGGGTCCTTTCTCGTCGCCGAAGCAGGCAGCCGTTTCGACGCGGTAGACGCAATAGCCCCAGTCGCAGACCCCAAGGCGGAGGTCGGTCTCTTCCATCAGGAAGCGGACATAGGCCTGGACATCCCCGTCGCGCGTGCGCCCGCGGAACTGCGAGCGCACGGCGATCATGCGACCGCCCTTACCGGCGAGCGCCGTCGCCGTCAGCACCTCTTCGAGGGCGGCGCGTGTTTCTTCCTGCGTATGACGGTCGATCAGGTCGTCGAGCGCGAAGTCGGTCCCAACATAGCCGCGGTCGGTCATGGCGCGGGTGACATGACCGAAGTGCGCCTGAAGCGCATGCAGGCCTGTGCGGTCGCGCTTTCCGACGAAGCGGGCAAAGGTCTTTCGGCCCTGATGGGTGTTCAGATGCCAGGGCTCACCCTCATGGTGCGGCAGGCCGATGAACGGCACGAACAGATCGTTCAGCCGTCTTATGAGCGTCGAGACGACAGGCAAGTCGATGCGGGCGGCCGGACCGACCAGACCCGTGCTGGCCATTGCCAGGAAGAGATCCTCGCGCCCGCTTTGCGCCCGCAGGCGGGCAGTCAGTTGCTCCATGACCACGACGGCGCGCTCGACGGGGACTGGCGCCACCCATCGATGGGCTTCGCCATCGATTCCACGCGTCGTCTTGTAAATCCGCCCGACGAGATAGGCGAAGCTATCGCTGTCGTCACCGGAGGGATGCCGCTCAATGCAGCCGACCTGAAGGCCGAGGATTTCCGAGACCCGGGCGCCGACCAGATAGGCGATGACGATAAAGCAGGCGTCGTAGATGCGATCGGCGAGATAGCGTATTCGCTTGGTGCTGGTGACGGGTGCGGCATGCCATGGAGCATCCTCCCCGGGCAGCGTCGCGAAAGCGAACGGTGCGATCGCGTCGGTCACGATGAAGCCGGCCTTCGTCTGGCTGATCCCTGCGCTGAGCGCGTCGTCATAAGCCGACTGCGCCTGGGCCTGCAAAGCGATCACGTCGTCGGCAGGTGTCCCGATCAGCCGCAGCGCCGCCGAGACCAGCGGCACGGCGACCGCGTCCGGCGTATATGGCAGCCAGCCCCGGTCACGCCGAACGAACGGCGGTGCGATCCCAGGGAACGGATCGGTGATCGCCACTTCCGGGAACTTCGCTCCCTGAAGATACAGGCGCGTCAGCAGATTTGCGTAATGTTGCAAGGTCATGGTTGTCAGCGCCTTGCCCGGCTTACTGCCCGGTCGCTGCGCTATCGCCGCCAGGAACCGGTCGCAGGCATCACGATCGAGATCGGCGAAGCTGCGGTATCCCTGCGCCACCATCCAGCGGATCAGCGTCCGCTGGATGGTAAAGACGCGGACGATCGTCGACTCGTGAACGTTGCGGCGACCTGGAGGCGGGTCCAGCTTCAGGCTCCACAGGAACAGTTTTGCAGCCTCTCGCCAGTGCGCCCATTGCGGATCGCTGAACCGGCTGTCGTCGGCGAGGGCGAATCCCCAATCGAGCAAGAAGGCGCTCCGGTTTGCGCCGGGGCGATGGCCATCGAGATGCCAGACCTGATCCGACCATATCGAACGCGTTGATATCCGAAGTGCCGGCCTTGTGGCGGCGACGAGATCAGGTGCCGTGGACGCCGTCATCGCTCACTCCAGCGCCGGAAGGGGTGGCAGGGCCGGCATTCGTCGTTCGGCATCGCCTCGTAGCGTTTGCGGGAAGTCTGGCAGGATGTCGTCGACCAGGATACGCAGGCTCGGCGCATACAGAAGCTCGAAGCGGCGCGGATCGATGCGTTCCCGCGTCCGCTCCAGTTCGCCGATCGCCTGAAGGACGCGCGCCATGTGCTCCGCATCGATCGGAATGACCAGTCCCGGGCAGCGCAGGCAGCCGCCAAAGTGCCGGCAGACCCGCCCTGCTATCGATCCCGGCGCCGTGCCCGTGGCCGGGTTGAGGCAATCATGACTGAACGGAACCGTCGCATCGCTCGCCAGCGCAATCCGATCGCGTTGCGCCTGATCCCCGGCGTCCGCTCTTATTCCGGCGATCCAGCCGAGCATCAGCCCCTGCAATCGGGCGATGGTCTCGCGCTGGATGCGGCGCGTCTGCGGCCCCTTGATGTAAAGCTCGGTCGTGTCGGCGCGGGCGTGGTTGAGCACGTCTTGTGTCGCAACGATGTCGCCGCCGGACGCCTTGTAATATTCGGTGGCGACGCTGCCCCGCAGCAGAACGGCGGCAAAGTTTGGCAAAAGATGACGTGCGCGTTCCGGTGCGGCCTTGTTCCAGATGGCGATCCGGGCATTGGAGCGTTTGATAAACGGCTTCAGGGCGTGGGACAAAGTCGCCTCGGCGATGAGCGTCACCGCATCCTTCTTCTCACTCTTCACCAGGAACAGGCGGTTGCGGTCCTGCCGGCTGGACCGGGAGACGAGCGGCGCCGTCATCGCCAGCAACCGGTCGATCAGATTCGGCGCCGCATGTCGCCGTCGGCGATCGAAGGAGCGCCTTTGCGCGCGCTTCACCTTGGCGCCGGCTCGGGGCTTGGCCCATTCGACGATGATGCGATGCTCGTCGAGCGGATGCGCCACCTGGCAATCGCGCGCCATCAGCCGCAGCGCATCCGGATTGCCCGCGGTCTGGATCGTAATGGCGATGAAGAACGCGACGACCGTTTCGCCGGTCAGGTGAAGATAACCACCAAGATGACGAAGCCCGCCACGGCGATTGACCGCCGATATGTTGACGCCGCTGCGGATCGCTAGCGTCCGCGACGGAAGCACGCCGTCATTCACACTGGCAAGCGCCCGCACCAGGTTGCAAAGCTCGGAATCGACGCCATCGATCGGGCCGCTCGTCGCAAGGATATTCCGCCCCGCTTCGAAGCGATTCCACGCCTCGTCGATTTCCTCGTAGCACGCGCGCAGGATCGCCTTGAGATCCTCTCCGGCAAGACGCGGTCGGGCGTCGGCATTCCGGTTCGGCCAGACCCGCCAGGGGAAGTCGATCCGGGCCGGCAGCCGCGACGGATGCCGGCGCTTGGTCCAGTCGATCATCTGGCGAAGCTGCATCAGCACATTCGCCCGTGAACTCTTCGACCAAGGCTTGTTCGTCTGTCCTGCGACCTGCCGATCCAACCAGGCGATGTAGCGCCCTACCATCGCGGTCGTCAGATCGTCGGCGGACAGGACCTGGCCGTCCTCAGCCACAAAGCGCGCGAACGACCGCAGCGCCATCCAGCAATGGCGCTGCGTGTCATGGCTCGAGGCGGCATGATGATGGCGGAAGGCATCGGCCAGAAGCCTCGCGATGTCCAACGGCAAGCCGAGCGTACCGGGATCATAGCGCTTCGTGACGTCGCCCCAGCCATCGCGGAAGACGACGATGGTGTCGGCTGGCCGGTCCAGAATGACCGGTGTCGTAGCCGAAAGGCGCCGGTTGATGCGCGGGCGTCTAACGGCCATCGGGGATCAGTTCGCCATAGAGATAATCGATGCTGTCGGCGAGTTCCCGCGCATTCAGTTCGACGCAGCGCAGATAGATCGCCGTGCTCTGGATCGAACTGTGCCCCAGCAGCACCTGCACGACCTTCAGCGGATTGAGGTCCGGCGTGGTCAATGCCTGTCGCTGCAATCGCACCAGCATGGTCGTTGCGAACGTATGCCTCAGGCAATGGAGCGTTCCCGGAATACCGGCCGCCCGGAACGCCTCCGTAAAAACGGCCGTCAGCCGCGTCCTGCTAACGGCGTTGCCCAGAGCGTTGAGGAAGAGCGCCGAGGACGGGCGATAATCCGGCCGCTGGCGCCGCAACGCCCGCACCTGTGGCGCGCGAACTTCATCGATATAGCGCTGCGTGCGATCGACCAGGCGGATCGGCGGGTAGATCGTGCGCGGCTTGTCACCCTTGGTGATCGTCACGGGCACGCCGATCAGCGGATGATCCTCGTGATCGAGATGCGCCGTCTCCGGAACCTGGAAGACGGCAAGGCCGCAAAGCTCTTTGCGCCGCAGGCCCGTCGACAGCGCCCATTCCGCCATCAGCCGGTACGGCATAGCCAGGTGCGCAAAGATCTGGCGCAAATGGTCGACACGTAACGGTCTCGGCAACCGCTCGTGCTCGGCGACCGTCAGGATGTTCGCCGCCACGATCCCAGGACGCGTATCCACATGCGCCAGGAAGGATTGTCGCCGACCGGAGCCCACCCGCACATCGACAAAGTGGAACGGCAGGCTCTCGATCCAGCCGCGACCCTGCGCCCACGCATAAAACCGGCAGACCGTGCGGACCCGATCATTCACCGTCGAGCGCGCATAGGGCCGCTTCGTATGCGGGCTCGGCTGCGACAGCATCCGGTTGCGCCAGGCCGCGATCTCCGCCTCGCTGATTATACGCCAATCGAGCCCGGACTGCTCCAGGCTGTCAAACCAGTCATGCAGGTGCTCGCCATAGGTCCGGATCGTCTCCGTCGCGTGGCTGCGGCCCGGTATCGTCGCCAGTTCCATCAGCCAGGCAAACGCCGGTTCGATGATCGCCATCCGTTCCGACACCAGGATCGGAAAGCCCGCCGGGATTGCGGCATAGCCCATCGCCGCCTTGACGATCCGCACCACAAACCTGTCCTCTTTGCTCGCAGCCATCGCAAACGACAAAAGACACCAGACAGGGCTCAACACCCCGCACAGCAACAAAGAAGACAGCTTCCCGAACCGGATGTTATCTTGAGCGGAGCGCCTTCGGCGCACTTCTCTCTTTTGATTGCGAGGGGTTCCCCTCGCGCTCTCCCGTTCGCCACGTGGCAGGGGTGCAGGACTTCGCCTGCACCCCATCAAAAAGCTTGTGGTGTCGCCGCCGCCTCAAGCGTTGTCCTCGCTACGCTGCGGGAACGCTTGACCCGGACGTCTGCCTGCCCTTCTCGATATACCCTGCAAGCATCGTCCAAGACCATGACGGTCGTACGAACCCAACAGGACAGTTGCGACACAGAACCTAGCAGCGGCGCGCGCTGAACGTTCTCGGCCAGTGAATCCTCCTCGGCGATGCCATCCTCGCGCACCACGCAGGGGACCGGCGCCGTCTTGGCGAGACGCTTCTGCTTGACCAGCAGTTCGAGGGCGCGATAGCGCCGTCCGCCGGCGGGGATCTCGTACATCCCGGTGTCGTTTCCGCCCTCGTCGCGCACCGGGCGCACGGTCAGGCTCTGCAGCAAGGTGCGCCTTGCAATGTCCTCGGCCAGCTCCTCGACCGAGACTCCGGCCTTGATGCGCCGGACATTGGCCTGGGACAGGATCAGCTTGTTGAAGGGAATATCGCGCGAGGCGCTGAGGGCGATTTTCTGGATAGCCATATCGAATACTCCGCGACGGGCGCCGAAAGCCTCTCTTTCGAACCCAAACCCGTCACGGCAAGTAGCGCCGCCCTCTTCCTCTGAGGACGGCGCCGCAAAACCAATGATTTCGGAAAGGCTGAAATGCACGGCGCTGCAGACAGGTCTGCGGCGGGGCAGGATCAGGCTGCGCGGTCGAGCAGCTTCTTGGCGCGGGCTTCGAGATCGAGCCTTGCGTCCTGATGGGTCTTGCTGCGTGCTATCGCCGTGATACCTTGCACGAAATCGAACACGCTCTCTGGCTTCTTGCCTTCCTCGGCCAGCACGGTCTTGATGATCTTGCTGGTCTCGGACTTGGAGAAGCTGCGCTTGCGCAAGAACGCGTTGCGGTCGTCATCCGTGCAAGCAACGATACGCTCACGCGCTGCCTTGATGCCGTTGACGAAAGGCATGGGTGAGGAATTGGCGAAGCGCGTGAGCGCCGGTGCCGCCTCATGCGCGAAACGCGACGCGGCGTATTTGGAATGCCGGATCGTGATCTCCTCGAAATCCTCCACGCCCCACAAATTTCTATTTTGGCACACGGCACGCAGGTAGAAGCTGGCGATGCCCAGCGTCTTGGCGCCGACCTCGGAATTCCAGCAATAGAAGCCCCGGAAATAGACGTCGGGCGAACCGTCAACAAGCTTGCCAGCTTCGATCGGATTGAGATCGTCGACGAGGAAGAGGAAGACATCGCGATCCGAGGCATAGAGCGTCGTGGTGTCCTGCGTGATGTCGACGTTGGGGTTGTAGATACCGGTCGACCAGTCGAGCACGCCGGGGACCTTCCAGCGCGTGTCGCCAGTGCCATCGCCGGCAATCCGCTGCACGGCCGCGACCAACTCGGAATCGAAGATGCGGCCGTAGTCGGGGCCGGTGACGGCGCGCAGCTCGACGCGCCCGTCTTCGATCTCCAGTGTTTTGACCTGCTCGGCGCGGTGCGCGGTCAGGCCATATTGCAGATTGATGCCAGCGAGCGGTGCAGGAAGCTGACGCAGGTAGTTTGCCGGCGCGCCCACAAGGCTCGCGAGCTGACCAAAACTCCAATGCGTCGGTGCGACCGGCGCCTCGGCGCCGGGCAGCATCAGTTCGAGCCGCTCAGCATCGTCGCGGCTCGCCTCCACCCGGATGGCCGCGCTCTCCACCGTTCGGGTCTTGCTCCGCTCCGTGCGGCCGCGCACGGACGCAAACAGCTCCGACAAGGACAGATAGCGCTCGTCGGCCGGTCGCGAGAACCATTCCGAAGACACGCGGCCAATCCGCGTGCCCCGGGATACGTCAACCTTGAAGCCGGACGCCGCGGCATGGCGCGCTGCATCCGAGGCATCACCAGACGTAGGATAGGCATGGACAGTCATGATCGGATCTCCATGACGGGCGCCGGAGGCCTCTCCTCCAGCTCTCAATCCGTCACGGCAAACCCGGCCTACACTCTTTCTCTGGGCGTCGCGGCGGTTTCTCCCAAAGAGGGCACAAGAGCACTGTTTTCCTGCTTTCGCGGATTTACGCTGGAGTGCGATAAAGCCATATAAATCAATATATTGCTTGCCGTTTGCCTCTTGTGAGTCTACGCTGATT
>Ga0307375_10005889_pt1 | contig 11416 bp, 11 predicted proteins | sample TR1MG_FD_202531 | JGI IMG/M metagenome (GOLD analysis project Ga0307375, IMG submission 202531) | Soil microbial communities from Risofladan, Vaasa, Finland - TR-1 | ecosystem: Environmental > Terrestrial > Soil > Coastal area > Acid sulfate soil | place: Finland: Risofladan, Vaasa | collected...
TCGCCAGAGCTTTCGCGCACAGGGTGCGCTCCTACGGATTCCGGGGTTCCGTCCAAGTCCTTCAGCGCCGTCTTGAACTCGTAGCGGGTGTACAACTCGCGCAGCTGTGCGGTATCCGCCTCGCGCCGGGCTAGGTCGGTGGGGCCGAATTCCAGCGGCACATCGGTCTTGATCGTCACCAGTTCGCGCGACAGCGGCAGCTGTGGCAGCGTGGCGCGCAGGCTCTCGCCGATCTTGCCGCCGATCTGCCCGGCATTTGCCATCACGCCGTCCAGCGTGGCGTATTCGGCCAGCCACTTGGCGGCGGTCTTCGGGCCGCACTTGGGCACGCCCGGCACGTTGTCGACGGCGTCGCCGGTAAGCGCGAGGAAGTCGACGATCTGCTCCGGCCGCACGCCGAATTTTTCCATCACCCCGGCGCTGTCGGTGACGGTGTTGCTCATGGTGTTGATGAGGGTGACGTGCGGCCCCACCAGCTGCGCCATATCCTTGTCGCCGGTGGAGATCAGCACCTCGATGCCGAGTGCCTGCGCCTGCATGGCGAGCGTGCCGATCACGTCGTCGCCTTCGACCCCGGGCACGCGCAGGATCGGAAAGCCCAGCGCGCCCACGATCGCCAGCATCGGTTCGACCTGCGCGCGCAAGTCGTCCGGCATCGGCGGCCGGTTCGCCTTGTACTGCTCGTACAAGGCGTCGCGGAAGGTCGGGCCGGGGGCATCGCTGACAAAGGCGAGATAGTCCGGGTTGGCCTTCAACGTCGCGCGCAGCATGTTGACCACGCCGAACAGTGCGCCGGTCGGCTCGCCGCGGGCATTGGTCAGCGGCGGCAGCGCATGGAAGGCACGGTACAGATAGGAGGAGCCGTCGATGAGAATGAGTTTGGGCATGGGGTGGGCTGGCCTATGCGAAGCAGGTCGCGCCGGGAGCTGTTTGCCGGCGGGACAAGGAAGAGTGAGGAAGTGTATGTCGATACACGACCGAATGATGACGCGGGACTGCCGGCAAACAGACCCGGCCCTGCGGGTTGCCCTACCGTGGCCGCCATGCGGCGGCGCGCAGCTTGACCATGCAATGAGCATGGCCTGCGCTGCGCGCCACCACCTGACAACCACGGCAGGGCAACGCGGCCTGCTTCGCATAGGTCAGCACACCCCGACCATTCTCGCATGCACGCGCGAATCGACGCGCTTCACGAACGCTCGGCGGGCGCACTGCTATGCTTTGCTTCCCGATCGAGGTTGCCGCCATGAAAATCGCCGCCTTGCTGGTTGCCGCCAGCGTTCTGCTCGCTTCCAGCGCCTTTGCGCAGTCGTCGGCGCCGAACGCGAACGTGCCGCCACCACCGGGCATCAACGATCCGGGCGTGAAGGCGGTGTCGTCCCCGGCGAAATCGGCAGTCGAGTCCGGGCAGACCGGCACGCCGAAGTCCAGCCAGGCGCCGCTGACCCTGCCGCCCATGAAGAGCGGCGATAGCCGGCTCGGCCGCAAGGCGTCGCTGCCGGATGTCCATGTGCGCCAGGAAGGTGACATCAATGTGCAGGAATACCGGCGCAATGGTCAGGTCTACATGGTGGTGGTGACGCCCAAGAACGGCATTCAGCAGATCTACACGGTCGATCCGCAGGGACGGCTGGTCGATGAGCACGGCCAAAAGCCGGTGGGGCCTGTCATGTACAAGGTGCTGGAGTGGGGCAAGAGCAGGCCACCCGCGGAGACTGCACCTGCAGCTACACGCAGTAGCGACGGGCACTGAGGCCACTCGCGGCATGTCGTCCTCGACGCATGCCGGGTTGCCGACATCGGGGGCACGCCCGGGCAAGGGGATGGACCATGCACCTGCGTGAAAGCTGGCTGCTGTTCGCGCTGGGCTCGGCGCTGTTTGCGGCGTTGACGGCGGTGTTCGGCAAGCTCGGCGTGGCCGGCATCAATTCCAACCTCGCCACCTTCATTCGCACCATCGTGATCCTGCTGGTCACTGCCGGCATCCTCAGCCTGCGCCGGGAGTGGGCCAGGCCGGCCGGACTGCCGCTGCACAGCTGGCTGTTCCTGGTGCTGTCGGGTATCGCCACCGGGCTGTCGTGGCTTTGCTATTACCGTGCGTTGCAGCTTGGTCCGGTCAGCAAGGTGGCGCCGATCGACAAGCTCAGCGTGGCCCTGGCGATCGTGCTGGGGTTGGTGTTTCTCGGCGAGCGGCCAAGCTGGCCGCTGCTGATCGGCGGCATGCTGATCGTGTCCGGGGCGATGGTGATTGCGTTGTTTTGAACGGTCCGACAGGCTTGGCGGCCTGCCGGACTTCGGTCGGCCGGGCTGCGAATCCGTCTGTGCGGTTCCTATTTCCGCCGCTTCCTGGCCCATGGAACCACCATGGGCCGGCGAAGCGTCGTAGTGTGCCCTCGCACAGCCGAATTCTCGCCTCGACCACCAAAGCACGGCAGGCTGCTAGAGCGGATCGTCCAGCTCAGGGTAATGGCGGAAGATGCCGTTCTCGTTGAATGCCAGTCGCCGCGGAGAGTCGAGATAAGCCGCGATGCGCGGCCGTTCCGCGACCCGTTTGCCCAGGGCTCGCAGCCGTGGGAGGTCGCGCCCGAGGCGCCGCATCGCGCGGGGGAACGCGTAGTCCAGTCCGGCCATCAGCTGGAATAGCGAAAGGTCGACATAGGAGTGTTCGCGCAGGGCGTGCCGACCGCCGCTGCGCCCCAGCACCTGCTCGAAGTAGCCGAGGAACCGGGGCAACCGGTTCTCGCGCAGATCAGCCGCCCGCCGCCGCGCCTCGACGCGCTGGTCGTCGTAATACAGGCTGCCGGCGATCGGATGATGGGAGTCGTGCACTTCGGCGACCAGGTCGCTGATGGTCAGCTGCAGCTGATGCGCGTAGAGCCGCCGGCTTTCGCTGGCGGCCACCAGGTCCAGTGGCGGCCCGAGATACTGCAGGATGTTCGCCACCTGCGCGAGCACCAGTCGCCCGGCCTGGAGAAACGGCGGGGCAAACGGCAGTGCACCGGCATGCCGGCCATCGAGGAAGCTGACGATCGCGTCATCGCCCTGCCCGCGGGCCACGTCGTCATAGCTTGCACCGGCATCCTCCAGCGCCAGCCTGATGAATTCACCGCGCCCTTGGATGCCTGACCAGTAATACAGTTTGTAGTGCATCGCAGCCTCCGTCGTGAAGTACCGGTGTCGGCATGTGCGACCCTCACGCGACGTGAGCAGGTCGCCGCCGGACCGGAACCATCCACCAGGCAGTGTGACGCCCGCGGTCAGTGCCGGAAGTGCCGGACTCCGGTGAACACCATCGCCATGTCGTGTTCGTCGGCGGCGGCGATGACCTCGGCGTCGCGCATCGAGCCGCCGGGCTGGATCACTGCCCGGATGCCTGCGGCGGCGGCCGCATCGATGCTGTCGCGGAACGGGAAGAACGCATCGCTCGCCATCGCGCTCCCCGGCACGGTCAACCGCGCCTCCTCGGCTTTCAGGCCGGCGATCTTCGCACTGATGACACGGCTCATCTGGCCGGCACCGACGCCGATCGTGCGCCCATCCTTTGCGTAGACGATCGCGTTGGACTTCACGTATTTCGCCACCTGCCAGGCAAACAGCAGGTCATCGAGCTCCTGCGACGTGGGTGCGCGCCGGCTCACGACTTTCAGTTCGGCGCGGACCACCATGCGCCGGTCGGCGCTCTGGATCAGCAGGCCGGAGCCGACGCGCTTGAGGTCGTGCGTGTTGTGGCCGTCGCCCGGTGGAATCTCGAGCACGCGCACGTTGGCTTTCGCGGCGGCGGCTTCGACCGCACCCGTTTCGACCTTCGGCGCGATCAGTACCTCGACGAACTGGCGCTTGAGGATCGTCTTCGCGGTTTCGGCATCGAGCGGGCGATTGAACGCCACGATCCCACCGAACGCGGAAGTCGGGTCGGTCGCATAGGCCAGCTCGTAGGCTGCCAGCGGATCGGCCGCCACGGCGACGCCGCAGGGGTTGGCGTGCTTGACGATGACGCAGGCCGGCGCCTCGAACTGGCGCACGCACTCCCATGCGGCATCGGCATCGGCGATGTTGTTGTACGACAGCGCCTTGCCCTGCAACTGGCGGAACGTGGCCAGTGTGCCCGGCGCCGGATGCAGGTCGCGGTAGAACGCCGCCTGCTGATGCGGGTTTTCGCCGTAGCGCAGATCCATCAACTTCACGAAGCGCTGGTTGCTCTGCGCCGGGAAGGCGGCGTGGCCGGCAATCGCGGCCTGTGCGTCATCGAGTTCGAGCGCGGAAAGATAGTCGCTGATCGCACTGTCGTAGTCGGCGACGCGGTTGAACGCGGCAACCGACAGCTTGAAACGGGTGGCGCGGGTCAGGCCGCCGTGCGTCTCGATCTCGTTCAACGCATCGGCATACTGGTCGGGCGAGGTGAGTACGCCGACGTCGTTCCAGTTCTTTGCCGCGGAACGCAGCATCGCCGGACCGCCGATGTCGATGTTCTCGATCGCCTGCTCGAGCGTGCAGCCCGGCTTTGCCACGGTGGCCTCGAACGGGTACAGGTTGAGCACCAGCAGGTCGATCGGCGCGATGCCCAGTTCGGCCATCACCGCGTCGTCGGTGCCGCGGCGACCGAGCAGCCCGCCGTGCACGTTCGGGTGCAGCGTCTTCACGCGGCCGTCCATGATCTCGGGGAAACCGGTGACGTCGCTTACCTCCGTCACCGCCACGCCGGCCTCGCGCAGCGCCTTCGCACTGCCGCCGGTGGACAGCAGCTCCACGCCGCAGGCCGCCAGTCGCTGGCCCAGCTCGATCAGGCCGGACTTGTCGGACACGCTGAGCAGTGCCCGGCGGATCGGCGCGGGGTTGGATGGGGACATGAGCAGTTTCCAGATGGGGAAAGCCGCTCATTATAGCCGTCCGATCCGCAGGCCGTTCCCGCACCGGCCGGATGCCTGGCGAATGGCCCGGGTCGGCCGCCTACAACAGGCCGTGCGCGGCCAGCTTCTTGCGCAAGGTGGCGCGGTTGATGCCGAGCGCGGAAGCGGCGCGGCTCTGGTTGCCGTCATGAAACGCCAGCACTTCGCGCAGCAGCGGCCTCTCGACTTCACGCAGCACCAGGGCATGCAGGCCTTCGCTGCATTCGGTATCGCCGATGTCGGCAAGATAACGACGCACGCTGTGCGTAACGCATTCGCTCAAGGCACTCTGGGGGGCAGTGTGCTGCGACGAGGTCTGCCTTGAGGCCTCGTCGGCAGACAATGTTGCGGCGTTCACGGACATTTCCCCTCACAGACGAAGCGGCGGCTGCATTGGCCACGGCATGTGGTAGCAACTGTTGACGCGGATGGCGGTGCGGACCGGATGCCGGGTGGCAACCTGCGCGATAGGGGGCTGAGTCTACCCGCGTGTGTCGACAATTTTAAGTCCTATTCGAAATTGATTTCGAAAGCCACCGCCTTGTCGCCGGGATCCTCCACCTCGAACAGCAACACGGTACTGGCTCCCGGGGCCATGCCGCGTTGCAAAATCTCGTCGTCGTCGAGGTATTCGCGCGGGCGCAACCGGCGCATGGCCAGGCGCCGGCCGCTGGCGTTGGACAAGATGATCGTGACGATCGGGTACGGTTGCGCGAACGCGGCTTCGTTGCGCACGCTGGCGCTGATCATCAATGCACCGGGCACGCTGGGGTGCGCCTGCACGTTGCTTGCGAGCAGGCGCAGTTGTTGCGGGGCGGCGACCAGCGGAAGCTCGCAGTGCAGCAGTTGGCAATTGTTGCGCAGCCAGCCACCCACGGCGGGATTGCGGATCAGCGCGTCGCGGTCGATCCATGCCAGCTGCATTCCGAGCAACAGTGACAGCACGATGCATGCGGTGACCCAGGGCCAACGACGCTCACCGGGCTCGCGCGGGTGTCGCTGGCGCCGGCGTCGATGTGCGCGTGCGGGCACGGGTGCCTGCCGCTCGCGAACGAAGCGCGGTGCGAACTCCATCTGCGCGAAGTCCACCGAGGATTCCCCTGCTGCCGTCACCGGGTCGTCGCCGGCGACCGCCGGTGGGTCGGGTCGCGGCCGGTAGACCGCCAGTTCCAGTGACGGCGGTTGATCGGACGCCACCTGCGGCGGCAGCAATCGAAACGGCTCCGCCGGCAACTGTCCGGCCAGGCTTGCCATCGCATCGAATTCGATACCGCAATAGCCGCAGGCGACATAGCCACGCGCCCGCGCCAGGATGTCCACATCCAGTGAAAAGACGGTCAGGCAGTCGGGACATTGGGTGTACATGCGGGCCGTGTGCAAGCGAGGTGGTGCAAGCCTAGCAGTCTGTCGGATCGTTGTTCGGCCGGTTTGCGAGTGAGTCCATGCCGGTCAACGCAATCAGCGGCGCCGACCGCTGATTCGCACCCAGTCCTCGCGGCGATCCACGCGCAGCTCGTCAAACCATTCCGCGTAATGCCGCAGCAGATCTTCCTGCTGGCCGGCAAGGATGCCGGAGATCGCGAACGGCGCGCGTGGCTTGGCGGCGGCAGCGAACGTCGACGCCAGTTCGAGCAATGGGCCGGCGAGGATGTTCGCGAGAAACACGTCGGCAGGTTTCGCCACGGCGTCCTGCGGAAGATACAGCGCCAGTCGTTCGGCGACGCCATTGCGTTGGGCGTTGTCGGCCGAGGCAGTCAGCGCCTGCGGATCGTTGTCGATGCCCACGGCACTGGCCGCACCGAGCTTCAGCGCGGCGATCGCCAGAATGCCCGAACCGCAGCCGTAGTCGATCACGGTTTTGCCGGCAAGGTCGAGTCCATCCAACCACTCCAGGCACAGCGCGGTGGTTGGATGCGTGCCGCTGCCGAAGGCCAGGCCCGGATCGAGCCGGACCACTACCGGCGCGTCATCGCCGTTCTCGCCGCACGCGGGCGGTTCGATGTTCCACGGGTAGATCCACAGGCGCCGGCCGAACGGCATCGGCTGATACTGGTCCATCCACACCCGTTCCCAGTTCTGGTCGGCCACTTCGCGAAACTGCAGTTGAGCCGGTTCGAGCCATGGCAGCAGTTCACCGAGAGTCTCGGTGAGGCCGCGGCGATCGATGTGTTCATCGAACAGTGCATTCAGGGTGATCGTCGGCCACAGCGGCAATTCGCCCACGCCGGGCTCGAAGATCGCCTGTTCGTCCGGCGTCTGTGCGTCGGCGTCCTGCAGGGTGATCGCCAGCGCGCCCAGATCGTTCAGTGCGTCTTCGACAGCGGGCTGCTGTGCGGCGCGGACAGTAAGGGAAAGTTCGAGAAAAGGCATGGTCGATTTCGTTCGGTGGCAGGAGCGCAACCTGTGGGAGCGGCTTCAGCCGCGATGCTCTTACTCAGACTAAGCAAGAGCATCGCGGCTGAAGCCGCTCCTACACGGTGTGCTCCTGAGGAGGGATCAGTTGCCGGTGGGGTGCGGCTCTTTCTGTTCCGCCATCCGCTTTTCCAGATAGTGGATGTTCTGGCCGCCGTGCTGGAAGCCGGCGTCGGCCATGATCCGCTGCTGCAACGGGATGTTGCATTTCACCCCTTCGATCACCGTCTCGGCCAATGCCATGCGCATGCGCGCGATCGCGGTCTCGCGGTCGGGGCCGTGCACGATCAGCTTGCCGATCATCGAATCGTAATTCGGCGGGATGCGGTAGCCGTCGTACAGGTGGGTGTCGACGCGCACGCCGGGGCCGCCGGGTGCCTCGAAGCGCTTCACCGTGCCGGGGCTGGGCATGAACGTCTCGGGATCCTCGGCGTTGATGCGGCACTCGATCGCATGGCCGTGGATGACGATGTCCTGCTGCCGGATCGACAGCTTCTCGCCGCCGGCGATCAGCAACTGCTCACGCACCAGGTCGATGCCGGTGATCAGTTCGGTCACCGGGTGCTCGACCTGGATGCGGGTGTTCATCTCGATGAAATAGAAGTGGCCGTTCTCGAACAGGAACTCGAACGTGCCGGCTCCGCGATAGCCGATGCGCAGGCAGGCGTCGACGCAGACCTTGCCGATCTGCTCGCGCTGCCCGGGCGTGATGCCGGGCGCGGGGGCTTCTTCGACCACCTTCTGGTGGCGACGCTGCATCGAGCAGTCGCGCTCGCCCAGATGGATCGCGTTGCCCTGGCCGTCGGCCAGCACCTGGATCTCCACGTGGCGCGGGTTCTCCAGGAACTTCTCCATGTAGACCTGTTCGTTGCCGAACGCGGCCTTGGCTTCGGCCTTGGTCATGCTGACGGCGTTGCCCAGATGGGCCTCGGTGCGCACCACGCGCATGCCGCGGCCGCCGCCGCCGCCGGCTGCCTTGATGATCACCGGGTAACCGATCTCGCGCGCGATGCGCACGTTTTCGTCCACGTCCTCGCCGAGCGGTCCGCCCGAACCGGGGACGCACGGCACGCCGGCCGCCTTCATCGCGCGGATCGCCTCGACCTTGTCGCCCATCAGGCGAATCACCTCGGCGGTCGGGCCGATGAACACGAACCCGGATTGCTCCACCTGTTCGGCGAAGTCGGCGCGTTCCGACAGAAAGCCATAACCGGGATGGATCGCGCCGGCGTCGGTGATCTCGGCTGCGGCGATGATGCGCGGGATATTGAGATAGCTGTCAACCGAGGGGCCGGGGCCGATGCACACCGACTCGTCGGCGAGACCGACGTGTTTCAGGTTGCGATCCACGGTGGAATGCACCGCCACGGTCTTGATGCCCAGACTGTGGCAGGCGCGCAGTATGCGCAGGGCGATTTCGCCGCGGTTGGCGATGACGACTTTTTCTAGCATGGGAAAAACTCCGGAGGCCGGGACCGGGGACCGGGGACCGGGGACCGGAAGAGCAAAAGCGGCGCGGCTCTTGGCTTTTCCTGGTCCCCGGTTCCCCGTCCCCGGTCCCGCCCAACATCAGGCAATGACAAACATCGGCTCGTCGAATTCCACCGGCTGGCCGTTCTTGACCAGGATGGCCTGCACGGTGCCGGCCACGTCGGCTTCGATCTGGTTGAACATCTTCATCGCCTCGATGATGCCCAGCGTCTCGCCGGCCTGGACCTGCTGGCCGACCTTGACGAACGCTGGCGTGCCGGGGCTGGCCGATTCGTAGTACGTACCGACCATCGGGGCTTTCACCACGTGCCCGGCAGGCAATGCATCGGCCGTCGGGGTTTCGACGACGGCAGCTGCCGGTGCCGGTGCGCCAGCGATCGGTGCAGGGGCGGGCGCGGCGGCGACAGCCGCCGGCGCGGTATTCCTGGGGACGCGCGACAGGCGCACCACTTCCTCGCCCTCCTTGATCTCCAGTTCGGCGAGGTTGGATTCTTCCAGCAGATCGATCAGTTTCTTGATTTTGCGCAAATCCATCGGATCAGCCTTTTGTCAGTCATGCCACCGCTGGTGGCTGAATTTTGAAGAGTCCGCACACGGATGTGCGGGTTGTGCGAAGGGACTCGCGTGATGTTAAGTGGATAGAGGTCGGGCATGCTTGCCGGGCGTGTGCCTACGGCGCCGCCGGTGCCTGCAGCCGGCGCAACGCCGCTTCCAGGGCGAGGCGATAGCTGTCGGCGCCGAAACCGCAGATCACGCCGATCGCGATATCGGACAGGTACGAATGATGGCGGAACGGCTCGCGCGCATGCACGTTGGACAGATGCACCTCGATGAACGGGATCGCCACGGCGGCCAGCGCGTCGCGCAGGGCGATGCTGGTGTGGGTGAATGCACCCGCATTGCACAGGATCAGCGCGGTGCGATCATCGCGCCCCTGCTGGATGCGGCCGACCAGTTCGTGTTCGGCGTTGGACTGGAAGCAGACCAGTTCATGCCCGGCTGCGTGGGCCAGTTCGGCCAGTTGCTGGTTGATGTCGGCCAGCGTTTCGCGGCCATAGATCGCCGGTTCGCGCGTGCCCAGCAAATTGAGGTTGGGCCCATGCAGGACCAGGATCTTCGCCACGAAACCCCCAGCTTGCGTCCGGACATCCGGGCATCGACGCAGTTTGCACGTAGTCGGGAATGTTGTCCAGTTCACCGCAGATCGGCGATGTTTGACGGAGAAGCGCAAAGGTTTCCGTGCGTAAGCGTATGTCGACCCTGCGCTCAGGGCTGCTCGGCGGGTGTTGTCAGCCAAGCTTCCAGTTGGGCGGCAGGCATGGCGCCGACGTGGGTTGCCTGAATGCGTCCATCGGCGTCGAGCAGCACACTGTAAGGCAATACGCCTTGCGTATCGCCAAGTTGCCGCGAACTGTCCGGCGCGCCGAGATGGCCCAGCCAGACCGGGTAGTTCAGCCGATGTGTCGCCAGAAATGCACGTACGCGGCCGGGTTCGTCCATCGCAATGCCGATGATGACCACTCCGTGTTCGCCGAACTTGGCCTGCGCCCGGATCAGTACCGGCATTTCGTCCAGGCATGGGCCGCACCAGCTGGCCCAGAAATTCAGCAGCACACGACGGCCGCGATAGTCGCTCAGGTGGTGCTGCTTGCCGTCAAGATCGGGCAAGCTCAGTGGTGGTGACCGTTGACCGACCAGGGGCGAGTCCGCCGTTGCCGACAGGGGGCTGCGGTGTGCGACGTAGCCGCCGATCGCACCAGCCAGTACCGCCAGGACGAGGATCAACCAGTTGCTGCGGCTCATCATCGACGCGCCGCTTCCGTCAATGCCTGCTGCACCCGCGAGTAAGTCAGCACGGTGGACAGCTGCTTGCCGGGCCCGCCGTTGCGGGGAAACACCACGTACAGCGGTACGCCGGGCGAGTGGTATCGCTGCAGGAACGCGCCGATGCTCGGGTCGACGTCGGTCCAGTCGCCCTTCATGTAGACCGCGCCGGTACGCTGAAGCAGGTCGCGGAATGCCTGCGTATCCAGCACGGTGTGCTCGTTCGCCTTGCAAGTGACGCACCAGTCGGCGGTCATGTCGACGAAAACCGGCGTGCCCGCGGCACGCAGTGCGGCGAGTTTCTGCGGGCTGTACGCCACCACGCCATCCCGGGGCACGGCGACGGCAGAGGGCCGTGGCACCTGGGCGAGCAGATACATCGGCACGAGGGTGACCAGCGCCAGCAGCGCGACCAGCGCGCGGCTCGAGGAGCCGCGCGAGCGGCTGCGCTCGAACCACCACAGCGTCATTGCCAGCAGCACCATCGCCACCAGCACCAGGCCCACCGCATCGGCGCCACGCTGGTTGGCCAGCACCCACACCAGCCATGCCGCGGTCAGATACATCGGGAATGCCAGCACCTGTTTCAGCGTTTCCATCCAGCGCCCGGGCCGCGGCAACAACCGCGCCAGTGCAGGCACGAAACCGATCAGCAGGAACGGCAGCGACAGGCCGAGGCCCAGCATCAGAAACACCAGCAGCGCGGAAAGCATCGGCGCGGCGAACGCGTACGCCAGCGCGCTGCCCATGAACGGCGCGGTGCAGGGGCTGGCCACCACCACCGCCAACACGCCGGTGAAGAA
>Ga0307375_10005890_pt1 | contig 11415 bp, 10 predicted proteins | sample TR1MG_FD_202531 | JGI IMG/M metagenome (GOLD analysis project Ga0307375, IMG submission 202531) | Soil microbial communities from Risofladan, Vaasa, Finland - TR-1 | ecosystem: Environmental > Terrestrial > Soil > Coastal area > Acid sulfate soil | place: Finland: Risofladan, Vaasa | collected...
CGCACGACGGTGCCTACTCTCGTTACCACGACCTCGACGGCCTCGCTATCGAAGCCCGCCAATCACGTCGACTCGGTTTCTCGGGCAAGCACGTCATTCACCCGTCCCAGATACCAGTGGTCAAAGCAATCTTCGAACCGAACTCGAAGCAGGTTGAACGAGCTCGACGACTGATTAGCGCCTTCGAGGTTGCTGAGGGCTCGGGTAGTGCAGCGGTCGGTGTCGATGGGGAACTCGTGGACTACGCAATCGTGCATCGCGCCCGTCGACTCCTACAGGAGTCTCAAGGCTAGACCGCCGACGCGGGTCGTCGACGATCGCTTGAACCATCGGGTGTCCCACAATCGCTCTCACGAAACGCCGCCAACGCGAAGTGGAAATCGACGGTGTCGGCCTCAATCGGCGCCCAGCCTCCCGTGGAACCAGCGGGTTGGGCGCCGATTGAGATCACCCGCTCAGGCGCGGTGGCTTGGCCTCCGAATGAACTTTCCGCGAGCCTGCCCCACAATCTTGCCATCTTCAAGTATTCGCTCTCCACGCAAGAAGGTGTCCGTTACTCGAGCGGTCATTTCGAAACCTTCGAAGGGCGTGAACTCCTGGCTCGAGAAGGAGTCGGCGGCGTGAACCGTCCAACTCCGGTTGGGGTCGACCAGACAGAGGTCGGCGTCGTAACCCTCCGCAAGAACTCCCTTGGTTCGAAGGCCAAACCGCTTCGCAGGATTCGCCGCAGTCAACTCCGCGATGCGCCCGTACGAAAGTCCGCGCTTGGTCCCCTCACTGATCAACCCGGCCAGCAGGTACTCGGTACCGCCGAATCCCGACTTCGCGACGAAGACGTCGTCGCGCGGCTCACCGAATTTCATCTCATCGCGACAGCAGGCGTGGTCACTGACCACCCAGTCGAGATTGCCGGCGAGAAGATGCTCCCATAGCGCTTCGACGTCCTCACGTGGTCGAATCGGAGGGTTCACCTTGGCCCCGATACCGTTAGCGGTGGTGATATCGGCCAGCAGGTGACCGATAGTCACCTCGCGCCGGAAGTTCACGTTCGGGAAGGTCTTGGCCATCAACATCGCCGCCTCCACTGCCTTGCGCGATGAAAGGTGTAGCAGGTTGATGTTGGGCATCTCAGTCTCGTACGCCAGATAGGCGGCGATGGTAATGGCGAGCCCTTCAGAGTGAGGTGGTCGTGACTTGTGATAGGCCTCCAGACCCTCGTAGCGACCCTCCTCCTCCACGATCTTCGTGTAAGCCGCCATGATCTCAGCAGTCTCGCAATGCAGCCCGAGTGAGATCTCATCGGCGATATCACTGAAACGAGCATCCTCGCGCGCCTTCTGTATTCCTCGCATAATGAACTCGAAGTGGGCGTAGTCGTACGACTCACCCTCGGGCAGCATCAAGAACTGTTCCTGGGCGCTTGAGCGACCGTGGAGACCGTGCTTGCCGTAGAACATGAATATCTTGAACGAGGGGACGCCGAAGTCCTCAATGATGCTCGGGATCTCATCAATGTGCTGGCGCAAGATAGGGGCTACGTGGAACCCGTAATCGACGAAGGCATTGCCCTCGGTCGCTTCGAGGGCGATAGGCAGCACCTCACTGTAGGGGCCACTACGGTTCAGGTAGTAGTGCCCCGTGCGCAGGTAAGTGATTCCGGTGGTCACTCCCCCCTGGGCGCAGGCCTGACTCTCACTTCGAGAATCCTCCTCCAACGGGTTGTAGATCCCCCAGTGTTGGTGCGAGTCAACAACCCCAGGAAACGCAAGACGCCCTTTCCCATCGACCACCGACGTCGCGTTCTCCGCGGGTATCGAGGGGGCGAACTCCACGAATTTCCCATCAAGAATCCCGATGTCCATCTCTCTGGGATTGTCGTCACCTGGGCGCACTAGGCGCACGTTCTTGATGATCAGGTCTAAAGCTGTCATGTCTTCTCCTTAATTTGTAGTTGGGGCATTTGGTTCTCAGGGCGATCGAGTCACGGCCGTGAACAGCGAGAGCAACTCATCGAGATCCGGCAGTTCCTCGAGACGCGCGATTAACGACTCCACCTGGCGCACCGTCTCAGGTCCCAGCATCTGCACCGAATTATCCGAGAACTTCGCTGCGAGCTCGTCATATGACAAAGGCCGCTGAGGCCCCCCACGGTTCGTCAAGACCTCCTCAACCATTTCCTCGCCACTTCGCAAACGCACGCGCAGAACCGACGGGAATTGATTCGGAAAGATCTCACTGCATCGGTCATCGGCCGACACGCTCACCAGTTGCATCAACTGACGCCTGCGCGGATCACGCGCGAGTTCATCGGTGTAGTCACCTAAACCGACTTCGAGCCCGCCGCCGCCCAACAGTCCCGCAACCACCGCGTAGGGGCCACTGAACTGCGCCATGTAACCGGTCTCGGGTTCACGCTTCACTTCGATCGGTTCACCAAGTGTTCGCACGATCGGCGCCGCAACACCCAATTCAATCGACTCGATCTCGTTGAGATCGATGCCACGTCGACGGATCGCTGAGGCCGCGTCAATCACAGTGTGGGTGAAGTGATTTGCCGGGTAGGGCTTGAAGAAGATATCCGGGACGGCCCACTCAATGCCAAGTCCTTCGGAGATCGCCGCGGCGTTGAACTGACCGTGTAGCCACGCCTCGAAGAAACCGAAGCGACCCTCGAGCACGGTGGGGGGTCCAGTAAAACCATGGCGCACCAACTGTGCCGCTGATACCCCGGCGTGGGCCGCCCACCCACAGTGCATTCGCTTCACCGTGCCACCGGTCCGATTCGACTCGATGATGCCCGACGCCATCGAGGCCGCGACCCCCAACGAGTGCGTGACCCGCTCGGCGTCAAAACCGAACAATATGCCAGCCGTGACGGCGGCACCGAGGGCCCCGCAGATCGACGTTGCGTGCTGACCGTGTTCGAAGAACACCGAGTTGTGCGACTCCTCGTCGTAGCCGGCCATCCCCAGTCGAACACACACCTCCAGCCCGCACGCGATGGCAGCGATGGTCTCTTGGCCGTTGGCCCCCGCGAACTCGGCGACCGCGAGTGCAGCGGGAATGATGGAGGCACTCGGGTGAAGCACTGACGGTAGATGCGTGTCGTCGTAGTCCAGCGAATGCGCCAGGACGCCGTTCATGAATGCCGCCATCGACGCGGGGAACTGCAGACTCATCCCAATCGCGTGCGCCTGCCCGCTGCCACCCTGTTCGGCAACGAAAGCCCGCGCGCTCTGGCTGGTGTCTAAAGACGATGCGGCGACGCAAATGCCGAGGATGTCCAGCACTCGCTTGCGGACACTGTCCACCACGTCATCAGGGAGACGATCAAAGGTGTTCGCGGTGGCGAACTGCCCGATCTGCTGGGCGAGAGTGAGATCAGTCACGCGGCACCACCGCAAGCGGCCGCACAGGAGATCCGGTCGCTCCCACCAGATTAAGTGGAATGAGCACGAACGTGAACTCATGGACCTTGGCTGCCGCAATTTCATCGAGATCAAGGGCCTCGATAATGTAGATGCCACTCTCCACCAACAGCACTCGATGCGCGGGCAGGACTGAGTGCCCCCCACCCGGCGCCAACCTCTCAAACGCAATCGTGTCGGCGCCCGCCGCGAAGGCGCCCCGATCGACCAGCCATCGAGCACTTCGCTCGCCCACTCCCGGGACCCCGCTCTCCTTGCCGACGTAGGCCACGGCTCCCTCGTCGAAGTACCGACCCCAACCACTTCGCACCAACACGACGTCGCCTGGTTCAACTTCAATCCCTTGATGTTCGACGGTGAGGTCAAGATCGTCGGGCGTGATTTCGTAGCCGGGCGGACACGTCACCAAGCCTTGGGCACCGGGCACGTCGAGCAGGACACCTCGGCGGATCATTGGGGAAATGGTGTGCACACCGTGTTCCATGAATTTCCCACCCACCATGGCGTCTTGGGTGTCGGCACCACCGTGCAATTTCCCTTCTTGCGACACGTGCGCGAGCGCGTCAATGTGTGTGCCGACGTGCGTACCAGTGACGATCAGATCGTTCGCTGCTGAACCACCATCGGGGCGCATCATGTCGCCGTGCCGCCGAGGATAGGAGTGCGAATACTGTGGATGGTTCGGTGACTGCGGCATACCTTGAAACATTGGTCGACCCAGGTCGAAGATTCGCAGACCACCCCTCAAAACTTCTAGCATCTGGTCACTCACCGCACGGCCCCCACTTCACGTAGATGCTCAACCTCTGAAAATGACAGCCCGAGGTCGCGGCTAAGAACCTCGTCAGTGTCCGCACCCAGCGCACGGCCGGTGAATCGAATCCGACCCGGGGACTGTGACATGCGCCACATGACGTTGTGCATCAATACCGGACCGAGTTCTTCGTCTTGCACCTCGGTGAGCATTTCCGTCTGGCGAATATGTACGTCCTCTACGATGTCACGGGCGTCATAGACCGGAGCGATTGCGGCCTCCGCCTCCGTGAACGCTCGCAAGACCTCATCTCGGTCTCGCGCACCGATCCAGTCCCCGACGTACCGATCGATGAGCTCAACGTGCTCCGAGCGTCCATGGCCGGTGGAGAACCAGGGCTCGTCAATCAACTCGGGGTGACCCACTAAGCGCATCACTCTGTTAGCGATCTGTTGTGCGCTAGCGGACACCGCCACCCACGATCCGTCCTTGGTCCGGTACGTGTTGCGAGGCGCATTATTCGTCGACCGATTCCCGTGGCGGCCTTCGATCTCGCCGGTCTGCTGGTAGACGGTCGGCGCTGGCCCCATCACCGCCATGATCGGCTCAAGAATACTGATGTCGATGACTTGGCCAACGCCCGAACTCACGTCGCGATGCCGGAGCGCCATGAGTACAGCCGACGACGCCGCGATTCCACAGATGCTATCGGCCAGACCAAAAGAAGGCAGCGTCGGCGGCCCCTCAGCGGTTCCCGTCATGTGGGCAAACCCACTCATCGCTTCGGCGAGAGTTCCGAATCCCGGCCGCTTGGAATAGGGTCCGGCTTGACCAAAGCCGGTCAGACGCAAAAGGACCAACCTCGGGTTCAATTCGTGAAGAACGTCGGGGCCGATGCCCCATCGTTCGAGTGTGCCAGGGCGAAAATTCTCAACCACCACATCAGCGGTTGCCGCCAACTTCAAGAAAACCTGCGCCCCTTCCGCCATGGAAAGATCGAGTCCGATCGTTCGCTTATTGCGGCTGATCTCCTTCCACCACAACGAGAAGCCGTCCTTCTGGTGGCCGTGGCCACGCATGCCATCTCCCGCCACCGGATGTTCGATCTTGATGACATCAGCGCCGAAGTCTCCAAGGAGTTGGCAACAGAGCGGCCCCGCCAAGATGGTGGACGCATCAATTACTCGAAGCCCGGCGAGTGGCGGGCTCAACTCATTATCCATAACCACTTGTTCCGCTAGATGAAATGCCCTTTCCGCTAATCATACCAATTGCAATCATGATTGCAAGGCCGAAAGCTCCCGGCGAACAAGATCCACCGGCCCGAAGCCATGTCATGACCGTCGCGAACCTTCGCCGAAGCCCCGAGAACGTCAGCGGTGGCGTGACCCGACCAAGTTCGCCCCGCCAGCCTCAATCAAAGACTCGCCGTAGGGCAGCGGAGAGCGTCGCGACGCCGCCGGTCTCTAGGGTCCGAATAGCGCCCAAGAGGTCGTCGCCACGTTGATCGGAGACTCGCGCGTGAAGTACGCGTCTCGGCTTCGAAATCACGTCTGGGTCATCCAGTGCGTCAAGGCCGTCTCCTCTCGGTGTCAGCGTATCGGCGTACAGAATTGAGTTTCCGCTGGAGACGAGCGTTATGCGAGCCGGGCGCCCGACCGGGTAGTGACGGTCCAGTTCGTGACTATGGCGCACTTCAACGCACTTTGCGACGCGTCGCACGCGCTCATCTTCGAGCCATCGAGCGTCAAAACTTGTGTTGTCGAAGTACCCCGACACCAGTGCGACGGCGACCGTGTACGGAATACTAAAGCGCGCCGCGAGGTCGTTCTGGGGTTCCGCGTTGTCAAAGACAGCCGCCGCGCCATTGGTCTCGACCAGGACCGATTCGATTTCATCGCACGTCCCCGTCCACTCTCGAAGAATGTCCTCCATCGCGTCGTTCACCCCGTGCAAATGCGCGCACGTGGGGTGCCTCTTGATGTAACCACTCAACACCTCGTAGTCGGGCCAATGCTCTTGTCCACCCGGGGCACCATGAAACAACGATGGTTCAAACGAACGTCCGGACCACTTTCCGAAGTGTCCCTCGAGGGTCCCGACAGGAGCTCTGAGCCCACCATCAGCCATCGAACCCCAGAGCACCCCGTGGTGCGCACCCATTCCCAGAAAGGCGTGCTGCACCGTCGCCCCATCAAAGACGCACGCGGCATTCGGCAGGAGTGGCATGCTCGCCGCCAACTCTATAGCGGCTTCGATTGTATCGGGCGATCCATCGCTCAATAGATGAGCGACGCCGACCGCCGCTCCGATGGTCCCCCAGGTGGCGATGTCGTGCACCCCATCGGGCGTGCCGCCCATGGCCATCCCAATCCGTACACCGACCTCGTACCCCGCCAACACTGAGGACAGCATCTGGGTGCCCGTTGATCCGCGTGCCTCGGCGACCGCGAACACGGCGGGGACCACGTGCGACGCGGGATGTCCGCGCCCCAAACGATGTCCGTCCTGAAACTGTTCAGCGGCCACAGAGAACCCGTTCAAGAGCGAAGCCATCGCCGGGTCCGTTCGGTGGTCCGAACCAATCACCGTACACGGCCCACTGCCCTCAGACAACGCGTCACGAGCACGCACGATCTCGGAGCGATGACACGCTGAAACAATAGAGGTCAACACGTCCGCGACTAGAAAGGTCACCCGCCGCTGAACCGACTCCGGAGCGGTTTCGAATCGTGTACGCGCAGCGACTCTCGCAAGTTCGCCAGCGGCCGAGGGCAGCGGGCTCATGGGACGGTTCTTAGACCATCCGAGCCAAGAGTGTGCCCCATCTTCAGCGACATGCGATTGACGGCCGCCACCAAGTGTTCCGCGCACACGTCAATCTCGGATTCCATGCGATCCGAGGGCCCGCAGACACTCACCACCGCAATGGGATAGTCGCGATAATCGAGAATTGGTGCGGCCACTGAACTCGCGCCCGCTTGCCGCTCACCAAACGAATGTGCCCATCCGCGATTCGCAATCTGCTCCAATTCTCGACGCAGTTTGCGCCGATCGGTTACCGTCGCTGGCGTCACCTTGCGCAATGGCTCTCCGAGGTAACGATCTATTTCTTCGTCAGGGAGAAACGCGAGGAATGCCTTCGAGGAGGCCCCAGCGTGCAATGGGTAGGGGACGCCGATCTGCACCGACATCAGGACTTCGCGATCAGGGGTCACCTGATCTACGTACACACGGCTCGCGTCGGTTCTCACTGACAGGGTCGCCGTTTCATTCGTGAGTTTGGAAAGACTTACCAATTCCGGTACGGCGATCGTGCGGGCATCCAACTTGTTCAAGTAGGTCAGTCCCAGACTCATGATTATTGGGCCTAGTGCATATCGGCGCGAAACGGAATCGAACTCAACGATTCCCTTATTGCGAAGCGCCGACAGGATTCGGTGCACCACTGCCTTAGAGAGGCCCAGTTCATTGGCGATTTGGGTGACACCCAGTTTCGGCGCTTTCGAACTGGCGAACAAGAGCAGAACGTCCGCGCCACGCTCCAAGGACACGGAGGAGTTTCTGGTGGTCTGTCTATTGGATGATGTCGTCACGCCCCACCACCTTTTCCCGAACCCTCAATTAACACAAATGCAGCACCCGCTCTGACGAGACGCGACCGTCGCGACTCAGGAGCAAGACTAACGGCAACGGGGCGAAATGACAGGTGCCACTTACCGCCCCGCCCAATCAAATCCGATACCAGTGCAGCGTCCTCGCTGGGTCAGAATCTACCCGGCGAGGACGCTGCATCAAGACACTTCTCTGCAGTTCTACAACTTTCCCTGGGATACGCCCCAAGTCTTTGCGTAGCCCACTATGTACGAGTTACCGTAGCCCCGGCCCGACACCGCTTTCGGTGCCCCGGTCTGGCCCACGTTTGCCGCGTCAATGACCCGAGTATTCATTACCTCATTACCAGGCTTCATCTTCAACATGATCCTCATCAGGTCGTCGAGCCCGGCTGCCGCCACGTCTGACGTGTTCTCGCCAACGTCCATGGTGATTATGTTGGTCGGGCTCTTCGAGATGAGATCAACTACCGCAGGCGTCCCGTTGAAGCTCGCCACGTGGATCTTGCCGACTTTTCCCGCGGCGGTGATGGCACCGTCCACGCCGAGGATCGCCATACTGTCGAAAACAGGAAGGATGTAGTTCAATCCCGGGGTACCAGTGATGGCACCTTGCACGGTTGACTGCAACTGCGTTGCCCAGTCCACGGGGTTGACGTTCACTGAGGACACCTTGCAGGCCGGACACGTTGCCTTCAGCTCATATGCCATACCCTGCTGAATAGAAGCGGAGGAGACATCGGCGTTCGAAGTCACTTCAAGGATGTTCGCGTTGCCCTTTGTCTGCACGACCGCCCAGGCGGCCATGAGTTCTCCGGAAAGGTAGAACGGTGCGTAGGCGTAGGCCGCAACATAGGGAGCCGTTGGCTGACCCACATTGCGCTCACCGGTGTCAACCGTGGGGATGCCCGCCGCCTTGGCGGCTCGAATCTGAGGCGCGAGTGTCGCCGGGTCAATCCCACCCTCCAGGTCAATGGCATTCACCTTGTCAGCAATCGCCTGATTCATACCGGCGACCTGCTGTGACTGCGCCTGCTGATTCGGGTAGTCGATGTATTTGATGCCCAGTGCCTTGGCATAGGACGCCATCACCTGGTCAACTGTCTCGACGAACGGCACTGACGAGTTGGCGGGGATGCTGAAGATCGTCTTGCCCTTCAACTTCGCGACATTGATCGATGGCCCTGGTGATACAAACCCCGGGTTGCCTAAGTACTTATTGATAAGCGCTCGTGCTTTGGCCACGCCGGCCGCCTTGGAGACGGCGCTTGCGCCCGCGCTCGGCACGACCACCGACGCCATCAAGCCCACGAGCCCAATCGACACCCCTGCGGATAAAAAGTTCCGCACTCTATTCTTCTTTGACATTGAATCTCCCTTTTTTATTGAAACGCTTGACTGTGCTGCTCTTCTCATATTCCCTCCATTAAATCAGTGCGGAATCTTGCGATTTAGTCACCCCGGCGTAGCGGGGCCAAAATCTTCATGCGGTTTTGCCACGCAATCGATGTCTACGTGTCTTGACGGTGAAACTTGATAAGAGAACCGCAATCACCAGAGCGCCACCGTAGAAAAGTTGTTGCACGAAGCTCGAGATCCCCAACATGGCGAGACCTTCGATTCCAGTCGTCAAGAAATACACCGCCACCAACGTGCCCCAAGGGTTAAAACGACCGGGATAAAGAACGGTGGAACCTAGGAACACTGCAGCGAAAGCTGGCAAAAGTAGTGAATTTCCGGCAGAGGGGTCGGCCGAACCGCTCGTACCGACGTAGACAATTCCCGCTAAAGCCGCCAGTACGCCCGCGGCGACAAAGGAGAGCAGACGGATTCGCTTCACCCGCAGACCGCTGAGGCGTGCGACCTCACGGCCCTTGCCCACCATGAGCGAACGACGACCCGGTGGCGTGAATTCGAAGAAATACCACAAGATCAATGCGATGAAGATGAGGTAGTAGAACTCAAGTGAGAGGCCAAAGACCCGTTGGACAACCACGGCGTTCACGAGCGAGTTCGACACGCCGCTCACCGCCGTCGAATTACTGATCCACAGCGCGATCCCGCCGACAAAGGTACCGGTACCAAGAGTCACAATAAACGGGTCAATACCCGCTCCCACGCATATCAGACCGTTGACCAGACCAACAATCGCCCCAATGAGAACCGCAATCGATGCCGCCGCCAAAACAGACCAACCATGATTGACGTTCAGCACCGCCACGACCATGCACGACAACGTCAGTACACTGGCGACCGATAAGTCGTAGTCACCGGCGGTCAGAGGGATCAGCAGGGCGAGAGCCAGAATACCGAGTGGGGCTTGCGACGCAAACAGCGTAGTGAAATTCGCCGTAGTGAGAAATTCGGTTGGCCGGGCTATGCCAAAGATCACGATGGTCACAATCCACACGAAAACCACACCGAAGCGTCGCATCACGCTCACACCAGAGTCCCGACGGGGACTCACCCTTCCAGCCAACTCCTCTTCAAGCGGACGCGCATGCGCGTCACTGCCACTCATAAGGCCGCTCTCCGCGTCGCTGATGTTCCTTGCCTTCGATCCGCACGTTTCCCCTCTGCACCGCGTTTGGAAGTATTCCTATGAACGGAACACGTGTTCCTTAGGAAGGTTTTAACATGAATCTAGAGTTCGCGCAAGGTAGTCCATACACCTCTGAACTGGGTGGCAACCGACCTCAGCGGCCAACTCGATGACGGTGCCACACGAGCGCCGTCCGTTCCTCCCGTTGGGTGAGGAAAAGTGGCGGGTCTTCAGGCCCACGGTCGTCCGCGCGTGGATGGACTTCGGTTCTAGCCACAGCCTTGAAATGGAAGGGATTGACCATGATCGCCACGTATCCGCCTGGGTTTCTCGGAGAGACTCCGCTGCATTTTCCGACGGTTGTTGTACACCCGTTCCGATTGAAGTTGTACAGCGATTCCGACGTAGTTGTACACCCCGGAAGGTCGTGACGCTGGCTTTGGCGTGAGTGCGAGGGCACCGACAACGCTCTTTGATTAGTCCAATAATCAGAGGAGTCGCCGGTGCCCCGTCCCCATCAAACCATGCGCAAGGTCCGCGAGATACTTCGACTCCGCTGGAGTGAGAAATTAAGCCTGCGTGACGTGGCGACCGCACTCGCCATGCCCCACGCCACGGTGGCGCTCTACGAAAGGCGCGCGCTCGACGCCGTCGAGGCCATGCTCTTTGCGCCCACCCCCGAGAAGGTGACGCGCGAGCAACCCGACTTCGCCTATCTCCAGCGAGAACTGCGCCACAAGGGCGTCACCTTGCAGCTGCTCTTCGATGAGTACCGTGAGGTCCACCCCGACGGTTACGCCTACAGCCAGTTCTGCAAGCTCTTTCGCCAGTGGCGGTGCCACATCGACGTCGTCATGCGCCAGGACCACCTGGCGGGCGAGAAGCTCTTCGTCGACTTCCCCGGACTCACCATTCCCATCTACGACGAGGCGACGCTCGCGGTCTCGTTTCGCGCCGAACTCTTCGTCGCGGTGCTGGGCGCGTCGAACTACTTCTTCTGCGAGGCGCTGCGCAGTCAAGAGCTCGAGCACTGGGTGAACGCCCACGCGCACTGCTTTACGTTCTTGGGCGGTGTGC
>Ga0307375_10005891_pt1 | contig 11415 bp, 12 predicted proteins | sample TR1MG_FD_202531 | JGI IMG/M metagenome (GOLD analysis project Ga0307375, IMG submission 202531) | Soil microbial communities from Risofladan, Vaasa, Finland - TR-1 | ecosystem: Environmental > Terrestrial > Soil > Coastal area > Acid sulfate soil | place: Finland: Risofladan, Vaasa | collected...
CCACCCATTCCGAAAATAGAAAGTATTCCATTGATGATGTTCCCACCAATCTCTGCAACACCCGATGCAATTGCCCCGATTCCAATGGCCATTTAGGTTATCACTCCCGGTAGACCAACAATTGATGCTGGTGCCCCCGCTGTGTGGGCTAGCGTTGCACCAGTGGATGTGACAAGGCCACTTGTTGCATAGGCGTGAATCGCATCTGCAACGTCATCTGCCATCGATTGAATGTTTGCTTTGGCAGTCGCATCTGATACATCGTCTTTTCCGAGCGCTGCGGCTAAGGCAACTTTTAATCCTGGTAAGGCTGCACTTAATGGCATTTGTTCCTCCTAGTCTGTTTTACTATTGGCACTTTTAAAAGTTGCCAATATGCCCTGTAAAGTAGTCATTGCGGTCTTCACTGCAAGTAATGACGCAGCATTCTGTCCAGGTGAGCCTGGTAAAATGCCCGCTATTGAAGCGGTTAAATAAGTATCCCACCCTGCTACAAGAGTGTCTCCTAAAAGTATTGGCTCTGTCCCCGCCCCAAGAATTTGAAAATCGTCTAAGAAAAATATCTTACCCTGATTATTTTCTGCTTTTACCGTATCGCCTTCAATGATGAAACTATTGTCATTCGCGTACAGTTCAAATTTCTTATTAGCCTTGGTAAATTTCATTCTTAAATCCGAAGTTCCGTCTGTCCCATAACTATCAATTTCATAATCACCATTGCCATGGAGTTTGATGATAGAGCCAACCGCATCTGGATTCTCGATCACACCGTCTTTATCTTTTCGTCCAAGATGAGCAACTGTATAGTTTGAATCCTTATCTATTTTGACTTCGATACCCAAAAACTCATCCTTGTCGAAATCACCGTCTGCTTTAGAGGACTTTTTGTAACTTGAATGTCTTGGGTGTTCGTCAGAGCCAATAATGATTGGATAGTCTTCATCACCATTCAGAAACAAGACGTAAACGAATTCGTGGTCTAAATTTTCACTGAACACAGATGCATCTATCTTATTTTCTAATGACTTCTTGGGTATATTCCTAGTTTTCTCTGAGTAATTATAGATTGCTCCACGATTCCTTAGGTCCGTTACCCCAGGGACATGCCTACCACCGATATTCACTATGAATTCTATACGCGCCCTGCTCTTGCTCCTCGGATCTTCCGGGTAGACAATATCTATTACGGTTCCTTTTTTGAGTTTAAAATTATTGAAATGTTGACGATACCCGCCTCTTTGTTTCGATGGTACATGTGCTGGTATTGGTGCTCCATCTCTCGTATATCGCATTACCTATCCCTCTTAATCTCTTTATTTTTTGTTTCTGTTTTAGAAATATATGCAGAATCGAATGCGCTATCAATTGTGCCATTGTCAGAGATATCAGTACCAAGTCCAACATCTATAAATATATTTGAATCTTTTGTTTTAAATTGCCCATGAGTAACTGTAAAAACAGTCTTCCACATGTTTGGGAAACTCCATTCGTGTTCGTATCCCTGGATATAAAAAATCTTTTTTGGATTTTTCGAACCAGCGTCTGGAAGAATGATGAGAGCCTTGCCTAACTCAGCCTCTAACACGCCAGATGTTTCAATAGTGCCTGCCTCATATAAATGATTTGCAAAGTTTTGATCATAAAGTTGGACCATGAACGCTTTCCACAAGTTTGTTTCTCTGTTTGGTTCAGTTCCAACTGACTTATTTGTGGCTCTATCAAAATCAAATTGCCTATGCATCTTCTTAAGCCCATATCTATTGATGGATTCCGCTATCGCAAATGGATTTCCAATCCTCCCATCCTTCCTTACATGGGCATAAATGCTTTGATTATACTGAATGTCCCTATTTGAGACGAGCCAATAAAGGTTAAATCTAGAATGATCATCTCTACCAAGATTTTCTGATGTGATTTCGGCCTGAGAGATTTCAATAAAACTTTCGTCTGAAAAATCTTGAAAAGTTTTGAACTTGCCATTCAGTGCCTTTTTTACATCCTTCTCTTTAAAAAATTGATCGTCAAAAAATGGAGTATTGAGCGGGCGCGGCCTTAATACGACAGTCGGCCTTGCCGTACCATCCGATGCCCTTACTAGCTCTAAGAATAACTCGTTCACGATATCATTAGATGACCTTTGAAGGTTCTCCCAGAGGTTCCCGTTATCTTCGGCGGAAATCACATTCCTATCCCTGAACCCAGGCAGATTCGGCTCAATATTCCTCGATATGATATCGTAGAATACTGGCTGGTTCTCGTTTAATACGAAACTTCTTGGCCCTTCTTCAAAACTTCTTAGATCAAATAGTTTTGACACCTCAACTGGAATTTGCCACTGGCCAAGTGCTCCTGTCTTTTCTTTACCAAAGTTTGCTCCAGGTCCTAGAAAGACATCTAATATCTGATTACATTGCTTTGATGGATTACCCGTAAGTTCTATCCCGGCTGTTGAGATTGAGATATCAACGATAGAATCTTGGATAGCATACGGATCATACCAAATGTTTAAATCTTCAAATACTTTCCCAAAATTTCTACCTGAAACGTCATATCTTAACTCTATCTTGTCGTCGTCTTCGTTTCTTTCTAGGTTCCTAGAAATCCTATCCACGTTCCCAAGCATGACAATATTCCTAGTTGTAATTGGGATATTCGCCTCTGAGCCATTGAAAAAATAAATAGCCACCCAGTCCCCTGGGCTTATTTTTTGTTTCCAGTTCTGGGTTGGGGTGAGTGATAGGTTGAACGTGGCAGACGGGCTATCAAGCGATTTTGAAATTCGACATGAAAGGATCTCTTCCTCTACGATAAAACGATCCGTTTTTAAAACAGTTTTTGGATCAAACTTGGCTCTTAAATTTGACGACCTGCCAAAATTTTGCTTTAGATAATGGAAAAATACAGCCCGACAATAAGAGGTCCTAGATGCGGGCAGCCTATCTGAGATATTGAACTGTCCGAATAGAGGATTTTTTCTTGCCCCTTGTTCTGTCCTTGGAGATGGTGTCGTCTTGGCCACTAATCAGTTCCCGTTTGAATATTGTCTTGTACTTTCGCACCAGAAGGCTGAACACGATTGTTTTTGGATTTTCTGGTAGCCATCGCCTTAATATGACCCCTGGTTTCTGCATCAAAACTTACTTCTAATGGTTTCGTAGTGCCGGTACCATTCCCACCGCCCATTGAGTAAGGGGCAGACTGAGCCACTGCAATAGCTTTCTTTTTCTTTATTTCACCAGAGTAAGAAGAATATTTTGCACCCAATTCTTCAGGTGACATTCTTTCATCAGCGGAACCGCCCCTTGCAAGCATGGTGGGTATCGCTGATAGGCTCGCCCTAATGGTTTTGCTCGGATTCATCAGCATGTCCATTGGGCTCATTCTTTCAAAACTTTCACCAAACTCTTTTGATTCTGTTTCATCGCCCCTTACCATCTTTATCAATGAATCAGCAATCGAAGCGACTGGTCCGACAAGTTGGCCACCGATTGTCTCGTTAAGAGCAGACATCGTACCTTTTAAATTTGCCAACTCCGAATCAACACCCTTAAAAGTGTCATTCAGCCTCTCCTGTGGAGTTTTAGCTCCTTCTTTTAGAGCCTTTTTGTCTACCGCATCAAGAGGAATCCCCTGTTTCCTTTTCGCAAAAATATCCTTCGCAGCACCGAAATCAAGACCAGTGGCAGATTGGAATCTTATAAGCTGCTCATCACCGCTCATACCGGCCCCGCCCTTTATAATTCCATCGATCATATTGTTAATTAATTCGCCAGATCCTATCGTAAGAGCCTTCCTTGCACTTTCAAATTCAGGCCCTAGACCCTCAAGCCCAGTATTCCCCTTCTTAGATCCGCCAAAAAGTCCCGCCCTTCTCCTCAGTTCTACAGATGCCGGAGACATATCATCCCCACCTGCGGATCGAATTGCCCTTGCAGCCATTGCCTCTTGAAATCTGTCACCACTTTGGAATGTTTGATTTAATGTCTGAGCCGCCCTTGCCGCTCTTGCGGGATCAGATTTAAAGAAGTCCATCGTCGATAAAGCACCTGCAAATCCAATCAGTGAAGATTCATCAATATTCACACCCTCAGATAATTGGCCGAGGCTTTGTGTCATTGATTGTAAAAATTCAGTGACTCGACTGCCACGTAACCCCGCTTCAAACGCTGTAGATTGGGTCTTCTCAAAGACCTTAGATTCATCGCCACCAGCGCGTCTTGTGGCTCCTATCAATGCTGCCTGAGTGTCAGATGTTACCCCGTGCATTCTTTCAGCTCGTTCACCTTCAGTGAGCATTCGATCAATCTCGCTCTTATCCATGTTTCTGCCAATTTCACTGGCAATGGATTGCGTTCTCTGCCTCCTCTCACCTTCTGTGAAACCCAATGCACTTCCAGTTGAGCCCACTTCCCCACCTGTGAGCGCCCTTACCTTCAATCTTTCTTGTGCAATCTCCATTTGACGATTCAAAATTGCAGTAGCGCCAGCGCCACCTAATAGAAGTGAAATTGCCTTCCCACCACCAGGAATAAGATTCGCAAGTCCAGCAAGCCCACCACCACCACCTGACTCACCACCGCCCTTTCCCCCCGGTGTACCGCCACCACCGCCTATTTGGGATTGGACTGCCTGAATAGATTTCAGCCGCCTTTCGTATTCAGACAATGTAGAGAGTGCTTTTTTTAAATTGGCTGGATTGAAAGCCTTGTCACCGGCTTCACCCATCTTTTTAAGTTTATCTTGAAGCTTGGCAATATCCGCCTCTGTCGACTTAGCGGCCTCGCCCAACTCTTTCATCAATGATTCTTTAAGAGACTTGGAGAAGGATGGATCAACCTTCGTGGAACCGATACCGGATAGGAGTTTTTTGGCCTCTTCTACCTTTTGTTTGAGGCCTTGGACATCTGCAAGAAGCTGGATCTTTGCTGGACCTGCCATTTTTACGCTCCAAACAGATCATCAAACTCATCTGCATTTTTAATCATTGCCTTTTTCGTTCTAGACCCTGGTAGCCCTCTACCAATACTGTCTAAAATCGCCTTCTCTTCCTTCTCGTCAATTTCTTCATTTGACTGGTATTTTGAAATGTCTATCTTATTTCTATCAAAAAACTTCTTATAAGTTTTCTTCATATCATCTTCGTACTCTTCAGAAATTTCAAAATCACCTTCTTCAAATCTACTACCCGCACTAGAAAACATCTTATCCGCTTCTGTCGGGTTCTCTTCGTAATAGTCCTCTAGCATTAAAATTATCAGCTCTTCAGTCCAGTGGTCTTCGTACTGTTTGCTTGGTATTCGGTACTTCTTTCTCCACCACTTCTCAAGACGCCCTTTTTTATCTCTGACATTCGAGATAGCAATCAGATGCAAATTGTCACTGTTGTACGGCTTCTGCGTGTTTATTAACGCTAGCGACTGGTCCATTTGTTTCCTCTAATTGTTTTGGATCTCCGCCTATTTTGTCAGCCCATTCTTTTTCAAAATTTACACATTTTTCATACATTTCAATGATGATGTTTGTATCGTAAAGGGCACCGCCGAAATCGCAGTCCTTCCACCAGTCAGGGTATTTTCTTAGGGTAAATCTTAGGTGGGCTATCGCAGTATTAATGTAATTGGTTACGGGATCAATCGTGCTTAGATCCCCGTTCAGCCGCGACTTCATTACTTCTATTGCATTGCGTTCTGCTATTGTGGGGCGTTTGTAAAGGAAGGTTCCAACCCAATTCAATCCAGTTTCTTTTCCAACAGACTGGAGGATTATTTCCTTCTCCATCGAAGGAAGCGCATATCTTTTTTCCATCTAACTACTCCGGGGTCAATCTAACCGTTTCTATATAGAAACTAAATTTAACTTTAATTCGCTTCGTCGCTTGCTTTTCTGCCTTTGAAATTCCACGTTTCAGTCATAAGTCCCCTTGCGTCAACCGTTGTTTGTCTTGATTCTAGTTTGACGCCTTCCATTAATAGGATGACTGCATTTGAAACTCTATCAATCACCTCTGCCGTGATTTCACCAGAAGTGAGGATGTCTTCTAGTCGTGGCATAATTTTAAGCTGCTTCACCGATTCGTTCTGTACTCGGAAAGTCTGGCAAGAAAGGTCCACACGGTATCCAACCTCTGCGTGTTCAACCGTCTCTAGTCTATCCAACACATTCACCTCTTCTAGCTGAATGGTTTCATTGAAACTACAATTTGAAGCACGGGCAACTGCGACACCATTAAGTCTGAAAATCGCCTTTGGCCCCGTCATTACTTGAGAACCCATGAGTTTAACCCTCCGTTATTACGCGCTCTGTCTTATGTCAGCGAGATAGATCGTTGGAAGAATGAAATCTACACCCTGAACCGGAGTGACAGAAACATTCACGATTGCAGTATTCCCTTGGAGTTCCACTCTTAAATTCTTATATCCAAGGCCATCATTCAAATTGTCGCCTACAATGATCTCTTCTTCTAGATATGTAGACATTCGATTCCGAATGAAATTGGCAATCGCCTCTGCCGTCCCAGTTCTGGCTTTCGTACCAATAAAAACTAAATCCAAATTAAACCTGAGGTCAAAGGCTACGAACCCAGCCGCCTCTACAACCGAAATTCGATTGTAAACGAAATTAGAATCCCGCCCGTAGGTGGTATTGCCCACTGTCCATCTATGACCGCCTGTATCAAGCGGCTGAGTGAATAGAATGCCCGCTTCGATCATTTCGTTCTTATTCTTGTTTGGGGACCATGATCCGTCTAAAACTCGGACGTCGTTCACGTTCACAAGCTTTTTAGTTATTGGTTCACCCACTGGAGATCCCGCCTGCATCCCAGCAGCGAGGCACCCAAGAGCCCATGGATCTTGCCAAACAAATTCGGAGTTTCGATCCAATACTCTGGCCTGTTGCCCGGTGATGGAAACGAACGCAGTGTTTAATGCACGGGATGCATCTTTCAATTCGTCCTTAGTACCTAATTTAGAAACATATCCGTTTCTTTCAGAACGCCCGTCAGTGGACCATCTGTCTTTTACATGGTTGGCAAGTAGGGTGTTTACCGAATCAATCGATACAGCGCCCTTATCTTTAGAAATAAGGGACACTACAATGTTAAGCCGCTCCTCTTTAAAGGCTTCGAATCCATCGGCCCAATCTGTGTTCGTAACACCAGGGCCATCTGACGCACCAGAGAATAATTGTGCCGAAGCAAATGGCTCGATAGCTCTATAGAAATTATCATTCCGAGTAGCTACAGCGAACTGACTAAACGTGTTGATTTGATCCACCAAATCAAAAACGTCTCGTTTCAAAACGCCAGCGACATTGATGACTTCCAAGTCATCGTAATAATCAAGCTGATTAGCATTCCTAGCCGGATCTTGTAAGAATAGGACCGATGCGTCATAGGCCACATTTGCATCTATCTGCGCCACTAATTCGCTAAGGGTAAATTTATTTTTACCTTCCGCATCCTCTAAAACGATATCCAAGTTGTCAGCTGGAACGCCAGCTACAACCGTTGTGAGCTTCAATTCGCCAGCCACCCTTTTCACATCAAGCAAACACGAAGTGCCAGCACCTACGTATTTAATACTGAGGACCTCTTGCCCGCCTAGCTCAAGGGTTGTCTCTTCTTCACCTGACTTTTCAAACAGAATGATTCGAGATCCTTTTTGCCCTCGATCCTCACCTGTAATCCCAACAATCGTATCGATTGTAGATACCGGGTCAACCTGGACATACCCATAGTCCAATTCCCCACCTACAACCACTACTGGATCAAGCGTGATTCGAATTTTTAGTGGGCTTGTGACATCGGCTACCGCTATAACAGGCTTTGAGGGGGCCCAGTTTCCAGGCGTGTTCATATCCGCTGCAAGAGCTGCTGTTAGATGAACGCCAGCACCAAGCGTCTCTGTATAAGTATATGTTGTTCCATTCACCTCTAAGACCAGTGTTTCACCGCCAGCAAGAGTAAAAGGGCCGTCAATAGAGCCCAATAAAGTTGCATCTTCATCTGGGACTGCGCCCTCACTCACTAAAGCTGTTAAATTATTTTCATCCGAACCATAGTTTTTACTGCTTAGACTGACGATGGTGTCGCTGCCCGCGTTAAGAAGTGGCAATGTTGATTGACTGCTATTGTTTACTTTATAAACAACAACCTTGCTCGCACCATTAACAATTCTTGGATCGTTTGACGGTGTTAGAAGCAGGTCGAGTGCATCTGCAATCGGGCCTGATTTATATCGTGCCTTGGCATCTTGAATCGCTGTTCGTTCGAGAATATCCAACACTCTAGGTTCGCCACCTTGGGCTTCACCAATTATTCCGACAATGCCGGTCGGTTGAAGTGGGAATCCGGCCAGATTTTCAACAATAATTTTTGTATAAACACCAGGATCAAGCAGGGTAGCACCGTTAAAAGTACGCTTAATAGCCATCTTTCGTTCTCCTTAAAAATCTTTAAAAATATCGTCCCACTGTTTCAATTCTGCCACTCTTAAGCCCTTTGCTTTGGGGTGGACCATCATTGCTTCATGTAAATGCTTCGGAATCTTTCTAACTTTCGCCCAAATCTTAAAAGGGACACCGCTTTGTTTCTCTTTTTCGATCACGCCTAGACGCACCAGATAATCTTTTTTATCCTTCTCTGGCATCTTCGATTCTAAAATCTTTTTAGTTTTGTCGTCTAGGTTTTGGTCTGCAACTGGCTCAACCATTACCTCTTCGGATTGTTCATCTTCAATCTGAACATTATCATCATCTTCCATTTGTTCTTCTTCCATTTTATTCCTCTGGGCAGATGGTGAGACCATTTTCGAGTTTGATTCCGTCTCCGCTAGCTTCATCGGATTCGGACAAATTAAGTCCAAGAATTTTATCCAAAATTGGCATATCGTCTTTTTTGTACTGCGCCATAGTGAAAGTCTGGAAATTAATAAATCTCGAATATACATTATTGGGTAGATATTCGTTAATCCTTGAAATGTCTGTCGCCCTAAAGGTAGTTAATTGTAACCCACGAGTAAGTAGGTCGTCCTTAAACGCACTGAGTAAATAAATGATTAGGTAATAAAGATACTTTACCAAATCGGGTGTTTCAGATGCATGGATACCTATTTGCACGTTGTCAATGACAGGGGCATAGCCTCTCGATTCCCGTCCTAAAACATTCCCGTTTGCATCATCCATTGAATCCACATCGGCAAAATGATCTGATAAGCCCGCTCTTGAAACCTCTTCGTTTGCTTCGAGAAGTTGTATTGATATGGAGGGGAGTTGCTGCGCGATTAACGCGAAGTGTTGAACTATTCTAATTTCATACTTAGAAATGTAATCAGAAATTTCATCTATTTTCTTCTGTCCGTATCGGGGTGCAAGCCAGGGGGCTAGTAGCTGTCCAAAAACTCTTCTGGGGGCCTCTGTATCGCTTTTAAACCAATCTATACCGGCTCTGAGAACGGTTTCTAAGACAAAATCTGTGGGGAATATCCCAAGAAATTCTGGTGGGCAAATATTTGGGGACGGGTAAGATAATCGATTGGTATTTATCCTATCTGGATCGATTGATGGCCCAAAATCCACCCCGCTCATTTACGCCCCCATTATTGATTTGATAACCTTGCCCAACTCATTATCCACCCAATCTTCTACAAGTGGTAATAAATTCGCACCCGTAATGCCAGGATGAATCCAGCTCGATGGATCGCTCTTTTCTGACATTGTGCGAAATGTCATAAGTGTTGAAGATCCTCTTTGTAACCCGCTCGCTGTGGTTTCTTCTTGGCCCTTCTGAATTCTTGTAAGCCCTCTTAAATAAGGATGCACCGTAGCAGATGTCGGTATTCTTTTTACCGGACCCTCAACCACTCTACTACCAGCCCTTACCATTCGATTTAGACCATGCCTTCTTGCTGCCCATTTCACATGCTCTTGCATGGTGTGGGTTCTTCCCCCACTTGATGGGATGTTCGTGGTTGATGTTTTAGAATGCCTAAAGGGAATGTGAATATACTTGCTACCGTCTTCTGATGTCTTAGCTTTCCCACCGCCAAGCCATCCTGGCCTAACGGTTTTCATATCAAACCCACCCATACCAAATTCAAAATTGTTTGGCATTCTGCCCACTAATTGAATTTCATAAACGTGAGAACTGCCGGACACGTAGGCCTTAAAACTTTCAGCCTGCCTTAATCCATTTATATAATCAGCCCTACGACTGCCCAATCTCTCTTGAGCAAGCCTAATCCAATAAGTTTGAGCACCACTTGCGATCCAAGCGACTGCGTGCTTGAATTTTTCTTGCAGCTCTTTATCGATCTCATTGAGGCTTACCCCAATATCAGCCAGCTTTGCTTCGACACTTATTTTCATGTCGGCTCATCATCAACCGGCTGTCTATTCCCGCTGCGCTGCGCCAAGTAATCGAATCGAATCACAGCTTGCTGAGGCAGATTCACCGGAACGCGGTCTTTCTGTTTAGAAGTCACATGGTAATAACGGTTTTCATGCAGCGTTTCTAAAACTCGAAATGTGGGGAAAACAGGATACGAAACAGAATAAAGGCAAGCTATGTCTGGCCGATTCCCGGTAAGCCATTTTATGTACTGGTCACTTATGATCTTATAATCTACGCCAAATTCATATTGGTTCGCATTGGCATCTACGATTAGGAATGGCGTGTCGCATGAGACATTTATCGGATACCTCAACTTGTCTGTGTCATCATCGTCTTTTTTGATTAGTTCATTGTAGATCGATCCGAAGTCTAAGACCTCAACCTTGTACCAGTAATAAATTCTGAAAGCACTTTGGAGCGTGAGCGTGGCGTCTTTCTCATCCCAAATGCCCTGGACCTCAAGTTTCTTCTCATGCCTGATCGACTGAATAACACCGAAGGTTTCAACGCATTTTTTCTCTAAATCAACCGCTTCATCCCCATTGCAGACTTGGCAGTCTAGGGCATGGTTCGTAGATCCTAGAGCATCTCTATTTGGGCATAGAATAGAAGGGGTTATGCGAAGCCGAATCCCCTGATCGTTTATCAGATTATCCAACTCTGGGACATCTAGATCAACGCGGCCTGGCTTACTGATTCTTTTTGGGTATCGGTTTGGGGAAGCGGGCTTGAACGTCATGCCCTACGTATCGGAAGAAAGTGATCTCAGGCAGAGCACGCCTTATCTGAGATCTGGGACTAGATCATCTCCGCAGTAGCCTCGTAGCAGGGTCCAGAAATTATCTGGTCTCCATCTGGGATGTCTTCTAGTCTAAACTTCAATACTTGCTTATCTAACGGCTTACCTTGAGAGCAGCGGCTACACTTTTTCGGACTCGGTTTCTTCTTTGCCATAACCATCTCCTTTTCTAATAACTATCGTCTCCTCAACATGCCAAACAATCATTGGAGACTCCCATGCCCAA
>Ga0307375_10005892_pt1 | contig 11415 bp, 9 predicted proteins | sample TR1MG_FD_202531 | JGI IMG/M metagenome (GOLD analysis project Ga0307375, IMG submission 202531) | Soil microbial communities from Risofladan, Vaasa, Finland - TR-1 | ecosystem: Environmental > Terrestrial > Soil > Coastal area > Acid sulfate soil | place: Finland: Risofladan, Vaasa | collected...
CAGTGTTACAGTGACTGCCCTGCCGTGTCGTATCCGTGTCGTGGAGAGTTGGATATGTCTTTAAGAAGAATAAGAGGCCCGTTTGTCGGGAGAAGTTGGGCGAGGGGCGCAGAGAGGAGGAGGAGGAGGAGGAGAAGGATGATGAGCGTCTTCTGCAGCTTTCATGGCTTGAGGTGGAAGAGGGCGTCGGTGAGGGTGTTCATGTCGCTCTTGAGGATGTTTGCGAATTGTAAGATCTTCTCCTTGGAGTCGAGTACTTCGATGTTCTGAGTGTAAGGGTTGTAGCGGACGGAGAAGGGGCGGTTGAGGGTCTTGGCGAATTCGCTGATCTTCTTCTTGGCATCTTCGAATGATTCAGTGACGAAATAGACAGGTTGGTATGTGGTGATGGGGTAGGGAGTGACGGCAGCGATGGCGGGGTCGAAGGGTATGAGTTTGGGTTGGCCGGAGAGGCAGTATTCCAGCTCGCCGAATGAGGAGAGGAGTCCCGCGCCGTACGCCTTGACGGAGCCGTTTTCCTTGGTGAGGCCGAATTCAACGGTGAACCAGTAGACGGAGGCGAGTTTAGAGATGTCCTCGTCGGAGGCGCCGAGGGAAGCGAGACCGATCTCCTGCGAGAAGTCGGCGAAGGCGGGGTCAGCGAAGAGTGGGACGTGACCGAGAATCTCGTGGCAAAGATCAGGTTCCGGGGTGTAGAGCGGTTTGGCAGGGTGGCGGAGGTATTGCGTGGAGTGGAAGACGCGGAAGGCGAGGCCGGCGAGGAAGTCGCGAGAGCTGAGCAGTCCGGTGACGGGGCGGAGTCGCCAGCCGGTGCAGTCCTGCAGGAACTCGGAAATGTGTTGCAGTTGCGGCACATTGTCCTCGGAGTAGCCACAGTTGGTTTCGAGGAGCGGTAGGATGTAGCGGTGCTCCTTGCACGCGTGCGTGGTCCACAGCTTGCGCAGCGTGCCGTACACCACTCGCCACACGCCCTCTTCGCTCTCCGTATAGTCCACTTCGGGGATCTTTTCGCCATGTCGGTACTTCTTCGCAAGCGCAGTCACCTCCACTCTGCGAGAGCGGTAGACGGGGTCGGTGGCACCGGGGTGGTCCGACGAGAGCGCCTCACCCATCTGCAGACACTTGTCGTTGATGGCATCCAAATCCTTCGGCTTCCTCGGGAACCACGGGACTAGATTGAACACGAAATAGACACCAACACACAACGCAACAGCACAAAAGAGGCACAAAACACTGGTTAGCACTGCACAGAGGGCACAAGAGGGAGAACACACAAAAGGGAATTGGGGCGGCGCACTCAGCCACGACGACAAGGAACTGGCTCTCCAGCCCTCCATCCATCCTCTAGCAACTCTCCACTACTCGCAGTACGTACTTTCATCCTCAGTAGTCTTCGTTTCAGACAAGAGCGAGATGTCACCAGCACCTGAAGTCTTCAATTCATCGATCACCTTGGCCAGCGCTTCAGGCGAGGCGCTCTCCGCTGACAAAGCCACGAAAAAGTCGTACACGTGATCCGCCGTAATGGAAGGCCTCGATTCAATATGACTCATATTCAATCCATGCTTCTTCAACAACTCAAGCGCACCAGTCAAAGCACCTGGACGATCCTGGAGGCTAAAGATGAGACGACGAGAGCCCTGCTGCGTTTTCGTAGTCTGAACGGGTGCGGTCAGCATTTTGGAAGTCGAAGAAAGTATACCACAGACAAGCAACACAAATCCGCCTTCCTGGATTCGATGTGTAATACGGCCCACTGGAGGCAAGACTATCAACCACGAGCACGTGACGCTTGAGAAGACGCTTCTTAGCAGTCTCATTGGCAGAAAAGAAGGGGCGAACTTTCCAATTCTCCAGCTCTTCGCCAACCGAATTTCCCCATATATAGGATCACACCACCACAAACCACCATCTCCCCTCCCAATGCTGTTCATGTACAGGGTTTGTATTAGATAGATTACAATGTAGAAAAATCCTCATCCTTGTCGCTAGAGTCATCCTTGGAGGTGCCATCATCTGCATCACTTTCCGAGTCTGAACCGGATGGCTGTTCCAGTGGCTTTGGTCCGTCAGGTGTGTCTTGCTCCATCCATTCTAGCTTTTCAGTATCCCACACGAAGACTCTGAGTGGTTCGAACTTGAGGGTGAGTGTGACGAAGGAGGAGAGGAGAGCAGCAGAGAAGGATCGCAAGTTCCTAGACAGTGCGTATGTATCCTTTGTGTTACCAATTTCCTTGACAGCAGAGATGAATTCTTCGAGAGAACGTGTTTTAATGCCGTGAAACTCCTCTAGGACGACAATGTAGCCCGTGGGATGCTCATCAGTGCCTTCCCCAAGATCTGCCAAGCTGCTGCCTTTCGTGACTTGTCCTAGGAATACGCCCTCCGAATGAATAGCAAATCGTGATCTTAGTCTCGGTATGAGGTCGTGGAAGACTCCTCCAGCAAAGAGAGCGAACTTTCGGACCTTCATCTTCTCCACGTCTTGAACCTCGATCTGGAAGGAGTGCTCGACACCATTTCGGTATACCACCAATGTAACAGGAGATCCTACACTTTCGTCTACGAGTTTGTCAAAGAGGTATAGGTTGTTGCCAATCAAAGTGTTGTTGATCTTGTAGATTACGTCGGCTGGTCGTAGGAACTTCTCGCTGTTTCCCTTTGGTACCGTTCTGTCGACTGTGAGTACGTGCTTAATTTCGCTCCAATTAGATCTCAGTTCTTCTACGAGAGGTTTCGGGAACTTGCAGTGTTTGACGACGGTGGAGATGCGTCCCAGGTCCAACTCTATGCCAATCGTTCCTCTCTTGAATCCTTCAGTTCCTACTCGTCTGATCTGCTCCAATGCATCCTTCAGGTATTCGATCCTTAGTTCTATGCTTGTAGTATCGGTTCCTGACATATGAAGTCCAACGACGACTCCGTGATCGTTAAAGACGGGACTTCCGCTCGAGCCGCCGGTTCGATCGAAACTCGTTTGAAACGAATCAGAATGGTTGTCACCGCGATTCACCGCCAAACTCGTCACCACGCCAAACTTGACAGAGTACTCTTCACAATCGTTGTTGCCAATCATGCACACTTCTTGCTGTTCACGCAACGCAAAAGACGCTCCCATTTTGGCTTCCACCAGAGGCCATTCCACTTCCTCTAAGCTCAATTTGACAAATGCAAAGTCGTGCCAGTCATCCGTATACAAGATTCGAGCTTCGCATCGTTCTCCGTTCTCGAAAGTGACTTTGATCTGACATGGAGAAACGCCAGCAATGTGAGCATTCGTCGCCACTATTCCCTTGGCAGCATCGACCAAAATACCAGTCCCAAAGAAGCAGCCGCTCCTAATGCAGAGGATCAAGGGTCATAGTTAGAGGTGAGGCGAAAACGAGAGAGGGGGAAGATGGCGGTTGCGAGTCCGTACTTGTCGTGACAGAGTCCATACGAGAGATTCCTTTCGATATTCACTACACATTTTTTGAGATCGGGGACGAGATCCCTGAGTTGAGGCGGGGGAGTGAGCAGAGACTGAGGGGAAGACGGTGTCGGGTCAGGACGCTATTCTCAAACTGTACTTGAGAGGAGAGGAGGGTTGTGGTGACATAGGTGTAGGAGACACGAAGGGGCAGAAGAAGAGTGAGGGTGTGGGGCGTACCATGGGAGTGGACACCGAAGGGAGGCGTCGCAAGCAGTGCCGCTGCCGGCTCTGAAGCGGACCTGACCTCTTTTCTCTGCGTTCACCTCTCTCCGCTCTCCATTCGCTTCCTGGTCGTTCTCTCGAACATTTCCCTCCCATGTTCTCCTCCTCTTCACCATGGTGAGATTGATCCAACTCCATGTATTCGATTCCAATCGGAACCAAATCGTACAGTGCGATGATGAACCCCTCCACATTACCGCCGCTCCTGGCTGCTTCATTGTCTCCACCACTGCTGGTACGCCCTCATATCCTCTCTCCATGCAACTTTTTGTACCATTGGGCCTCATTTCTACTGAATTTGAACCTATGTGACGCTAACAATCGCTCGAAAATGTGCCTCCTCTCTTGACTCAGGTGTTTTGAACGTGTATCAGAGCGATTCTGAGTGTAAGTACCTATTCTGTATTAAAACGAAGAGCAAGGAGATATGGGACCTGCAATATTCACAATTTGACGATAGGTATGTCCGAAAGCGCCTTTCAAAATTCTCACGTCATGGTTGTCCTATTCTCGCCTTCCTTGCTGACGACACTCATGTTTGTACCCGTAACCATAGCTTGGTGACTATAGAAAACGAATCAGAGGATTCGGCGATTCGAGTGGTGCGACAATATGCAAACTGGCGACAGTCAACTTCTCCTACTCGTCCCTCTTGCGTGGTTGTTCACGAACTGGTGGCTAGTCGTTCTGTGAGCATGATTTCCGTCGATTCTTCGCAATCTCCCGCTAAAATGACGAACGTGGATGCTTATCGAAGGTCGCAACCCTTTGCCTTCTTCAACATCCTTGTCGCGACCGATGGCTTGGTTTCTCTGTATCGAGTCCGATGCGCTCCACCCTCAACTACTTCAAAGTCCACTTCTTCTTCTCAAGACATACCCACACCGCCATCTGATGCTACTGTATCGGAAACGGACGCGCATTTCACTTGGGTGTTCTCCATAAAGGCTCAAGCTGCTGGAATTGGACTCTGTGATAGTTATTTGAGCTACACTACGAAAACAGAGGTGTTTGTGTTGCAATTTGCAGTGGATCAGCTATCGATGGAGAAGTACAGCTTGAGTCAATTGTGCAAGAGTTCGATCGATTCTGCACACCTGGAACGGCAGAAGATCCCTCATCATAGTGTTCTATTAGCTACGACAACGTTGAAAAGAGTGAAGGAGGCGATGAGAAGGGGAGGTTCGGGCATCTCAAGGTCATCGTCGTTTGCGACAAACGATTCCACTGCGCCTCCGAGTGGCAGCATGCATTCTCATCACCACGGCCACTCGTACCATCATCAACAGCAGCACTCGTCCTTTAGCGCTGGATCCTCATCATTGTCTCGTGCCTCATCAGTGGACGCAGCAAAACTCGCTTCCAAACATCTTCATCAATCGACCTCGTCCTCCTCAACAGCAACACTCAGTCGACCTTCTCCTGGGAACTCCAGAGATTCTGTGGAACTGTCCAAACATCATTATGACGTCATCTTCGATAAGGGCAATGCCATCAAGGACAAGGCGCCGTACGTGGAGTTGCCGCTCGATACGCGCAACACTCAGATCATCGGCGCTCAAGGTCCACCTCTCGGCACTCCCATGACCCCAAATAGCAACACCTTCTCTAATCTCGGGCAAATCATTGGACCTCATCAAGATGTTCACTCCTACTCGGTCAACACGGAGGACGACTTCGTCATCACCTCTTCACAACTCCTCTTCTACAAAAACCTCGCGATCGCACAAGCCTCTCTGGACGGAGATACATTCGTGGCGATGGGAGAGAGCGACTCCGCTCAGGAAGCGGAAGCAGCTGCTATCAACTCACTAGCGCTGTTGCCCATTCAAAGGACCACAATCCACCATAACACCACTGGAACAGCTTCAATGCACTCGCATTCAACAGCTTCGTCGTCATTTTCATCAGCTTCTTCAGTTTCCTCTTCATCGGCATCCTCATCATCTGCTTCGACTTCGTCACCTCCACCCTCTCGCACCTCTTCTGCTGCCAGCAGCAACATTATAGGAGTCAAGGTGTTCGTTGGCACTGCGGCGCAAGGACATTTGTGGATGATCAAGAATCAGGATGTGTGCGAAACGGCAACCTACACATTCCTGACGGAATGCTACAAAACTATCGTCACCGATCAATTCATCTACTCGCTCACTCATAACAACACAGTACTCATACATTTGATGCGACACCTCGACTCTCATCACTCTGGAGCCATCTACACCTTGCTAAAAGGGGAAGGTGATAGGCTAAAGGGCTCCACCTCGTCGTCATCATCATCCTCCTCTCGATCTACCTCTTCTTCCAAGGTTGCCTCAAAATCACAAAGAAGAGATTCGAGTGATTCCAAATCCACAAGGGCACTTCTCTCCAAGACACTCGTGCAACAGGTGGCCGATCCGCTGCTCGTCGGCGCCATGGACTTCATGGGGCTCAATCACATCTGCGCCAACACTGATGGCAAGGCTATGGTGCTTTGTAAATCTACTGAGGATCAGATTGCTGCGTTGCGCGACGCGTCATTGGCTGGTGGCAAACGTCGTCCCCGCACTTCGAGCAACGCCGCAGCCTCACAAACTTCGCCATCTTCTCCCTCTCGTCGTGTCGCTGCCCATGGTTGGAACCTCATCTCTACCAATTTTCACAGTGTAAAATCGATGTTAGACCAATTTCGCAACTGGATTGGCTCAGATGATACGTTGACTAAGGACGATTGGAGCATCTTGCTGGAATGTTGGACGTTGAGCAGTTCGGTCATATCCTCTCTTCGCAGACCCCTGCATCCCTTACAATCGCTTCAATGGGCTTCTAAGGACGATTTGATCCCAGCAATAGCGGTGAAACGATCGATATATGGCAAGTTGGCACATTTGGAATTCGCTGCGGATCGATTCATGCGAGCTGCGATGTTGTGGTCTCTCTCGGATGTTCCCGTCTCCCAAGCGATTGGCAGGCTCATGGAGAAGCTGAAGAAGGGGAAGAAGGAGTCTCGAGTCAAGTTGATGCAGGACGCGTGCGTCGAGTTGTTGCGCCACGTGTTGCTTGGCAGTAGTCAACGTATGGACTTGGTGGAACGTGATCGCCCTGAATTTGTAGACGTAGTGTACGCGATCTTGGCAGAGCAATGCGCACCATTGGTGGGTCAAGTGGTTCTGGAGAGCCCGATGGACAACTTCGAACTCGACAGCGCCATTGTGTTGCTGGAAGAGACGATGGCCAAGCTGGAATTCAACATTCAAAAGACTTCCGATGTGGTGAATTCTTTCTTGACGGCGGCAGTGGTGCTCGATGTGGAGGGAGAGATTCAGGAGAAGGCTTCGCCGCTCGACGACTTCTATCAGACCCAAACTCTGGAAGAGAGGCAGCTTTGGATGACAACATTGGCGCTGGTGGTGTTGATGCTAAAGCGGGGAGACGGTGAAGCGCTACTGGCAAGAAGGAATGCTTCGTTCAAGGGCTCGCTTCAACTCACCACTCCGGACATCTACCTACTCAAACTTCCCGAAGCGTTCCTCGTACCCTATCTGACGACGCATTCTCATCTCATGTTCGAGACTGGTTCCCCAACAGGGAGACAAGATGACCTACAAACGAAAGTTGAAGCAGCCTTGGAGTCTCCTTCCTCTTCCGTCTCCAGCGAATCTTCGCTCTTGGACGATGGGTCTTCTCCATCCCCTGCCGTTACTACTGCTACCTCTACTGCCACTACTGCTGCTGATGCTGCTACTTCTCCTGTTCCTCCTCTTCTCGCTACTTCTGCCACTGCAACTACCTCTACCTCTGATTCTACCTCTGATTCTACTTCTAACCCTTCCGTTGGTAGCTGCGAGAAAAGGCCGAGCAAATTGGCGTTGCTGCTGGCTCAGACCATGCCCTGGATGTGTCTGGAGATTCTCGTTGTCGCCGGCCCCTCCATCTTCCCAAGCCCCTTCGCACAGGAGCTGCTCTCGTGTTCTTCTGTGCGCTTCTTCCCTTGGCTCAAATTCTCTATGGCGACCCATTCCGGCCTGACACACCTCTTCTCCGGGTCGCCCGCGCAAGTCGAGAGCGCGCCCTCTTCACCGCCTCGCTCCTCCAGTCCCATGGAGAGCCCTGCTTCAGATGACCCTCCCTCGCTGTTCACGTCCAATTCCATGAATCCCATCTTGTTGACGGCGTATCTCGAGGCGCAAGTCCTGCCGCAACTGAACCCGTCACCGAAAGTGCCTCTCTCTCAAACACATCCCTCGCCGCCCGTGCCCTCCACACCACCTTCCTCAGCGCGCATTGGACCTGTATCGTCACCAATGAGTCTACGCAAGCAAGCAACAACAGCATCATCGGCATCATCGTCATCGACGGATTCTCCACCGTCCGCCGTTACTACGAGCCTCCCATTCGAACAGTACCTCCAAGATCTGATACTCCTCTCTTCTCGCTATATTGCTCACATCAGCATGCCCTCTGACGAGATCTCGCAGCTTTTGGGTTACACGACTTCTGATTTGGTGATCAAGACCAATCCTCACAACACGCACCCTCCCGTCTCGTTGGAGGGGATCTGGAAGGAGTTCCATCGCGAGTACCTCACGGACAGCCGCTACAAATTCATTACCAACGTACCTCCGCTCATTCCACCGGTGAAGGGACCCGCTTACCAACAACAGATTCCCGAGCACTTCTACCTCTTCAAACTCCAAGGGATGTTGTGCGCACTCACTGAAAAGGCCAGTACCACTTGCCCAGAACTCTCTTCTCGACTGCCAGAGATCGCAGCGCACATACTCAAGGAACTCAGTGCTGCGCAAGTACAGGACAAGTTGCAGGACTCCATCCGGCTCCTCTGCATGCCCATCCAAGGCAACTTCGAATCTAGCATCGTGCGACTTGTAGAACATCATCCAACCTCTCTGATTCAATTCTTAAAGAAGTACTTGCCGATGAGCGACATGGCGAAATGGCGCACGACGTTGAGTGTGCTGCTCTCGCACGTCAGCAACCCCAACTACCCCGACGCAACCTGGTGTCTTGAAGAAACGCTCAAACACATGGCGCGAAACCTCCCCAGCGAAGACTTTTTGAACCTCCTCCCTGCGAATGGCAATGTGGCCTTCTTCATCCCGTACATTGAACTCAACCTCGGTCGCAACGCGTCCATGAACTTGCTGGCACAGCTCCAGGCTCTAAAGTAGAATGTACCTACAAGTGTGATGTTTTGAGCCTCGGGAGGTGATGTAGCCAAAGTGGGCGCTCTGTGATTGCCCCACCTGCTTCAGCACCCCGTCCCTTCTGATTCTGACGCGTCTGATCCTGTTCTCTGTCGCAGTCGTTCATGTCATGGGTTAATCACTACCTTGAGCCTGTGGGCATGCCTGTACACGACTTAACTGATTTGGCGCTTCACATGTCAGTCAAGGGGCTTGACTGTTTCAATCTGCTCTACGTACGACTGATGCGCCTCTGTTGTAAAATTGATCGTCTCTCACAATACCACGAATTCAAGCATTTCCGTTTCGTATCGTGGGGTACCGTAGCATCTTTATGGACATGTCAAGGGGCATTCTAAAGTTGCGCTTGTTCAAACATCTGTCGTTCTCCATCGGCCACCACGTTCACCGCCCCACTCCTCCTTCATCAATTGCTATGTCATGAATTGAGCCATGAATTCCACCCGAGAGCCGCATCATCCGCCGCAATGAATCGAGTTTTACGGACGTCCTACTGCGCCACTTTTTCGGCAGTTCTGTCCTCTCCTGTGTTGTTCACGTGCGGCGATGGATGATGCGGCGGCACTTCGCTGGAGCTTGGTCAACAGCTCTATGATGGGCTCGTGGCGATGGATGATGCGCTTTCAAGCTCTGTGGAGGTGCTGAATCAGTAATAGGATGTTGAACTCGATGATAAACACCACATTGCACAAAATGATGAGCATGAATACGGAGTTAGACCCAGGAGAACAGAACTCCAGCTCTGCTCTCACTCTTCGAACACCATCCGAATTGATGTTCCTCTCCGCGCTCTACGCTGATGTTTCACACTTAACTAGAGAACAAAACGTACAGGTATCCAGTGCAGCCGCAAACATAGTCTCTATCAAGGCACCAAACCGAGGTCTACATGCATGTCATCTCAAAAGGCACCGATCCCCCTCCTACTCAACCTTATCATGAAAGCAAGCACTAGGCCAGATTCTCCACGTGTAATATCAAGTAAAGCAGAGCAGTGAGAAGGACACTGAACTTGGGGTGAAGAGGAATCCCGGCGGCAAAGTGTTTCTCTACTTGTCCTACAAATAGAGGAAAGAAGTCGTCGTAGCTTCTGGCTCGAGTGTATCCTGGGTACCTTCAGTCGACCTCCCAAACAGGCTGCTCAACACATTCGGCTACTTCAGTTCAGACATGTCGGATATAGGCAAAGGAGGCATCATTTACTTGAACAGTACGCAGGCAGCGGCGATTCTATTTGGAGTGACCTCTCGGAACACTTCGTCTAACCTTGGACTTCTTCGTTTGATATTCAGTCATCAAAGCATGTGACACGTTGGCTATGGACGTGAATGGTATGTTTTCACTCTGAGATAGTGAATGCGTGTTTGCTGACGCTTTTCGTTTCGAACAAACTGCAGGTCTCTCTGACCCATACACCAGGGTCTTCCTGGACTCTGTTCAAGAGGCAAAGACTCGTACGATTGATAAAACGTTGAATCCGGTTTGGAATGAGGCCTTCTGCTTGTACGTGCGGCAATTCCATCGAAAAGACTGACCTTGGCGCGCAAGTCTTTGTCTTGCTTTCCTCTCGTCTCTCAACGTCTAACTCGATGGTGTCCCCAGTTTTGTGCCTAGTGGATCTAAGGCTATCCTTTTTGAGGTTTGGGATAAGGATCTTGCTTCATCAGGTGCGTAGAAGTGTCCCTTCCGTCTCTGTCGCTCCGTCAAACACTTGTCTGACCCAATGATGCTTTTCTCTTAGATGACTTCATGGGACGCTACGAGATGTCTTTGGATTGCATGGACCAACAACTTCACGACAAGACTGTGGATTTGGAACCGAAAGCTGGCAAGAAACTGAAGCCCGGCAAGAAGCCGAAGAAGCGCGGTACCTTCACCTTCCAGTACCAATACCTGCCCTTTGGAACGCTCTCCTCATTGCTATTGGATCAATACGCGCATATCCTGGAAGTGGTGGTGACGAAGACGCCGCATGATGGTGTTGCACAGGCGTTGATTGGTATCTTCCAATCTGATCTCCCTCGCCTCTTTGCGATGATGAAGACCGCCCTGACGTACGAGATTGGTCAAACGCCGTCCAGTGAGCAGTTGTTCCGTACGGATAGTATGACGACGAAGTTGATGAAGGCGAGTAGCAAGTTGCTCGGTTCGTTGTGGTTGTATGATGCTCTGCAGTCCCCGATCCAAGCGATTTGTACTGCGAATGCGTCGATCGAGGTGGATCCGTCGAAGTTGGAACCAGGAGCGGCGAATTTGGAGCAGAACATGGCGGCACTGAGCGCGTCGTGCAAGGACATCCTTGGTGCGGTGCTTGGCTCGTTCAACAAGGTCCCCGCACCCATTCAAGAGCTGATTCGCTTGATTGCCGCAGTAGTGAGCACCAAGTTCCCGGAATCGAAGATCCAAGCCATCAGTGGATACGTCTTCTTGCGCTTCTTTGGACCAGGCATTTCCGCGCCCGAAGCGTTCGGTATCGGCGTCGAACCACAACCGAACGCCAAACGCACACTTATCCTC
>Ga0307375_10005894_pt1 | contig 11413 bp, 7 predicted proteins | sample TR1MG_FD_202531 | JGI IMG/M metagenome (GOLD analysis project Ga0307375, IMG submission 202531) | Soil microbial communities from Risofladan, Vaasa, Finland - TR-1 | ecosystem: Environmental > Terrestrial > Soil > Coastal area > Acid sulfate soil | place: Finland: Risofladan, Vaasa | collected...
CACCCCTAGTGGCTGTACTTCTCCAATCCCCTTCCATTTCATGTCGGTTCATGGCTGCAACTACTTCATTTCCGATAACAAAAACTCTATAATCCCTCGGAACCTTCTCTCTCCTCAGATACTTTTTTAAATCTCTTGCAGGCTTCTGCACATATTCTTGTAAATAATATACTTTTTGGAAGGTATTTCCCATTACTTCTCTTTCTTCCAATATTGCTTTGGCAAAATCCTGGTCCTTAAGTAGCGCAACTAGTCTTCCCCATGATCCAATAATCGGTTTGATTACTGCTGGATATTCTAACTCCTTCAATGCTTCTAGGGCACTTTCTTTCGTGAAGGCACAATAGGTTTTCGGCGTCGGAATTTTCGCTTTTATCAGTTCAAGGGTGGTGAGTAGTTTATTTCCACAAATATCTGAAGTTCTATACGAATTTATGACTTTATGTCCAAAATTTTCTAAAATAGCAGTTATATAGAGACCTCTTACAAAACTTAGGGATCTTTGAAGTATTATATCCGTAGATACATTATCTTTCTCAAGATCAACATAATATGTTGGATTTAGAATAATATCTACTTTAACCCCTTTGTTTTTAGCAGCATCTAAAATACTTTTTTCTTCCCAATTTAGTTTATTACATACCATTGAAAATTCCATGGGAAATTCGCCTATTCTTTCTCCTTTATTCGCCCCAATCTTCTTCTTCTGCTTCTGCCTTTTGGAGGACTACTCCACTATTTTTTACTTCAATGACCTCTAACTCTATTCCACAATCAGGACATTCAATTATTTCGCCTAACATAACGTCGTCTTCAATTTCAAATTCAAAATAACATTCACAACAAGATACTTTCATCGTTTCTAACCTCCGAATTCCATATTTCACATCATAAGTTATCTATTAAATACATTAAATCATTAAAAGCTTTTTTATTCTTTTTCTCATTTGTTAAAATTTGTTCCTTTTCAATCTCTAATTTCTTTTTTCTACTTTCAATCATTCTTTGCTCTTCTTTAGGTGCGGGTCCGCCTATATGAACTCTTCTTTTGATGGTTTCTAATGGGTCTAGGGCTTTCTTAATTTTTTCTGTGGAAATAAGGATTTTTTGCGGTGTATTGTTTTTTACATAATCTATAAGAATTTCTGGCGTTATTTCCTCCGGCTTTTTATTTTGCTTCGTAAAATCCTTTACCAAGTTCCCGATTATAGTATAGCTGGTTCTGAAAGGAATTTGATATTCTTTTATGAGTAAATCCACTAATTCAGTCGCCATTATAAAATTATTCTTTATCTGGTTCTGAATCTTTTCTTTATTCAGTTTTACCGTTGCTATTAATCCCGTTAATACTTGGATCGTAAGTTTCATATTTTCAATGGAAGAAAAGAGTGCCCCTTTTAATTCTTGATGATCTCTATTATAACCGGATGGAAGTCCTTTGAGAATGCCAAGAAGTATCATTAGCTTCCCGTTCATCACGCCTACTTTTGATCGAATGAGCTCAAGAACATCTGGGTTCTTCTTTTGAGGCATAATACTGCTGCCAGTGCTGTATTTATCACTTAAAATAATGTATCCAAACTCTGATGTCGCCCCTAAAATGAGATCTTCAGCCATTCTGCCTAAATGCATCATAATAAAGGTGAAATTGCTGACTAATTCTGCCTCAAACTCCCCTCTTGAAGAGATCACATCTAAGGTATTTTCTTGAATCGCGTCGAATCCTAGCAGGTCCGTAGTATATTGTCTATCAATTGGCCAGCTTGTACCTGCGATTGCCCCTGCCCCTAAAGGATTAACATTAATTTTTTGGTAGGTATGCGATAATCTGTCTAAGTCTCTAAACAGGGTATCAACATATGCCATACACCAATGAGCAAATGTAATTGGTTGAGCTTGCTGTAAATGAGTATAACCAATGAAAAGAGTCTCGAGATTGTCTTCTGCCTTTTTAATTAATACTTCTAATAGTTTGAAAATATACTTCTGAATAGTAATAATTTCATCTCTCATAAATAAATGTAAATCTAAAAGAACTTGATCATTTCTGGATCTTGCTAAATGCATCTTTCCTCCAACTTCAGGACCAATTTGTTCGGTAACAATATTCTCAATGTTCATATGCACATCTTCAAGCTCCTGGGTTAATTGAAATTCACCTTTTTGCCAGCTTACATAAATCTTTTTTAAAGCTCCAAGGATTGGTTTGACTTCTTCATCTGAAATCGCTCCAATCTTATGTAGCATAAGATTATGTGCAACAGTGCCATAAATATCATATGGAATGAGCTCTGTATCATATATAATATCTTTTCCTGCTAGGAAACTTTCCACTGACTTATCTACGTCTTCCTCGAATCTGCCACCGACAATTTTTCTACTCATTTCGAAACCACTTAATTAATCATTTTCTATTTCAGAAGATACTTGATTCTTCTTTCCTCATCCTTAAAAATTCTGTTATAAATAAAACAAAATTAATGATTTGTATAGATAAAAGTTATTAAGGAATTTAAAATTAAATGAGGAAAAAATAAAATTGGAATTGTTTTAAAGGTATTTCAAATATTAATCATGTAATAAGCTATCGATTAATACATTTAAAACTTTAAGATCGATTTCATCATTAGTTTGTACATATTGTTGTTTGTCACGATTAACCCGTGCTTCTATCACGTGATAATCATTCCCTTGCTTTTCAAATTTCATCCAATAAATGCAAAATCCACTCCAGCATCTATAAAAATATAAGATCCCATCTTCGTAAAAAATAAACCATTTGTCATCGTTGGATTGAGGAATGACGCCCCTTTTGATCTTTATCATTTCCTCCTCGGTGAATTTCCTTTTAATTTCAAGATTCGCATATTTTTCAGGAGGTTTCTCAAGAGTTTCCCAATCGCTTCGTTTTGCAATTTTTCTCATTCATTCACCTTATGAAAAATCATCTTTATTATCCTTGATATCCCAAATCACTAAGCGCGTCTGCCGCCCCCTCCTGCACGATTTCCTCTTCGTCTTCTAAGCATTCAAGTAATGGTTTGATAGCTTTTTCATCTTTTAATTTTCCGAGAGATACTGCGGCTTGATATCTAACTTGCGGTTCTTCATCTTTTAAACAGGCAATGAGTGGATCCAAGGCTCGCTTTTCTCCCAACTCTCCAAGGGTTTCAATAGAAGCTTCGCGAACATCTGAACTTTCATCTTTCAAACATTTAATCAAAGGTTCCACCGCTCTTTTATCCGGAAATTGACCAAGCGCTATTACAGCTTGATAACGTACATCATCGTCAATATCTTTTAAACAACCTATTAACGGTTCAAAAGCTTCACAAAAATCGTCCAATTCCATGAGATCCTCAATAGCTTCAACTCGAACTTCTGCTTTCTTGTGTTTTAACAACCCAATTAGTTTCTCAATATCTTTCAATTTAATCAGCGCTTCTATTACAATTCATATAGTTTCTAATCATCTTCTAAAAAATAAGTTTTAAAAGTTTCTCTTTTTATTTATTTCCTTTAATCCCTAGTGCTTTTATTAGTTTTAGTTGCGCTGCCACCCTTGGGTCGTTTAAAAAGAGGGGGGAAAAAAAATTCACTTTTTTTGCTCAGATCTTTTCTTTATAAGGTATGCAATTTTTGATTGCAGCCCCCATAGTTCAATAAATCCAAAAGATGCCTTCTGATTAAAAGTAGATGCCGTTGTGTAGGTCGCCAAATTGTAGTCATAGATTGCGTTATCCGAGTTTCTGCCAACGACGGTTGCACTCCCTTTGTACAACTTAAGACGCACTTTCCCGGTCACTTTTTCATTAACTTTCTCCAGGAAGGCTTGTAAATCTTCCCGCAGCGGCTCCAACCACAACCCTGCATAAATTAAATACGCAAACTGGGAATCTATCATCTCTTTGAATAAATTTTCATGTCTTGTACAAACAAATTTTTCTAAATCTAAATGCGCATTAATAAGTATGGTTGCGCCTGGGGTTTCATAAACCTCGCGACTTTTAAGCCCTACAATTCGATCTTCCATATGATCTAGTCGCCCTACACCATGTTTTCCCCCGATCTCATTTAATTTCATAATTAATTCTGCAGCTCCCATCTTCTCATCGTTTAATGCAATCGGATCTCCCTTTGCAAAAGTAATCGTTATATATTCTGCCGTATTGGGTGCTTTTTCTGGAGCCACCGTCCACGCATAGGCATCTGCAGGGCACTCATTTTCAGGATGTTCTAGTAATCCACTCTCAATGGATCTTCCCCACAAATTCTCATCGAGACTATAGGGCGAATTGATATCTACAGGGATTGGAATCCCGTGTTTTTTGGCATATTCGATCTCTTCATCCCGGGACATATTCCATTCCACAACAGGGGCTATTATTTTCATCGTTGGTTCCAACGATAAAATGGTATTCACAAAACGAACTTGATCATTGCCCTTCCCAGTGCACCCATGCGCAATTGCATCCGCTTTATGTTTCTTCGCAATTTCAACACCCACTGTTGCGATTAAAGGGCGGGAGAGTGATGCACACAGCGGATAAACTCTTTCATATAATGCATTCGCTTTTAACGCCGGAAATACATATTCTCTTGCAAACTGCTCTTTAGCATCAATTGTATAATGCTTCTTCACTCCCAACTTAAGCGCTTTCTCTTCTATTTTATCAAAATCCTTCGTCTGTCCCACATCTAACGTGAGCGTTATCATTTCACAATCATATTTCTCCTGGATCCATTTTAACATACAGGATGTGTCTAATCCTCCGGAGTATAACAAAACACAGAGTTTCACTTCTTCTGGTGAGGTCAAGTACGTTGCAGTCTTTTCATTCATTTAAATCCCCAAAATCTTTCATTTTTTTATTTTTCTTACTAATCTCTCTTATTAAATGTGCATTTATTAAATTTTTTTCACTAGAGAATTTACATAAAAGAAAAAATAAATCGATTTTTTACTTTTTTTTTCTTATTTTTTATGAAATTACCATGGAAATGTTGCCCGTGCTCCAACCATCGTTGTAGTTTCCTCTATTGATCCGCCTAAGATTTCATCTTCTCGTAACTTTGTTACAATTGTATCTAATTGGTTCAACTGATCGTAGGACACTTCTACCATGATATCCCAAGCTCCATAGACAGGAACTGCATAGGTTACAAGTTCACGTTCGAATATTTCCTTGGTCCGCTCTACAACGTCCCATTCTTTTCCTACACTTGAAAGTCGTAAAAGAATATATGCACGATACTTACCAGTCATATTTATCTCACCTATCTTCATCTTATTGAGTTGAATAATTCGTTTAACTTGATATTTCTTTTATTCACTTTAAAATTTGTGTTGTATATAAAACAAAAAATGGCAATTATGAAATTCCTGAATTTTTTAAAGGAGGAGGAGAATCAAGATCTCTATGAGAAAAGTGAAAACCGCTATAAATATATCCCGCTGTCAGAAAAGCGATGCTGGCAGATATGAACGAGACCGTAAAGATATCCCAAGTCATTTTTCTAAACCTCGCATGAGGAAGTAATAATTTATGAGTAGTTAGTTTCTATTTAAAAATGCTCTTTATGATTTTAAATAAATCGAATCAAAAATTGGATAATAGGGCATAGCTATCCAATAGTTAATTATGATTACGTTTTGCCGACCTTCTAAGCTTGTCTAATTTTGAACTATCAAAAATTACCGATAAAATATTAAAATAAAGAATTATGAATAATACTAGAACATGACTTGGGTAATACTCAGAAAAAAGGAATTGTTGTTTTAAATTAAATTTGGACTGAACTATATGAGTATAGAGAAGAAATCGTATTCTTTGGTAATGATAATTCAATACACTTCTTCTCAAATGGTATTACAAGGATTAATTCAATTTCGAGGGAAATATCCAAACTTCTTCTCCGATATAACTATATTCTACATCGAGGACATCGAATCGGGAAACATTTCCGAAGAAATGTTTGCTGCTAACCTAGATACCGCAGAATTGGTCTTAATTGACGTGAGATCAAACCGCATTGCATCTCGAATCCTGAAAGAAAAATTAACAAATCGTTCTGATGTTACTGTTTTGACCCTTTTAAGCGCAGGCATGGATTTAATGAAATTAAATAGGCTCGGAACCTTCCATATGGGGCAATTTATGACCAAATTTGTTAAGGATAAAAGACCTAAAAAGGGAAAAGAATCCTCATTAAAAGATATTGAGGTATTTCATGAACAAGAAGAGGAAAAATCCATTGATTTCAAAAAAATTTTCCTTATTCAGAAGATAATCAAATTTTTTGGGACAATTGTTCCTTTTGGAGGCTTTAAGCATTCAAAGCGGGTCATAAAGATAATGGATTGGTGGCAAACAGGGACAGTGGATAATTTTATTTGTATTTTGGAATTAGTTGCGTCGAAATATATGGGATTACAAATTCCCCGGAAACAAAAACAAAAAGCGCAAAAGAAAAGGAAAGCATCATTTTGGAGACCCGAGTCTAAGGATCATCCTATCTCTATTGAAAAGTATTTGAAGAAATTCCCACTTAAACCGGAGTACCCTACTTTATTAGTGGTATTTTATGGTGGGCTTCATTTTGAAACCTCTGTTTCCGTAGTTAAAAAAATCTTTGAGAAATATAGTTCCACTTGGAATATTATTGGATTTTATACTGATGGTATTTTTACGACAGAATACCTATATAAATTTATTAATCCTAAAACGATTCCCTTTGATGCAGTGCTATCATTGATCTGGTTTCCATTCAACGGGGGTCCAATGGGCGGTCATTTTATGGAAACCCATACCATTTTAAAAAAGTGGAATGTTCCGGTATTCCTAGGCATTGGGCTCTATAATCAGAAATATAATGATTTCCTGAAACGGAAGGAAGGATTAACCCCTATTCAAATCCTTGCTGCAGTAATATTCCCTGAAATGGACGGCCTAATCGATGGAATCCCATTATTAAGTAATATTGTTGAGAAAGCAACCATTGGCAATAAAGAGTTGAGTTTGATAAAGCCCTATGTATTTGAAGACAACTTAGATCTCATGCTAAAAAGGATAAAAGCGCGGATTACCCTAAAAAATCTAAAAAATAACGATAAAAAATTAGCATTCATAATTTTTAACTATCCACCAGGCGAATCCGGGATTGGAAATGCTGCCTACATCGATAGTTTATTATCACTGACTCGTTTATTTAAAATCTTGAGTGATAATGGATATAATATTACCCCACCTAATGATTTCGATATCTATGACCCTGCAGAATTGAAAAATTGGTTGATAAAAAATGGATTTGTAAATTCTGCCAAATGGTTCTCCTTGAAGGATCGCGTAACAAATGCCCTCAACACTTCTAAAAATGGATTTAAGCTTATAAAAGTTCCAGTACAAAAATATATTCATTGGTACCAAGCTCTAAACGAAAATCTACGTAAAAGGATAGAAAAAGCTTGGGGTGCTCCTCCCGGGAAAGTTCAGACAGTTGGAAATGATATTTACTTACCGATCGCTAAGTTTGGCAATATATACCTTGCAATCCAGCCAAGTAGGGGGGATGTTGAGGATATAGAAAAATCCTATCATGATCAGACACTTCCTCCCCATCATGAATACCTTTGTTTTTATTATTACATTCTTAATGAGCTTGAAGCTCACGCGATAGTCCATGTTGGAACCCATGGGACTCTTGAATTCCTTCCTGGGAAAGAAGTCGGTCTCAAGGCTGAATACTGTTACAATTACAGCATGATGGATTATGTTCCACATTTCTATCTCTATCAGATTTCTAATACTTCTGAAGCCATGATTGCGAAGCGACGGTCGCTAGGGACTTTAATATCTTACCAACTTCCCCCCTTTATTGATAGTGGATTGGAATCGGCATTCGGGAAATTAGAGGAGAAGATACATCTCTTGAAAGAAGCGGAATTGATGAACAATCCTTCTCTCGAGGAAGCTAAACAAGAACTCATAGAAGAGGCGAAAAATGAAGGATTCTCTGTTTCGGATGTTGCTGAATTAGAAAATGAAATTATAAAATGTAAAAGTTCACTCATACCCGAAGGGCTCCACGTCTATGGAGATGGATATACTCATGAAGATGCCGTCAATTATTTATGGAATATTCAACCCATGATTCCGCATAGACCAAATCTCTATGAGTTACTATCCGCCGAATTTGACCTACCTCCAAGAGCCAAAGAAAATCTCGCGGCTTTTATCAGGGAAGAGCCAGATAATCCAGACCGATTAAAAATAAAAAATATCGCATTACATCTAATCAGCCAAATTTTAAACGGAAGATCACTCCAAGAACTGAAATCAGAATTTCCTGACTTGGAGTTTTTTTCGGAACCCACCTTACCCTCTTTGATGAAAAAAATACTCACGATTGGCAATAGTGCAATGTCCAATTACGAACTTGAAAATCTTTTAAATGGGTTAGACGGAAACTTTACCCCACCAAAAATGGGAGGTGACCCTATACGAACTCCACAGGTCCTTCCTTCAGGATTTAATCTCTATCAATTCAATCCCCAACTTATCCCGACTGATATGGCACTTCGTCGGGGGCAACAAGCCGCGGAGCAGACCCTTGAGCTCTATAGAAAAGAGAATAATGGACAATATCCTCAAAATATTGCAGTGGTTCTCTGGGGTTTTGAAACAGCGAAGACTCATGGAGAAGCAATTGGGCAAATCTTAACCTATTTAGGTTTAAAAATAAACGAATTAGCCGCTTGGCGTAGAGAACCCGAACTAATTCCAATCTCGGAATTAAATCGACCGCGAATCAATGTGACTATAAATATCTGCGGATTTATGCGCGATCTTTTTTCACATGTGCTTGAGATGCTTGACGAAGCAATAGATTTAGTGATAAATATCGATGAACCTCTGGAAGAAAACTACGTGAAAGCTCAGTACAACGAAATCAAAAAGGATCTTATAAAGGATGGCATTAATGAAAAAGAAGCAGACATTATGGCTCGATTTAGAATCTTTGGTCCCAATGCCTCAGAATACGGATCCATTTTACCGACAATGATTGAATCTGGGGCTTGGAAAAAACCTGAAGAACTAGGAACTATGTACATGCAGCAGATGCAATATGCTTATAGACGTAACAGTCGTGCAAAACCATCATTGAAGATATTCAAAAAACAGCTTGAATCTATTGATGTTATAACGCAGGTTAGAGATACCGCAGCGTATGCCGTGACTGATTTAGATCATTATTACGAATTCATGGGCGGGTTAAATCAAGCATCTAAGGTCGCCGGAAATAAGAAGGGGCTCGTAATTTTGGTAACTGACACTACTAACGTCAAAGTCGAAACCACAACGTTAAAAACTGCCATTAACAGGGGCATAAAAACTCGTACGGCCAACCCTAAATGGGTAAAAGCCATGCTCAAACACGATTATAGTGGCGGAAAGAAGGTTTCGAATAATATAAATTATTTATTAGGTTTCGCGGCTACCACCCAGCAAGTAGAGCATGAAAGTTGGAATCAAATATTTGATACAATGATCTCCAACGATGAAATTCAAGAGTTGATGAAGAAAAATAATAAATTTGCATTTCATGACTTAATTGGCTCCCTCCTCGAGGCTATCCAACGAAAAATTTGGAATGCTTCGGAGGAACAAGAAAAAAAGTTAAAAGAACTCTATTTGGAATTGGAGGGTTTAATAGAACAATGAATTTATTTGGAATGGCTGTCGATATTGCCGATTCATTATTAATTATTATTTATGATAAATATAAGGAGTGATATGGATGAGGCACGAATTCAATATCTTCCCTTTTACCGCTATTATAGGTCAGGAATTAATGAAAAAAGCGTTAATCCTCAATGCGATTAACCCTACAATTGGTGGCGTCCTCATAAAAGGGGAAAAAGGAACAGCTAAATCAACAGCTGCACGAGCTTTAACAGAATTATTACCTAAAATTAAAGTTGTAGCGAATTGCCCCTTTCATTGCGACCCTGCAAATATCGAAAAAATGTGTAATGAATGCAAAAAACGGTTTGAAGACGGTGAAGATCTCCCGATAATTGAACAAACTATGAAAATGGTAACTCTTCCCGTGTCTGCCACTGAAGACCGCGTTGTTGGAACGATCGATTTGAAGAAAGCATTAGAAGATAAACAATTGGGACTTGAACCTGGAATTCTCGCTGAAGTCAATCGCGGAATTCTCTACATAGATGAAGTAAATCTTTTAGATAATCACGTTGCCGACCTTCTTTTAGATGCCGCGGCAATGGGCTATAATATTATTGAAAGAGAAAATATTTCTTTTTTCCATCCTGCAAAATTTATTCTCATTGGAACCATGAATCCGGAGGAGGGGGATTTACGTCCACAATTGTTAGATCGGTTTGGGCTCTGTATTGAAGTTAAGGGTGAACAAGATCTTCAAAAACGGATAGAAATAATTAAAGCAAGGCAGGAATTTGACAATAGTATCCATGCTTTTAAAGAGAAATACATTAAACAACAAGAAGAATTACGTGATAAAATCACTCATGCTCAAGAGATTCTATCAAAAGTCAAACTACTGGAAAAATTTCTCAAATTCATTTCCCTTGTGTGTATTGAACTTGGTGTAGATGGACACCGCGCAGACATTACTATCGCGAAAACAGCTCAAACATTAACTGCGTTTTATGGGCGAAATACTGTAACTTATGATGATATTAAAGAGGCAATGATCTTATCATTACCCCATAGGCTAAGGAAAGGTCCTTTTAAACAACAAAAATTCGATCCCACCGAATTTGCCAATTATTTAGATAACCTAAAAGCGGATCTCGAAAAAAAAAATGAAATGAATGATGAAATTCCGGTATCTGAAAGTAATGACGTAAGTGATGAACCAATTGAAGTTGATGATCACTCCTTACAAAATGCCGAAGAATTAAATCATCCTACAGAGGCTGAACCCGAAGATTCTGAACTTGAGGATGTTAATCATGAGGATCTAACCCCAACTGAGATTCATTCTATTGATCCTTCTCATCTTCAAAATCTCAAGCCTGAAAATCTAACTGACGATCTTTCAAGTTTTGAGGAACAGGTATTTGAGATTGGGGAAGGAATAACTGATCAAGCGCGAAAAGAAATCCTAAAACGTAACATTCAATCAATGCAACAAAGGAGTAAGAGCCGAAAGAACTCAAATCTAAGTTTTAATCAGAATGGGCGTTATTTTAAATTTAGAAATCCGTTTAAAAGAGAAAAAATTACCGATCTCGCAATTGATGCAACCTTACGCGCATCTTTAATAGATACTATAAAACATAACGAAGAATTTTGTATAAGACCTCAGCATTATCGTTTAAAGGTCAGAAGAAATCCGACAAATATCCTCATTATTTTTGTTCTTG
>Ga0307375_10005896_pt1 | contig 11412 bp, 9 predicted proteins | sample TR1MG_FD_202531 | JGI IMG/M metagenome (GOLD analysis project Ga0307375, IMG submission 202531) | Soil microbial communities from Risofladan, Vaasa, Finland - TR-1 | ecosystem: Environmental > Terrestrial > Soil > Coastal area > Acid sulfate soil | place: Finland: Risofladan, Vaasa | collected...
TTCGCCAGCGGCGTGCTCAGCCCGAACAGCACTGCCGCGGCCAGCGCCTGCGCAATGCCGCGGACATGGTCGTGATTCGTACTTTGCATCGGCGGCGTCTCCTGCAGCAACGGCGCTACGGCTTGATCAGTCGATCATGCTGCGGCTTTCGGCGGTGCTCATCAACTCGGGCTGCGCGGTGCTGCGGCGCTGGCGGTTCAACAACGGATGAATGAATACGGCGGACAGGATCACCGCCACGCCAGCATAGAACCAGCCGTCCAGTTCGCGCTGCTCGCCCAGCAGCACGATCGCCAGCACGATCGCGTAGACCGGTTCCAGGTTGGTCACCATCTGCGTGCCGAACGCGCTCAAGTGGCGCAGTGCCACCAGCGCCAGCGCGAACGGCAGCAAAGTGCAGCCGAACGACAGCGCCAGCAGCAGCAAGGTGTCGTGCCGGTCCGGCAGCACGAAGGCGGCCCCGGTATGCGGCACCAGCGGCGCCAGTGCGGTGAGGAAAACGGTGCCGGTGCCCAGTTCGATGCAGGTCACCGTCAGCGGGTCGCCGTGATCCACCAGCCGCTTGTTGAGCGAGCCGAACAGCGCCACGAACAGCGCCGACAGCACACCCACCGCGATGCCGAGGCGCATTCCATGCGGCACGCCGCCGACCACCATCGCCACGCCCGGCACCACTGCGGCGCCGATCAGCAGTTCGCGCGGGTCGAACCGGCGCCGCGCGATCCACGGTTCGATGAAAGCCAGGAACACTGGCCCCAGCGCGATACAGGTGGCGCCGACCGAGGCATTGGACAACTTGATCGCCGCATAGAACGTCAGCCAGTGCAGCGACACCAGCACGCCGATGCCGGCATACGCCCAGCGCAACCGCGCCGGCATCGCGAACAGCCCGCGCCAGACCTTGGGCATCAGCAGCAGGGCCGCCACCACCAGCAGCATGCGCCACCACACCAGCTGCAGCGCTGGCAGCGTGATCAGCTTGCCGAGGATCGCGGTGAAGCCCCACAGCAACACGCAGAAGTGAATCTGCAGACGGGCCTTGTTGACGGGTTGCATGGGGAATTCGCACCGGAGGGTGCGGGCATTCTACCGCCAGACTTCGCTCCCGATGGCGCCGCGGGAGCATGCCCCGGCGGGAGACCGTAGAAGCGCATCCTGTGCGCGATGTTCTTGCTGCAGGGTAAAAGCATCGCGCACAGGGTGCGCTCCTTGTATGTTGGCAATCACCCACAGGACGATTGCTATTTGGTGGTTCCCTTGCCGGAAGCTCGCTTGGCCGACGGCATCATCCGCCCCGAGCGGCGCAGTTGTTCGAGTACGGCGCGGCAGGTGTTTTCGCCGTCGTTGTCGTGGCTGGGTGCGACCAGGGCGAGCAGGGCGGCGGCCGGTGCGGCGAACACCGTGAGTGCCACCGCGCCGGCGCCGCGCATCAGCAGCGGGCCTTTCTGCACGCCGACGTCGGGGTTCGCCAGCGTGCCCTTGACGTACAGCGGCGAGCGCAGCGAGAAGATGCGCACATTTCTGGTGTGTGGCTGTACGTCCAGGTCGAACCGCTCGGTAGCGAGGTTGACCGTGCCGTCAACGTTGATCACCGCATCGGCGGTATCGAACACGAACAGGCGCATGTTGAACACGCCGTTCTTCGCCAGCATGTCGGCGGCAGCGCAATTGATAGGCACCGTCTTGTCGCCGAACAGCTTGCCGATGATGATGTTGCCCACATTGAGGCCGGCGGTTTCCAGCAGGTTCCTGCTGATCGCGCCGTCGTTCATCAGCAGCTTCAGTTCACCGTTGGCGCTGCCCAGCAGGGCAGCCACCGAGTTGCCGCGGCCATCGAGCGCCGCATCGCCGTTGATTTCACCGAAGCTGGTGCGCATCGGGGTGAACCCGGGAAACAGCTGCTTGAGCTTCAGATGGCGCGCCCTGAGTCGCAGCGTGCCGCGCATGGGCGAGCGAGAGCTGTCCAGGGTGAGCGTGCCGTTCAGCACGCCGCTGGCCAGGCCGAAGCGCAGCGGGTCGAGTGTGAGCACGCCATCGTTCATTACCAGGCGCGTGACCAGCGATTCGATCGTCAGTTTGCCGCCATGCTTGATGCGCGCGCCGGTGAAGCGCACGTCCGCATCCATCGCGCGCCAACGCGCGGTACGGAACGGCGTGACCGGCAACACCTTCCCGGCCGGTTGCGCGATGGCGTCGGCGCCCTTGGCATGGGCGCCGATCAGCGGTGCCAGATCGGCGAATTGCACGAGCTTCGAGTCGACTTCGCCGCTCAATTTGGGCCGGGTGTCGGCACCGCTGCCGGCACGATAATCCAGGTTGCCGGCCAGATCGCTGCCACCGACGCGGCCGCGAAAATTCCGGTAGACGAAGTGGCTGCCATGGCGGTGCAGTTCGGCCCTGAGCCGGCCGGTGGTGGCATATGGCGGCGTGTCGGGCAGGGTGATGCCGAAGATCGGATAGAGCTGGGCCATGCTGGCGCCGGAAAGCCACAGCTTCACGTCGAGCGCGTCCAGTTGCAGCGGGTCGGTCAACGTGCCGACCAGCGCGATATGCGTGTCGCCGATGCGCACGTCGGCCTGCACCGGAAACGGCTGCGCAGCGTTCTGCAGCGCCAGCACCGCGCCGGTCTTGCCGCTGCCCCTGAACGTGTTGCCCTGATAGGTGCCGGCCGCCTGCCAGGCGAACTGATAGCTGGTGGTGGCCGCGACCACATCCGCGGCTGCCGGGGTGCCGCCGTGGTCGGCCACGGCCCTGCCCGCGGCTGCGCCGGCGATTTTGCCGGCTCGCGCGCTGGCGGCTGCGGCTTGCCGGGCCACGATCTGCTCGAACGGGATCGCCTGTTGCAGCGGCTCGATCGTCACCTGCAAGTGCACCCTGCGGCGGGCATCATCCAGCGAAAGCCGGCCGCGATCGAAGGCGATCGAACCCAGCTCAAGCTTCCAGGCGGATGGCGCACTGCCGGACGGCAGCGCGAAGCCCCAGTTGGCGCGGCCTTGCCGGTCGCGCTGCAGAGCCACGTCCGGATGCACCAGTTGCAGCGACGGTACCTCGATGCGATGGGCCAGCAGCGCCAGCGGCGCAAGCCGGAAGCGTAGGGCATCGAGTCGGGCGAATTGCTGCGTTGCCGCCCAACCTGGATTGCCGATGCGCACGTCGCGTGCGGTGAACTGCGGCCACGGCAACAGCCCACGCAGCCAGCCGGCCGAGGTGTCGCGTCGCCAATCCACGCTGAGGTCGCCCTGGATCGCGAACGGCCGACCGATGGCCAGGCTCACCCTATTGTCGAGATACGGTTTGAGCCGGTTCCAGTCGAAAGTGGCGACGATGACGATCGCGAAGACGATCGCCGCCAGCAGTGCGGCCAGGATCCAGCCAAGTACCTTGCAGCCGCGCTTCATCGGTAGTGTTCCGTGCGTCGCCCCGCGATCGCGGGTCCATGCCTTCTTTCATAGCCAAGCCGATGGCAAGGTTATGTATGCGGGCGGGCGGCGCGCTCAGCAGCGATTCAGACGGACGACTGCGTCAAGCTGCGACCAGCTCGCTCTGGCGGCGGTCGATCCGGTACACCGAGGCTGGTGGCAGATTGAACAACACGCTGCCGATGCGTACCGCCTTGAGATCCAGTTGTTCCAGCAAGTGGCGGGGCAACGGACAACGCGGGCCATAGGTGAACTGGTAGAACGCACCGTCGGCATGCAATTGCTGCTCGAACACGCCGCGGATGATGGCCGCAACCTGGCCTGCCGGCATCGACAGCAGCGGCAGCCCGCTGATGACCGCACTGGCCCGCTCATCGCCGAACAGCGGCAGGGTTTCACCCAGCTGCGCCGCGTCCATGCTCAGCACCTGGGCATCCGGATAGCGCCGCGTCAGGGCCTGGGCAAATACCGGGTCAGTCTCGATCAGTGCCAGTCGATGGGTCGGCAACCCGCGCGCAAGCAGTGCCCGGGTGAACACGCCGGTGCCAGGCCCCAGCTCGATCACCGGGCCATCGTGGCGGCCGACATGCGAGGTCATCAGGCGTGTCAGCGAGGCCCCCGATGGGGCCAGTGCGCCAATGCTGCGCGGCGCCCGCAACCAGGCACGCCAGAAGTTCAGGGTGTCGCTCAAAGACATGTGGATTTCCGGTTCAACCCATGACATGGCGCACACAGACAGACGCGCATGCCACCCAAGTTACCGAGAGAGGATGAATAAAATGTTTTTCCGCGGTACGCCGATGCGTCGACGGCATGGTGGTCCTTGATACTTGCGTAGGAGCGCACCCTGTGCGCGAAAGCACGGTGCGATGCGGTGACGGGGTTCGCGCACAGGGTGCGCTCCTACGAATCTGTGCTATTCGAGATGCCCGGTGCTCACGGCTTGCCGATGGCGGCGGAGCTTCCCTCGCGCACCGGCACGTCGATGCTGCACAGGTCGATCTTGCCGGCCGGCACCGCATAGAACGCATCGTGGCGATTGCGCTGGATCTCGATCAGCGCGGCAAAGGTGGGGCTGTCGGTGCGCAGCACTTGCACCGCGGGCCGCTGCCTCACAGGCAGATCCGCAGCCAGTCGCACCGACTCGATCACCGTGCGCTGCGCCGGCGTGGCATAGAAACCCATCGGCCCCTTGCCGCGCGGCAAGCCGGACAGCAGCGGCATGCCCTCGATCACGCGACCCACGACCGCAAGATTCCGGTCCAGCCGGCGCGGCGCCTGGCCGATTACCGCGTACAGCGCACTGCCGTTGCCGCTGTCCGGTGGGTTGTCGCGGCCCACGCCGACCATGCCGTAGCAATGGGTGAGCCATTCCTGCCCGGCGGCGCGGTTGCGCGCCACCGGAAAGCCCTCGGAGAAGCCCACCTCGGGCGCATACATGTCGCCGTCCGGCAGTCGCGTGAACGGCAGCTTCTCATCGAACGGGCGGGTGAACTCCGACGACAGCGTGGCGTGCGCCTTGCCCAGCGATCGCAGCTTCGTCTTGTCGCCGCCATCGTCGCCGGCCGGGTCGTCCCATTGCGCAACGAAGTTGTCCTGCACCCGCACGATCGCCAGCCCGTCGAAATAGTGCTGGCGCACCAGCGTACGGATGTTCGCCGCATGCAGCGGAGCGAAATCCGGCGCCAGCTCGATCAGCACCCGCCCGGCAGGCAATCGCATCACCAGCAGGTTGCGCGGATCGGGCGTGCGCCATTCGGCGGCTTTGGAAGCGGCCAGCAGCCGGGCTGCACTCGGCGTCGGCGTGGTCCTGCTTGGCGCGGCAAGTGCGGGCAAGGCCAAGAGGCAGCCGGCCAGTACGGTGGCGAGGAGGCGACGGCGCAACATGGATGTCCCCTTCGATGAACGGATCGACCCGGCGCAACTTAGCAGATGGGCAGCCCGAAAACCCACCCTGTCTCGTGAGAGCTGAGCGCGCTCCAGGCGCTTGCGCAGTTTGCACCGGAGCAAACGGGTTTTGCGTGCCTTTCATGGCGACTGCAGCTCCAGTCTGGCCTCGATGAGGCGGCCGGCGTGGCAACCGGGTTCGCATTGATGATGCGCAAAGTGGGAAGACAAGACGTCACCCTGAGGCTCCGGTCGGTACCGCCTTGCGCGTGCGTCAGCCCCCGCTGACCGAGCCGCTGGTGAGCGGAGAGCCACACACGTCAACGAAATGAAATCGAGGATTTCCGGGTTGTCAGGAAGTGTTGTCCAGTCTCCGCTGGCCCTGCACGGGAAGGCTTCGGTATCGGCTTTGAGGTCCAGGGAACCGTAAGGAGGATGTCGAACGCCCGACATCGCCAGCGCGCTGTCAAGGATGTGGCTGCATCGCTGGCGCGAATTCGAGTCGCTCCTGGCTGAGGACGCACCAGCAAATAGAATGCGGCGAAGTGCGTGATCATCAGCACCGGCACGTAGATGATCGGGATCGCGTACGTGGCGCCCAGCTCCCCCGCCAGCGCCGGAAGGCCGGCCAGGACGGCGTGGTAGCAGTTGAGGATGAGGTCGGCCGCACCCACGAGATTGAAGGCGACGACCAACGCCCAAAAGAGCGGACGTATCCGCACCGTGAGTGGGGCATGAAGCAAAACCTCACAGCCAGGCATGGCGCGCTCGACGGCGTGGAGGCGTTCCTGAGCGTTGCCAAGCACCGCAGTTTTCGCAGCGCGGCCGCGGAACTCGGGGTGACCCCGTCGGCGATCAGCCAGGCGGTACGTGCGCTCGAGGCGCGCGTCGGCGCCACGCTCTTCCTGCGCACCACGCGCAGCGTCGGCCTCACCGAAGCCGGCGAACGATTTCTCTCGCGTGCAAAACCCGCCTTCGATGAGCTCGTTGCCGCGAGTGGTGTCGCGCGTGAACTCGGACAACGGCCGACCGGGCTGTTGCGCCTCTCCGTGCCGCGCGCGGTGGTGCCGATCCTGCTGGAACCGCTGCTCGCGTCCTTCTGCCAGGCTTATCCCGAGATCGAGGTGGAGATCGCGGCAAGCGGGGAACTGGTCGACCTCGCGGCCGAGGGATTCGACGCGGGCGTCCGGATGGGACAGTTCATCGCCGCGGACATGGTCGCGGTGCGGATGATGCCACCGTTCCGCTTCATCGTCGTCGGCAGCCCCGCCTACTTCGTCCGCCGCGATCGGCCCGGGCACCCGGGCGACTTGCGCCAGCATGCATGCCTGCGATTGCGGCGGTCCAACGGCGCGCTCGCGCCCTGGTCGCTCGACGATAACGGCCATGCGATCGAAATTGCCGTATCCGGCCCGCTCATCGCCAACGACTTTCCCACCATGCTCGGCGCGGCCGTCGAAGGCGTGGGTCTGGCCCAGCTGCCCGGGCCGATCGCGGCCGAACTGGTGAGAACGGGAAAACTCGTGCACGTGCTGGAGCCGTTCGCGCCGATGACGCCGGGCGTGTTTCTCTACTGCCCCGACCGCCGGCAAATCATGCCGAAGCTGCGAGCGTTCATCGATCACGTGAAGGACGGCTCGGACGCCAAGGACGGAACCCGAGTCCACATTGACGACGGGCGAACCAGACCGCGCGGTGAAGTTGATGCCTCAAGGTAATGTGCCGTCGGAGGGGCCGGGCAACGTCGCCAGCGGCGCGGATTTCCATCACGATACGAAGCGTGGGAACACGGGCACTGAGCTGTCAGCGACGGCGGCCGGTAAGGGGCCGGAGGGAACTAAGTCCAATCATCTTCAGCATCAGGCCACGGGTCCGACCTCGCTGGTGCCTCGGCGGAGCCACGTGGCTCAATTTCCTCGATCCCCTTATTGGCCGAGCTGGCGCTTCCCTTTCGCTCCGAGACGAAGATGCCACCCAAGTTTATGGGTTGACCTCAGCCCTTCGTACCTTGCCCGACGTGCTAGTTCGGAACTGCAAGGGCAGACGTCGGCCAGAAGCCACCATTCGTCGCGACCCGCATTCGCGCTATCCGGTACCAGGTGCCATTCAAGGGCGGCATTCACGAAACCCGCTGTGACACCTTGCGTCGACCGCAACATTTGGCTTCGATCGCTGCAACCGTACTGCTCCCATGCCCGCTTGTGCTTGCCGGCATACTGGGCTTCGGGGCGGGACGACTATTCGGCAGCGCCCACGGTCAGGCCGCTGCTGTCCACGCTCTTGACCCCCTTGATGCGCTTGGTGACACGTACCGCCTTTGCCTTGGCCTTGGCTGTAGCAACCGAGCCGGTCAACGTGACGACGCCGTCGTTGGTCGAAACGGAAATATCCGTTGATTTGATGCCCTTCGTGCTCGCCAATTCCGACTTGACCTTGGTGGTAATCCACGCATCCGCGGCTTTGTCAGGAACGGTCTGGTTGTCGGATGAATTTTGCATGGCGCCACTTGATTCTTGAGCCATGACCTGGGTCAAGGGCGCTGCGGCAAAAAGAGCGATCAGACTGGCGGCAAATAAACCGTTATGTAGCTTCGAGTGATTGCGCATAACCATCTCCTAGATTTGGTTCAAGAAAGAAATTGATACGGTAGGCGACGCTAGGTAGCAGCACCAACACCATCAACGCGATGAAACCCAAGTCACCTGGCGTGCTGCAGCCGGGAACGACTGTAGGCCCACCAGGACAGAGCGCCGATTGGCGAAAATCTGGGCACGATCACCAAGCGGGTCGAGGGAGCCATGGTTTTTCCTCGAGTGAAGGGATCGTGCTGCAGGCGGTGTCCGACGTGGCAGGCGCAGATTGGCAAACGCGTCGTCAATGAAGCGTAAAGTCAGACTGGCTCCGACAACGTCACGAAGCGCTCACATTGCGGCGACTTGCCCTGCATGTCTGTGGCCGAAAGGGACGGGGAAAATTGAACATGCGAGCGCAGGCACCTGTTCTTCGGAAGGGTGCCAACCATGCTTGAAGCGCACGCTGTGCACAGGAATCTCGTGGTGGCCATTTCGCCGCAGCTTCCCGTCGTCTGCGGCCTCGGTGGACAGAAGTCCGGTGGGAATCGACAACGCGACGCGGCCTGTTCGGGTCGCCCGCAACGTTCGATGCGGATGACCGGGAATCGCTGCCGGCCAAGCTGCTCCTTTGGCTAATTCGGCAATGCATCTGTGCTTCCTGACGAGGAGCTGTCGATCGGATGCGCTCCCTGATGCGTTGCACGCAGGTAGAAACCAATTCCGAGCATGGCGACAATCGCGATGATCAGGAACAGAAACGCAATCCTTCGGCTAGGCTTCTGAGGCGGCAATGTGCGCCGCCTCAGATAACGCCGAGCAATAGCAATACGATAACTATGATGAGGATGATGCCTAGCCCGCCTGTCGGACGATAGCCCCACGAACGGCTGTATCCCCACGTAGGGAGTGCACCGATCAACAGCAGAATAAGGACGATGATCAGCAGGAATGAAAGAGACATGATGGTGTCCTTAACCGTTACGTGCGATTGGCCTTAAGGCAAGCTTCGCAATCAAGGCATCTTCGCGCAGAACTTCAGGCCTACAGCGCGATCTGGAGAAGCTAACAAGTCCATCGTGCAAGTGGCGTCAAATCGAAAATTCCAGCCTCGTCAAAGCATACTCATGGGGAACTGGACGGCTGTCAGTTTCATAGGCCTCCAGCCTGGATGCCAACGGCAGCTCCGGGTGGCGGTGCTTCCAGCTGAGTTGCCTGCCCCGCAAGGCCAGCTGATCGCCGACGGCAAATGACCCTCAGAGGCCTGCATGGCTATTCCAGTGGCGTCGAATCTCATCGCCTGCTGAGCCAGCTGAAACCAATGTCCGTACGCGCTCCCGGACACCAATGTTTGTACAACCGGTACAAACATTGGTGTCATGCCTACACATCGGCTCTTCGCCAATGCATGACTTCATACCCATGCACTAGTGTGAACTTCGTACTATGGTTCACATCGACCCAAGTGGCAGTGCAGGCAAGTCGGTGGACGAGATCACCAGCCATCTGAAGAAATTCCAGAAGGAGCTGTCCTCCGGGACGGTGTCGCTGGTGCTACTGGCGGTGCTGGGGCAGTCGCGCCAGCCGCTGTACGGCTACCAGATCGCCAAGCGGTTGGAGGAGGGCGGTGAGGGCGTGCTGGCCGGCAAGCAGAGCGCGCTGTATCCGGTGCTGCGCAATCTGGAAGGCGCCGGTTTGCTCGCTAGCGAGGTCGAACCGTCGGTCAGCGGGCCGCCGCGCCGCTATTACCGCATCACCGAAGCGGGGCGCGAGGTGCTGCGCGAGTGGGTCGCGGCCTGGAACGCCACCCGCGATTCCGTCGACAACGTTCTTCAAGGAGGGGTGTGATGAACACGCCACGCACGATCCACGAATACCTCGATCAACTGCGTGCCGCCCTGCGCGGTGCCGATCCCGCCCTGGTGCAGGACGCCTTGTACGACGCGGAGGAACACCTGCGCGCCGAACTGGCCGAACAACCCGCGCGCGGCGAAGCGGAGATGCTGCAGCAGGTGGTCGGCAGCTACGGTGCGCCGGAGGAAGTGGCCGATATCTATCGCGACCAGGAGATCAAGATCCAGCGCGCGCTGCGGCCGCCGCCGGTGCCGCCGAGACGTTCGGCACTCGGGCGTTTTTTCGGTGTCGCCGCCGATCCGCATACCTGGGGGGCACTGTTCTATATGCTGCTGGCGCTGGCCACCGGCATCTTCTATTTCACCTGGGTGGTCGTCGGCATATCGCTGTCGGCGGGCTTTTCCGTCCTGATCATCGGCATTCCCTTCATCGTGCTGTTTTTCGGCAGCGTGCGCGCGCTGTCGCTGCTGGAAGGGCGCATCGTCGAAGCCATGCTGGGCGTGCGCATGCCGCGCCGCCCGCCGTATCCGGCACAGCAAGGCGTGCCGCTGCTGAAACGCATCGGCGCGATGTTCACCGACGCGCGTAGCTGGACCACGCTGCTGTACATGCTGCTGATGCTGCCGCTGGGGATCATCTACTTCACCGTCAGCGTGACCTTGCTGGGCGTGTCCGTGGGTTTCATCGGTGCGCCGTTCGTGAAGTTCTTTGCTGGTGTCGACGTGATCAACATGAACATCGACGGTGCCGGCTACCACGGTCCTGGCTGGCCAGGCACCATCGGCCTGTGCCTGATCGGCGTCGTGGTGCTGTTCGCCACGTTGCATCTGGTGCGTGGAGTGGCCAGGCTGCACGGGCAGATCGCAAAGAACCTGCTGGTGAGCACGACGGTGGTTTGAATCCCGTCGCCGGCTGATGGTGAATCCTTTTGCCTGATACCGGACTCTATGATGTGAGGTGCATGGCACCATCATCAGGGTCGGTACGGCGTGCAGTCTGGTCCGCTGATGAAAATCATCGTTGGGCACGCTGCGCGGGACGTTGCTTGCGCTGGTTTGCACCCGATGATCGGCATCAGCGCCAGCGTGCATGCGTGTTGATCCGGCGGGTTCGCCGGATGATGTTTGGCAGGGATGCCAATTGAACGGCGGGGGCCATCTCATCGATTTCGAGCATCGCCTTGACAGGGACGTTTGTGCGTGGGTTTTTTTTCGAATTCCTGTGGTACGAGCGCAATTGAAACGAGTTCCCGCGACGATTGCGCTGTCGTGCCAGGCTGCACGAGCCGGGGCCATTCCGCGGTCAGCACGATTTGCCAGTCGGACCTTTCCAAGGGTGATTGCAGCATGAACGTGATAAACCAATTGAGTCACTGGTTGACGCCACGGGAAGGCAACAACGCGGCAACCCGTGCCAGCGAGCTGCTGGCCAGTCTGTTGACTATGGCCTGGTTCGTCGAGGCACGCGACCCGTATACCGGCGGGCACCTGTGGCGCGTGTCGCGTTACGCACAACTGCTTGCCGAAAGGGCCGGCTTCAGCAATGCGGACATCGCCCGAATCAGTCTCGGCGGGTTCCTGCATGACCTGGGCAAGGTGGGCGTACCCGATGCGATTCTGCGCAAACCGGACCGGCTGACCGAGGATGAGTATGCCGTCATCCAGACCCATCCGGAGATCGGT
>Ga0307375_10005897_pt1 | contig 11412 bp, 9 predicted proteins | sample TR1MG_FD_202531 | JGI IMG/M metagenome (GOLD analysis project Ga0307375, IMG submission 202531) | Soil microbial communities from Risofladan, Vaasa, Finland - TR-1 | ecosystem: Environmental > Terrestrial > Soil > Coastal area > Acid sulfate soil | place: Finland: Risofladan, Vaasa | collected...
GCATTTCCTTTAGGAGGCCCTTTTACTCCTGGATTCTTAGAAGAAGAATTTAATTTCTCGCCAGAATATTCGCTACAAGAAACAAAAGAAGTCATTGAACAACTAGAACCAAGCCAAAAAACTTTTGTCCTTTCACTCCCTGATAATTTAGAATTGATTAGAGTCGCCAATTATTTGGCAACTTGTTGGGAAAAAATAGGGATTTCTGTAGAATTACAAATTCTTCCATTGGCCACTTTGGAAAAAGAAATTATTCAAACTAGAACTTACGACGCATTGCTTTTCGGAGAAGTTATCGGACAAGACCCTGATTTATTTTCTTTTTGGCACTCCTCGCAAACAACTGATCCGGGCCTTAACCTTTCTGCGTATCAGAACAAGGAATTAGACGAACTTTTAGAAAAAACAAGGCAAACCTTTGACGAAGAACAACGAATAAATGACTTAAAAACAATTCAAAACATACTTTTTGAAAACAAACCTGCCCTTTTTCTTTATAACCCATTCTATCTCTATATCCTTCCGCAAAAAGTAAAAGGTTATAATATTCAATACGCTAATCTGCCATCAGAAAAATTTGCTGACATTGAAAACTGGTATATATATACAAAACGTACAATAATAAATAAGAACCTGTCTCCTGCTGGTCGGTAGAACCTTGTTTCTCACTTCGTTTGAAATAAATAAATTTGCCGCGGTGGCGGAATTGGTAGACGCGCACGGTCCAGAACCGTGTCCCAAAATTTTGGGATGTGGGTTCAAGTCCCACCCGCGGCACACAAATAATAAATAACAACCTTTCACTTCGCTAAAGAAAGTTGTTTTCTTACTTCATTCAAAAATAACAATAAACAAATAACCTATGAAAGACAGAATATTTCGTAAAAAAACAAAAATATCTTCTGATCCATTAAAAATTATTCCTCTTGGTGGGTTAGAAGAAGTTGGTCGTAATATGACTCTTTTTGAGTATCAAAACCAAATCCTCATTATTGATATGGGGTTACAATTTCCTGATGAAAATATGCCAGGTATTGATTTTATCATTCCCAATATAGAATATTTAACAAGTCATCCAGATAAAAAAATATTAGGAATTTTTATTACTCATGCCCATTATGATCACATAGGAGCTATTCCTTACCTAATCGATAAGTTAAACTATCCTCCTATTTATACTGCTCCTCTCAGCCGTGGGATAATCCTTAAAAGGCAGGAGGATTTTCCTAATTTAAAAAAGCTTAATATTGAAGAAATAAATTCAAATAAATCTATCACTTTAGGTCCTTTTAAAATTTCTCCATTCCATTTAAACCACAACATACCTGATACTTTGGGATTAGCAATTGATACACCGCATGGATTAATTATGTATGTAACCGATTTCAAATTTGATCTTCAACCAATGGGTGATAAACCAGCTGATTTATCGCGTATCGTTGCTCTTGCTTCTCCAGGGGTTCAACTTTTAATGTCTGATTCAACTGGGGTAGAAAATACAGGACATTCTATTTCTGAGAAAACAATTATGGATAATTTGGACTCCGTTTTCAGATCCGCTAACGGAAGAATTATTTTAGCTACATTCGCTTCAATGATCAACCGCCTTCAACAGACTATCTGGTTATCAGAAAAATATAATCGTAAAATTATTATTCAAGGTTATGCTATTAGAACCAATGTCGCTATTGCAGAAAGAATGAAATACATAACTATTAAAAGAGGAACTTTAATTAACTGGAAAGAGGCAAGCCGGCTTGACCCGCAAAAATTAACAATATTATGCACTGGAGCCCAGGGTGAAACTGAAGCCGCCCTAATGAGAATAGTAAATAAAGAACATAAATATTTAAGGATACAAAAAGGAGATACTGTTATTTTTTCTTCTTCTGTTATTCCTGGAAATGAATTAGCTATCCAAAACTTAAAAGATAATTTGGCAAAACAAGGGGCTAAAGTCTATCACTATAAAATGCTTGATATTCATGCCTCAGGGCATGGTTATCAGGAAGATTTAAAAATGATGATTAATCTGACAAAACCGCATTTCTTTATGCCTATTCTTGGCAATTTTTCAATGTTAAAACTTCATGAAGAGTTAGCAGAATCTTTAGGTATTGGCAAACAAAATATTGTAACGGCGACAAACGGCCAAATAATTGAATTAACTAAAAATAAAATAACAGCTACAGAAAAATTTGTTCCTACAAATTATATAATGGTTGACGGATTGGGCGTGGGAGATATTAAAGAGGTGGTTCTTCGAGCAAGGCAAACTCTTTCCAAAGATGGAATTTTTATCGTTATTGCTTTGGTGGATAGAAAAACAGGACTACTTTATAATAATCCTGAAATTATTTCTCAAGGATTTGTTTATATGAAAGAATCAAAAGAGCTAATAAATCAAGCAAAAAAATTAGTGAGGGAAATTGTAAGCCGTTCAACCAAAGGCCATACATTTAATGAAGGCTATATCCGCGATAATTTAAGAAATGAGATAGGTTTATTTCTGTTTAAAAAGACGCAGCGCCGTCCAATGGTATTGCCGGTTGTTATTGAAGTCTAAATAATTTTAAGGTGTTTTCAAATGTAACTTCCTCTACTTTTTTTAGAGGAAGTTTTTTTATCTGGGCGATTTTTTTAGCCACTTCTTTTACATAAATCGGTTCATTTCTATCGCCACGATAAGGAACCGGAGCTACATAAGGAGCGTCTGTTTCTATCAATATTTTTTCAGAAGGTGTGCCTTTAATTACCTCATCCATTGTTTCAGAATATGTAATAATACCTGAAAAGCCTAAATAAAACCCTCTTTTTAAAATCTTCTGCGCCTGATATGTTTTACCAGTAAAAAAATGGAACACTGCGTCGCCTTTATATTTTTCCTCTTCTAAAATAATTAAGGCTTTTTCATATAAATCGCGGATATGCAAAGACAATGGCAAATTATGTTTTTTTGCTACCTGAATTTGTTTTCTAAATTCTTCTTCTTGCGCTTTTTTATATTTTATTTGGTCTTTTTCAGAAAAATTTTTCAAGTAGCTATAGTCCAACCCACATTCACCTATTGCTACTACTTTAGGCTCTTTTAAAAAAGATTCAAATTTTTCATTAAAAACTTCTGCTTCTGATATATTTATCCCGCTATTTATTCCCAACTCATTTTTATCTATTTTCATAGGTATTGCATGGCTTGGATGTAACCCTACTGTTGCCCAACAATTTTTGTATTGCTGAGCAATTTCCACTGCTTTTTTTGAAGTTTCATAACAAGTACCTATATTAATTACAAAAATATCCTGTTTCAGGATATCTTTTATTATTGCTTCTCTATCTTTATCAAAGGCAGCTAAATTTAAATGCGTATGAGAATCAAAAAACATATTTTAATTATCTAACCTAGGAAATAAAGGTGGTTGTTTTTTAAGTAGAACATTTCGTAATAACCAATCTTCTCTTGATGCATCTTGTAAATTAAAAAATTCAAGTATCTTTGTAGAGATTTTTGGCATTACAGGAGAAAGCATTAAAGAAATATTTCCTAATATATATATTAATTCGCCTAAAATCTTCTGAAATTCTTTTTCATCATCTATTTTTCCCCACGGTTTTGTATCACTAATATATTTATCGCAATAAGAAATTAAATTCCAAATCGTTGCCAAAGCATCATTAAAACGAAACTCTTCCATCTGTTTTTTATAATCATTCCAAGATTTAGTAATTAAATCACGGTTTGAACATTGAACCATTATCTGTTTGCCGTATTGCTCACCTAAAGCCAAAACCCGCGAAACTAAATTTCCTATTCCTTGCGCCAAATCAGAATTATATTTTTCAGCAAATTTTTCTTCTTTAACATCGCCATCCTGACTAAGGGGAAATTGCGAAAGTAGAAGATAACGTGTAACCTCAGCACCAAATTTTTTAACCAAATCATTCGGGTCAATAAAATTGCCTAATGTTTTGCTCATTTTCTGGCCATTGATCGTAAAAAATCCGTGAATGAATTCTTCGTCCGGATTTTTAATTCCAACCGACAATAACATTGCCGGCCAATAAACTGCGTGAAATTTCAAAATATCCTTAGCCAATAAATGAATAATACGAGCATCAACCCACCATTTTTTAAATTCTTTTTCATTGTCGCCATAGCCAATTGCTGAAATATAATTCAATAGAGCATCAACCCAAACATAAATAATTTGATTTTTATCAAATGGCAAATCAATTCCCCATTTTACTCTTTCTTTTTGCCGAGAAATAGAAAAATCATCCAGTCCTTGGTTTAATAATCCTAAAGTTTCGCTTTCTGCTCTGGCGGGCGAAATTTTTAATTTTTTTGTTTTGATTAATTCCTTTACTGCTTTTAAGTCCAATTTAAAAAAATAATTTTTTTCTGAAATTGTTTCCGGCTTTCTTTTATGGTCAGGGCATAAACCGTTAATCAAATCCTTTTCGGTTAAAAATTTCTCACAACCAATACAATACAAACCCTCATACTCTTTTTCGTAAATAGCGTTTTTTTCTTTTAATTTTTCAACGAATTTCTTCACCGCCTCTTCATGTCGCTTATCAGTTGTTCTTATAAAATAATCGTATTTTATCTCTAAATTCTGCCAGGCCTTTTTAAAATATTCGCTATTTTCATCACAAATTTCTTTTGGCGTTTTTCCTACTTTTTCTGCTACTTCAGCGATTTTTGCCCCATGTTCATCTGTCCCAGTCAAGAAGAAAACTTCTTTTCCATGCGCTCTGAAAAACCGCGTCAAAACATCCGCAGCTAAAGTAGTATAAGCATGACCTATATGAGGTTTATCATTAACATAATATATTGGAGTCGTAATTAATATTTTCCTCATAATTCTTTGGAATTAAATATTCACCATATTCAGATGAAGCTACTTTATAAAAGTTGTTTCTGTGGTAAATAGGCAGTAATGCGACCTGTCTGGATATCCCTAATCAATCCTATTGCGGCTGCTGCTAATGGCAAAGCGATTATAATTCCGGCAACTCCAGCTAATTTGCCGCCTATTAAAACAGCTAAAATAATCACTAAAGGATTTAATTTCATTGTTTTAGCCCGCAATAATGGACCAATAAAACCTTCAATGGCTTGAATAATAATAAAAACAATTACTATTGAAGTTCCGAGTAATAAACTTTGGCTTATGCCAACTAAGAATGCTATAAGACCAATAATTAAAGGACCTGCATATGGAATAAAATCAAATAAAGCCGCTAATATTGCTAAAAATTCAGCCTGAGGAACCCCTAAGATTGTTAAACTAATAAAAACCAGGCCTCCAACTATACCACTCAAAATTAATTGGCTAAAAAACCAAGTTCCAACTTTGTTGCGTGTTTTTCCCCAAAGATAAACTGCATAATCTTCATAAGTGCTTGGAAAAATTAAACGAATTGCTTTCTCTATCCCTTTCTTTTCTGTATTAATAAAGAAAGACAAAAGAAGAACAAAAAAAGCAGAAAAAGCCCCTCCCAAAATCTTGGTGAGTAAATTACCAGACTGAAGTAAAAATTCTGACAATTGACCCTGGGAAATACCTAACAAACTTAACCAATTTTGCATTGGGAATTCTAGAGATTGCCATCCTTGCCACAGTTGAAAGAAAGATTCTTTATTCATCCATGACGGGAGAAAATCTAAAAACCCAACTATATAGTTATTAAAAATTGGGATAAATAAATAGGCAATCAGCCCTAATGCACTTAAAAAGATAAAATAAATAATAAAAGTTGCCATCCAGCGATTTTTCCATTTTTCTTCAAAATAATCTATCGGCCTATCAAGAAGTGAAGCTACAATAAAACCAAGTAAAATAATGAAGATGGCCTGCCGAAAATACCAGGCCGCGATAAAAACCAATAAAATAACATAGAGCCGTAAAATGCTCTGCCAGGAAATGTCTATATTTTGTGTTGTTTTAAACATGAAGCAACTTTTGTAATCTTTGTTTGTTTTTATAAGGACCAATTAAAGCTAAGTTGAGAGATTGAGATTTTATTAAATCCTGCGCTACTTTTTGCAAATCGCGCGCAGTAACCTGCCTTATCTTTTTTAAATATTGACTTGGCGTTTCAATTTCCTGTTTTAATAATTCTTGAAAAGCCAATCTATTAGCTACATTATGAATATTTTCTAATTTTAAAGCAACCTTGCCAGTAATATAGCTTTTAGCTTTTTTAATATCTTTAATATCAATTGGTTTTGTTTTAAACTTTTTCCATTCATTCAAAACAGTAATTATTACTTCTTCTAAGCGATTATTATCTATCCCAGCGCCTACTGCCCAAAAGCCATGATCAGTAGCGCAAGAAACATTACTGTATATATAATAAGCTACGCCTAATTTTTCTCGAATGGTCTGAAAAAGAATACCAGACATACCGCCATCAAAAACAACGTCAAGCACTTTTAAAGCATAATATCTTTTATCAAATAAACTAATGCCTCTAAACCCCAAAATTAAGTGGGTTTGATCTGTCTTTTTATTTTTTATATGAAGTTGCGGTTTATTTTGTTTTTCCTTTACCAATTCCCTATTTTTAACCTTTCCTAATCTTATATCGCGAAAAGAATATTTTATCTGGCTAATGATTTCTTTCTGGGAAAAATTACCGCTTACTACTACCAAAGTAGACTTAGCTTTATACTGGGATTCATAATATTTCAGAAAATCTTCTCTTTTAAAATCTTTAATATTTGTTTTTGTTCCTAGGGTAGAACGGCCTACTGCCTGATTGCCATATAATAAATTCCTCCAAACATCCCAAATATAATTTTGAGGATCGTCTTTGTACATATTAATTTCTTCAATTATTACTCCCTTTTCCTTATCTATTTCTTTTTTTGGAAATTGGGAATTTAAAAAAATATCAGAAACTATATTCAAAGCCAATTCTTTATTTTGTTGCGCTACCCGGGCATAATAGCCTGTATATTCCCTTCCTGTAAAGGCGTTATAATACCCGCCAACACTATCTAATTCTTGAGTAATTGCAAGATTAGAAGGGCGTTTTTTTGTTCCCTTAAAACATGTATGCTCCAAAAAATGAGAAATTCCATTGTTCTGTTTGGTTTCAAAATCAGCGCCAGTATTAACCAAAACCGTTATTTGAAAAGAAAGAGATTCTTTTGAAGGAACCGTAAGAATTCTTAATCCATTGGTTAATTTTGTAAGCTTAAATTTATGCATGTAATTGTTCTTTTATCCATATAATAATTTCTTCAATTTTAATTCTTTGTTGTTCCATTGTGTCTCTATCACGGATTGTAACAGTATCATCTTCTAATGTTTGATAATCAATTGTTATACACCATGGTGTGCCAATCTCATCTTGACGTCGATATCTTTTTCCTATATTACCAATGTTATCCCACATTGTCATAAATTCCGGTTTTAAAAGATTAAAAACATTTTCTGCTTTTTCAGTTAAATTATCTTTGTTTGCAACTAAAGGGAAAACCGCTACTTTATATGGGGAAAGGCTTGGTTTAATTTTCAAAAACACTCTTTTTTCATTATTTACTTTTTCTTCTTGATAACTCTCCGATAAAACAGCCAAAAATGTCCTTTGAAGACCGCCAGAACATTCAATAATATTTGGAATAAATCTCGTTTTGCTCACTGGATCAAAATAATCAAGCGCTTTTCCAGAAAACTTTCCTTGTTGTTTTAAATCATAGTCAGAACGATCATGAATTCCTTCTAATTCATCAAAGTCATCAAAAAACTTATACTCAATATCCCATGCATCTCTAGCATAAAAGATTCTTTCTTGAGAAGAATGCTGTCTCCAACGAAGTCTATCTTTACTTAAACCAATTGTATCAATATACCAGTTAAATCTAATATTTTTCCATTCTTCATATAATTTCTTCGCCTCTTCTGGCGAACAAAAATATTCAATATCCATTTGCTCAAATTCTCTCACCTTAAACAAAAATTTGCCTAATGTAATTTCATTACGAAAAGCCTTACCAATTTGCGCAATACCAAACGGTATTTTTGCTCCCATCGTATCCCTTATTGGCAAAAAATCAAGATAAATATTCTGGCACGATTCACCCTTAAGATATACCTTCGTCTTTTCCCCTTCGACTGAACCTACACTTGTTGTCATCAAAAGATTAAATTCTTTAACCTCAGGAATCAAATCTCCGTTACAATCCGGGCAAATCAAACTCCCTTGATTCAAAACATTCCATTTCCCTGTTTGATTATCTTTTTCTAACTCCCAGCCCTCTAATTTATCTGCTCGAAATCTTTTCTTGCATAATGGGCATTGTATTAAAGGATCAGTAAAAGCAGCAGTATGTCCACTAGCTTCCCACGCCTTTGGATGCATTAAAATAGAGCCATCAATCAAATACATATTATTTCGCTCTTGAACCATCTTTTTAATCCAGACATCACGAATGTTTTTAGCTAAAAGTGAACCTAATGGCCCAAAATCATAAATATTTGCAAATCCTCCATAAATCTCAGAGGAAGGATAAACAAAACCACGCCTCTTGCACAAAGATATAATTTTTTCCATTAAATCATTCGCCATAACAAATTAAAAATTATTTATTAAGGTCTTACTATCCCATCTCCAGTAAAAACAGTCTTGTCAGTTAATTGCGTAGATTTCACAACAGGATAACTAAGTGAAATATCTTTCCCTGTGAACGCATCTGTAGCTGTAAAAATTGTATTACCAAGTAAATCAATTTCCTGATTCACTTGGGACGATGAAGGAGTAACTTTAATCTGGAAGATAGATTCTGATGCTTTAGTTAAAACTCCTGAGCCGGCAGGAACAGAAGGGATAGTCCACGAAACTTCCCTTATCGCAGAATCATAATATGGCGGATTTTGCCCATAATCCCCTGCAATTTGACCAGTAAATTCCACCCAAAGAGGCAATGTGGTCCTTATCGTAATATCTTTTAGAGCATTAAAATTATTAACAATTCCCCAATGAATAGTAAAATCAGTTGATTCACCTGCTTTTAAGGGAAGGCTTCCTGTGTTGGCAATTCGTGAGGAAGCATCTCGAAAATAACTCCCAATTACCACTTTACTATCTGAGTTAAGTTTAATCGTATTTAAAGCAGCTGCGCGCGGTAACTCAGAAACTTCCAGCTGCTCCGGAATATTAGAACTCTCAATAGTAATATGTGTTTCCAAGACTATATTTTTTTGAGCTTGACTTTTCATCGGCCAATCTTTTTTAAGTTTTAGGGAGAACTGAAGATTTCCTTGCTCACCAGGATTAAGAGCGTAAAGCTGGGGCACTTTTGTTCCTTCCCAAGTTAAACTTTTCAAACGCGACGAGAACGCACCATTAGGCGCTTTTAAAGTAGAAAAATCAAAAACATCCCCACTAAAAACCACCTCCACGACCAAATTTCTTAAAGTGGCGGAATAATTATTCTGATAATCAATAACAAAATTTAATGTTTCGCCTAAATCGGCATTATGAATTATTTCACCATTAACTAAAGATGAAATTAATAAAGGGTTTCTTATTAAAGTCGTATAGCCTTCGGTTGTAGCCAAAGGAAGAAAGACATTATCCTTAACAATGCCTAAGTGCAAAATTATCCTTTTTGTCTCGCCTGGCTGACCAGTAGTAAATCCTTTCACTATTATCTTTCCATGGCTAGCTGAACTCAATTCCCCTAATACCCATCTATTATATTCTGAACTCTCAGAAAAAATCTCGGGATTAGACTCCTGAAAGACAAATCCTGATGGCCATTCTGCCCTAATTTCAACATTATCAAACGTATAACTGGAAAGATTTTCCCAATTTATTTCTAAAGGGAAAATTTGTTCAGAAAAAATCTGATTAAGTGTTACCAATTCCAGTCGAAAAGAAGAACCAGAAATTAAAACTGTTTTTATTTCCTTTTTTTCGAAAACAGAACTGAGAGTTTTAGGACGATAGCGAAGTATAGCCTCAATATTCTTAACTGTCTTGGGCTCACCAGTAATCAATAATTTTATTATTTTATCTTCTGAATCGTGAGGGACCATTTCGCCTAAACTATATGAGATAGTTTTCTGATCAGGGTTGTCAACAGATATCACTCCTTCTGGAAGATTAATTTCTGCTTCTACTTCCTGAAGGCTTACTCTGGAATTATTATTTAAAACAAAATGAAATTCTTTTATCTCGCCTGCCTTTGCTTCATCTGGCCCTAAAAAAGTAAAAGTTATTCCTCCACTTTTTACAAAACTCCAGACGAAATAACTTGCAAATAGAATAAAAATAGTGACCAAAGCCCCTCCCCAAAAAGTTTTTAAAAAATCTTTGATTTTCATAATATTTTTTTCTAATTTATAATAATTACCTTATATTAAATCAACAATACTACTGCATTACATTAACAATATTGCTATATTACATCGACAATACTACTGTATTATATCTGATTTTATTATTAAAGTAAATTTACTAAGAAACTTCTGAAGATATCTTTTTTCTTTGAGAATTTCTCTAATGAGAATGGTTTGTGCAAAATCTCGAAAAGCGGAATTAAATAAAAAATCCAGAAATCTTCTTTGTTGGCTATTGATAGGCCAGTCATTTTTCTGATGGTGTAGGTTACAAACAATTCCTTTCCTCTCAAAACTAAAAAATTTATTATTAATTTTACTTCCACATTCAATACATCCATCTAAAAATGGTGAAAAACCAAGAATTTTCAAAAACTGAGTATTAAAATATAACCATGTAAAATCAGCTGCTTCAGAAAATTTATTTAAATTTTTTTCTAAAAAATAAAAGGCATCAAAAAGTAATTTCCAAATATCAGCATCAGATTGCTTCTCTATGGTTAACTCATTAACTAAATCTGTAATCCAAAAAGCTGTAGTAAGAGCTTCCTTTTTTTTCTTTATCTCCAAATAAGGAATTTCTTCCAATGCAGTAATTAAGCGCGGATTACGGGACATTGTAAATTGAATTTGCGTTAATGTCGGTATTTCCAAGTGTCCTGCAAGTTTAGCGTTAATTTTTCTTGCTCCTGGAGCTGATAAACTTAATTTTCCAAATTCTCGGGTAAAAAAAATATAGCGGCGATCATGCTCTTTAATTGGTTCTTGCATTAAAACAAAAGCTAAGGTTGAGTAATATTCCATTTAGACTTATGATATCACAAAAGAAAAATATTAGAAAATTCCTTGAAAATATGGCTCTTTCGTGATAATTTTAAAAATAGGCCCCCGTAGTTCAACGGATAGAATGCGGGCTTGCGGAGCCTGTGATGGAAGTTCGATTCTTCCCGGGGGCACTATGATTAAACTCTCTAACTCTGTATCAGAGATAAACGGCATTGGTCCGCGTTATTTAAAATATTTGGAAAAATTAGGAATAAAAACAATAAAAGATTTA
>Ga0307375_10005898_pt1 | contig 11410 bp, 12 predicted proteins | sample TR1MG_FD_202531 | JGI IMG/M metagenome (GOLD analysis project Ga0307375, IMG submission 202531) | Soil microbial communities from Risofladan, Vaasa, Finland - TR-1 | ecosystem: Environmental > Terrestrial > Soil > Coastal area > Acid sulfate soil | place: Finland: Risofladan, Vaasa | collected...
AATCAGGCGAGCCGGTGCATGCTACCGCTCAACTGAAGCAACAATAGTGCGCGCCCGTAGCTCAGCTGGATAGAGTACTTGGCTACGAACCAAGGGGTCGGGCGTTCGAATCGCTCCGGGCGCACCAATAAATCAAGGGGTTAGAGAAATCTAACCCCTTTTCTTTTCTGCTGGCTAGCGCCGGGCTAGCATCAAATACCATTTTTAGTTAAGTGAAAAAATGGGCACTTGGGGTAAAATGCGAACATGAATTGCCGATATACCTCGCATCATTTGTTCACCAGTCAGGTGTTATCACATGTTCAATGAGCGCAAAGTAGCCCAGATGGCGGCCTTCCTGCTCGGGAAGGGGGGCGACAGAATGGCTCACCTCAAGCTGATGAAGCTCCTTTATCTTTCCGACCGTGAAGCGATGGAACGCTATGGCTTTCCAATCTCTGGTGACTGTATTGTGGCCATGCCTCACGGCCCTGTGCTTTCCATGACGCTGAACCTCATGGATGGCGATGTGGAATCCTTGCCGGGTGGATGGGACAGCCTGATTTCCGATAAGGAAAACTACGAGCTTTCCCTCAAAGGCTCAGTTACCCGCAACGACTTGGACGAACTCAGCCAAGCGGACATAGATGTTCTTGAATCAGTTTGGGCGCGATTTGGTCACATGGGCAAGTATGAGATTCGCGACTACACCCATGACCACTGCCCGGAATGGACTGACCCCAATGGGTCTTCCAACCCAATTCCCTACGAGAAAGTTTTCCGCGCGCTGGGGCGATCTAAAGACGTGGCTGCGAAACTCAGCGCCCGCATAGAGGATGAACGCTCACTGGATAAAACCTTTGCTGCTCTATGACCGTGTTTCAACCTGTCCGGCGTGCAACGCTGCTTATTCCGTCCGGGCCAGCTCACGATCTCGATAGAAAGCACCTCTTCATCATCCTTACCGATCCTGTTGCCGATCCCCTGAACGGAAATAAAGACAGCGTCCTGTTAACGAGTTTGTCCACTCTGGATGCTGCGCTTCCGCATGATCCAACGTGCATTCTGCATCCAGGTGACCATCCGTTCGTTACTCGCGATAGCTACGTGAGTTACCACACCTCGCGCATTCAGGAAGCAGAGAAGATCATCAATGGTGTCGCATCCGGCGTGTTAGTTGCAAAAGAGCCGATGGATAGCGGCATCGTAGATAGAATCTGCGATGGACTGGATTCTCATCAAACCCCGGAGAAGATAAAGCGTTTTTTTCGGATGTATACAGCCCTGCAACAGCACAGGCCGTAATACCAATTACCAAACCCTGACCGCTCAGTCACGGCGCTTGCAATAAACCCCGCAAGCCCCGCGCCTTCGCTAGCGCAGTGGCATCGGACAGAGCGCAGAAGGCGATGAAACTGCCCTCTGCTTCCGCTCCGTAGCCAAGTGTGTCCGCTCCGTTCCCGCCGCCAGTTCACCACTGCGCCCTTCGCGAAAAGTACCTCGCCAAGGGCTTGCGGTGCGCTGTCGGCTACCGTTGTGGTATCGGACAGAGCGCCGAAGGCATAAAGCCGCCATCGGCTTCCGCGCTGTCACCCGCTGGTTTCCCTCCGTTGCCGCAGCCGCTTCACGCCGTCGCGCTTCATGGCTTCGCATGAAGCCGCTACGCCATCAAGCGCTCGCCGTTCGCAGGCTGCTGGTGCAGTGGTAGCCCGGACGTGCAGCGCCCCCGCGCAGTGCCGTTAAGGCGTAGTCGGCTGCGCCGGTTGTTGTGTGTGGCGGCATTCAACATAACGGCGTCTTATGCAAAGCGCACGCGCCGGAAAACTCCCGCCCTTCGGGTTCGCATAAGAGGCCTTTATGTCTTGCGCCCTTCGGGTAAATCCCGCCACACAAGTCAAGGTCAGCTTCCATCTCCTTCGTCGAGGGGCAGCAAAACGGGGCTGGTGTTTCGTCGCCCCTTCGCCTTTTGCAGCATGGTCGTGCCGGTCTATGTCTTGTCTTGTTGTGGTCGCTTCGCGGCTTATGTGGGGGGCGCTTTCCCGCTAACGTCCCCCCGTCCCCCCAGCGGCCAAGTGAAGCAAAGGCATGGCCGCACCCGTCCGCACTGCCACCCCTTGCCTTGGGTAAACCTGCATCCCCGCGCACCGTCCACTGGCTTGCGCCCTGCATCGCCCGCTGGTTCGCGCAGAGACGGGCAAGGCGAGGCAATGCTTATTCGGTCGGCTACGCCGATTTGGTTTTTTTTGTGAGGCGTGGTCGCTGCGCGGTATCGTTCACAGCAGAAGTGCATTTTGTTTATCGCGGTAACGTCACGGCGCAGGCATGAATCAAGTGCGCCTTCACCGTCACGCCACCGCTGCCATGTGCGGGTCGTGCGCGTCAACAAAAAACCCATGCCGGACAAAACCCCGGCACCGGATTTTTCATTGCCACACACCACCCTGAGTGTCAGGTTTGGTCGCTGCGCGTTCTGTCTTTTTATCCCCGCCCACCCAGCCTGTCAGGCTACGCGGGGTCGCGCTACGCTGCTCCTTTCCCGCTCATCATGCCACGCCTCCCATCCGCCCCAAGTGGCTCCCTTAATGCACCTTGGGGGCTATTGCCTGCAACCGGCACCACAGGGCTTCAATGATTACTCCAGCGGCATCGTCAGGGTGGCTTTTGCCGGTATTTTCCAGCAGGGCAGTATTTTGTGCCCACAGCCCGAAGTTGTTGCGTATCCACGCACCGAGGCCGAAGTGCAAGTAAATCAGGTCATCCCGCGACATGGCAGCAATCTTGTCCGCCTCTTCATTCGGCAACATACCCAGCAGCACGCCGACAGCTTGATCGACAGTTACCGGCCATTGATTGTAGTCAGTCATTTTCTATGCCTCCACTCCCACGGTGGCATTGGATCAGAATCAGCCCATAGCCCACGCTTGGCGGCCTTGGCTTCGTTCTCAGCGTCGGCATAGGCTTGCCTATCAGCAGCAGACTGAGTGCGCTCGTAGGCTTTGTAATGCCACGCCATGCCTGCGCGGATTTGCTCAAGGTTCACGTCCTTGCCACCAGCCAGCACTTTGCCCAATTCCCGCCCGTAGCGGTCGCGCTTGTCGGTTTCCACGGTCACGGTTTTGTTGAAAACCATATCGCTCAGGCTTTGCTTTGAACGGTTGCCGAAAGGTTGTTTTTTCTCTGGTGCATCAATTCCAGTTAATCGAATTTTATGCTGCACCTTGTCCGCGTCCAGCACCGTGATGGTGTCGCCATCAGCTACGCCGACAACATCGCCGGTGAAGTCAGCCCATACAGGGAAAGAAAGAGCCAGCGCAAAACTGGCTAATAGGAGACGCGAGGGCATTAGTACCCAGCCATCAAATCCAGCCGGAAAATCTGATCTGGCGCATTCTTGCCATTCGCATCCTGCCGGATAGTCATAAAGCGCCCGCTATCCTCTTGCACCAGCATCACCGGACGTTTATAGAGTTTGTGGCTTGCCAGCACTTTGTCCAACGTATCGCTGCTATTCAGCAAGTGGTCGCCCTTGACCTCCGCCAGCAGCAAACCATCGCCTAACGCGCGTCCGTTCACCTTCACCACAAAATCCGGGAAATACTGAGCGCCACTCGGCAAGATCAAACCGATAGACCACGGCTTGCGCGGCTCGTTGCGATGCCACCATTCCACCGCCCCGGACAAATCACTGTCCAGCATTTCGGCAAAAGCAATTTCGTCGCGGTTCAAATCGGGCGGCATTACGCCATAGATATTCAAACGCGAAGTGCGCGCACCCGATAGCAATTCAATGTTATCGGGCAATGGTGAGGTATCCATCAACTCGGCATATTGTGCCGCACATTCTCGCGCTGCCTGACGTATCAGATTGGGGAATGCCACCAGAATCAAATCGAGAACCAACTCAAGATCGCGCTCGTCGGATTCAAACCCGCGAGCTTCATATTCCGATTGCAGCCGTTTAATCAACACGGCGTGCAAGTCACGCGGATCGAGATAATCCGGCTCAAACAAAACACGCTGCGCACGTCGGGCAATCTCGGCTTCGGATATTCGCGCCTGATATTTTGTATCTGTCACCGTGCGCGTAAAAATTTCCTCCTCGCGGCGGATGACTGTCGTTTTAGCGCGCCGCCCCTCGTTCAATTCGCGTTCGCCAATCGCAATCTTTCCGCCGATACAGGCCAGCAGCGCATCGGTTCCCAACGGCATCCGTTCTGTCTTGAATTTCAGGCCGGAAATTTTCAGATTAAAACGTGATGCTCCAGAAAGCGTTGCAGCAACCCTTCGCGTTTGCTCTGTCTGCGCCTCCGGCATGGCCAACACAAAACCATCCAGCACGTTTTGCATCGCACCGGATAAAGAACCGTTTGCCACATAATTACCCACACCAGAATCTTGTGACAAGTCGTGTTGAGCTGTGGGATTCGGCTCCACCGGCAACATCGTGCTTTGCCCGTTCCGCACGATCTGCACCTGATTTTGCCCGGCGATGTTCACCACCATCGTATAAGGGCTGATCTCGGAAAGCCCGGTGCGAATCGCGTTAATCTTGTCCGCCGCGCCAGTCAGTCCGGTTTGATTCTCCGCATCCGCCAGGAACACATAACCATTGCGCAACAACTCCGGCACCTCGCGCCCTTGCAAGCGCCGATGCACGCGCAGAATGCGCCCCACCACCTGAATGCCAAAGTCCGTATCTCTCGCCCCGCGCATGGAAACCAGCGTGAATGCACGCGGCGCATCAAAGCCCAGCGCCACGGCCATCTTGAAAATCAGCACCTCTTTCGTTTCATCCAGCGCCACCGCCAGCAAATCGTCCGAGGGTTCCTTCGCCGTATAGGATGCAATCGCCTCTTCGCGGAAACCCAACTGCTTCAAATTCTCACGCGCCCGCGCCACGTCGTCGTCGCGCTCAGAGGTCGCCACCTGCACCAACATCAACGGCATCAGATTGATGCCAGCAGCCTGCAACGCCTGCTTGATGCGCTCATGTACTGCCTTGGCATCGGTTAGCGCCGCCATTGGAAAATCCACCAACGCCCTCTGATCGTCCGGCGCAAGATAGGCCACCGATTTGATGCCCACCTTAATCATCCCGGCATCCACCGCATCCTGACGGCTCACGGTAATGCGGTGCAGCTCGGCAATGCCAGTCGTGCGCTTGAACTTGTCCACGTCCTTGTCGTCGGGCGTGGCGGTTATCAGCAGCGTGAATTCCGGCTGCATCACCTCGGTATAAAAACGCACCGCTTCGGTTGCATTGCTGAAGGTGTGATGAGCCTCGTCCACCACTACACCAATATGGAAGCCCAGCTCGCGCAACGAAGGTATCAACGAATCAAGTGAAAGTGACAAGTCTCCGCTGTCTCTTAATCGTCGCGTCTTTTCATTCTTTGCCGCCACGGATGCCCAAGTGGTAACGAACACATCGCCGCTTCTTGTTCCCATTGCCAGCCGGTCGCCCTGAATATCGCGCACCCGCAAACCGCCAAATTGTTTTTTGAGCGCAATACTGGCCTGATCCACCAACCCGGCAAACGGCGTGAACCAAAACCACACGATTTTTGCTTCGCGCGCGAACTCCTCGGTAATCATCCCGGCCATCATCGTCTTGCCGGAACCGGTCGGGGCTTGTATCAGCACACAACCGTTATAGGCCGCCGCCTGCCTGCGGTTCGCCTCGTCCGGTGCAGCCTCAATCTGCTGCAAGGCATAGCGGAAAATAGACAGCGCATTGTCCTTGGCTTCCTTCTGATACCTGCACGGAGAAACGATCATTTGCCGCCTCCGAATCGGGAAACCAGAAACTCGGGGATTTTCTCAAAGGCTACATTCGGCGCTTCCACGCGCTGCCTGATCTGCCCCGGCTGCCACGAGTACACCACCAGCCGCCCACCCAATCCCGCAACCCGCGCCACTTCCTCCAGCACCGCCTCGGAAAGTTTCGGCACATACACCAGCCGGTCGTCCGCATTGCCCGCCAACTGCACTGCCGCTCCCTTTTGGTAACCTGCCAGTGATACGCCGTGTATCAGTTGCAACGCCCGCCACACCTGCTCGTGCTGAATATCGTTGAACACGCGGGAAACCGGAATGCGCTTGGTGCGCAGATAGGCGAACGAACCGCCCAACCCTTCGACAGCTTCGCCCTTCTTGTTGGTGTAACCTTGCGCTATCCGTCGCACCCGCTCCGCGCATACATCGCGGCACAGGTTTTTGTCAGGTTCCTCATTCGTTGCTTCGGTGCTGGAAACCAAAATGAAGCGACGCTTGCCGCCGTCCTCGGCATTCAGCTTCATCACCGCGTGGGCGGTCGTGCCGGAACCTGCGAAGAAGTCCAGCACTAAAGCATCCTTGCCTTGAACCATGCTTATGAGGTACTCGATTAGCCCAACTGGTTTTGGGTAAGTGAATCCAATTCCCTGTGCAACCAATTCGGTGCCGGATGCTTGCACGCTGCCAACATTTTTAATCACGGAAATGACGTGAGACTGCTCCTCGGCTCTAACCTTCACATTTTCGAGCGCTCCAGTTTCGGTGAGGATGAAGGATGTCAGTTGATTTTTAGTATCCCAAACTGGACTGAATCCAGTTGCAATGAATCTCTCGCACAGTTTTTTGTTCGCCCAGCCGCTTCGAAGTATTACATCTCGTGCCAGCACCCCGTCCTTAATAACGGCATCAGATAGAAAATGCGGCCATTTGTCAGTCCTCGCGTGAATTATCCCTTCCTCAAAATCAGCAGGGAAGCCAGCACGTAGCACAATGTTGGATACTGGATTTTTTGGGCCATTCTTCACTATCGTGTTTCTGATCTCATCACGAAAGAGCTTCCCTGTTTCTTCGGCATTCGGATCAATTACAGGCGGTGCTTCTACTTGGTTTTCAGTCGCCGCATAAACCAAAACATATTCGTGGCAAATTTTGTATCTGGCCTGATTGTCAAAGTTACCATCTGTTTGCCAGATCAACTTTGCCAGGCAGTTCTTTTCACCAAACACTTGATCCATCAACATGCCCAAGTGCAGCATTTCGTTATCGTCAATGGATACAAAAATCACGCCATCCTCGGCCAACAAATCCTTCGCCAGCACCAGCCGCCGATACATGAATTCCAGCCACTTGGAATGCCGGTAGGCATCTTCCTTGTCCACGAAGCGGTCGTTGTAGATGAAGTCGCGGTTGCCGGTGTTGTATGGCGGATCAATGTAGATGCACTTCACACGTCCGGCGTGGGTCATGCGCAGATAGCGCAGGGCATCAAAATTGTCGCCCTCGATGATGAGGTTTTCAAACGGTGCATCGCCGCAGGAAAGGCCGGAGTCAAGATCAAGCGCCACAAAATCGTCGTTCAAGCTCTTGTCGTGCTCAATCTCGTTACGCTCCCAGACCAGCCCGAATTTCGGCTTGCGGTCGCGCTCACGCAATAAGCGCAGCAGCTCTTCACGGCTGTATTGTTCGTAATTGTCGGTCATGCGAATCGAAATAGTCGGTGCGCAACTCAAGATTGACTGACAACCCCAACAGGCATTGCCTTCAAACTCGTTTGTTATGCGCTCCTACAGTTATGGGAAGACGCGATGATAGAGTAAAGATGTAATTCCTCCAACTATGGGAGGGATGCTTGGACGCTGGGATTGCTTTTGGGAAAGTGTTGCGCCGACTGCGTGAAGCAGCCGGTTTGACGCAGGAGCAGCTTGGCTTTGAAGCTGACTTGCGGCGCACCTACGTCAGTATTCTTGAGCTTGGGCAGCAACAGCCCTCGCTTAAAACCATTCTCAAAATCGCTCAGGCACTCAATTGTTCGCCGGGAAGTCTGCTGGATATGGTGTCTGAGGAAATCAGCCGTCCAAAGGAGAAAAAGTAAAACTTGGTGTAGCGGCAGTGAGTGGGTGTGTGTCCGCATAAAGATATAATGCAGCAACTTGATGATAGCTATCGAAGCCGCCAATGCCAGCCCCGCGCTTTTCCCCCGCCCCAGACCAGCAAGTGATTGTCGTTTGCGATTCTGCCGCGATCACCGCTGGCGATATATCGGGCGTGCTGGCCGCGCTCAAAAGCCTGTCCGGCGACCGCTCTTCCGCCATGAGCGCAGAGGGCGCGGTAACGCTGGTGTTCCACGGCTACGACGACGATCCCCGCGAACTGGAGGCCACCCCGGAAGTGCGGGCATGGTTCGCCCAACTGTTTGAGGCATGGCCGTATTGGTCTTTCTTCGCCAGCCGCATCGACCAGACCGTGCCGCTCGTCCTTTCGCTGTTGCTGACCGGTGAAGCCGTGGCCGGTGAACCGGGCATGGTCGGATGGTGTTTCGATCTGGACGAATTGAAGCCGTTGCTGCTGGAGATGTTTTGTCACCAGAACGAGCTAATCGAAAGGCTGGAAATCGGCGAGGATGTGAACGAGCGCGTTACCCATGACTTCCTTGAGGCGGTGCAGGCGTTTTTTAACTAAATCGCCTGCTTGTCAGGCGGCACTGGTTCAGTTTACAAAGCTAATTAGCGGTAGGCCTGAACTTTGCCAATTTTTCCAACGTACTCATGGGCAAAACTCTTGCGGCGGCAGTCAATACTTTTGTCTGGTTATCGGCTTCCTCTTTGTCATATCTATCGTCAATGACTACCAAAGCTGACAAGGTGCTATTTGCTGCTAGCTGATTCAGGTCAATCAGTTTTTTAAGTGCAGCGGCAACAGCGGCAGGGTGTGTTGATATGGCAACAACAGCATCATCACCGTGAATGAAATCAAATTTATATTTATGACCTGATATGCCAGAATATTCTGGGCTTGGGGTTTGTGTTTTGCTTGGATAGGCAGCCTTGAAACACATACTTACTTCTTCAATGAGAAGTGATATATCTGTAGCTGCGCCTATTTGCTCATGCTCCCATCTTACAATGCCAAGCATTGCACCCATGTATTTTGCGAACGCTTCACTTGCATTGTCTTGGTTTGCCCATGATTCAATTTCGCCGTTTTCGTTGAATATTGAGCCATTTTGCTCTGCAATTTTTTTCATAAATTTGGCGTTTTTGGCGCTATTTATCCTAACGCCTCTGCCAATGAAGTGCATGACTGTTTCGCCCGCATCAAAAAACCTGACCTGGTTAGCAATGTGCTGAACATACACGGGCACGTAGTCGCCGTCCTGAAACTTGAACGCCGTATCCACGAGCGCAACCGTGCCATCATCCGTCAGAGGGTGATACTTGATGCCTAAAAGGGAGGATAACTGCTCGTAGATCATGTCAATTTAAAGGCTTCATCCGGCGTTTGAACAGGCGGCTCAAAAGTAATCTTTGTGCGCTCACAGAAGTAATTCAGTGTTTCATGATAACTCCAAAGTGTCCAAGCGTCATCACCGATTACCCTTGTATCACCAAAATGCTCATGCGGCTTTTTATGGGTGTCTTTTAATGGCCTTTTGCTTTGTAACACCTCAAGCATATAAACCCGCTCAAGCCCATATGGACGTTGTTTGAATACGCCAAATTTGTACGTGGTAAGTTGCGTTACCGGGTGTAGGCAGTAGTCCAGCACAACAATGATGCCCGTATTTATTCCTTGGCTGTCGAGCGTACCCGCACTTGCTGTGCATAGGTATTTGTTGACCTTGTGCGGTGTCCACGGTTCACAATTTATGCAGCGCAAACCTTGAGCTAGAAGGGCTCTTGCTTCTGATTCAGGTATGTCGAGCATCTATAATCCAGTTTTTCTAAGCCCGCACTAATATTTTCCACATGCTCCAGAGAACTGCCATCCAGCCATTGGAAACCCTGAATCAGGCCAGCCGCGTGCAAGGCGGCACGTTTCCGGAGCAAACCGTCCAGCACGGTGCGCCGCTCTGCGCTCGCTCGCAGTTGATTATAAATCCACCTCTCTATTTACGCTATGTTTTAGCCAGTGCTTTATATGCTGGTTTTGCGAAACAGATTCAAATCACCGCCAATGTCGCCAAGCCTCGCCTCGATCAACCGCATTCGCCACGCCATGTGATTCAGTGATATGTCCACATGCGCATCATGCTGGATGGTCAGCCGCTGATAGGTGCGCGTGTGCATTCCCTTTGGTTTGATGCCATGCCCGTTCAAGATGCCCGGCTCCCATTTAAGCCGATCCCGGATTTTGTCTGCCCGGCGCGTCGCACGGTCATCCAGATTTTCCCGCTGGCTGGAATAGGCCAGGCGGTAGCAGTGCCGACAGGCGAAGATAGTGCCGCCGTAGAGAATCGCCACGCGCCGCCCGCAGCCAACGGCAGGGCAGCGGAACCATGCTCGTGATCCGCCGTAGTTGCAGGGTGTCCATTCAACTCGAACTGGGTAGTTCTCGCTTTTCCATTCGCCACCACCGCTCCGGTGCTTGTAGTCGAGAATCACCCGGTCGGCTTCCGTCCTCACGTTGATAGATGCCACTTTTTCGCCGTTGCGCGTCCAGCTCCAGCCGAAGGAATTCCCCGCTGACAACAGGCCGTCTCGTTGCAACCGCCGCACATCCAGCGCACGGTAATCGCTCGTTGTGCTCTTCCCGCTTTGATCCCGCCGCCCGCTATTCATGCCGCCCATTTTTATTTCTCCCGGATTTTGCCGAAATCATTAGCAAGATTTAGCATTTTTGCTCATTGCTATTACCGCAAAAACCTGCCAAACCCATATACTGACTGCGTTTCAGGCTGGTCTGCATGATGCAATTTTTTGCTCATGTTTAATGGCATTACTCTCAACCGCGAAGCTGTTTCAGCTTCAAAAGCATGGCCAAAGTGCGCTCAAACTTGCGGTCGAGGTGTGTTTCGTAGCGATTCAGCTTCTCCAGACGATGTGCTTGCAGCCCTTCGCCTAGTGCTTGCGCCTTGATCGCTTCATGGTGCCGTGCTGTCTTCTCCATGCCCATACACAACGGCTCCAGATGCTCGCTGATGAAATCGCCTAGACCTTCCGCAGTCGCTTGATATTCCTCTTCCTCGACATACTGCTCCCACCATTCGCGTGAGTCTGGCAGCAGTGCCCGCAACGCTTTGTCGTAGGCGTTTAGAGTCAGGAAATGCCGCTGTAAGCCCAACCGCTGCCAGTACAACAACAAATCACCTAACAGCCTTTTTGCTTTGCGATGCTTTTTTGTCCACGGTCTTTTTGGCTTGGCTGATATTTCGACCGACGGCATCCCTACGGATGACTTTTCGGGAATCAAATCCACCAGACATGGTATGTTTTCCTTCCTCTCCTTCTCTCCTTCCAAACTTACCAAATCAGATGAATTTCGACCCCCTTTATCAAGCATAGGAAAGGGGGGCGAACCGGAGGGGAGGGCGCATGCGTATTCCACTGAAACTGGACGCTCAGTCCACGGCAAACTGGACAGTCGGAGCGTAGCGACGCGGGGGTTGTTTTTTACTCCTGATTTGTGGGTTTAGTCAAACCTCTTTTGCTCTTTCTGA
>Ga0307375_10005899_pt1 | contig 11409 bp, 21 predicted proteins | sample TR1MG_FD_202531 | JGI IMG/M metagenome (GOLD analysis project Ga0307375, IMG submission 202531) | Soil microbial communities from Risofladan, Vaasa, Finland - TR-1 | ecosystem: Environmental > Terrestrial > Soil > Coastal area > Acid sulfate soil | place: Finland: Risofladan, Vaasa | collected...
GGTTGTCCGATTTCAGTTGAAACCATATCTTCGCCCCACCTTTGAAGGAACCTCCTGAATGGACTTCCAAACCCGTTTTACCACCGATTTGATGCAGGAGTTCCATCAGTTCGTGGTTTTGGTACGGATCATAGTTTTTACCATGAATACCCAGAGTTTCCTCGGTGTCCAATCTCATAATTGCCATCTTATCGGGTATTGAGATCCCCGATACTGTTTGAATGGGCTCTTTGGATACTGTCCAATTCAAACCTAAATCTGTTAACATTTCGTTTTGTGCTTTCATGATATTAAAATATTATAAGGTGAGTAATCCAACCGATAACAAATATTACTACAATATAAGCCACATTCACAAGCCATTTACCAATCGCATCGCCGAATGTTTCGTCGAGATCGGATTTTGGTTTACTTGAAAGGAGTGTGATAAACATTGAGAGTCCAATTGCCTGAGCAAATGTGAGAGAGTTGATGGATATATCCACGGACATACCCATCGGACCAGGGGCGGTCATAGTGATAGTTGTAATAACAAACCACGCCCAGAATTTCATAACAACAAACCCACTAATCATAATACCGAGTATTAGTAGGATGATTCCTGTGAAAAATTTACCTAATGCTTCCATGTTCTTAGTTTTGATTATTAAATGATTAACTATATAAATGTACGGCAAATTATCCAGACTACCAAACAAATTAACAGTTATTTTTAATTTTTTTACAAGACGACGAGGATGACTGGATGCCCAGGGCGATCGGGGAAAGTTAATTTGCACACAGATAGCTGCTAGAAAAGATCTAGTGATCTAGATCATGGATCCTAGCACCGGTACTCAAGTCAATTTGCACATCCAACGATTTTCCTAACCACCATGTTTTCAGTGGGTTATGATTTTTAACTTTGTGCAATTTGACTTCGACCTAGAGACCCAGATCCGGGGATCCCTGGAACTAGATCTTTATTGCACTCATCTAGCAAAAAATAAGCATAAAAAAAGGGTGAGGACTCCTCCCCACCCTTTAACTCAATAACCAAAACTTAATTATGAACACAGATACTAAAATATACTGAATATTTTTGGTAAAACCAAATCCCTTGGTGCTTTTTGTTTCTCTACTCCAACGCAAACACCGCAGAATAGTTGAGTTTGTCTTGGTCGAACAATGTTCCCGTCCCTATCTCTGACGGTAATCGGGTGCATTGCTAAGAACGGAATGTCTTTATTACAGCCTGTACATCTCATGATTGAAAGTTATGTTCGGTTAATATTCTATCTGTTTCTTTTACTAACCCTTGCTCGGCTTGGGATTGCTTGATAACAATTTCCTCTCTCTGCTCTTCAAGCCTTTTTAATTCTCCATTTAATGATTCCCAAGATTTAGTATTTTCTCTTTTAGGCGGGGTTGTTTTTAGATTCATTTGAATTTTTACATTGATGTCGCGAATCCTACTCTTATATGCCCCTATGAGTAGAAGTTGTGATGTAATACTTTCCGCCCTCAAATGGTGGTAAGTACCTTTCATCGCCCTGTCAATGAAATCTTCTTTGAGGAATGTAATACTTTTCCCCTTGTAGTTCTCATTTAGCTTGGCGTTGAATTTTGGCTCTTCGTTGTAACAGTTCTGAACGATACCGTTTTCAACATCTATCCAAATGGCTTGACCAAACTGTCGGTCTATATAAAACTTATCCATTTTTCCTAGGTTTTTGGAACGTGCTTGTAATACGTTTACCTCTACGTTTCGCTTCGGCCTTTGTTCTAGACCAACCTGTCGGCTTATAATTGCCGTCCGTGTTCAGTTCCTCAATGAAACCTTGACGATTTATTCTATATACTATCATGACTATGTAATTACAATGTGATTACCACTTTCATCAACTTGACTCAGTACTTCGTTGTAATACAGTCGGTCATTGTTGAAGTTTATTATAGGACAATCACCAACATAAGATTCTTTGAGAATAGAATGAATCTCGGGGTTGTTGATGTTCTCGGTAACCAACTGTGTAAACAGTTCGTTAGAGAAGTCGATGGCGGCTTGGTCAGTTTTGATGTGGAACCAGTTAGCCTCTCCAACCTCGGAGATAAACATTCCGGTAAAGAATCCCTTCAATCCGTACTTGTTCACGAATTGGTCGGCGTTACACCAAATACAAACACATTCCTTTTCCCTAAGAAGATACACAATGTCAGAATTGATGTGACTCATGAACAATCCACCAGGATATCCATGTCCCATCATTATAATTCTGTCGTGGTCTTTTACAAGCTTACGAAACTCGCTTGCTGAAATGTCTGTCTTGTGTCCGTTAAATACGGTGAAGTCACGACCCTCATAGATTTGTTTTAAGAAGTCGGTTGACCTGTCGTCCGGATGAATTACTAATGTTTTCATAATTGAGTATTATTGGTTATGGTATAAAGATAAAACAATTATATTAAACTACCAAATAAAATCACGTTTATTTTTAAATATTTTCATCGTAGAGATCCACGACCCAGGTGACCAGACCCGTGCGCTTGGCAACTCAATTCGCACACCACGGGAAGAAGTCCACACCTGTGGCCGGAGCTACACCCATTCAATCAAGTCAATTCGCACATCCTTGTGCAATTTGACTTTATCCCGTCGAGTCCCCTGGGCGTGCATCCATCAACGGCATAAAAAAACCCCCGACTTTCGCCGAGGGTTTGTTTTTTGTTTGGTGGTTAAATCTTTTGTAGGGTAATTGTCAAGTAACCTGCCCCACCATCTGGCGGTGGTATTTGTAACATCAACTCCCCAGTAATATTATTATAAGTAAAAGGAAAATGAGCCCCACTAATAACAATATCCAAGCCACTTACAGAATAAGTCCGATTTGGATATAACGGTTCAGTTGCACATTTATCGGTGACATCCACTTTTAATGTTGAGTAGGTAAACTCATATGACCGAAGCACTTTACCATACCATAGTGTCATATATCCCACAAGCTCATCACATTCAGTAATAATACCTGTGGCTGGAACAGATAAGGATACGAATTCCCAATAACCATCAAGGTCTGCCTCGGTGGTAATATTCGCGGGGTAATCAGGTACTATTGGGTCGGGTTCACAACACATACACATAAATAGTGTAAGGAATAAAAACGAAATAAATTTAATCTTTTTCATGTCTTTGGTTTTTATTTATAAATATAAATTTATTCTTCATCTTTCCAATTCCAGTTTCCATCAACACATTCCCAATCTTCCTCACCACCCCAACATTCAAAATAGTTCTCCATTGAGTAGTCTGGCATCTCCGTATTCAACCTCGTTCCGTTTTCCCACCAGATTTTACCTGTGTTATAACCAGAGTCTTCGTCAGCATATTTGAGGTAAAACTCAAGAGTCGTATATTGTCCTGCGAGAGCCTCAATTCCATAAACCCCCGAAGACCATGCGGTTTGAAAACGAATAACCGCCATATCGTAACCATCTCTGTCGGGTAATTCTGCAATCTCTAATTCAGAATCATATGCTCCCCACTTCGTTCCCCAATTATTACAAGTCCAATCATACCAGTTATCAGCACCGAACCTATCTATCCAGTCCTTTTGCATTTTCTTGGTGATTGCTCCTTTGTCGGCGAAAAAGCGGTTTGGCTCGGCACTGAAGTTTTTATCGTACTGAATCTTTTTGTACTCAGCTTCAGTTACAATCTTCGCTGGCGACCTTGTACCTTGAAGTTCTTCTGGCATCGGGAAGATTTTACCGAAGGCAATAACTTCTCTTTCTCCTTTGATGTGGTCTAACATCCCTTTGAGATGTGGTTTCGGCCCGACCACTACTAAAATGTTTTGAACATGATTTGGCATGATTTCTTATTTTTCAGATTTACATTCTTGTCTAAATTTCCCAACACCAACACCAAAGTTCCAACCACCGACACAGAATAACCCTGTCATCAGAAAGAACATATAAGGGTGTGTGATGATTTCAAAACTGTAAGTGTAATGAAAGATTATTATTACATAACAAACTAATGTTATCAGTAAATGATGTGTAGATTTCATAACAGTTTTTTTAGGAGTTCATCACAACTATTTTCGATCTTTATCAGAGCGGGACTATCCACATTCTCCCCATAAGGGATTCGTCTACGGAGGGCTAAAGATATTCTCTTTTGATTCTCCAAGATTTGTTTTAAAATTTCTTTTTCCATGACGTTTGAGTTTTGATTACAGTATAAAGATAAAAAGATTATACGAGACTACCAAATATTTAAGGAAGTTTTTTCCCAAGAGGAGACCTGGTAGATCCGGGTCATCGTCGTCGCAAATCAATCTGCACACCCCCTCATACCTATATATGTATGACAATATGGGGTGGTGTATGACGTATCGTGCAGATTGACATTAACCCAGAAGACCAGGTGGCCCACTGGGTTGGGATTCTTCCTCCACGGGCATAAAAAAACCCCCACCATTTCTGATGGGAGTTCCCCTAACTGAAAATGAAAAATCAAACTAACTCGTACTTATCTTCTTCGGGAACGATACCGAGGGTACGTCCGTTGTCCCAATTCACATGAATAGTTCCCATATCATCAACGAGTTCAACTGTACCGAGTTCTCCCGATTCGACAGGGTAGTCGTCATTCATACTGATACACTTGATTCTTTTACCTTTGAGTTCTTCACTCATCTTCCTATGTTTCTCTACGTTTGACATGATTATAAGTTTTGATTACACTACTAATGTAATAATAATATTTAACACTACCAAATCTTATACTACAAATATAATAAGTTTTTTTTGCAGATCCAAATTTTCTGCTGGGTTTTTCTGAAAGTCTATTTGCACGTCCATGTGCTAATTGAGATTGGTCGGCGTCCGGGCGCATCCAACGCGTCTTCTAAAACTTCATCGGTCTGTGCCAATAGAGTTTGACCCACCCAGCGCCCAGGGAGACTCTCCTCCAGAAACTCTCGAGCATAAAAAAACCCCGACTTTCGCCGAGGTTTTTGGTTAGTAACATTTAACATTAATCCTCAAGTTTCTCAAGTGTCTCTTCGTAGTCCACCTTCGCCAACATATATGTAACAATACTTTCCGCCTGTTCCATACATTCATCCGAACCGTAGAATCCCCAACACGAATCTGTTTCCTCATCTGTTTCGGTGTCTGTAATACAGTAACCGTACACATCACCTGTAAGATATTGGTCATAGGTTTTTACTTCCGACTTCAAATAACCAGCAACCCTTTCAATAAGTTGTTTGGAAATTCTTTTCTTTGAGTATTCATATCTCATCTTTTCTTTGGAAATATAAATGAATCCCACCTGTCCAGAATCCCAAGGGCAATGAAAACCTGTTGTGTTCATTGTAATACCCGAATGGTCGTAGAGGTAGAGGGGTAGAATTACACCAGCATTTTCGTTCCTGATGATTGCCCGTTTCATATCTTCCCACCCCTGATAATCATTGTGGTCATAGAGGTGTTCGTCTCCGAGATTATAGTTATTGTGGAAACATACCATTGTACCGAGGTTATCCCATTCGCGAGGGCTCTCAGGTTGTTCGTCTTGAATGATCTCAATTTTGTATTTACCGATTGTCTTTTCCATCATATTATTTTTTAAGTTGTTCACAAATTAAATCATTACCACATCCACCTTTAAGGTCTGCATAAACGTGGTCTAAAGGTTCACCAAGTTTGGCGGCCAATTTAAACGCCTCAGAAAGAAAGTTGATAAGTGTCGAAGCCTCCGCTTCGTTCTCTGCTTGAATTGTCACATTCCATGTTTTCATGACTTTGAGTTTTGATTACTAATATAAAGATAAGAACATTATATGAAACTGCCAAACAAATTACCAGTTATTTTTAAATTATTTCACAGGAGGATCTGGAGGAGACCAGGTGGTCCGATCAGGGGAATATCTATCTGCACATATCATATATTGATATAACATGTCAAAAATTAACATGATCATGACATGTAACATGAGAGAACTCAAATTGCACACCTGGATACTCTGTGTGTATGACGAGACGTGCAATTTGACTTGACCAGCTCCGGCCAGGGCCTCCTGGAGCGCAAACAGCGCGCAAACAAAAACCCCCACCGTTTCTGATGAGGGTCGTTGAAGTAATGTGTTGTCCTAATCGTACATAGACACTTGAACATACGGTTCGAGCTTGGCGTTGTGTTCTTCGATAGCTCTGATGTATTCAATCATGGTGTCAGTTGTTAATCCGTCTATCCACGTTTTGGTAACATACTTGGCTTTGAATTTATCTATCCCTTTCTCTACGACCACCGCATCGGGGTTCAGTTCAATCATACTCATCAACCTTATCTTGATATAGGCTTCGAGAGTTTCAATCTTATTCCGAGCGTTGTCTAATTCCTTTCGGTAATCTTTGGAAGTTTTTCTCATGGTGTTTGATTTATAATATAAATATAATAAAGATTTTTTGAATTTCCAAATTTCTGGGACTGGATGTCCATCCGGGTCATCAACTCTATTTGCACGTGACGTAGAGGATGTGTGTAATACGATGTGCAATTAGAGTTCCCTGAAGACCCAGTCCCCTGGGATGTCACCTCCGTCCTCGGGCATAAAAAAAGGTGAGTATTTCTACCCACCCCATTCGGTACTCTATGTATGACGAATCTATGTGTTTTGACTAAAGGTTTAACCACCACTAATTTCAACATTTCCAACTTCCAATGGATAAACACCAATGTCAGGTAAATGTGTTTTAAAATATTCTTCAAGACGGACTAAATCTTCCACATCACATTCGTCTGTATAAATTTCCCATTGTTTATAAACTTTCTCAATCTCACTCTCAATATATTGAGGTTCAGATTCAGATTGAAAAACTCCGAGTAATTCGTTGTCTCTGTTTGTAATTGTAAATGTGTACATAACTTTGAGTTTTGATTATTGTATAAGATATCTGAGTTCTAATTCTTTTCCTGAGTTTAATTTTTTCGCTGTGTCTAATTCTCTCTTTTGTTCTTCTGTTATACTTCTATAAAAGGTCGCCCGATGAATACCAAATTTGGATATCGCTTCACTTTTAGTCCAACCTTCATCTCTCACTAATTTTAGAATAGATGAATAACTCTCGTTAATTTTATCCTTAATAGGTGTCGATCTTTGTTTATATTTCATCATCTTGTGTATTAATTATTACACTACTAATGTCGGTATAATAAATGAGAACACCAAATAAATTAACAGTTATTTTTAAAAAAGATCCCCAGAGACCAGGTGAGGATCCGGATCATGAACTCTATTTGCACGTTCTTGTAATACGGTGTGCAATTAGAGTTCCCTGAAGACCCAACCCCAGGGAGACACTCCTCTGTGTAAGACAAAAAAAAAGGGTGAGTATTTCTACCCACCCCGAAAATAATAGAACGAATCTAATTCATTTGTACCTCCATACATTTCTCATTAGTTTCAGTAACACAAATTTTCCCACCGAATACTAAATCCTTGATTTTGTTTTTCCTCTCGGATTTCTTGAGTTCGATTTCCAATTCAATCATCTTACTTGGGATAAGACCATCGAATGTGGAGTTAATTGTTGGAAACTGTGGATGTGTTGTTTTCTGTACACCAACTAATCTATCACCTTTTACAGATAGACTAAATTCAATCTTTGAACCAAAGTCTGTGGTGTAGGAGTACGATTGATGAAATTTACATGAGTTCATAACATTGAGTTTTGATTAATACTTGTATAAAGATAAAAACATTATATGACAATTCCAAATCATTCGTCAACTTTTCCTGATCCTGTCGTCAAAAAATAACTCTAACCGCACACCCTGGGGAACGTGCAATTTGAGTTCCATTTCCTCAGTCCCGGGTAACCGGATCACGACTCGGAATTCCCGGACGTGCAAATTGATTTGTTCAACCCAGTCCAGGACTCCAGTCCCGTCGTGTGTAATACGAAACCCCCTCTGTGTATGACAAAAAAAGGGGATGTATTTCTACACCCCCTTGGTCTGTTCGGTCGGTTGGTCTATATGTCGTAGACCTCTCGGTTCAACTCCAACACCTCGTCGTTCCACGAATCGTCATTCCAATCTTCCCCAACATTGGAACACCACTTGTACTCGACACGAATGAGGTGGTCATCAACTGAAACAGAACCCTCACTTCTTTCCCCAACAATAAGTTTCCTCTCACGAACAATCCTATTGATGAACTCTTCTCCACCTTGTTCGTCAACGTCATCTGTCCAAGGAACTATATCTTCAATCTCCTTGTCAAATCCTACTGAAAAATCAAAAATGTTATTCATAATTTTAAGTATTGATTACACTACTAAAGTACAAACAATAATTGACTTATCCAAATTATACGAGAGAAAAAAAAGAAGAAAAAAATTTGGAAGATCCCGATTTTTTCCCGATCCCTGGATCATGTTTGGGAAGTCAATTTGCACGACCCCAAAATAACCCCAAAATCACCTATGTGCGAATTGACTTCGCAGAAAAACCCAACCAGGAAGGAGATGTTCCTCCATCACACTTCTCGGAATTCCCCAACGTGCAAATTGACTTGACACCTCCTCGACCTGGTCGGATGTCCCCTCCACTTCAGTCCAAAAAAAAACCCTCACATTTCTGTAAGGGTTTTCGATTCGGTCTGTCTGATGTTAGTCAGTCAAGATATACTTGTGGTGATTCATTGTGATAGTCAAGATATGTCTTAAATCACACACTTGGAAATTCAGAGGATTGTCAAGACCTTGATTGGAATAACTGTCGGTGTTCTTCTTTACAAGGTAATCTTCGAATATTTGTCTTTCAACGGGATTACCATTGTGGGTATATTCGTTCTCTTTCATATGACTCTTTTCGGTAAACTGATACCTAAGATAAAACTTAGATTCGGTTCTCTTGTCAGTAACAAGACCTTTAGAAATCACATTGAACCACTGTTCCCTATCTTTCATTATTACGTTACCATTCTCATCTTTGATAACTTCACCATTCTCATCTTTGGAAACAATTTGTTTCTTAAAACCACCCTCAAAGGGTTCTTCAATTCCCTCTTTCTTTCTACGACCATCAACCGAGTTGTCATAGTCGAAACCTGTAAGAATGTCAATCTTCACTTGACGATTGTAGATACCACTTTCAAGAAAAGGGTTCGGAGTAGGATTGGGATTCTTCTTTTTTGAACCCTCAATCATTAACCAATAGTCTAACCACTTGTTCATATTCTGTGGTGTTTTAGACTCAAAAGAGATGAACTGATTGGTGTTCACATCTGAAAGAATGTCTTTCATTTCATCTCTTGAAATCTGTACTAATGTCTGTTCTTGTTTCATAATCTTGAGTATTAAGTTTTGATGTTAATGTTACTTCTGTAAAGTAACGGATAATATTTGACACTACCAAATAAAATGACACTTTTTTTCAATTTATTTTCGGAGTACAGATCCACGAGGAGATCGGATGACCAGGGGATCAACTCTATTCGCACAGACGAGGAGACGACGACCATCAGGACGATCATTGGAGAACTCTATTCGCACGTCCACCTCTCTACCACCATATACCCCCTCCCCCCTACCCCCTCCCCGTATCCCACCCCACTATACCCCTTTCCTGACACTCAAAAGGGGGGTCAATGCCGCGGATCAAATAAAAAAATTTCTAGAAAAATTTACCGGAAAACTTGGGTCATAAGAAAAGGGTGGATTTGTATAAAAAAATTTCCAGGATTTTTTTTTGGAATTTTGAGTCTTAAACCTTTTCATAGTCTTTTATATTTATAGATATGAAAGTCATCTTAACAGAATCTCAACTTAACAATTTGTTAGAACAAACGGGGAGTGGATTAACTACCCCCGAGGCGTTCTTAAAATTTGCTTCGACAATAACGTTAGAAGATTCAGAGGCTCTCACCAAACGATTTCCCGATGAGGTGAAACAACATTTCAAAAATTTAGTACAAACAAATCCAGAGTGGGCTCAAGCGTTAACTCAGGCAAAAAAATTAGTGAAAAACAATCTCAGACAAAATAAGGTCTATGTAATATCTTATGATGACGCACAAGGACAAAAGATCGGTAAAGAAATTGGGTATGAACATAACCGGACTCCGATAAAATACTCAGACGTTCCCACAGTTAAAAACTTAATCAAACAAAGGGGAATTACTGGGACATTTATATCCGCCCCTGGCGGGGATCAGGACCAGGGAAATGTGAAGTTTAATAACATCATGAACATTTTTTATGATATCTCCCCAAATTATTAACTATGAAAATCATCTTAACCGAATCGCAGGTCATCAAATTGGTTTTATCCGAAGAAAATTCCAGGGGGTGTGATATATTTACGGATTTCACATCAATTGAAGAGTACGATGATATACTATCTCAAAATCCTGGTCGGTTCCTCAGAACGATGAAGGGTAAAATAGTTCAAATGCCCGTCAGGGAATTTTTCAACCGTGTATCTCAAATCCACGGAGTTTCAGTCCCCGAAATATTTAATAAGTTAGAGAAAGGAAAAATTGCTGAATTATCACAGTTAATAGATCGTAGAGTAAAATTAGATCTTCCATATATAAATTACAATTCAGGTAGTGAAGATGGAAAGCATCGAGTGGCGGGAGCCATGGTATCGGGATGTGATATGGTCAAAATTGCGGTCTTCTACAAAGAGGGTCAGGACATATCATATCGTGAGGGTGTATCACCCCCCCAGGAATCGTCAGGAGACGATCAGTAGATGATCTAAGTTCAGATGACCCCTATTATGATTTATTAATAAACCTCCTTAAAAGGTCTTAAACGAAGTTTTTGAAGTTTTAGGACCTTTTCATTTTAGACCCTTATAATGACCATTTTTATAAGTTAGTAGAATGGTGTTACACACCATTGGTTTAGGTTTGGGATCACCCCGCTCGGGGTCTGAGTTAAACCTCTGGGCCGACCCTACGGGTCGCAATAAATAACTTGTAATACCGTCCGCCAGGACGGGCAATATAATGAGCCAAATGAGCCATTTAGGATCGCCAGGCATCGGAACCACAGAAACGTTGTCCTTCGGAACCGGCCAGAAGAGGTTTATTATAATAGGGTATTTATTCATATGAGGTATCTTTTATTGATATTTTTATTCCTTACTACCTTAACATATGGGCAAGAAAAAAGAAGGATAATAGTTTTAACAGATCCGAACATCGATATTAGAAAAGAAACGGATGATGCTATGAGTCTGGTCAGATTGATGGTTTATTCGAATGAATTTGATATTGAAGGATTAATTGCCACCTGTTCCCACAATATGGAATATAGATATGTTAAGCCCATTCATGATGCGATTGATGCTTATGAACTGGTTTTACCCAATCTAAGAAATCATGCTGATGGATATCCTTCTCC
>Ga0307375_10005900_pt1 | contig 11407 bp, 16 predicted proteins | sample TR1MG_FD_202531 | JGI IMG/M metagenome (GOLD analysis project Ga0307375, IMG submission 202531) | Soil microbial communities from Risofladan, Vaasa, Finland - TR-1 | ecosystem: Environmental > Terrestrial > Soil > Coastal area > Acid sulfate soil | place: Finland: Risofladan, Vaasa | collected...
AATCTTCTATGACCTTGTGGACGATATTGCCGCAATAGACGGTTGTATATTTGAGCAGCTTAACACCACCGTCCATTACAGTGACTTCGGTTTCCTCAATAGCTGTTACGGCGTCTCGGAATAGAACAAGCATTTTTCCGTTGAGCGTTCTAAGGTGAAGCATGTCGGTTCCTTTCAAAATTCCGGGATGTTGTTGGCATTAAGCTCTGCCAACAGGACTTTACCGGTTTCGAAGTGGATTTTGAACTCTGCCGGTGGGTTGAATATGTCCCCGTCCAGCAGCAACGCAAGATAGTCTTGCCAATGGTGCAAACAGAGTTCGAGCGCGCAACGAAGGGTTGTGCGCTCTTGCTCTGTCAGTTGATCGACCGCCAGCATCAGAACGGTATCGTATCCAATTCCTCGCGCGGATGGGCGAGGAAGGAATAGAGCGCGCACGGGCCGGTATAGCCGCTGACGGAACCGTCATCGGTGCCGGTCCAGATCAAGTCCGTAAGCTGCTCCATGTGTTCGTCACCGGCTTTGTTGGAAACCGGCACGGTGCGACCGGCGAACTCGCCAGCGCGGGGGCCCTGGACGCGGACGATATAACCTCCCTTTCGTTTGTCGCGGGCGTAGGTGGCCCTGTGCAGGCGTTTGCCAGCGGGTGTCGTTTCGGGTTTCTTTTCTGCCATTGTTGCGATCCTCATGGTTTGCCCCGCCTATTTTCACCCGGCGGGGCTTGGGTGTTCCGTTATTCGAAGCTGAAACCGGCCGACGCCTTTTTGCGTTCGGAACTCGGCGCCAGGGCAGTAGCAAATTCGGCAACGAGATCATCGTAGGCGTCCTTAAGAGCATCCAACCCCTTGGCAACGTCCGCTTCTGTGAACTCGTAAGCGCGCGGGTTGGCGACATTCTTGAGGAGGTTGACGGCTGAAATTGCCTTGCCGAACCGCTTGGCGCCGGATTTCAGGAAGCGTTCGCGGTTTTCGACCTTGATGGCGGCTCGCATGGCGTCACGGGCGCTCGCAAGGGCCTTGGTCAAGTTTTCGTTGTTCGGGGCCTTGGCGGACTTCTCTTTTGCCGCCTTGAAGTGTTCGCGGGCCTTGTCGGCCGCGATATTTGCGGGTGTCTTTTCGGCTTTTTGGCGCGGGGCCATGGAATATTCCTTTCGGGTTAGGTCGTTTTCATGTGCGCGGTTGCGCGAATATCACGATGGATAAATTTGGCGCTCCCGTCAATAGAAAACGTTGGGGCGTGGTTAATCCATTTGACGGTTTCGCCAGCGGCAATTGATTTAATCTTCTCAAAAGCAAGGTCCTGGTCATCTTCTATGTAACGGATTTCCTCACCATCGATGATTTTTGTAATGAGTTTGTTTGATAAGCGGGAGCCTTTTGAGGCGATTTTCGGTTTTCCCTTGCTGGTTTTGATACCGTACAGCTTCTTTCCGGCAAAATACCCTACAGGGGCGCGATCCTCCAATTCCCAGTCGCCAAGGGCGTTGGTTTGGGGGACTTTTGAGATATCGGAACTAGCGTCGCAGAATAGGCTATCGGTATCACAGTATATAATATGATCTATGCCGATTGTGTGAGCAGTTTTTAGAAGATGGGCGCGCGTAAATCCGGTAATAGAGGCGCCGGTTGCAACGTTGTTATAAAGCGCCTTTGCTTCCCACCTATCGCCTAATTCATGCTTCCATTTCCATAGACTTTCGCGACGGTGTATTTCATGATCTTCGTATTCGTCAAATAATGTCCAGCCATGATTTTTACCTGGTTGCCCACACTTTTCACAATAATCGTTTTTGAATTTCAGTTCATGACAAAGACTTGTACCAGCTTCCTCAAATCTATAGTCGTAGTATCTTTGAATATCCTGCGCGAGTTTTCCGTAAAGTGAATTTTGCATATACTTACCGATGGTATAATTCTTTGGATCGATACGTTTTCCGTTTTCGTCTTTGGCAGAATGCTTGTCTTTGAAGTCAAACCAGTGATCAATATAAGGCTTGAATGTAATGGTATCTGGCGTCCAGAATACCCCGATGATTTTTTCATCCTTGATAAGCCCAAATTCTTTTGCAACCAAATATTCCCATCCCGTAATTTCGAAACGGTTATATTCGTGTGGAAAGATTAGACCGGTTTTGGTGCGAAGTGGAAAGGCTCCGGCCGAGGTACATTCAATGCTGATGAAAGAGCGTTGAATTTCCTCTTTTGTCATGTCGTCAAAGTTATCACGATCCACAAAACGAGTTCCGGTGGCGTGTGCATGACTCATGGCAAATGGATAGGCGGAATGAATATCAAGGATGCTGATATCTTTGTGAACACCGGGCTTGAAACACTCACAACGGCCGCCGAAGTAGAAGAAGCGAAATTTGCGGTCGAAACGGTGGTTTGTCTTGCCGGGATCGATGCCTAGTTTCTTGGCGAATGCTAAAGCGTTCGAAGCGATAGTTTTGTTGGTGCCAGCTATGTTGCGATAGGCGGTAACGCCTTCCCATAGAACCTTGCAATCATAGAAAAGATACTCTTCTATTTCAGCCATATATTTATGACGAATGCTTTTCTCCAATTTCCAGTATTCGATATCCTTTTTAGCACCAAATTCTTTCAATGGCGCGGGTATAATGGAATAGGAGTCACGCAACTCCGCGCGCCCGATTTTCATTGATACGATGCGACCGTTTATGACTTGCGCTTTAGTGCTTTTAACAAATGGCAGCAAATAAATCCAGTCGAACTTACCGCCATTGTGAGCATAGACGATAACGTCAAGATTGATAATAGCAGCAACGAAATCAACAGTACTATTGAAAGTTCGATAATCTTTGCCGTTATATAGGCCCCAAAGAAAAGGCATTGGCACGCGATCATAAAAGAATGGGTCAGTTTCGCAATCGGCTGCATAGATTTTCTTCCCCATTAACGTGAACCGGCTTCACAATCGGGATATTCGTGTGCCCTTTCAACTTCTATAACAGTTTTGGTCGCATAAACGCGCCGTGTATATTCGGAGCCGAAATGAATAGTGTTTTCACAATGCGAACATTCATAGTCGCGAGACGCGACGTAAAAACATGACCATTTCTTTATCAAACGGCGTTTCATTAGTGCCCCCGTTGTTTTTGCAATCGCGCATACCTCCTTCTCGCACGCCTTTGCTCGCGCATTTCTTCGACGGTGGGGCCGCCGTAAGTTGCTAGGATACGGTCGTCAATTTTCTCGTCAACATCCGCAACTAGAAGGGCTAATCCCTTTACCCATTTGTCAGTTTGCTGATAGGTGGAGTAATCACGAAAAATCCAGTCCGCAAATCGCTTGGCCGATAACATTGGAATGCCAACGCGACCACTTTCGGCCCACAAATAAACCGCCTTGGTATCTGGCCGCTCGAACGCGGCGCGCGCCATTTCAACAATGCGTTCGATATCGTAGCCTTGAACATCGGGTAATTCCTCGCCCTCTTCAACATCATCAAACGCCATTTCACCAGCACGTCGCACATAATGCGGTGTCGTATCTGCCAAATGCCAATATATCCATTTTCTTTTGTTTGAACGCACCAGCAAAGTGTCATCTTTTGATTTCAAAATCTTGAAATCGGAACCGACATTGCGCATTTGGGCAGCTAGAACACCACCAGCTTGTTTTCTATAGCCCTTATGCGGACCCTTTTTGACTTCGTATTCCGGCTTAAAAACCAGCCAAGGTGTCTTTTTTGCTTGCTCTTTTGTAATCGGTTGCAGCTTGTCGGCATTAAACAACAAAAGATTTTCCCATTTTGCAATATGGGATTTTTCGTGCGGAGTCAGCTTTGTACGACGCCGATTGTATTTTTTAAGGGAGGGGACGAACTCGGAAAGTCTTTTGGATACCGCGAGGTAGGATTGAACCGCTCTTTTTTGTTTTGACATTGCTAACGCCCTCTAATATAAAGGGCTGCGATCCTCTGGAAAAGTCGCGCCCGCCCGTAAAGCCCCGTCAGTCGCACACTGGCGGGGTTTTTCGTTGTGAAATCAACCTGATGGCATGACGGTTGCTCCGGTGGAACGGCCAAGATACGCCTCTTTCGACCATCCCAGCAAGACACTAGATGTTGTGGTTAAGACGCCCGGTATTGACAGATATTCACAGGCGGTTCATGGTCATTTTCATAGATTTTTCACCTTGTTTTTCATAGGAGTCTCCATGGCAAAAATCATCAAACCGGCCGACAATGACAGTGAAATTCTGGTGTTGCCGGACGAACCGGATGACATGGAACTTTCGATCCTGTCAGAGATGAACGCCACGGAAGATGACGTAACGTGGAAATTTGAAGTCAACCGCGTTACTGGCCCTGCGAAGCTTGGCAACAAGGAACCGTTTCTCTTTGATGGAGACGCCAGTGAGATAGCCGGGCTCAAAATACGGTTACGTGACGAATGCGGCACCGGCACCTATCGCGTGCGCATCAAGCGAAATGGCATTCTCTATCGCCGTTTTGACATATCGGTTGAAACCCCGGCACGTACACCGATTGCCCCACCGTCTGAAATGGGCGCTGTATTGGCAGCAATACAAGCGTCGAACGAAAAGACCATGCAGTTGATCGAACGCATGGCGGAACGCAATGCGCAACCAGCGTCGTTCGATCCGGTCGCTATGATGACTTCCATGGCGGCTATCATGAAAAATTTTCAGGTCATGATGGCGCCGGTGGCACAACCTGTTGCAACCTCCGATCAAAACTCCGTCAAATTGTTTTTGGAGGGCGTGAATTTTGCGAAAGATTTGGAGCCAACGAAACATTCCACAGGCATGACGGGCTTGGTGGAACGCCTGCTCGAAAGCCCGTTGCTGGCGAAGCTGGCGGAAGGCGTCGGCAATACCCCCATGGTGCCACCGGGCGCCGGGGCGCCCGGCGGCACCGGGGCGCCCTTGAATCTACCCCCGCCCCGGAACCGCCCGGCAACGGCCCCGGCGCCCGGCCCGTCCGGTTTGACGTCCGCTCCGGCGCCTGTCAGGGCGGTCGGAGCCGCCCCGCCTGTCTCTCCGGTGCAAGCGGTAGCGCCGGACAACGAAGGCGAAGAATTGGCGGAGGTTATGCCAACAGTCGCGCCAACGCCGCAAGAGTTCATGGCCGCTTTGCAGTCAAATCCACAGTTGCAAGAAAATGTTGGTAACGCGATTTCCTATCTCGTTACTCGCGCGGAAAAAGGGGCGGAGCCACAATTCTATGCGGATTGGGTTTTGGACAATTGGCCGGACGAATTGATTACGGTTCTATTGGAAATTCCGGACTTGGTATCGCAGCTTCAACATTTCGTGCCAGCGGTGGCACCGCACCGCAACTGGTTCGAAATTTTGGTTGCGGAAGTACGGGAAATCGTTAAGGATGAAGAGGGGGTATCGGGTAGTGAGGTTGTGAATGCACCTGAACTCCGCCCCGCTCCCGCCGTCGCTTCTCATGGGGATACCCGACGGCCCGGCGGGCGTGAAAGCGACGTTGGCGATCATGTCGCAGGAAGTCAAAAAGGGTAAGATCAATCCGTTGATCCGCGCGAAAGCTGCGGAACTCGTACAGGAATTGCCGCAAAAGGATTTCGTTGGTGAAATTCGCAATCTTTTTGACTTCGTTCAAAATAATATTAGATACACCCGCGATATTCACGGCGTTGAAACCGTACACGGTGCTGCACAGGTAATGCAGCAGGAATACGGGGACTGCGACGATAAAGCGATCTTGCTGGCTTCGCTGCTCGCGTCCATAGGCCACCCGACGCGCTTTGTAGCCGTCGGTTTCAAGCCCGGCCATTACTCTCATGTCTTTGTCGATACGCGCGTTGGGCCGGGCTGGTTGTCGTTGGACGCTACCGAACCGCATCCGATGGGCTGGCGCCCGCCCGGTATCGTGTCGATCATGACGCGATACAATTGAGGATTTTGCAATGTATGAGCAAGGATTAGGTGTCGGCCCAACGGATTTGACGTCTCTAATTCCGGGGTTGGTATCCTTGTTTCAGGGCAAGCCGTCGGATTTTCGCGTATGGATGTATTTTGATCAAGGCGCCCATTACACCCGGCAGCTAGGCGACAAGCCAAATTCTCAAACGATATCCATGGCGAATGCGGTCATTCAAGCCATGCAGCAATACATCGCGCAACAGAACGCGCAAGGCGTTACGTTCAATCTGCCAGCGCCGTTCGTCGTCAACATCGGTTCGCGTGATCCGAGCTATTTTTACATGCCGTCAAGCGCGCATGGTGATCCGTATCATGGCGGTGGAACCAACGCCGTTGCGACATTGGCTGGCCCTGGTGATCCGAACGGAACGCTTCAAGGCATTATCAATTTCATTCGGAAATACGCCAGCGGAACGCCACAGACAGGAACGACTGTTCAACCGGGAGCACCGGTTTCGAGCGTGCCATTGCCGTCAACGGGGATTACAAGTTCGGGTCCGCTAGCGGCGCCGGTTTCGTCTAGCACGGCGCTTTCGCCGTATTCATCCGCAGGATTTCCATCATCGAGTTATTACGGCTATCCCTCGGCCGCGACGCCAATCCCTTACGGCGGATATGTTCCGGCGACGCAAGGCGGGATGTTGAGTTCTCTATCTGGCAATTTGCCAATGATGCTCGCGCTTGGCGGAGGCGCAATTCTGTTAGCCGCCATGGTGGGCAGCAATCAGAGTGCGCCGCGCACGCGCACTGTTTATAGGAGTAGGCGCCGTGCATCTAGGCGATAACAGTTTGATTGCGGATTTGCAGCTACCAACGCTTGCGGATTTGCAGAGCAGTCTCACGGCGGCAATGCCTTCACCGGCCGTTACGCCGTCCATCACGCCAGCGGCGTCGTCCGGTTTCGACTGGAATAGTCTATTGCAGACGGTGGGCAACATCGGTACGGCCGGGCTGCAAGTCTATGGGGCGATCACACAGTCTCAAAATCTCGCACGCGCTGGTATCAATCCCGTTGGTTATGGCGCCAATGGCTTGCCGGTTTATGGTTCAACTCCGGCCGGGGTGACGCCAAGCAATCCCTACTCGCTTCCATCCGGCATGGCGTTGCCGTATGGCGTGACGCCAAATTATTCCGTCACACCCGGCGGAACAACCATCACAACGTCAACAGTCAACCCGTTGGCGAATTTGCTTACCGGATCAACCGGCACATATTTGATGCTTGGCGGAACGGCAATTTTTCTGTTGCTGATGATGCAGAAAAAACGGAGATAAGTCATGTATCAACCGCTAGGCGACGCCACAGGAACCACGCCCGATGTTGCCGCAACTCCTTCTAGCACTACTGATTGGATTAGCACTATTGGGAATGTGCTCGCCCAAGGTATGAACCTGTACGGCCAGTTGCAGCTACAGAATACGAATTTGAAGCTGATACAGCAGGGCAAACCACCGCTGACAGCCGCGCAAGTCTCTTCGATGGCGCCGCAAGTCAATGTCGGTCTTTCGCCCGACGTTAAATCGGCCGTGTTCAATTATTCGCTCTTGATCGGCGTCGCTGGCATTGCCCTTGTGGCAATTCTGATGATGCGCAATCGGAGGCGCTAATGGCAACGCCCGTCGCACTCAACCCGAACGATGCACCGTCCTGGTGGGATTTCATCACGAAATTCGACGCGACGTTTGCGTCTTTCAACGAGAACTATTCCGCGTTGCAGCAGCTTGGGCCCTACATTCAAAACAATCATCCCGAATTGCTTTCGCAGTACAATTCAATGATGCAACAGGGCGCTACGAACGACGCCACGTTGCAGAAATTGAAGGCAACGCGCGATTACGTTTATTCGTGGTTGCAATGGCTCGAAACCGGCGCCGGAAACATCGCCAGCTTTGTAAGCTCAACCGCGCAAAGCACCTACTCATGGGCCTTGCAGCAAATGGGCCTTGGTGGCATCGAAGAAGGCCTTGGCTTCATCCCCGTTGCGATGGCGGTTATCGGCACTGCGGCTGGTATCGCGGCGCTTGTCGTCATCGCGAAGTGGATCACGGATGCTTACACCTTCGCACAACGCTTGAACGCTTTGCAGGCGCAAGAGGCGCAAGGATTGACGCCCGCACAGGCCTCGCAGATTGTCAATCAGACACTCGGCGCCCCGTCATCCGGTGGTTTTCTTGGCATTCCCTGGGTGTTGATTGCGTGGGCCGCAATCGCGGTTGTGATCGGTCCGCCGGTCATCAAGGCCATTACCGACGCGAGGGTGCGGACATGAACGAAAAGATTTTGCACGTTGCGTTGCATTCCGCCTCTAGAACAATGCAAGGATGGAAGCACAACAGAAATAACGCCAAGAAATATGCCAGAAAAAATGGCGCCGCTGGTATTTTTCATGCGGATGACAGCTATACTCTTTACTACATGGAAGATGGAAAGCTCCATCAAAAATTTTGGAAGACTGCTCGCATCGTTCACGAAAATCCATCCACAAAAGCCAAACGCGCCACGCCCGGCCGCAGCGTCACCGCACCGCGTAAGACCTATCGCAGCGCCAAGAGACACACGCGCAAAGCGACAACGAAAAGGAGCCAACGCCAATGGGAGCACGTTTACGAAAGCGCGAGAAAACAGGGCTTCCGCGAAAGCGATGCTATCAAAATCGCCAATGGCATAACGAAAAAATCCGCCGTGCGCGTGAGAAAAAATCCCTTGAAGCGTGCCGCGAAACGCTCCACCTCTTTTGGTCGCCGCAGTGATCCGCATGTGATCGTCGGCTTGCGTCGCGGCCCCGGCAAACGCATCAAGCATTTCTACTTTACCGGTGACCGCTTCACGGATCACCGCGAGGAAGCCAATATCTATGCAACGCGCGTCAAGGCAATCGCGGCGGCAAAAGCGATCTTGGAACGCTTGCCGGAAAGCATCGTCTCGTTGAAGGTGGTGAAGCCATGACATATAAAATAACAGAAGATGATGTTTCGCTAGCGGAAGAAATGCTTGATAGCGAAAAGTTTCAGGTGCGCGATGAAAATTTGCTGCTTTATATCGTTTTGGCGGTAGATTTTGGGGATGGTGAATTAAACTATGACGCCCATGAAGAATGGGAAAAACTCAAAGAAAAATACGAAAGATAAGACTGACATGGGCGCGATCACAGCCGCCGAACGCCTGTTTCGCGAGTTCCATGACCGCGAACCCACAGCCGACGATATCGCCCGGCTGGACATGCAGGCGCCGGAAACAGTGCTTGTCATCGGGGAGCTTGATGGGTTAATCTATCGCACCGAAGATAGTTCGGAACCGTACATACATCGTTTCAAGAAATCGGATCGGCCCTTACTGCTTTCTTCCGCCGACGGTCGCCAACTTTATATCCTCAAGGGTGGATATAAGTTCACTGACAGGGGGATCATTGGATGATCCACCGTCGCGACCAAAGGAGAAAGGCCCGTGGCCGAACTCATGCTTGTCAATCCGCGCCGCCGCAAGGCACGTAAGTCCGTTCATCGCCGCACGCGCGCTCGCCGTCACATGACGGCGTTGCAGCGCAAATATTTCGGTCCGCGCCGCGCCAAGCGTCGCACCACGCGCCGCGTTGAAACGCTGGCGGTCAATCCGCGCCGCCGTCACAAGCGCCGGTTGACGCATCTTCGCCGCAACCCGCGCCGCTCGCTTGGCATGGGTTCGATGAAGAGTTTCATCAATTCGACACTGGTTCCGGCCAGCGTCGGCGCCCTTGGCGCCCTGGGAACGGATATTCTGATTGGATATGTTGCGCCGAAGCTCCCCGCGTCTCTCGGCTCTGGCATTGCGCTTTCGTTAGTCAAGATTGCCGGTGCCGTTGGCGTCGGCTACGCGGCTGGTATGTTCATGGGCCGCAAGTATGGCGAAGAAGCCATGGCCGGTGCCGTTACGGTCCAGCTTTTCGATATCGTGAAAACCTACATGCAGGGCGCCATGCCGTCGCTACCGATCAGCGGCTACAACATGGGATGGGTATCGCCCGCGCCGCAGATGGGCCTCTATGTCGGTTCGGACAATGCCTATAACGGCATTACCAGCCCCGGCGTTGGCATGTATATCGGCGAAACGGAAGGCGACTACGTATATTCGTGATGAATTAGCGCGTTAGTTTTGGCGTCTTACTGACGCGCTAATCATCGTAAATAGACGCCAGCATTCCCCGTCCAAAATGTGAAAGGGAAATCCTCATGTCCAGTCCCGGCGTTCCTGCCATCCATCCCGCCGTTGCCGCAGCCGCCATGCAGGCCGCTGCCATGCAGTCCGGTGGTATCGCGTCCCCCATCCCCACCCGTTCGCAGCTTGACGCCTACAACGTCAACCGGCAGGGATGGGAAGGCATTACCAATTCGCTGTATGATAGCAATCCTTATCTTGCCGCCGGTCAACCGCAGCTTTCGTTTTTCAATCAGCCAGTCGGGCAGGGTGTCGGCGTCGGTGGTGGCGCCAAAACGCTGACTGATACCAACATGTCGTTGGCCGGGCAAATGCCTGCGAACCAGGAATTTTTGATCCAGTCTGTCGAAGTCATCTTCTACCCGGCCGTACCGACTGTCGCCGCCGCGATGCCTGCTGCATACGGCGCTGGTGCCATCGCAACCAGTGTCAATGACAGTTACCTCTTTCATCATTCCGGCAACCTGACGCTCACCATCGGCGCCAAGTCGTACTTGCAGGAAGCCCCGCTTGGGAAATTCCCCGGCAAAGCATACTTTCAGGTCAACGGCGCTGCCAGTGACGCAAGCACCGCCGCCGCAACACAGGCAACCCGTATTGCCTACGGTCAGAGCCATGGCCGTCCCTACATGCTCAAAGCGGCGTTGCGCCTCGTCAGCAATCAGAATTTTGGCGTCACGCTCAACTGGCCGGAAGGCAACGTCGCTATCCAAAATCCCGCGCGGGTTTATGTGATCCTCGACGGCGTGTTCTATCGCCGGTCGCAGTAAGATCGGTGCAGTAAGTTTCGGGCGGGTTGCGGCCCTTCAACTTGGTGCAAGAGATTTCCGCAAAAATCTCTTGCTCTTTTCGCGCCAAAGAAAGAGAAACCAAATGTCTGCTCCAGGTCGCGCAATTGCGCCAGCTTCCTCTTCTACAATGCCACAACGCCAGTACGTTGAGGATTGGTTTACCTACGAACTTGATCAGCTGACACTTGGTGCTGGTGCCGTCGCAAATAACAACATCCAAATTGATGCTGATAGCGATTTCAAGCTGACAAAAATATCGGGCATGGCCGATATTGCCAATGCTATTCAGACTTCAAGCACGTTGGTCATTCCACTTGTCACGATCAATTTCGTTGATACCGGTAGCGGTCGCACTCTCATGAGTAATGCGGTTCCGTGGGGTTCGATTGTCGGTACGCCGGGACTGCCGTTCATCCTGCCAGTGCCGCGCATCTTCAAGGCTCGCACCAATATCTCAATCACAATGACCAATTACAGCGCCGCAACAA
>Ga0307375_10005901_pt1 | contig 11407 bp, 10 predicted proteins | sample TR1MG_FD_202531 | JGI IMG/M metagenome (GOLD analysis project Ga0307375, IMG submission 202531) | Soil microbial communities from Risofladan, Vaasa, Finland - TR-1 | ecosystem: Environmental > Terrestrial > Soil > Coastal area > Acid sulfate soil | place: Finland: Risofladan, Vaasa | collected...
CAAGGGCATTCCATATGAGTGTAGTGGTTTCTTCCGAGGTACCCAGGTTCGCTGTATCTTCTTGTACCTGGAAATGAGTGAGAGCATCAGAACAAAGCCAACAGAGGTCAGATAGCAGCTTAGTGGCGGTTCTCAACTGAAACATGGGCAGTGACTCTTGAATTGCGCGTACTTGCTCCTTAGTCAATCCCAGGTTGATGATTTGGATGATGAACAGTTTGCATGCCTCGACGATGGGCTCAAGATCTGATGCTTCCACGCCTTCGTAGATGGAGAAGTCGAAAGGCTTCGTGACAGCATTGATGACCTCATGGATGAACTTTCAGGCATGAACAGGTAGAGGTCAGTAAATAGAGAGGAAAGAAGAGGAAGGCAAAGATGAAAAAGGCGAAATAGGGACGATAGCGAACCTTCTCGATGCCAAAAACCTTCAACTTGTCCACACGTCGCAAGCATTTCCTCAACAACAGCACCTTCAATGGACTGTTATCAGGTATGCTATGTAGTATCACCTGAGAGGACATGGCAAGGAGTGAGACAAGGAGGAAGCCCAAATCCATCAGAGCTTCATGTCCTTCTCTCTCTCTCAGAGCGTCGCAGACACAGAGAGAAATGGGCTTGGGCCCCGGAGAGCCTTCCCACGCAGGCATCAGTTATTGGACGTGGGTACTCGTGAAGGTACTTGATGCAGTTCTGAACCGAAGCTCTCCGGTGAATAAGTGCCCTTTTCGGAACGATAACTGCTGTTGCCTCACTCGATGGGCTTGTTTGGCGTTGAGTAACGGTATCCCCTCCCGCGTCGCTCCTCTCTCGATCTTCACTGCCGTCTCCAGCTACAACTTTGCACCATCCAACACCATCCCATGTGGATGAAGGGGAAGCCACGTTAGTAGCGGGGAGAGATCTGAAACCGAGACTTCGAGTTTGCGACTTTGGTCTTCCTGATGTGCCCCATTGGGCGTTGTTCTCGTGGACACATGTGACATCCTTCTATTGGAGTTCAGAAAGCACGTTCTTCAATTCGGCTTCAGCTTTTGGCGAGTTTGGACGCTCAAGGAAGGAAAACAGCGTTGCTGATGCTCTTGAGAGTATTTAGTGTGGTGTTCATAGCTGAAGTAGACGACATGATTCAGAGGAGATTGCCGAATAGAAGTCACAGCTCAAATGGAAGGATCCGTGCGAAGACGCAGCCATTGTCCAACGCTCGAACTCTTCCTGTTGCGGCGACGTCCTGGCCCTTTCTCCAATACTGATTTTCGATCCTGCCCATTCTCATGCCATCATGTGTTCCTTTTAATGAGTATTCTGAGGCCTAACGGCCTCGACTGCCCCATCTCGTTCGCCGAGTCTGGATGTGTCTGTTCTCGTCATGTAGGTCGTCCATGTCTTCTCTTTCTGCAAATGCTTAAGAACTGCGCAGTCGTCAATGTCTTACGAAGAGGTCGGAAGAGAAGTATGTTGTAGACCGACTTCAATGTACACAATACACATCTCTCTGACAACCATTGTTCCTCTCTCATCTTCATATCCCTTCATTTTTTGGAGTGTAGAGCTCGTTTGGAGGTTGTATCGGACTCGGGATCTCTCTCTGTCTGAAGGAAGCGAAGTGTGTTACGAGTGGCGATCTGAGACTGTTCTTGTCTGAATGTGTGTTTATAGGACAGTTGGGGCTGAAAAGTTGTGCACATGGTGCTACTTGGTATTTCAGTGCTGTAGTCGGAGTTGAGGCCAGTCCTCCGTTGGAAGACAGTAAATCTCGACGCCCTCTAACTGCACTCCCCTCTATTTGATGCAGCCTCATTCATGAATCGCATTCTTTTAGAGTCTACATTCTTTGACACCCTCATAGCTAAGAATGACTCAAGGACGAGCATGTGGTTGTGATTAGGGGGCACTTGTTTCCGGGAAAAGAGGAACGCCCATCGGCAGGTTCTGTGTGTCGTGGGACTGCCTCACACTCACAGAGGCAGTAGGCCATTCCCATCGCAAGCCTTCTGCCGTTCACGTTGCCGTGGTATTGGTTGATTGAGCTTCCCGTGTTTGGAATTGGTTGGTATTCTAGCTTTGGAGATTCCATCTTTGTTGGAGAGTAGCAGGAGAGTTGGCGATGCGTTCATAGGACGAGCAGTAGAAACCGTGAAGCCTCGAACACACAGATTGACCTCTTCCGAATGACTTCACTGGGTCAGACCACGGTCATTGAGGTATGCAACCCCTCGTTTTCGATACACCCCTCTATTTCCAACAAGTTTTCTTCTGAATCATCGCATGGATGACAGTCACGTGAGGCCGCACCATCGTTTTGTGTGGTCCCAAGTACCATTTCTCTCTTCTCTCTCGCCCGCCCTCCCTGACCTGACCTCTGCTTTCCCTCCCCGTATTACGCGTTCTAAAGGCGATTTTGGCAACAAATGAGTCCGCGAGTGTTGAGACACAGACCAATGCAAACGAATGGCTATCGCGGTTTATGGAAGATGACGCATCGTGGCCGGTTTGGAAGCAACTTTTGAGACACAAGGTACGGCCCACTAAAAGAGAAGCCTCGTCAGGTGAGTGGCGAATTTCGCCTCGCCTGTACTCCCTTCATTTGATCGCTGTACTCGTCCGTTACCCTAATTGGATTGCTCTCCCACTTTGCCTTGTGGTTTTTCGCACTTTTGAGCTGGAATCCCTCTTCCCACCAGCTGTTTCTGGCCTGTTTTGGGCGCCGCTCTGAAACTGTCGCCCGTTGGACCTTCCTTTCCCTCTCATTGCACTATCGCCCCTCTCATTCTAACCACCACATGTATTTGTATATGAACTGATCTGTAAATAGTCGTTGCAGATCCGCTTCTTCGCGGCAAATGCTCTGATTCAAAAGCTTCGTCTTCACTGGTACGTCTCCACTGCTCTGCTCCTCCTCATGCCTCATGTTGCCATATATGGCCCTTTGCTGACGCTTTCATTGCCCAGGGACTCGTTGGATCTGCAGAGTATGGGAGAATTGAAGGATGACTTGCTCCAGATTGGTTGCTCCATTGTGGATGACCCTGCCTTCCAAATTCGCATCTGCATGTCGATTGCTGTCATTGCTGTTCGTACGATCTTCGATGTTTGGCATTCCTTTTGGCAGGACATGCTTGGCGTCTTTGAGCGAGGCTTTTCCAATTCTACCCTCTCCTTCACTTCCCCCAGTGGCCATCACAGTCCCCCTCCTCAACTTCAGTATGCCCGCATGGCTGTTTTGAATATCGTTGGTTCATTGCCGAATGAAATGGAAAAGTGTGGGCTTGGTGCCGATGACTCGTATATGGTATGTAATTCTCTGAAATCTGGGTTTCCTGCAGTACTTCAAATGGTTCAAGAGGTTTTGAAGCTTAGCGAAGCAAAGGAAGTCCCCAAGTTGGCGTCGATGAATCGGTCCGGTTCCGCGCCTCCTGGTCTCGTTCGCGGTGGTGGCAATCATCTCTCTTCTCCGTTTTCCGATAAATCTCGTTCCGATCATCATATGCTGATGGCGAATTCGTGGTCTCTGAAGAAGTGTGCTCTGGAAGCGCTTCTCTCCTGGGTTTCGAGTTCCTGCCTCTCAGTGGCCTCTTCTGGTGGCATTTCGTTGCGTTCTGTGATCTCGTCCAAAAATGAAGTCATCCCCCTTCTGTTTGAGGCTATGAAGAAACCTAAGTTGAGTCGCGAAGCTGGCGAAGTTTTGCTCTCGCTCTTCACTCGTCGTTCGCTTTCGGATGTCGCTCCTGGTGGTAATTTGAATAGTAGCACTAGTTTGTCGAGTGCCTTTACGTCCGCGAGCCGGCTTGCGCAGACTTCATTGCAGCAGGAGGACGCGAGTTTTGTCTCCGGGCTGATTAGTCAGCTTCTCGGCTTGGTGGACGTGTATCGAGAGGCCAGTGCTCCCTTTTCTTCGCGCATTGGTGGATCAGTGATTTCAGAGTTCGAGGAGGAGAATGCGAAGCTTTGTCGCTCGATAGTCCTGCTTTTCGTTGGTTTCGGCGAATCGAATGTCGCGCTTCTCTCTCAGTCCCTCTCCTTCCCACCGGTCCGAGACTTCCTGGAAGTTCTGTTGGAGATGACTGCGCATCCGGTGTTGGACATTGCCGAGTTGGGAATGCAGTTTTGGAACGCTCTGGAGTACAACATTTGCGGCAACGTTGAATTCGTCCCTTACTATGAGCAATTGCTTCGAAATACGCTATCCCTGTGTATGTTCCCAAGAGGAGAGTTTGGAGATTCGAATAGCAGTGGCAATAACAGTAGTGGTGGTAGTGGTCTGCTCATGACGAGTGAGTTTGATGATGTCTTGTTGGGCGCGGCAGAGGAGTCGGAGGAGATGTACCACTTTGGAATACTGCGAGAGAGTGCCGTGCAGACGCTTCGCGCCTGTTATGCAGTCATTGGTGACCAATTCCTCTCTTCAATCCAAGAACTCGTCGCGCAGGCGTGTTCATCTTCCCCCTCCTCTACTCCCTCTTCAACGTTGCTATCGTCTACCATTTCATCGTCAACATCGACGTTTGCACAATCTGTCCCGAGCTATGGCGATGGTGGCTACGATACACAGCAATGGAGGCTGCTGGAACTCGCGTACTACGCGCTCACGGCTGTGAACTTGCACGTCCCTCAAACCGCACCGATCGTTTCCCTCCTCTTCCAGCTTGCCTTCTCTCTCCCCATTGACCTCAGCCAACAAACGAGAACGCTTCCCTCCACCACGTCCTTCGTCTCTGCCTCCGCTGCCTTCTCCTCCTCTTCCTCCTCTTCCCCTTCCTCTACCTCCACCACCATATCCACCTCAACCACCTCCCCCTTCTTCTTCGCGCCGTCTTCTTCCACAATGCACTCCAACAGTGGCAACAGAGGCCTCTCTCCCTCTTCGTCTCACATGCCCTCTTCTCCCGAGCATTCGCCTCGAAACATCCCCAACATTCACATCAACAACAACAACATCAACATCAACATCAACAACGTCAACCAGCTCATGATGACGATGATGGATACAGTGCCGACGAATTCTGCGACTTCCACCGCTTCTGCTCCCTCTGCTATTTCTCTTGTTGCTGATCATTATCTAGTGAATGCTTCGATTTCGAATAGTGCTAGTCATGCGAAGAATGTGAGCATGAATGCGATGATGCAGTCGGCACAGCAACCGATTTCCAGCCACGACTTACATTTCCCTCCCTTTCTACTGGTCAGCATCGCGCGTTTCGTTGGTGAATTCCGCTTTTGGATCGATCAACAAGAGGAGCCTCTTTCTCTGTTGGAGCCAGCCCTGATGATGAGTTTGCAGTGGACGACGGCGCCGAACTCGGAGTTGGCCTTCTCCGCATCCGTGGCCTTCAAGAACCTCTGCCTCTCCTCTGCTTCTCACCTGGCGCCCCACATCTTCCCTCTCATTGAGCACTACGCCTCTCACTCTTCCAACATTCGTTCTGAAGACCGCGTCACCCTAGCCGCGGGACTCGTGTTTCTCGTCAAACATTTGGACTGCTGCGAGGACATGATACACGCAGTGCAGAACATCTGGAATCCGTCCGCGTTGCGCATCAAGGAGATGATGGAGACGAAGTTCGATGCCAGTGGGTTTCATCGGCACGTGGTGGTGGAGGAGGAGGAGGTTGTGGTGAGTGGTGGCGCGACGATGTGCGCAGAACTGGACATTCTAGCGACTTGTTTCACTTTGAATGCTCTCCCTGTGAGTAATCGTGTTGGTGGTGGTTGTAGTAGTAGTAATGAGCCTCGTATTGGTGGCAGTGCCTTGTCGAGGCAGAAGGTGATCGCTTACGGATCTCCAGTGAGCACTAGCGCCGGAAGCGGAGAACACCCTCTGGTCCAGGCGATTCAGGCTCAGGACTCGCAAATCCTCCGTCTCCTGGCTCAACTTGGTGCTCTTATTCTCGACTCTTCTTCTACCCATGCTTCCGCTACTTCTGCTTCCTCCCCCACATCCACCATCTCCCAATCTTCAGCTTCTATCATGGAACACCTATCGATCATCTACAGCAACATGCTCACTGCGTGCCAAGAGTGGTTCGAACCGCTGCTCGGCGAGGTGGCGCCGCTCTTGCTCGCCTGGTTCACCAAATGTCTCCTCCCCTGCTGCCTCCATCCCCTCTCCCTCGCCGTCGCACAGTTTGGAACGTGTCCAGAACACTTGTATGAATTCTCGAACATGATTCTGGAGGTATCACAGGCTGTTTATCAGGCTGGAAACGAGGAAAATGCAGAACTGCTCTGCGCGTACTTCGAACTCTGTAGCAACATATTGGGAACCAACCCCGACATCCTAGTGCAAAGCAACGGTGCGGAAGTACTGGATGCGCTGATACAAGTGTGCCTGCAAACAGTGCTCATTGAAGACAGATCACTGACGATCTCTGCGCTCGGCGTTTTGGACAAGCTCATGTTCGGAGCACACACAATGGAGAGAGAAGCATGGAAGGACTTTGTCACAAACACTGTGGAACATTTCGGAGGAGAAATGATTGATACGCTGCTCAAGTGCGCCGTAAACAACGCCGCAACACATCACAAATCGCTTCTTCTACTATCGACTGTACTTCATCGACTCATTCAGACCTACAACGACAATGCAAGACAATCACTATCGCAGATTCTATCGAGAGAGGCTTTACCTGGAAACTTGGCCGCGTGCACGACAGAAGAGAGAGAAGTTGTTGTGGACACTTTCCTCTCCCTACGCTCTGCGCTGCAATTCAGACAGTTCATCGGCGACTTCATCGATGTGGCAAACAGGAAGGCAGATGTGGGCACACTCATGATCTGGAAATCCAACAACCAAGAGGCAGACAGATTCGGAAACAGCGGCAAGCTCGCATTCCCCACCAATGTGTAAAAAGGATCGTTTGAATGTACATACATGTGCAGATTTTGGATACCGAAGCTCAGATACCCATTATTGGCACTAGCACATGAGGGGAATAGAAGGGGTCCATTTGCGATGGAAACCGAACTCGTACGTTTAGTCCAATGTGAGTATCACATGAGAGCACTTTATGCTCGCCAACGCAAGTTCATGAGATATAGATACTAGTGCAGCCACTGGTTGGAAGATAGAAGTGAGCCTCGACGTACACGAAGCTCGTGAAGACTCGGCACTGCGTGTTCCCGTCCGTTCGCTGTTGTTTCGCCTCATTGATGTGTGTCATCCTGAAATACCCCATGTATGGCTTGACTTCAAGCAGGCTAACTGGATTGTCGGAAGAAGTCCTTCTCAAGAAGACCGCATGTCTCGTTTTGCTGTGACCAACTCATTCCACACCTCTTTCCTCCATTTGCTCATGATACTCCCGAATTTGGTGTGAGATCATTGGAATCATCCGCTGAACTCATTTTTCAACAGACGAACCCCTCGATCTCGATCTCTAAACCCGTTTCGGTTTCAACTTCAAACTTCAAACTAACTGCAGTCTTTCCCAATTCTGGCGAAGCCTCTTTCCCAATCTCGGTCATAAGTTCATCAGGAGATCAATTTGGCATTCTTCTTTGTGGCACGACACGATAAGGACTCACACTCATCTCTCTGTTGCCAAAGCAGACGCGGCCGTTGCTTACGATTCTTCTCTTGGCCCATTCCTCTGTTGATTGGAACAATACCAACATGTCTGAATTGGCTCCTTCTCTTCGACTCTCACAAGATCTCAAAACTGATGTCACGCTGGTAGCACGAGTGGAGGAGAGTCCAGGAGGCGACCAGGAAGTTGTTGGAACCTCGAAGAAGACCGTCGATTGTGCGTTCCCTCCCATTCTCCATTTCCCCTCTCGGTTGAATCATGATGTTCTCTTTTAACACTCTTCTCCCAATCTGCTCGATATTAGTCACTGTCGAACGTGCATGCGATCTGTACAATCTCTTCATCGAGTTCAGCACTCGAACGAGCCATGGTGACTTCCTGTCTCATCCTATCCATTTGGAATCTGTTCCCAAGATTGTCACGCCTCAGAACTTCTTCTCAGCGGAGTACTTCAAGGGTGTGACTCGATCGTTTGCGACTCCTGACATTGCGAAGGCGTTTGTCGACTTTGTGTTCCACAATCCTGCGTTTGGATGTTTGGAAGATACGTGTCTCGGAGAGGTCATCTACCACAACATTGTGAGAGGTCCTGTTGTTGGGCCTCTGAAGCACACCGAACCTGCCGGACAAATCGCCGATTAATGAATTGCGGCCTTCCGCCCCGCTTCTCGACCTACCTTCTACTCGCATTTCTGCAAATGGAGACCTCTTCTATGTACATTAATGAAGAACTCGAATAGTGTTTCTACATCCACTTGAGTAACAGAGTCCTCAGGATCAGAGTTCAATCCTCCGCTGCGTTGAGTGAACATCGCCCTCCTTCTGTCATTTTCTTCTTTCGCGCATACCAAACTTCGATTATTGGGGAAGGAGACCCCATCTTCGGTCGGTCGAGAGCGTAAAATGGAGAAGCTCTTTCACATGAGCGTCGTGTTGGCCGCCGGCGCCACTACGGTCTGGCTTATGACGCGAGCCCAACTTTCTGCCCGCGCAAGCTCCATCGCTAATGAGGAGATTGAAGCGGTGCCACCAAAGGACGTCGCGGAGCTCGAAGAATCCGAGGAGACGGATTTGTTGGCCTCGTATTGGGCCGGCGCTATTCCCGAAGGTACGACTCCAAATCCCATGATCATACTAAGTTTCTGGTACATTGAATTGCAGGCAATCAAACTCACCGAACGTGTTGCTCCTAATAACCGCAAACACGACCGGAAAACAGATTGCGAGGAGATTCTCGACATGTTGCGCTTCCCTGAAGTCTACGCTTCCTATGGTTCAAAAATGCCACGTGGGTACGTACCGCATGAGTGTTGAGAATCTGAATTGAACCATGAATGCTTGAAAGAACGCCATTGAAGACGAGAATCAGGCTATTAGGCAATGTAACTTCAATTTCGAGTCCCTCAGGCCCTAACATTGCTACCTACCTCTTCAGACTTCTTCTATACGGAGAGCCAGGCACCGGAAAGACATACTTTGGCAAGATGTTGGCAGATTTGGCGAACGCTCACTTCTTCTACGCGTACGTTTTGGACTCTTTTGCCTGTTTCAAGCCCACTTTGTCATCCTATCGGCCATCACTCAGAACACATTACGTTGCCCATTCCAGTATCTAACGTATTTGCTTGACATGTCCGATCGCTTCTACTGACTCGGACCTGGGAAAACCTGCGATTTGTCGCTCGTTCATTATCCCTTACCCATCTCCCTTCGATCGTAAATTGTACATGTCTCTGTATATGTTGGTCCTTAACTTTCGATAGCGCTGCTTCCCAGATGGATGAGATCTACGTAGGCAGTGGTCCAAAGAAGATCCGTGCCTTGTTCGAGAAGGCGAAACGTGCCGCCTCTGAAGGTAAGAACGCCAATGGTTCCAGTGGTCGTGGTGGAAGCAAGTCTCTGTTCTCGAGTATCTTCTCTAGTAATGAGGATTCTGAGATTGGTGATGTGGATTCGATGGAAGTTCGTCGCGGAGGAAAGGATCGCGGTGGTAAGACCAAGTCCATCATCTTTCTTGATGAATTAGATTCTTTGGGTGTTCGTGAGGAGTTCCGTCATGCGGATGCTCGTCATGCGACTTTGAGTCAGTTGTTGGCCTGTATGGATGGCATCATTGAGTCGGACGATGTCTTCGTTGTTGCTGCTACTAATTACCTGGATGGTATTGATAATGCATTGACGCGTTCTGGACGATTTGATCGTATGATAAAGATGGGTTTGCCGGTACGAGATTCGCGTCTCGCGATGATGCAATTCTATCTGAAGAAGAAGCCCGGTGGTAAGCTTCTGTTGACGTCTGCATTGATCCCCTTGCTTGCAGATGCGTCTTCTGGATTCAACTCTGCGGATGTGGCGACTATGGTGAACGAAGCAACGCTCAGAGCCACGAGGGACACAGTCGCGTTCTTGAAAAAGCGTCGTCTCAAGGGCTCCGTCGCCACCGCTTCGTCCTCCAATGAAAGGGACGTGCCTACCGAGGACCCGCAAACAACGCTCACGGAGGATCACCTCATCGAAGCGTTCTGGGCGATGCACGCCAAGATCGCGAAGGAGAGACCGCGACCGGAGCTCCTCAGACGTGCGCAAATCGAGGAAGCCTTCAAATTGTACAAAAGCAGACAACAACACCTTCAACAGCAACTCGAACAGGCACCCCCACAGGACTGAACATGAGAGAAACACAACTTGGAGGGCAGATCTTGTACATTTCAAGCTTCAAGCGCACTACTCATCCCCAAATCATGTCAAATGTAAACACACGCTTCCACAAGACAGCGAGTACTGCGTGAGCTAGGTTGATGAAGAACGCGGTGAAGAGTGTTTGATCGATATCTCACGCCACATGCAGTCAGCTCTGGAGAATGATGACCCAAAGACGGCAGGGAAGAGAAGTGCATCAGATAGAAGTGAGTGCGATCCAGACCACACGATGAGGAGCAGGAGGAGAGGGATGACACGATCCGCAACCGTTTCCTCTCTATTCCCACACCTCAGTGAGTCACAGTCGGGTTGGAAGGATCAAAAACAGATGCATGCTACAAAACACGTGGAGTTGGACGGGAGATCTAGAAGACATTGCGACCATAGCGCAAGTAGAGGGCCAGAATGATAGTCCACGCCGGAAGCATGAAGATGCTCAGAATGGCGGCCAAACGTGCTAGTCTCGCCCGACTTTTAATGAAGAACATGGATGCGATCCAAGGCAGAATGAGGCAAAAGCCAGACAGAAAGCTGTTGAATGGCAGAACAAGAGCGTGAAGCCGAGGGCGCGCGTTAGAGAGAAGTCCGAGTGTGACACGATCGATTATCCCACGATTTGATGGTTAATCATGTCTGTGCAGCAATCGAAGTGGAATGTGTTCAGAATGATGAGTGAACAGAGAACGTACAAGGCCCAAGCGATGTAAGTCGTTTCAAAGTCGGGTTCTGCCCTATCTGGAGCATGAGTGGTTCCAAAACCTGTATCTAACGGTACGTAGTCCTCGATTTTTGGGCTAAAGGGCATAGTTAGGTGACAAATGGAGTCAAAGATCGTCAGAAGTGCGTGGAGAACTTGGCTTCAGATTTGACTGGTCTCACGTACTCTCTCAGATCATCTTCTTGCTGTAAGTACGTCACCTTCACCTTGTAGTTCTTCCAATCTGTGACAGGAGGTGGGAAAGAAGGCACAACTTGCTCTCCTAGGCCTGACTGCATGCAGCAGAAAGGAAGGCGGTTAGAAACTGAGTCCGTTCAGGATTGGATAGATTGAAAGCAGTAGAAGAAGGCACAGAAACTGATTGGAAGCTACATTGTGTGGAACATACGCGAAACGTGGATGTCGAAGAAGACATTAGAGCAGCTACAGATGACGAAGATTGTGTCAGTGGCCAAGGCTTTCT
>Ga0307375_10005902_pt1 | contig 11405 bp, 15 predicted proteins | sample TR1MG_FD_202531 | JGI IMG/M metagenome (GOLD analysis project Ga0307375, IMG submission 202531) | Soil microbial communities from Risofladan, Vaasa, Finland - TR-1 | ecosystem: Environmental > Terrestrial > Soil > Coastal area > Acid sulfate soil | place: Finland: Risofladan, Vaasa | collected...
TCTACCCGCTAAGCGCTTTTCGTGCGATGAACAAAGCAGCCGAGACGGTTTACCGGACGATTCGCCAAGAAGGCACGCAAGCCAATGTGCTGGACACGATGCAGACGCGCGACGAGCTGTACGACCGCATCGGCTATCACGCCTACGAGCAACATCTGGACGCGTTGTTCGCGACCAGGAAGTGATTCCAACCAGGAGACACCCATGACCGACCCCACCCAAGCCGCAGGTTTCAAGCCCAAGAAATCCGTCGCGCTGTCCGGCACCTCCGCCGGCAATACCGCTCTGTGCACAGTCGGGCGTACCGGCAACGACCTACACTACCGCGGTTACGACATCCTAGACATCGCCGAGGCCTGCGAGTTCGAAGAAGTCGCCTATTTGCTGGTGCACGCCAAGCTGCCCAACGTAGCCGAGCTTGCGAGCTACAAGGCAAAGCTCAAGTCGCTGCGCGGCGTGCCCATGGCGGTGACGACGGCGCTTGAGCAGCTTCCCGCGGCCACCCATCCGATGGACGTGATGCGCACCGGCGTGTCGTTGCTTGGTTGCGCGATGCCCGAGAAGGACGATCACAATGTCTCCGGTTCACGTGACATCGCCGACAAGCTCATGGCCTGCCTGGGCTCCATGCTGCTGTACTGGTACCACTACAGTCACAACGGCAAACGCATCGAGGTGCAGACCGACGATGACTCGATCGGCGGCCACTTTCTGCACTTGCTGCACGGCCGAAAGCCCAGCGAAACGTGGGTCAAGGCCATGCATACCTCATTGGTGCTGTATGCAGAGCATGAATTCAATGCCTCCACCTTTGCCGCACGCGTGATTGCGGGCACCGGCGCGGATATGTTCTCGACCATCACCGGTGCGATCGGTGCCCTGCGCGGGCCCAAGCATGGCGGCGCCAACGAGGTTGCGTTCGAAATTCAGCAGCGCTACGACACGCCGGATGAAGCCGAAGCCGACATCCGCCGCCGCGTCGAGAACAAGGAGGTGGTGATCGGGTTCGGTCATCCGGTTTACACGGTGAGCGATCCGCGCAACAACGTCATCAAGGAAGTCGCACGCCGGCTGTGTGCCGAGCAGCAGAGCATGAAGATATTCAACATCGCCGAGCGGTTGGAGAGGGTCATGTGGGACATCAAGAAAATGTTCCCCAACCTCGACTGGTTTTCGGCCGTGAGCTACCACATGCTGGACGTACCCACGGCCATGTTCACGCCGCTGTTCGTGATTTCACGCACTTCCGGGTGGGCAGCCCACGTGATCGAACAGCGCATCGACGGCAAGATCATCCGCCCGAGCGCCAACTACGTGGGTCCCGACGACTTGGCGTTCGTTCCGATCCAGAACCGCCCGTAACTGCTTGCCGAAAGAGCAAATGCATCGGCGAAACAGCCACGTCCCTCCATCAGGCCTTGCCGGGAAAAGCTGGTCCGGACACGCGCCTCGGCTTCTGCGTCCAGCTCACGTGAGGGAGGTGTCCGTTGCTCTTTCATGATGCTTTTCCTTGAGAGGTGGCGTTTGCAGGGTCCTCTGTGCGACCTTCGGGAAAACGATGCCTCACGATGCCCGGCAAAGGCGATGGAAGCATCTGGTTGCACAGCCAGCCCAGCGCGATCGGCCAGAGTGACTCCCGGAAACGCTGGTGGAAAAACGCAAAGTGGCCTATCGCGTCCTGGCCAATGGCCGCTGGGGTCAGGCGCAGATGATGGCGCTCGCTGTGCCCGTAATAGTCAAGCAGCCGGTCAATGGCCGGTACCGTGCCGAACGGATCATCTTCGATGCCAAGCGCCAGAATCGGAGCACGTACCTGGCCGAAGCGGCGAACCAGAGCCATCCGGTCGGGGACGTCATCCGGCAGCTTGCGTCCCCGGCGTAGGGACAACTCGAAATGCGGTGCCATTCGTGCCCAGTCCAGCGCCACACCTTTGGGAGTGTCCTCCATCCAGCCCAAACGCTTGCCAGGCACGTAGCCGAACACGTGGGCCAACAGCGGCATGGCAACGTGCCAGCGCAGGAACATGCCTTTCCGCTCGTTCGGCGCATAGTCGCGCCAGTACGCGAACTGCGCGCCCATCGTGAAGATGCGGCGCACCAGGTGTGAGGAGTCCGCCAAACCAATAACGAAGCCTCCGACGGAGTGCCCCACGACATCGATGGGCTGGCCGGGAAAGTGCGCGGCGACGTACCGGAGGACACCCTCGAAGTCGCATGCCCCCCAATCGATCCAATCGGCCGGGAACCTGCGCAGCGAGCCATCCACGGACCCGCCAATACCGCGGTAGTCATAGGTCAGTACGTCGTAACCGTGGGCGTGGAGGTAGTCTGCGAAACGTGCGTAGTAATGGCTCTGTACCGACGTGGCTGGGTTGATGATCACGACCGGATGCAGCACGGATGACAAGCTGGGATGGCGCCGAACGACCGCGCCCAGCGAGAAACCATCGGTGGCGCGGATACGAACTGATTCCGGGTGATTCTGTGTAGTGGTTGAAGTCATGCGTGGAAGCATAACGCCGCAGCAAACCGGCTGGGCCACGCCGATCAGCACCGTGGGCAGCATGGGCAGGCGGGATCGCCGCGAGCAGGGTGATCATCAGCGCCAGCAGGTCGGCCGGCGCATCCGAGACGAAGTATGGCGCTATCACCGAGATCAGCAGACACCCAGGCATGGCTTCCATGACGGTCGCCGCACGCTTACTGCCTTCGGAGCCCGATGTGCTGGCGATGAGATCCCGCAGGATGCCCGCCGCCGGCATGGCTGGGTACTTCTTGGTCAGGGCGCGGAACGTGGCCAGATGCGTCGTTCCCTGATTGGCCAGCCGTACATATCGCTTATAGGCGTCGGCATGGAGGCCGCTGGACAGCAGGATGTCTTCGCAGGCCGATGCGATCGCCATCAAGGGAGTGTTGAGCCCGCCCGAGGTCACGGCATAGTGCAACGCCTCGGTTTTCCGGCCCTGGGCCACCAGTGACCGGACACCCCATCGTCGGTCATGCCACTAGACAAAGGGCGCCCGTTCCAACAGGCCCAGCAAGGCTTCGTGTTGGCCTGCGGCGTGCATCGCGGCTACCCGGCTCGCACAGGATCTGCGCGACGAGGGAACGGTCATGACGGAACTTGCGCAGCAGCCCTAGGAGCCTGGGCGGCAGAAACACAAGCGGCTGCGGCTTCGCGCTTTTGGCCAGTTTTCCCGCTCCTTTTCGTTGAATAGCTACGGCTATTCGCCTCAAATGATCGAAAAAACTGACTCAAAAGCACTTTGCCTCGCTCGCTTGGTTTCTACCGCCCAGGCTGCTAGGGACCAGGCTGCTAGGGAAAACCTTCGACGTCCCTGACCAGCGACCAGGACCTACCTGCGCCACCCTAGTGATGCAGAGTAGCCGACCCATGCGCGCTACCGAGATTTCGGCCAAGACAGTTGGTTGGCGGGAAGCTTGCCGGTGGGATCATAGGCCCGGACACGATGCGGGCGCCGGCTCGCCCACCGCCACAGCACCAGGTTCCGGTGATCGGGAGCTGCCTCCGGGGCATAGCTTGGCACGATGATCCCGGCCGCACCGCCCGCGATGAGCTGCGTCGCCATCGCCCACGATGCGGGCGTCTTGCCAAGGATCAGCGCGTCCTCACCCCAACTGCAAGCCATGTCCGCTTCCGCAATCCCCAACGCAGCGCGAGTCGAGGCATCCGTCAAATCCTCGATGTCAGTGCAGTCTACGTCGTATTCGACCAGGGTCATCGGGGCAATACGGGCTGCAAGGCCCTGGCACACCTCGTTGATCGCACCCATGGGGGATAGCGCCAGGTAAAGCGCGGGAACACCCTTGGGATTGAAGCGCCCGCCATAGAACGCAGCGCCGTCACCGGACAGCGGCGTGAAAGCCCACTGCGGGTCATGCCCACGGTAGGCCGTTCCCTCGAGCCTCAAGCAAAGCCACCCATCGCCAAGTGGTCCAGATAGTCACGCAATGGCCCCGCTTGATTGGACTTGACCAGGGACTCGGCGGTACGGCCTCCGAATGCCGGGATCGGTTGGCCCCGGTACCAAGCCATCGCCTGCACTTCGCCGCCGGCCCAGTCTGCGATGCGCCCAAGAATTTCAAGCATCTCGCGCATTCGCACCTGCGTGGCGGGCGAGTTGACTCGATCGGCGCGGTACATCGCATCCATGCTGATGCCGAGCGTGCCCGCCAGGTTTTTCTTGGTGAACCCGGTACCGTCGACCAGCCGCTCCACGACGACGTTCCCCGTCTTCTTGTCGGCGTATTTCGCGAACAGGACGTTGACGCCGCGATGGTGGGCGACCTTGAACCCATTGGCGCCACTTTCGCGCGGGCGAGACCGCGCAAGCACCATGCCCGCCACCGAACGCTCGGCCTTGGCGACTGTGGCCTTCTCGCCTACTTTACGCACTATTTTCGTCCGCTTAAGGTTGCTCACCGCCAAGTCCGCCTACAGGTTTTTCTGTAGTCTAGTGTGGTACCTACACGACCCCGATGCAACATGGCCTCCCACGCCGCCGGAATTGCTGAAGCGATCCGCCAATCCACTGACAGCCTACTGAGCTCAAGCACCAGAACGAAGCCGAACTTCCGCGAACCTGAGAGAAGGCCCTCCCACGTCCATCGCTGACGGTGCAACTACTTTGTGGCTGCACGACCGGCAGAAATGGGTCCAGGCTGTGTGAATAGGTGAGCAGCCGAGAGTACGTGGAAGCTTCAAGGCTGAAGCTGCTGCCATAGCCAAGCGCCAGCACCGGTTGATCTGGCTGGCGCCGAGTCGTGACGAAGGTAGTACCGGCCCGACCTTGACGCCCGAAGCAATGGAAATTTGGGCCACGAGCGATGCCAACCAGCTCGATGACGAGGTCATTCCACCCAGCGTTCAAGGCGGACGTGAACGCGGTCTGATTCTGCACAAGCTTCTTGAGGAAGTGCTGCCCTTCGGCAAACCACAGGTCGATAACCAGTGCTTCCGTGGACAGCAATGGTTGTGCGACTTGCACCCGAGCTGTACGGCTCGTTCAATTGCGTCAAGGATGCAAGCGGACTATTTATTTTTCAGTGGTAGTCGTCTTCGCGCTGATGGCGCACGGCAAGAATCGTGACGGTCTGATCTCCCTCGATCTCGTACAGTGCCACGTAGCCAGAGGTACCGAATGACACCAGCAGCTCGCGCAGGAACGGGTTGTCCGGATCGGCCTTGCGGCAGGTGAAGGGGAACGATTGAAGCAGCTCCAAGCTCTGGTCGATGGCATCTATTGCCCGCTTCGCCGCCTCCATGTCCCGCTCCAACAGGAAGCTGTAAAGCCGCAGCAGATCGTCGCGGGCGGCCCGCGTGTAGCGGACGCGCCAGCTCACCGCCTGACCTTGCCGCCTGACGCCTTGGTCAGCATGCCGCGCAACTCGGCGTGCACCGAAGCCGCCTCGAAATACTCGCCCGTCTGCTGTGCCTCGTCGCGCGAAGCCAAGCCGCGTGCCAAGAACTCGCGCTGCAGCTGGCGACGGGACACCTGGTCACGTAGCGATTGCTCCATGAAGCTTGACAGGCTCTCGCCTTCGCGCAGAACGGCCTCCGCCGCCTGACGCAGCTCGGGGTCGACTCGAAGCGAAGGAATTGAAGCGGTTTTCATGGGTACGCACCTCATGCGTCGCATTTGCAATGCAAGGTTAGCATGAGCCCGACTCAAACCTTCATCCCTACGGCGGAAGCTGCTCTGCCAGTCTTCAGCATGTCCAGATAGTCAGCCCACGCCTGCATGATTTTTCGCCGCTCAGGAAGGTGCTGGGCTTTGTTGTACACACCAACAACTCCTGGTTCTTTATGGGATAACTGGCGTTCAAGGGCTTCGGGATTCTGAGGATTACGGCTTGGTAAGGTGTCGCGCAGATCAGCCGCAGGGTCGCGACTGGCCCGCTCGGTGGCTACGGCAAATCGGAACACGCGGCTGAGTTGATGCCGCAGACGATGAGCCTGCTCGATATGCCCCTGCTTGACTAGTTTTACTGTGTCATAAATGTATGGCATGATTGTGCCATCTTCGAGCAACGCGCAAGGAGGTGGGTCATGGGCACGAGTCTTGAAACACGCTTTGAGCGGTATGGCGAGGCGATAGTGGCCGCCTTGGGGCACGCGGATCGGTCGGCGCCGGCAACCTGGTACCTGCAAGGGTTGATGCTGCCCGGCGGACGCAAGAGCGTGGAGCCGATGGCGGCGCGCGTGCGGCCCCAGGATGTGCGCTCGGCCCATCAGTCGATGCATCACCTGGTGTCGGTCGCGCCATGGAGCGACGAAGCCTTGCTGGCAGCGGTCGTCGCGCAGGTGCTGCCGGTGCTGACGCGCGGCGGCGCCGAGCCCAGCTTCTGGATCATCGATGACACCGGCTTTCCGAAGAAGGGCACGCATTCGGTGGGCGTGGCCCGCCAGTACTGCGGGCAGACTGGCAAGACGGACAACTGCCGGGTGGCGGTGAGCCTGTCGCTGGCGACGGGCTCGAACAGCCTGCCCTTGGCCTATCAGCTCTACCTACCGGCCGAGTGGACCGACGATCCGAAGCGGTGCGCCGAGGCCGGCGTTCCCGCGTCGGTGGGCTTCATGACCAAGAACCAGATCGCCGCTGCGCAGATCCGGGCTGCGGTCGCCGCCCAGGTGCCACGGGGCGTGGTACTGGGCGATGCCGCCTACGGCGATGACTGCGCGCTTCGCGATGAGATGAGTGAGCAAGAGCTGATCTACGCGCTGGGTATCCGGCCGCTCACCACGGTGTGGTGGGGCGCGCATCAACCGGCCGCCGCCCCGCCGCCGGCGGCCCGGGGTCGCCCCCGCGTGCGGGCGTTACGCGATGCGGCACATCCACCCCTCAGCGTGCGTGCCCTGGCGCAGGCGCTGCCGGCACGGGCGTATCGCACCGTCGTCTGGCGGCAGGGCTCAGCGGAAAAATTGTCCGGCCGCTTTGCCCGCGTGCGTGTGGTCACCGCCCATGACGACCGCGCCCGTGCCCCCGAATGGCTAGTCATCGAATGGCCCCGCGGCGACGCTGAACCGACCCGTTACTGGCTCTCGACGCTCCCCGATCGCATCGCCTTCAACGACCTTGTCGGGACGATCAAAGGCCGTTGGCGCATCGAGCGGGACTACCTGGAACTCAAACAGGAACTCGGCCTGGGTCACTACGAAGGACGCAACTGGCGTGGCTTTCATCACCACGCCAGCCTGTGCATCGCCGCCTATGGCTTTTTGACGCTGGAGCGCCTGCGCGGCAGTAAAAAAAACCCTGCTCGATTCAAGGAACCTGCCGTACCCGAAGGCTTCCGCCCGCGCGGGGCTGGGGCCGATGCAGCGCCACCTGCCGTGGTCGATCCCCACCACGCGCTTCCGACTCGCCCGCGTCATCGCGCGACATCTGTCACGATGCCCTTGCTGCGGCAGGGCGTACCGAAGCATCAGACAACTTTAGTAACACAGTAGAATTACGGAGTTGTTAGAGGGAAGTATCGCTTGCTGGGCGCAGCCAAACCCAACGCCGAAAGAGCACGGTGGCATAGACCAAGGCCAAGAATGGCTTTACATTCGGGCCGCATTCCAGGTGGATGGTCTGCTCAGCAGCCACGTCGACCTCTATCGACTTGGAACGTGCCCAATCGATAGCCATGTAGACAGTATGCCTACCTGGCTCGACCGTGACTGCAACTTCACTGCCGTTACCGACGCGAGCGACCGTACGGCCATCCACGATGATCTTGTAGTCGCGAATGCGATCTGTCCAACGGCTCGCAATACGTCTTACAACAATTTGAGACATCCCTGCTGTCCTTCTAACGACGTTGTAGAAAAACCTCCTGCGATCTTGCTTCAATAGACCCATGTGAACAAGTGGGGATTGGCATGGCGCGCTACCGGCATATCGACATGAGTCCTCGGCTGTTGCCGGTGGATCTGCAGGCGCAGCTGGTGCCGGGATCGTTCGCTCACGCGCTGCACCATCTGGTCGACCAGCTGGACTTGTCGGCGTTCGATGCGCATTACCGCAACGACGACAGCGGGGCGCCGGCGCATGCGCCGGCGATGCTGCTCAAGGCGGTGCTGTTGGCGTACTCGCAGGGCATGGTGAGTTCGCGTTCGATCGAGCGAGCCTGCCGCGACAACGTGCTTTTCATCGCCCTGACCGGCGACGCGAAGCCACACTTCACCACCATCGCGGACTTCGTCAGCCGCTCGCGCGAAGCGATCGCGGCGGTGTTTGCCCAGGTGCTGACCCTGCTCGATGGGGAGGGGCTGATTAGCCGCGACATGTTCGCTATCGATGGCGTAAAACTGCCATCCAATGCCTCCAAGTACCGCTCCGGCACGCGTGCCGAGTTTCTTGCGCAAGCACAGAAGATGGAGCGTGCGGCGAGCACGATGCTGGAACGCCATCAGGCCAACGATGCCGGCGCAGCCGAAGATGCGCTGGACGCCAAGGCGGCCGCCCGGGTCGAGCGGCTCACTCGCGAGGCCACGAAGATTCGCCAGTGGCTGGCCGAACACCCCGACGACCGGCCCGGGTCGCGTGGCAAGATCCGCAAGTCCAATCGCACCGACAACGAGTCGGCCAAGCTGGCCACCGACAAGGGCGTGATCCAGGGCTACTGCGGCGTGGCCGTGGTCGATGCCAAACACCAGGTCATCGTTGAGGCTTCGGCCCACGGCACCGGCGCGGAACAGGAACTGCTGTTGCCCGTACTAGACGCCTGCGCCGACCAGCGCATGGGAACAAACAGGTCTAAAGGGTTTGCTCGAGCCGCCTCGTCAATGACAACGGTGTCGAATTCAATTCCCTCGGATGCTTCTAGGTCGCTCAGCTCCTTCAGGCTGCTCATAGCCTTGCTCGCCGCCTGCTGACACGTCGCGCCGACGATACTCGCGTACTCTCGAACCGCTCTTTCTGCCTCCTTCGGGGCGTGGACTCCCACCACTGCAGTACGTCGGCGAACGCGAGTTGTTGGGCACCAGGAACCGAGGCGCCTACCAGCTCGCGCAAGTCGCGCTGACGGGCAATGAAGCTCACGATCGGAATCGGTCGGTCGGCATCGCCTGCTTCGACGAGTTTGGAAACCTTCTGCCCTTCTCGGTTCAGAAAGGCCTGATCCTGCGAGTGGCTGGCAAGCCACAGGATCAACTCATCAAGGAACAGCACCACGGCGGTATAGTCAAGATCGTTGGCATGCCGCGACAAAATGGCCAGTCCGCGATCAAGGCTGACGTAATTCCCAGCCCCAGCGTCAGTTCTCAAATGGCTGAAGAATGCATCTACCAGGTCACCCACCAACCGCTGGTGCTCGCTATCCTCCGGCGCCGCCCGCGCGGCAAGATCATAGCTCAACGCATCCCATCCGCCGCCAATCGATCCCCAGCCATCGCTGCCGCTGCCAGTATCGGCCAGCGCGGCAAAGAACCGCTCGTCATCCTCGCACGCACTTGGCGTGGTTGCAGCCGTGCGACGCGCACTCGATACGATCAACGATTATAGGGGTGCGCCAAGCAGTCTCGATATTGCGGCCCGCCTTCAGCACGCCTCTGCCGGTCCTAACCTGCCATGAGAGATGGTTCTGGATATATTCTTGGGCGTAAATCTTCACCAACGAAGGGAAGCCATACGGTGAAATCTCAAGCTGAACACCCCGATAGGGCAGTGCTCAAGATGCCTTGTTGCTACTTAACCTATAGGTTAAGCTAGTGCAGCTGAAAGTTCTCAGGTTTGGAATCTGGAAGGTCGTGGCTCCCGTGAACGGGGACGGCCGCTGTGAGGTGGAGGATCAACTTGTTGAATTGCTGGCCGACCCCAAGCTCAAGGGCTATGCGGTCGGCTTTTTTGCCCTCTGGGAACGGATTCCGCAGTTCGGGCCAAGGCAGCTACCCACAGCGCTTTACCACAGTGTTGACGAGGCACATGGCATATACGAATTCATCAAGGGACCACTCAGGCTGCTTTGTTTTGAAGCCGACGGGGCACTGGTGGTGTGTTCTCACGTGATACGCAAGCGGTCACAGAAGATTCGCAAGCAGGACAAGGCGCCGGCCATCGCATTGCGCGAAGCGTTTCTGAGCGCCCGAGCGGCCGATAACGTGCAGTGGATGAAAGAAGCGGACGGAGAGATATGAAACAGTCTTTGCAGTCACTCATGCAGCAGGCAGACAACGGATCCATGCTTGCGGTTGAAGGCGCCAAGCTCGATTTTGCGCTGGGACTGGCCAAGTTACTGGAGCGGGCGTCGCTGTCGCGCTCGGATCTGGCTACCCGCCTTGGCGTAAGCCTGCCCATGATCACCAAGATCCTGCGCGGAGACACCAACCTGACCATTGAAACCATGGTCAAGGCCACGCGCGCGGCGCAGGGCATGCTGCATATCAACTTGGCGGCAGAGGGGTCGCAATGCCGTTGGTTCGAGGTGCTCAACAGCGAACGACTGCGTCAAGCGGCGACGCCTGCATCACTGATGCGCTCGCAAACGGACAAAACAAACCTTTGGAACCTGGTCAATACTGATGAAACCGAGTCCATTGCAGCTTGAATGGCTGGTTTATCCAGCCGCCTCGTTCCGAGCGAAGCCCGCTGACGCGGGCCTCGCTCGTGCGATACCCATCAAGGTGACAGCACGAGTCACCTATCACATAGGTGTTCCTCACAGCATCGAGCTCACACTGAGCAGTGACAACGATCAGGCGCCGGGCGCGCCCTACACGTTTGAGATCGAAGCCGTAGCCGCCTTCACCTTTGATTTGGCCCAGGCTCACGCGGCTTACAGCAGTACGTCTGCAGCTGGGCTGCCCCAGGTGCTTGGGGTGAACGTGGCGCGCATCGTCTATTCGGCAGCGCGCGAATTGCTGGCCACGTTTACCGCACGCGCTCCGTACGGAAGCGTGCTGGTCGAGTCTGTTCTGATCGGTCCGGAGGACGTGGAAGTCACCTCGTTGGAGCCGCAGCAGAAGGTGCTGCAGGAGCTTTTCAACGTGGAGTCACCGGCTGCGCCGAAAAAAAAGACTGCACCCCGCCGCAAGGTGAAAGCCGACTAGGCCTGTGAGTCGGGCCCGACCGATCATTGGCTGCGACGGCGCCGAGCCTTGCTGGTGATCGTCGGTCGCCAGTCCTCCAGTGTTTCCAGCGTCCAGCCATGGCGGTTGAGCTGGTCGCCCAGCCAATCCCGGAAATAGTCGCCGGGGCGTACGTCCGTCTCGGGGACCATGGCGTTGTGCCATTGCAGTACCTGCCGTTCTCGCAGGCCGGTGGCGCCTTGCTGTTCCACCTGCTGTCCAAGCTGTACGAACACACCAGCGTCATCGTCACCACCAACCTGGTCTTTGCCGAATGGTCCAGCGTCTTCGTCGATGCCAAGCTCACCACTGCCTTGCTCGATCGCTTCAC
>Ga0307375_10005905_pt1 | contig 11403 bp, 6 predicted proteins | sample TR1MG_FD_202531 | JGI IMG/M metagenome (GOLD analysis project Ga0307375, IMG submission 202531) | Soil microbial communities from Risofladan, Vaasa, Finland - TR-1 | ecosystem: Environmental > Terrestrial > Soil > Coastal area > Acid sulfate soil | place: Finland: Risofladan, Vaasa | collected...
GACGGCGGCAAGCTGGCGGCAGTTGATGCGAAGAAGGTGCTCTCGGCCGGGATCAACGGCGCCGCGGTGCGTCTCTTCGAGGCGACCGAGGAACTGGCCATCAGCGAAGGCATCGAGACCAGTATCGCCTTGCATCTGGCGACCGGAAAGCCGGTCTGGGCCGGGCTCAACGCCGGCAACCTGGAAAAGCTGTGGCTGCCGGACTCGGTGCGCAAGGTCTGCATTTACGCCGACAACGACGCCGACGGCGACTTCGCCGGCCAAGCCTTTGCCTTCGCGCTCGCGCGCCGGTTGAAGCGGGACGAGAAAAAGTCCGGTCGACGGCAGGTGCAGGTGTTCCTGCCCAAGCAGGCCGGTACCGATTGGGCCGACGTCTGGCGCCAACGCCTGGAAGCCCGGGTGCCGCGTGCGGCATGAGTGCCTGATGTGGGGTGCGGTCCATCGAGGCGATGGGGGCCGCACCCGCCTTTTCAACGGCACTGCACAGCACTACGAACCAAGGCGGTGGCGGTGAAAAAGCTTTATTTGCCCTACTGGTAGTTGTCACACCAGGTGGCGCTCAACGAGCGTCGCGAAGACAGCCCTGGAGTTCCGGCGCGATTCCTCGCGCCCTATCCGGACCGGCAGCCGCCGGTTCGTCATCAGCCCTGGCGGGGATACGCATCCCCACGAGTGGGTGATGCCGTTCCCGCTATTTTTTCCGACAAGGAGATTGCTATGAAAAGTGGACGTTCTCTCGTAAACCTGGCCCAGGAACTGGAGCGCCAGTTGCATTCGAAGAAGGACCTGATCGTGCCCTCGACACGGGTGCGCCATGCTACCGATGATCTGGGCGAAATCCGCCTCGTCATCGAGGAAGGCGACAGCCCGGTGCACTACGGCGTCACGCCGCTGGCACGCCGCCAACTGGCAGACAAGTTGAAGATACCGTATGCCTATTTCGAGCGCATGCGCGAAGAGCAACCGGTGCTGCTGGACCGCAACGTCAATACATGGCTGCAAAACGAGGAAGACCGGCGCATGCTGCGTACCCTCGACGGCCAGGTACGTGCCGTGCTGTCGGACCGCTATCGGCGGCTGGACAATTTCGACCTGGCCGAAAGCGTGCTGCCCATCCTGCAGCAGTTGCCCGAGGTACGCTTCGAATCGGTCGAACTGACCGAAACGCGGATGTACCTGAAGTGCATCACACCACGCTTGAAGATCGAGATGGCGCCCGGTGATGTGGTACAGGCCGGGGTCGTGATCTCGAACTCCGAGGTCGGCCAAGGGACGCTGTCGGTGCAACCGCTGCTGTTCCGGCTGGTGTGCAGCAACGGCCTCATCGTCGCTGACCGATCGCTGCGCAAGACTCACGTGGGCCGCGCGCTCGGCACCGAGGATGAACGCATCCAGGTCTATCAGGACGATACCTTGCTCGCCGACGACAAGGCCTTCTTCCTGAAGGTGCGCGACGTGGTGCAGGCAGCGGTGTCAGAGGCAACCTTTCGCCAGACAGCGCAAAAGTTGCAGAAAACGCTCAACATCCCGCTCGTGGGCGACCCGGTGAAGACGGTCGAGGTACTGGCCCAACGCTACACCTTGAACGACAGCGAACGTGCCGGCGTGCTGCGGCATCTGATCGCCGAGGGCCAGTTGTCGGGCTACGGGCTGGTCAATGCGGTGACGCATTACAGCCAGGAGGTCGAGGACTACGACCGCGCGACTGAGTTCGAAGCGTTGGGTGGCCGGCTGATAGACTTACCGGCCCATGAGTGGAAACAACTGGCGGAAGCTGCCTGATCCAGAAAGTTGTTGAAGGCCGGCCGGGGCATCTGTCCCGGTTCGGCCTTCAGCTATTCGGGTATCCGTATTTAGTGGTTTATATATCCGTATGTTGCAGCGCAGAACGTAGGGGGCAGGAATCAACCCTCTGCGAAAAACGCCGAAGGCCTCAGTTCGACCCCTTCCTGCCACTGACGAAAGATTGAAGCGGTCACTCAGAGCGGGAACTTGATGCCCTGGCCACTCTCGTTGGAGTCCCTCCCACACGCTGCCGATCCTCAGAAGAGGAAACTGGCCGACTCTCAACCAAGCACGTCGCCTCGGAGTCTTTGCCACCGAAAGACTTGGGGCCGCGTTGGTAGACTCGCCATCCGACTTGTCGGCTCTGGATAAGGGCACTTCAATCGAGGGTTGATGCACGTTCCTGGATCTGTCCGGAAAGAAAACAGGGCCAAGCCAGTCAATCCGCCAAAGGCCGGTATCCGGGGTCAGCCCGTTGATCCGCAATCCGTCCATAGCACAAATATCGTGCGGTTTTCCTTGGATTTTGGTGGTTTGTCCATTGTGGCCGCCAAGAAAATATTTAAGGATTTCGTAGAGACCTTGCGAGTCCCTGGCTGTCCAATGTCGCGCGTCTGGATTCGACTTCGCTCTTTACGCTTTCGAGCATCCCCGATCTGTAGCGAAAATGGGAGCACCTAGAGTTGTAGTCTTCGACGTATTTGTTGAAAGCCGCCACCGAGGTATGGGAATAATGGTCGACGTGGCGCTGCATTCCTTTCATCCGAATGTCCTCGGCCAAGCAATAACGGATTTGCGACTCGTTGAAGGTCAGTCCATTTCCTGCGGGCGGCTTTTCCTCGCGGGGCTTTTCCGGGGCCGCGTACGCGGGGGGCGTGGCAGTTCCCTTTGCGTAAAACGGGGCGACAACCGGCGCGGCGGTCTTGCCTAGAGACAGGGGAGGGTATGATGCCACGGGCGCTTTTGGGGACGGCGCTGTCGGGGCAAGCCCAACCGACGGACGCGGCAAGTAGGGCGCCGCGGGCATGGTCTTGGGCGTGTTGTTTCCGGACTTGCCGCTCAGGACGACTATTGCCACGACGACGATGCCGGCCGCCCAAGCCGCCCCTTTCTTGTTCCAGCCTTTCTTAAGCAGCGCCGGCGGCAGTATCTGCGCGCCGAACGGGGTGCCCTCGTGGTTGACGACCAGGTCGGGGCCTAAACTCGCCGCCGGGATCGCCTTCTTGGGAGCGGCAGGTTCCGCGCGAGGCGCCACCACCGGTTCCGGAATCGCCATGTTCTTTGGCGTAGCCCTCTCCGCGGGCGCGCTCGACTTCGCGAGATTATCCAGATCGGCCAAGTCTCGGTCGATATCCGACACCATCGAGTCGAACCCCGAAAAACCTTTTCCGCCGCCCTGGCCGTTTCCCGTCACGTCGATTTCCCCTCATCCGCCTTTCAGGGCGTCGCTTAGCCTGGGATCGGCGCCCTTGAAATTCAGCGTGATGAGATGTTCGAACAGATGGGCGTTCGCGTCGGAGATGTATGAAGCGGAGGCGTCGATTTTCTTGTCGTCCTTATTGGTGATGACGAAGGCCCCGTTGGCGCTACCGATGGTCACCTCGGACCATTTGCAATAGACCCTCTTGTCGTCGGAACGCAGAGGCCGATCCCAGAGTTCCACGCCCGTGTCGTCGACGATCGCTTGGCCGCAGGCAAACCTTTTTCCGTCTCTCATCGCCCTCAACAAGTCCGTCATCAATCGCGTGCAAACGGCCGGCCACAGTTTATCGACGAATCTGCCGTACAGGGATTCGTTCTTGGTTTGAAACCTCGCCTCGTCATGGTTGTCGCCGAAGACGACCGTGTATTCGGTGTGCCGCAAGACGCCGTTCTGGTAATTGCGAATGCCCCCCCACATGACCCGCGTGACCGATTCCAGTGGAAAGCCGACGCCTTTCCACTGGATGCCGGCCGGGGAAATACTTAAGGTGCCCTTGAACACGAGACCGATTTCCTCGTGGAAGGCGATCTCCTTTTCCCAACGAATTCGCTCTTCCTTGGCGTTCGATTCCCTCTCGACGACATTGTCGAGCGAATCCGAATCCCTTTCCAGCAGTTCGGCGACTTCCGGCAGTTCGTCGAACACCTCGGCGAGAAAATTCACTATTCGCCGCGCGCTGCCCATCATGTCGTGCAGCCGCAAAAGATCGCCCCCGAGGTCTCTTACCTCATAGGCCATGGTCTGGCTGCGTCGGTGGACGATACCCCTCGCCTTCATGCTCGTCTGAATGGGTTGAGCCACGCGGTCCCAGTTGCGGACGACCTTCTCGATGCGGTCCAGAACCCGTCCGACGACTTCTTCGCCTCCGGCCGCCACGTCCCTTGCCTTCGCCACCAAAACCGAAACGTTCTCGGCCTCTTTCGAAAGAAAACCCTGGGTCTCCTTCTCGTATGCATCGACTAGTTCGTCCAAGAGGGCCGGCGCGTGGGATTCGCCGCCGTTGGTGCCTACGGTGGCGGCCTTGGTCATGGTTTCCACGAGGCGGTCGGGCGGCATGGTGTTCAGCGCGTCTCTGATGGCGCCCTTGTAGAACCGCAGTCTTTCCCTCAACTCCGCTTGAACGTCCTCGACGTTCTTTACCGGAGGGAAACCCGACACAGCCCTATCCTCGTTGAGATCCCGCAGCACTTCCCCGGCGTCGAGGTCTTCCGCGACGTGGGCCAGCTTTAAAACGAGGTCGGCCACGTCCGAAGGGGAATCGCTGCCGTCCAGCGTCTCGAACGCGCAGGCCATCAGGTTGGTCCGCGTCAACGTAGGAAAGGCTTTCTGTTCGACTCCAAAACGCGGGTTCGTCAGCAGGGCCTCCGCGGCGTCGCGGGCCTTCTTGGGCGACACGCCGGGCATCCACGCCATTTCGACGGACAACCGGGTCCTCGGGTTGGTGAGATCGGATCGGGCGTTTCGGCAAACGTCGTAGTCGAGATGAAGGGCCCTCTCCTCGGCCAGTTCGACGATGCGCCGGTTGTCGTCTCTGGTCGTCGCTCCCAAGATCCAAAACGCCGTTCTATGGATTGACTTCTCGCTGCGCTCGTCTCCGCCGGGATCGTTTCCCCGTCTCTCGGCGTTATCGACGACTTTGGCGATTTCTTCGCGGACGTATCGGCGAATCAATCGATAGACTTCCGGAAAGTCGGACCAAATCGTGCCCTCGTCATGCGGATGCCAAGAGTTCGCCATTTCTCCGGCCACGAACTTTCGAAGGCCGAGGGAAAGTGCTGGAAACTCGTCCTCCCCGTCGACTGGAGCGTTGGAACGGGCACCCGTTCGTTTGGCTATTTCGTCCCTGGTGACCGATTCGACCAACGGAACGACTTCCGGGTAGTCTTTTTTTAGCCCCTCCAGTTTGTCTCCCGCGAAGAAGCCGAGCGTCGTGTAACGCCAAACGTCAATCTTGGTGTCCTGCTGAATTGCCCACGGATCCTTCCAAAGTATGCGCAGTCCGTCGTCCTCGGTCTCGTATAGCAGCGGCTCCTTGCAGGATCCATGCGGCAGACGGTAGGCGTGGTCCTTCCCGTCGGCCTTGCGCGCGTTGATGGCCATCAGGTCCTGGGATCCGCAACTCAGGCACCTGGGCCGTCGTCGGGCCTTGGAAAAGGCGAGCCAAGTCGGGGCGCTGGCTACGATTCGTTCGAACAGGAGCGCCAAGTCAGCATTGACGTTGATTTCGTCAAGTTTCTCGCGACGGCTGACCGATTCGTCCGTACCGTAGCATTTGATCTCGTCCACGCTTGGCCAGGAGGCCACGAATTTCTTGTCGTCGTGCTCGCTGCACCACGACACGAATCTCGCGTAGCAGTCCGCAAGATTGGCCCCGTCTTTTCTGAGTCTCACGCCTACGGGGAGTGCCGCGAACTCCTTTAGCATGTCTTCGCCGTAGATGTCCCCGTTGCATGGATCGCTCTTTATCTCTTCCTTGGCTTTGTCGGCGTTTTCGCAGTTATCGCACCATATCGAAAATCTGTTGTGCACGCGCGGCAAGTCGGGGTTGGAAAGAGGGGGTAATTCCAACGCCCTAAAAGCGGCGGCCTCCGCGGCGAATTCGGCAAGGCGCGTCTCGACGGCCTCGGGCGAAATATGGGATTCGGCGAACACGACGGCTTCGCATTCCGAACACCATATGGTGTCGGTAAACAGAGGGAAGGCGATACCTCCGGGGGATTCATAAATCTTCCATCTGGATTTCATCGTGCGTTCGAAAGGAACGCGCATCTTGTATCCGCAGGCTTTGCAAGTGAGGCTCGAACTTTCCATCGCCCCGCTCCGCTCCTTAGACGAATCCGATGCGTCGGCGGCCGCTCTCTTCGTCGCGGGCCGGCGCCGTGTCGAGAGCGGCCATCAGGTGTTCGGCCGAAAGCCGATCCTTGCCTGCCCTGGCGGACAACCGGGCTCCTTCGCGAACGACGAACGACACGTCCGACAGGGGACGGCCCGCCAACTTGTTTGCCAAGGGCGCAGGTTCCACCGTGCCGTCCTTGGGCAGGGTAGAAAGTAGTTTGTCCAGCAGCGCCCGCACCTCTTCCTCGCTGGCGTAGTCGACCTTGATCACGTGGTCGAACCGCCCGCGCCTCATTATCGCGGAGTCGATCATTTCGACCCGGTTGGTCATCGCGACAATAAGCACTTGGTTCTTCGTCGCCTCGGGAATGCGCCGTAGAAACTCGGCCACCTCTTCGACCCGGTGGTGGCTGCCCCCTCCGCCGGATTCCCTATCCGCGAGGAACGCCTCCATCTCGTCTATGACGAGCACGGACGGAGCGTTCTTCATCGCCTTCTCGAAAACTTCGGCGACCTTGCGGCTGGTCTCGTGGATATAGGGGCTCGCGACGCTCGACGCGTCGATGCCGAAACTCGGCCAGCCGAGGAAATCCACCAGACGGTCCACCGCGAAAGTTTTCCCGCAGCCGGGGGGCCCGTGCAGAACGACGGCGGAAGGAAAGTCGATGCCGAGCGCCTTGTAGCGCGCGGCGTTGCGCACGATGTCCACCACGTGCTCGTTGAAAAAGTTCTCCAGGACCGGGCGGCCGGGCAGGGAAAACGGCGCTGTTCCCGCCAAGCCGCCGTCATTCCTCGCGCGCTCCTCGTTGCCGGCGCCCTCTGCGGCTTCGTGCCAGCCGCCTTCCGTCTGCGGCATCTCCTCGGACACCTCGAAGCCGGCCGCCGAGACGACGTCCTTAAGATGATCGGGCCGAAGCCAACTCATCGTCTGGGAAAGTCGCCGAAACGCCTTGGCGGAAACCCGCGCCCCTCCCGTCAGCCAAAAGCCGAGAACGACGTCGTCGTCGACGCGGTCGCTGATTCCGTAGGTCGGCAGGAGTCGCGTGAGTTTCTCGGCGTAGACGGCGTCCTGCAGATGACTCTCGGCGTCGATATCCCGGGTCGCTTTTAGGGCCATCGCGAAGGCCAGGGCTTCGCTTTTCGTTCCCGGCGACGGGCAGTCGGAAACGGGATCGAGTTTCTGGCTGGGCGGGCTGGACAGGCTCCGGAGACGAAAGTCGCCGAACGCGAACGGCGCGAGGGCGTCTTCGTCGACCAGGCCCGCCGCGAGCCAACGTCGCGCCAGTTCCTCCTTGGCCAGAAGCGCCCGCCCGTGACCCTGCGTCTCGACAATCTGCCAGTCCCTGTCGCCCCACAGCGTCCTTTTCGCCTTGGATCCGTCCGGGAGGACGAAACCAATCGGGAGCCAAGCCTCCGTCGCCACCGTCATCCCCTGACGATGTTCGCGCCGGACAGCATGTCGTCCGCGCCGGAGGTGTCGAAACGTATCGTGTCCATGTGCCCGACGGCGTTCCTGAGTTTGTCCATGTCGTTTTCCGCAAGGGCCCTTTGCCCGGCTTCGACCAAGGCCGCGTGCTCGCTCCGGTCCGGAAAGAGATGGGTGTCCTTCGACAGCCATTTGAACCGGTCAATGACGAACCAGTCTTGTCGCCAAAGCACGTTGACGTTTTTGCTCCTCATCTCGGCGAGATGCCCCTCGAAGTCGCCGCTGACGTTGTCGATCGCTCTCTGGGCCGTTTTGGCCAGATTGTCGAAAGTGCTCGCCTCGGCGGGCCTCGCGTACTTGCGCACGTATTCGTCGAACGTGCGGACGCAGGCGTCCAGTTCCGATTGCCTCATCTCCTTGAGATGATCCTTGCGCGCCTTGGCCATCAAACGCCGGGCTTCCTGCACGTCGTCCATCGCCTGTTTGGCCGTTTCCGGGTCGGACTCCCCTTCCTTCAGGGATGACGCCTTGTTCAACCGCTCCCTGGCTTCGTTGAGCCGAGGGTCCTCGACTTTGGACGCCATCTCGTCCAATTTTTTCAAGGCGCGTTCGGAATCGTCCCGCACCCTCTTCGACGCCTGCGAGTAGTCGATCATCCCTTCCTGGCTCGAATAGAAACTTCTTCCGCTGTGGAATGATCCTCCGATGGAGGGCACGACCACTTCCAGTACGATGTTTCCCGAGTCGACCATTTCGTACTCGCAGTTCAATTTGGCGCCCTTTGCGATGACCCCGTCGTCGAAGTCGGACCCCTTGATCTCGAACCTACCTATGAATCGATTGTGCTCGACGGGCTCGTCTATGTCGCCCTCCCAAAGCTTGAATTTGATCGAACCGGCCCCGCCAGCCCGCAGCGAGTCGTCCGCCAAGAACGTCCTGCTGCCCTTCTTCGGTAGTTGGTCGCCCTCCTTCACCAGGTAATCGAGGATTATCCGGCCGCCTATCTTGTCCCTTGCCTCGATCCCGATGGAATGCGAGGCCGGAATCGCGTCTATCTGCGCCGCCGTTCTGGTGATTACGATTCTGTCCGTCTCCAACGCCACGGGTCCGCCCGCCGCGTCGAACACGAAGACCTTGAACGCGTTTTCTCCCGGCTTCGACAGCGTCACCTCGACGACGGCCCCGTTTTTCAAAGGCATCCTTCCGGACGACCATCCGGTCTCCAGGCTATCCACCTGGAATTCGGCGCCGTCCAGCGCCTGCCCCCCGAGTTTCACGGCAATCCTGGCTTTGGTGTCCGGCGTCCTGGCGATGTAATTGAAGGCCATGTCGAGCCGCCCGCCGGCGGTTATCGAGCCCCTGCCCGTCTTGCGCCCGCGGGTTTGCGACGACCAGTCGATGGACTCAGCGAACACCGCCGCTCCTTCCGCGACGGCCGTCATGGGATTGACGTCGGTGGACGGAGCAATGCCCAGTTCGAAGGCAACCTTGTCCCGCAAGGGCTTGTAATGAGTCGGCCCCCCGACGAAAACGACGCGCTCGACGTCGTGCGGACTCAGGCCCGCTTTCTCCATGGTCTCGCGCGCCGCCCGTATCGACTCTTCGATCTTCGGCGCGATAAGCTCGTCGAGCGCCGACCGGCGCACCTCTATGTCCAAGTAGATCTCGTTTCCCGCCCGATCCTTCGCCCCGAGTTCGCTTTCCGAGAGGGCGATGACGGTATCCTCCTTGCCGGACAAATCGATCTTCGCCTTTTCGGCGGCCCAGGCGGCCATTCGCGTGAGTACGAGGTATTTCGGATCCGCGGCGAAGTCTTCGGGAAGATCGAATTTGCCGACCAGCCACGGTTTGACCACGTTGTCCAAGAGCATCCTGTCGAAATCCCTGCCGCCGCACATCGCGATGCCGCCGTGGGCGAGAAGGCTCACCCGTCCGGAGATGCTCTGGGCGATGGCGATGTCCAACGTCCCCCCTCCCAGGTCGTAGACCAGGAACACTCCGTCGCCCTTGCGATGGCGCATCACGCTCATGACGGCCGCCACCGGTTCTTGCATCAGGGCCGACTTGCCCAAGCCGGCCGACGCGGCCGCGGTCATGGTCGCGTCTTTCTGCATCTGGTTGAACGCGGCCGGAACGGTGATGACCGTTCCGGTCTCGCCGTCGTTGCGAATCTCTTCAGGGAGATACCCATAAAGCGCGCGCAGCACCTCTGCGGAGCACTCCTCCGGCGTCATCGTGAGGTCGACGGCCGAAAGTTTGATTGGAGTGCTCGTTCCCATGAGTCGCTTGAACAGCGTGGCCGAACTGTTGGGGCTCCTTGCCGCGTTGTTGTAAGCGCGGGCCCCGACGTACTTGTTGCCCCGCTTGTCTATAAAGATGACGGAAGGGGTGACGTCGTGCTGCTCGGGGCTCTTGTACAGCCGAAGGTCTTCGCCGTCGTACGAGCAAATGGCGCTGTTGGTGGTGCCGAGGTCGATGCCGACGTAGTTGTTCATAAAGGCGTGTCCATTTTTGCGAGAAGGACTGTCCCGGACCTGACCAGTCCGTCGGACCCCATGACGATAGGTTCGAGCATTTGCTCGACGATCAACTTGTCGTCGGGACCGAAGTCCCCGAGGTTCAGCGCCGAGGCCGCCATGCCCGGGTCGAAAGGGTGTCCTTCGAGGCTGACGAGCCGCAGGCCAGCTGTCGCCAGGTTCTCGTCGACCTTCTTAAGGAAATAGCGCAGTTGGTTGGCGTATCTCGGGGCATCGGCGATATCCATTTTCGCCAGCATCCGAGCGAAAAGCCTGCCGAAACGCCAACCTTCCACCGCCATATTGAGCAGGGCTTCGTTGGGAGTTGCCCCCGGTGCGTTTTCTTCTTGTTCTGCCACTGCGTCTCCCGTTCGCGGCTTGTCCCGAATCCGCTCAGGGCCAGGGCGCGGCTCAAACTGCGCCGAGTCTTTCGTTGCAATAATAGCCCTTTCACAGGCGCGGGCGAAGCGATATTTCATCGTTATTACTATAGACATAGCCCGGACGGGGAGAAATTGGTTTCCCGATCTGAGCACCAACACGCTCTTCCTCTCGGTCGCGAGTTGGGCGACTCCGACGAACGGACTTGGAGTCGCCGAATTCTGGACTTCATTATGGCAGGTTGCGAATGCCCTTTTCGATAACGTCCCCACAACGGGCAATCGACGCAAAGGGAACGTGCTGATCACGGACAGGACGAGCGTAGCTTGTCCACCAGCGAGAACATAACGAGTGACCGTTTGCGCTGCGGAGCGGCCGGAGAAGCCGGCGTCCCTGTTCCCCGCAGGGGCTCCCACCAAAAAGAATGTCCAGCGTGATGATGCCGCCCCAGTGTCCGCACTGGGCCGGAGTTCTGGGCGGCGAGTAATGGCCGGGCTGAGACGGTCAGTTCAGCTAGCTGAAGTTGGTCGATTTCGATGCGACCTCGCACAACGCCAAATCAACCACAGAATACGGATACCCCATCTCCAGGACACCGGAATGCCTACCGCGGCGCCATACGCCAAGCGCCGGTCTTTCTCGGAGCTTGCGTGTGGCAAGAAGACCCACCCTCAAGCTTTCCATAAAATGCTATTGACATATTTTGGCTAAAATAAATATGCTATCCCCTCGCCCTGACCAGACCATCTCACCAGGGTCAACCGGAGGACAGCACCATGAGTCATGTGACGCTTACCGATGTCGAATGGATCAACCTGAATGTGCTCGCCGTCATTCGCGCCGGTCTTCAGCATGACACCGCTTCGACCTGCTGCAAATACGGGCTCGACATGGCGCAGGCAAACCACCTCCGGAAGCTGAGCCTCGATGAATTGTGGTCCTTGGTGGTCCACGTAGGCGACACGACCCTGTTTCCA
>Ga0307375_10005907_pt1 | contig 11400 bp, 16 predicted proteins | sample TR1MG_FD_202531 | JGI IMG/M metagenome (GOLD analysis project Ga0307375, IMG submission 202531) | Soil microbial communities from Risofladan, Vaasa, Finland - TR-1 | ecosystem: Environmental > Terrestrial > Soil > Coastal area > Acid sulfate soil | place: Finland: Risofladan, Vaasa | collected...
CTCTTAACTGTATTTCCATACCTTTTATACTCCTTGTTTAAAGTGTCAAAGGTTGTTTGGTTTTTATTATAGCCGTTTTTAGAAAATGTATCAGTGCCTCTTTAGGGAGTTGCATCATGTCTTTTTCCCATTCATTATCAAGATTTGCGGTGCCTCTTTAGGGAGTTGCATCATGTCTTTTTCCCATTCATTATCAAGATTTGCGTCAATAGGGATTCTTTTTTTATCACCCACTTTATCATCTCCTAATGTAGGTGATTTTAGGCTTTTTCTTCAACCAGTTTAATACCACGCGTTTTACTCATTAACTTTTCCTCTTAATGCTCCATAAATCCGGGGCAATTTTTCTTTTAATTTTTCTTCATCTATTGGGAAAAATTTTACTTCTTTTAACTTAGCTCCATTATTGCCAGTAAACCATGCTCCTTGGTTAGTAGGTTCTTTTACTATGGCAAAGCAGGATTTTTCTACAGGCTCAAAATCATCAATCGAAGCACAATCAGTGTAAAAATTCTTATAATTGCAAATAAATTCTTCTCCCTCAAATTTTTGATCCTTTTTAAAAATGATCAATGTGTCGAAAAAGCCTGTTTTTTGACATTCATAACATGCTAAGCTCATTAACTATTCTCCTTCTCTAAAGGACAGCCACCTTCCTCTTTATTATTGAAACATCCTTTCATCTAAATATTTAAATATGTCTGTTTGTTCACTTTTTTGAATAGATCTCCAGCCTGATTTCAGAAGATGGGGCGCTTTCTCCTTACCAAAATTAAGCGCTTTGTAATAATAATTACCTATTTGACTTGCATGTAATTCTTTCGGATCATAGGCAAGATCTTCTCCGCCAGTTATTTCCTTTATATAGTCTCTGAATCTATTTTCCAGGCTATCCTGGAGGAGCCCCTTAATTTCCACCTGACGGACATCAAAGCCCTTCTCGCGGAGGAGATCTCGTAATTTCATATTTACATACCCAGTACAGATCTCAACCCTGTACGTTTCGGGGGTGGCCTCGAATTCCTTTTGGATTAGCGCCCAACCCTGGTCAGCAAAGGCCTTTAAATATTCCTTTCGATTAAACGGACCCGGTTTGAAAAAGGCTACATCAATTATATCCGTTACTATCCTGTCTTCACAGACAACGCCCACTATTATCCCTCCAAGAGGCGATCCCCATCCTGCATCATCTATTTGAATAAGTTTCAGAGAAGGATCTGGGGGCCTTAATCTTCCCCCTACAAAGTCCTTGATAACACCGGCATCAGTACATACACCGGAACCTGTATTATATATCTTGATATTCCATTTAGAAGTAATGAGAGTACCAGCACCTTTATATGAGAGTACCAGATATTTATTATTCTCTGCCCGGGAAACAATCAGCCCCTGGTTAACCATGTTCTTCAGAGCAGTCTCTAATGTCCCGTTTGTCTGAAATTTATCCACTACCTCAGCTCCAGTTTACTTAATAGAAACTCATTCACAGAGTTCTGGATCTGTATTCTTCTCTTATCCTGGTTACTCCGATAAGTACTATAATTCTCATACTTATAATTTAGCGCTTCTTCACGCCTCTTCTTAACATATTTCTCTCCACCTCTTTTCTTTCTTTTGAGGCTATTATAATATTTACAGAGCTTGAACGAACCCTGGAAAGGGAGCTTTTCAATTCTCTTATCCTGTCCCAGTTTCTTCCAGTCTATCGTGACCTTTGACTTACGGTATTCCTCCGATAATTTTAAAAGAAGCTCTTTTTGCTTCTCTGTCCAGATACTCCGGGGTTTCCAGCCGTGCTTCTTTTTAAGCTCCTCAGGTAATACTTCCGCAAATAACTTTCGCTTTTTGAGTGTTCCCTTAGTAGAAATAGGCAGCTTTGCATACTTCCGGTTATTTTCTATTATTCTCTTTTTAAATCCAGGTTTCTTGGAATTTCTAAGAAAAGAGTACCTTTGAGAAATATTATGTAAGGAAAGAAATACCGGAAGCCCCCCAAGCTCCCCGTCAGCCTCGGCCTCCATCCATTTTACTGTGCCATCAGAACGTTTAGGCGCCCTCTTCGCAGCTTTAAAAATTATTAAATCGAATCTCTTAGGCCAGTGTACGTGATAAATTTTACCCTTATATCTAATTTTCATAATGTTTTTCATGGAGAGCTCGTTCGAGCCGCATAGTCTCAAGACCAGGATTAAAGATATTAACCCCTATCTGCCGAAGGAAACTTAAAACCATGTTATGAGTACCGTCATTATCACTGAATCCTTCTCTTCTTACAACAACAGTACCAAAACCGAGCTCACGGCACTCAGCTCTATGCAGCTTTTTTATTAATTCAAATCTACCTTCTACAGCGAGCCTTGACCAAAGCACATTGACATCAATCATACGACCTCCAGCTTAAGAAAGTAACCTGGCGAGCTCTCTTCCGACCTTTCCCTTATTGGATTTACGGTTATTATCATTTACTCTGAGAAAATTCTGATTCAGAATCAGAGGCCAGACACCGGCTCTTTTTAACGCCCTAATAATTGAACTGAGATACGTTTTATTCAAAGAGAGTCTTATCTCTTTCTTCACAGATTTAAAGTGCGAGATCCTGTTCATATATTCATAATTCGGATGCTCAAGTAAATATTTCCCCTTTGAATAGGTTAAAATAAGAGTGATTAGTTTAGGGGATTTAATACCAAACTGCTTCGCCAAAATTATCTTGCCGCGGAACTCAGATTTTATAGCGTGCCAGCCTTTTTCTTTTCTCATGGCACTGATAACATTTTGGATCCTCATGTAATACTCCTTCTGTTATTTTTATTATATTATTTAGAGCATGACCGGATTTCGATCAGCTTCTCCGGATGAACCAGTTCAACCATTTCAAGATTAGCTATTCTTTCTCTCTGAAGAACTGCAAAGATTTCCATTACTAACTCCCTCGCTTTGTCATCAAAGCCATTTGCTTCTCTCTGATACAATACAGTATAAAGTCCGGGCTTTTTCTTAGAGGAAGCTCTCGCTGCAGGCACAGTACGACTTATTGATACAGTTAGAGGAAGCACCAATATATCGCAGAATTTTTTCCTGAATTGATAAAAATTTGCGTCACACATAGTGATTTTCTTTTCTTTTATCAAATGAGAATGAACAGCATTAGGGTTTTTCACCAGAATTTTACCAATCTTGAGATATTCTTTGAATTTTCGGGTCCGAGGAGCGATCGTTTTTATTGCTTTTGTTATCCTTGCCACAGATACCTTTCCAGATAAAGGCTGAGCTATAGGTTCTTTTATACCTTTTTTTGTCTTCTTTTTATCTCTTACTAACCCGTTACCATAACCTTTTAACCCCTGTAACTTTTTCTTACGAGCATTAAAAGACCAGTTTGAGATAGCAATCTCAGGGTATTTATCCTTCAACTCAGCCCAAGTTATCTCAGGGTTAGCCTTGATAACGGGATCGAGTTTTTCGTAAACCTTTGCATAGAGATTCATATACCTGCTCCTTTAGTTAAGTGAAAGAATGAAAAAGTGAAACTATGGCTTCTATCTTGATTATACGCAGTTTTTATTTAAATTATTCAAAAAAATTGAAATTAGAAGAAAATAATTTTAAAATCAGAGATCATAGAGGAGCCTAATATAAGGGCAAAAAACTTAAAAAATGTTAAAGGGTTATTAATTTATTGAAAAAAAGTAATAATCCTGCACAAAAACATGTATAATATAAATGAGAAGAGAATTTAACTTAAACGAAGGAAAAAAGAATGAAAAAAGTCCTTATTATCATCGCACTACTGGCAACTCTGAACTACAGTAGCTCTTTAAGCACAGAACCGTTCGGCCTGAATCTCAGTAAGACTCAAGGTGATAACTTTTTCCTCTGGTTAAAGACATGCAAGAAAAAAGTGACTCTCGCTGATCTCTGGAAATACTTGGGCAAGCCCGACACATTCGGGATAGTGGGAGACAGCGCCAGCGGTAATATCTTTTATGTTAAAGATAATATAACCTGTTATCTCTTAATCACAGATCTATACAGCATTGAGATAAAAGAGGGTGAATTTGAGAATATAAAAATAGGCATGAAAAAAAGAAAAATTCTCAGAAAACTCAAAAATTTCGGAAAAGCAACCACAGAAATATTTCCTACCCGGGAATTTTTAGAGTACAAGTACGGGGGCAGTAATTATATTTTATCTCTGGAATTCAAAAAGAAAAGATTAACAAATATAAATATATCAAGGCTATAAAAATATGGATCTAAATAAAAAATTTAGTCATGGCGATCTTCTGGAATTCGCTGAGTATTTACAAAACCTCTCTGAAGAGATAGGTTTCAAGGTATCCGCGAGAGGGTGGGCGTATTTATTGGAAACCCGGAGACTAATAAATAAGGATGAATTTGATAAAGTAAATAATCTTATCAATAAATGCCGTAAACAGGGCTATTTACCTATCGATTTTGTTGCTGAGGATAATGCTCGAGAATTTAAAAATGTTGAGAAACCTGATGAAAAAGATGTTATAGGAAAATTCGGGCAATATCTTAAATTTACTAGAAATACTCCAGAATCCTACGTCCCTAACTGGTGGGCTGGAGAGGAATATTATATTCAGATGGTGGTAGAGAAAATTGACCTTGTTACCCTTTTTGAACCTATATGTGAAGAGTACAAAATCTGTATAGCAAATGGAAAAGGTTGGAGTTCAATGCTGCAAAGAGCTGAATATGCCAGGAGATTCGCAGAAGCCGAAGATATGGGTTTAAGATGTGTTCTCCTGTATTTTGGTGACCATGATCCTGATGGTTTACGTATATCTGAATTCATCAAAAAGAATCTCTACGATTTAAAAGATATTGAATGGGGAGACGGGCTACTAGGTTATGACCCTGAGAATTTAATAATAGACCGCTTCGGACTAAATTTTGACTTTATTGAAGAAAATAATTTGACCTGGATAGACAACCTGATTACAGGATCCAAGAAAAATCTTGCTTCATCAACACATAAAAATTATCATATGTCGTATGTTCAGGAATACCTCGCTACGATCGGGGAAAGAAAATGTGAAGCCAATGCCATTGTTACTATGCCGGACGAAGCTCGTGAACTAGTTCGGGAAGCTATTGAGGGATATTTAGGTCCAGACGCCCTTGATCGTTTTGAACAAAAAAGACAGGCTGTCAGAGATGAATTTGAAGCATTTTTGAAAAAGACAGGATTAGATAAATCTATTGACAGCGCTTTAGAAATAATAGAAAACAAAGATGATTTAGATTAACCTCGACTCATCATATTCATGGCTGCCTGTAAACGCTTTTGTAACTCAAGATCAGATTTTGAATAGCCACCGTCCGGATACTTTTTTGAAAGACGGCTCAACTCTTTATCAAGCATAGCCATAGTTATCTTTTCATCTTTCTTAAGACCAAAATGCTTTCTAAGAGCCCCTTCTTCAAATTTCTTGGACTTAGTCATCTGCTGCATCCACTTCTTAGCGGTAACAGTAATCAAATGAGATAAGGATATCTTCATGATAAGCTCCCTGTTAAAAGGTTATTCATATTATCAAAAGATTATTATAAAAAGAGGCGCGGAACCCCTAAATTTATTTATCTTCCACCCATATATCTTTACTCTCTTGGAACACCAAATTTTTAATCTTCATTCCTTCTAAGTACATCTCATTGTTAACAATGATTGAACTACAGGCGTAAAGATCTGCTAATTTGTTTGATAATTCCTGTAAATCAACATGATCTTTAAAAGTAGGGGTACCTTTTATTGGGTCTTTAATATCCAAGGAATTAAAAAACGCTATAACAGTCCTACCAAAAGGGAGGAATCCTCTATATACTTGAGCCAGCTCCACATGATCGTGCAGCATAGCCTTAAGAGGGAAAAGAATTGACCAGCAGGGGTCAATCATTGAAAACTCTTCCAGTTCTTCCACAGTAGGATTCTCCTTGATCGCAATCTGGAAGGCTCTATTTTTATGGTTTAAAAGCTGGAATCGTTTCTTGTAGATTTTTGAATCCTGAGGAGCAAACCCCAGGTGACACTCTGTAAAGGGTGTGCGGCGTCTAAAATGCTCTACAGCTTTTTCAGCAACTCCTTCTATGAAACAGCGTGGTCGAGCAAGATAGCTCAGAAGATTGTTTGCTTTGTTCCCACCGAAACTCAGAACAAGTTCAGTCATCTTCAAAAATGAAGTACGATATGCCATGGCATACCTCCTATTATTTAAAGTTTTAATTAATAAAACAAATGCATCCATGTAGAAATCTACATTGCCTCTTTTAGACAATGAGATACTTGCGTATCATACACAAGTACCAATTCTTTCGGACACGTTAAAAAGGCTCCGCGCCTCTAATAACAACAATATATAATAATTTATTAATAGGTGCACAATTTTTATGGATTGGGATAAATTTATTTTCGATAGAGCCGCTGAAATCTTACATCAAGGAGATACTGTAATTGATGTAGGCGCTCATGTAGGAAAATATACTGAACATTTTCTTGCCTTAGTCGGAAATTCCGGCAAAGTAATTTCCTTTGAAATAAACCCAAAATCATTTGATTCATTAAACCAAAAATTCAAAAATAAACCCAATGTTACATTAATCAACGCTGCGGTAAGCGACAAAACAGGACATGAGGACTATTATTCAGGCTCTACTTTATTCTGCACAAACATTATAGGCCACGATGTAAATGGAAAAAATAAGGGCCTTCTTGGCAGTATTGAGTCCATCAGATTGGATGAATATATAAAGGAAAAGATAGATTTCATCAAAATTGATGTAGAGGGAGCTGAAATAAAAGTTTTAAAAGGTATGGAAAGAATAATGGATAAAGTGAAGTGTATCTTAATAGAATGCCATTTTGAGCAAGACTGGGGCGTCTTAAAAGATATCCTCTTCAATTATAAATTAAAATGCATTGATTTGAAAACCGGCGCAAAAATTTCTTCAGAAACACAAAGTAAACCCTACCAGGTCTTTTGCTATAATCAATAAAAAGGGCCGAGGATTTCGTTGTGGCAAGAAATAGAATGAAACCTATAATATATCCCACCATTTACTTAAATCATTCTTTTTAATTTTTTTAGTCTTTACCGCAAGATTATTTTCATAATCATTAAGCATTAATTGACGAGACTGTTTACGGTACATCTCTTCTTCTTTAGGCTGCTTCTGAAACCGAGTAATGAATCTTTCTTTATTCTTAAAAGGAGTAGTCTCTAATAAATAGTTCCTATATTCTAACCAACTGCTGAATTTCTCGGGCAGTTTAGTTGCATTAAATATCCCATTTTCTTGAGCATATATAGAAGCTACATGTACACCGGATATTCTTTTTATTAATTTATTATATGTATCAGGCTCATAAATTTGTAAATCGGATAAACATTTAAAACTCTTTTCATGAATAAGATTACTTACTCTCATAGTTTTATAGTAGTTCTTATTTGCTTTAAACATCTTATCATAAACAGCATTATAGGGCAGATTATTCTCATATATGAATTTCCACACATCACCAATTCCCCAGTCATATATAGGATAAAATCTATACGTTCCTTTACTCCTTTTAGCCTTTGTACTCCATAATATACCATCAAACCCAGGATTTTTTATAACAGCTCTAAGCCGATTTAAACTCTCATCAGTTCTCAGACCAACAAAAAAAGCGGTATTCTCATGATTCTTCTCTACCCACTCCATAAAACTATAAAATCTATCAGGGTAACACCCTTCAATATCATGTATTGACATAGGGTGTTTATTTCTCATCCATTCCTCATTCTTACCCCAAGAATTAAGCACGTCATTTTCAAAAGAAGTAGCATTAGTCATTTTTAAGTCTACCTGGTACCATAAAGATATCACATTTTCATATGACATCATTTTTTCAATGAGAGAAACTGTGCTGGCATATTCTACTTCTTGATCAAGAAAAAAGACCCCTATTTTTCTATTTCTTTTCCGGGCTTCCTGGAGTACTAACCAGTAAAGAGCAGTACTATCTTTCCCACTACTAATAGAGACAACAATGGATTCAAATTTATCAAAAACTAAAGAAACTCTTTTATGAGCTTCTGTAAGAACATTTTCCTTAAGAAAAATTTTATTTAACGGAAGTTCCATAAAGTCTTCATAAAAAGATTAGCACTATTTATATATTTCCAAAATTCTGCTTCCAAATAGATATCCACTTTAGAATTAGATATTACCAGAGTTCTTTCTCCTTGACAATACTGATTAAATATCCTATTAAAATTTAATAAATTAAACCCTCTTTTTAATCGGTTATCTCTATTATTAACAAATTTCTTCAATTCTTTTATAATACGTTTAGGACTTGTTTCTGTCTCAAAAAGTTCCTTTTTTTTCTCTTTATATAAAGTATGAGTTTCCATATCAAGAGCTACCCGTCCAACTTTTATGTCCTCGAAAATCGTTTGTATTGTTGTCTCTGAAGCTGAGGTTACTTTACTAGCCAACACAGAACAATCAAAGGGGTCTATACCTTTTATAGTTTTGGCACTCCTAAAGGCATAGGCATGTGGGTAACCTAATAAAGTTTTATTAAAAAAGCTCCATGGAAAATAACACCAGAAAACATCACTATTACTAAGAAAGGGGTGATTTTCAATAATTAATTTATAGCCCTTAAGAGCCATTTGGTGCATTTCAATATTACGGTCCATTATATCATGTAAACGAGGATATTTTAAAACAAAAAAATCACTCTCCTTATTATCAGTAAACATTGTTAAATATTTAGGATTAAGGGTCTCTCTTAATCCAAGAAATATGAAATCATGAAGCTCTGACTGTATTTGAGATACATCTTTAAAGTCACTTCCATAAACATAAAATTTACGAAGAAAGTTACGTGAAATATCTCTTATACGTTTAAGTTCATACTCTATATCATTTGTGAAAATAACTTTACCGTTCATTTCTCATTTCCCACGCCATACTATATTCATTAGAAGCCAGAAACTTCGCACATCCTATCTGCTGTCTAAGACGAAGAAGCTCTTCACCTTCCATACCTAGGTGCTGGGCTATACGCTCATCCGGCCAACCCTTTTCAGAGAGTTCTTTCACTAGAGTTCCCATAAGATCTATCTGATGCTTGCCCCTGGCTCTATTATGTCTGATTGTAGAGGCCATCCTATCGTTGATGCACTTATCAAGAATGACTACCGGTATTTCAGTACATTTAAAATGATCAGTAAGAACTAGAAATCTATGAAACCCATCAATAACAATGTATTTATCCTCCTCTTCTTCATAAAAGACAACAATGGGTTGTGTCAATCCGTCTTCTTCAATACTTTTGATAAGTAACTTCACTTCAGGTACGGCTACTTTATTGGGGTTATAAAGATTACCCTGAACCTGATCACTTGGTACCAGCTTTACATTTAAACAAGGAAAAGAAATTGCACTCATTTTCTATACTTCTTTCTCGGTATACCTATCGATCTTCTTACTGCTGCTATTCTATTACGGCCAAATTTAAATTGATCAGCTATTTGTTGATCAGTCTTTCCATTAGAAAACATCTCTCGTAATACATCCTCTGAGGGTAATACCCTGAATTGAGTCCTAGAAATTTGTTTATTAGTTATTATATCATTCCTAATTTTTTCAATATATAATTCTTTTGAAGTTCTATGTATAATCTCAGAAAAATCCTGTCCCGAGAAATAAATAGGTCTCTTTTCTTTACTACATAAATCTTTATGGTAATTTAAAACCAATTCTCTTGAAAAGGGCGTCTTAGGAGGACTTTCACCCTTTAATTTATAACTCATTGAAGGTATAATAAATGGTTCAATCAAAGCAAAAAACTTTTTTCTACTCTCAGCTTTGATATAAATATTATAATGGCCTTTTTCTATATTATGAAATTGGAACGTGCATTCCAGACCAAACCGTTCCTTTAATGCTATAATAAAACCCTCTCCCTCTTTAAATGTAATATTACCTACACATAGATAAACTCCATATTTATTATATTTACCATCATCCATATACCAATAAGCAAGCCCACGGGCATCTAACTCATATATTATATCTTTTCTCAAATATTTTTTAGCCTTACCGTGGGAGTAAAATTTTTCAAAATAAGGTATAAATAAATAATGATTATGAGTCCATAAGAAAAAGAATTCACCTATATTATTTCTCCCATACCCTATAGCAGAAATGAAAGGGGATAAATTAAAAGCTATGTGATACAAATAGTCTATTTGATTAACACTATGAGCTACTTGATACCTTTTAGGTTCTTTCATATAGGCGTCTCCTAAAAGCGTACCGAGTAATACTTGATGCATGTGGGATGTTAGAAAAGGAGATGATGTACGAATATCGTTAAGATTGTTTCTCTGAGATATCTTTAGAGATCTCAAAACATGTACCATTTGATATTCTTTTAAATCATAAATCTGTGCTAATTCACCTATAGTTAAGAGTCCCTCATAAATCTGAAACTCTAACTCGTTTCTAGAATAAATGCCGTATTTATTATGAAGAATACTGTCTGATCCTATTTGTTCAGTATAAAAAGAAGACATATATCTAATATAATATAGGGCACATAAAAATGAAATACTTTTTTATAATATAGTGCATATAAAAATAGAGACCTATCCTTTGCTTTCTTTTATAAAAATAAAAAAGGCCACTAATTTCTTAGTGGCCTAAAAATCACTTAATAGCAATTATTTAGCGAGAAAGCACTACCCTTGTCAGTCCAAGGGGGTTGTGACAACCGATACCGAGATTCTCAAAGCACGAGAAACCGATAGTGCGGTTCTTCGGATCATCAGCAGACAAAACTGTAAGTTCTGTACGGACCGGGATCCGTCCAAAGAATTCAGGTTCTGCACACACATAGATGTACCCTGTCGGGACCCTACGTGAAACGATGATCTGAGCTCCCCATACTGAGGCCATAAGACCTGTTTTCAGTAAGGTTGCCTGACTCTCGATATCCAGAACGTCCCTGCCCCACTTACGGATATCGCTGTAATCCAATGCATTTGTAAACACACGGGCTACGCGAAGGTCATGCCGCTCGATAAGAGCAAAAGCGTCTGCCAGATCAGCCGGTGTTAACGGGGCTGTTGCCGGAATGTCAGCATTGGTCGCACCGATGTTATCAAAACCTGATGTGGCAACTGCATCCAGAACCTCAAAGACACGGGTGTCTTCTTCAGCCTGGATCTCAGCTCTCGCAAGGTCCTGAGCACGTTCGATGAGATCAAACCTACGTTCCTTGACCTGGGTCAGCGGGATTTCGGGATTTGAAGCAATTTCAAACAAGGGGAAGATAACACGGCGAGGTTTGGTGATAGCCAGAATGTTCTGACC